>FWWM01003180.1_pt1 | contig 41667 bp, 40 predicted proteins | sample 2228351 | NCBI WGS metagenome assembly FWWM01 (sample SAMEA103939774, study PRJEB20133) | metagenome
TAGTTCAGGTAGAGCATCGAAGCAACGGCGTCCACGCGCAGCCCGTCTACGTGATAGCGGTCGAGCCAGAACAGCGCGCTTGACAGCAGGAAGCTGCGCACTTCGTGGCGGCCATAATTAAAGATGTAGCTGTTCCAGTCCGGGTGGTAGCCCATGCGCGGGTCGGCGTGCTCGTACAGATGCGTGCCGTCGAAGTAAGCCAGGCCGTGTTCGTCGGAAGGGAAGTGCGAGGGCACCCAGTCGAGAATCACGCCGATACCGTGCTGGTGCAGGTGGTCCACCAGAGACATGAAATCCTGCGGCGTGCCGTAACGCGCGGTGGGCGCGAAGTAGCCGGTGGTTTGATAACCCCAGGAGCCGTAGAACGGATGCTCCATGACGGGCAGGAACTCGACGTGGGTGTAGCCCATGCGGCTGACGTAGCCGGCCAGCCGCGGTGCCAGCTCGCGATAGTTCAGCGGCCGGTAATCCTCTTCCGGCACGCGCATCCACGAGCCGATGTGGACTTCGTAGATGGAGATTGGCCGGTCGTGGGCGTTGTGCCGACCGCGCCGCTGCATCCATTCCTGGTCGTGCCATTCATAGTCGAGCGGCCACACCACCGATGCCGTGTGTGGCGGGGCTTCGTGGCGGAAACCGTACGGGTCGGCCTTATCCACCCGGTAGCCCAGATGGTGCGAAACGATGTGGTACTTATAGACAGCGCCGGGGCCAAGCCCGGGAATGAATCCCTCCCAGATGCCTGAATTCCCGCGCGGCCGCAACGGGTGGCTGGACTTGTCCCACTGGTTGAAGTCTCCGATAACAGTCACTTCGCGCGCATTCGGCGCCCACACACCGAAGCAGGTGCCCGGCTGGCCGTCCACGACCATGGCATGTGCCCCAAGTTTGTCGTATAGTTTCAGGTGGCTGCCTTCGTTGAACAGATACAGATCGTCGTCGGTCAGACGGGTCACGTCGTAGCGAACCGCCTCAAGGGTTTCCCGTGCCTGCTGCGGTTTTCCCGTCATGACACCCCTTTCTGTGTGGATTCTTCAGGCCGAGCCTTTACAGTCTACCGAACCCTGCGGAATCTGGCAAAGAAACCCGGCGCGACAAGTCCGGACGACTTGCCCGGAGGCGGCGACTGAGGTAAAAGAATTGCTTTCGCATGACCTCGCAGGAGCGAACGGGTAACGCATTGATTGAAGTCGAGCACCTGAGCAAAGCTTACAGTGGCACCGTCGCGGTGGCCGACATCTCGTTCCGCGTCGAGCGCGGCGAGATTCTGGGCTTCCTCGGCCCGAACGGCGCCGGCAAAACCACCACGATGCGGATCCTGACCGGCTTCCTGCCGGCGACTTCAGGCACCGCGCGCGTCGCGGGCTTTGACGTTTTTGAGCAGTCGCTGCAGGTCCGCCGGCACATCGGCTACCTGCCGGAAAATCCGCCGCTGTATCCCGACATGACCGTCGAGGGCTATCTGGATTTCGTCGCGCGCATCAAAAACGTGCTGCCGGAAGACCGCCGCAATCGCGTGAATGCGGCCATCGCCATGACGAATCTGGAGGAGTACCGCAGTGAGCTGATCAAGCGGCTCTCGCGCGGCTACAAGCAGCGCGTGGGGTTGGCGCAGGCGCTGGTGCATGATCCCGACGTGATTATTCTGGACGAGCCGACCGTGGGGCTCGACCCGAAGCAGATCATCGAAGTGCGCCACCTGATTAAGAGTTTGCGCGGCAGTCACACAATCATTCTGTCCACGCACATCCTGCCCGAAGTCAGCATGACCTGTGACCGCGTAGTGATTATCAACAAGGGCCGCATCGCGGCCGTGGATACGCCGGAAAATCTGACCGCGCAGCTTCGCGGTGGCAACCTCGTGCGGCTCGAGGTGCGCGCCGATGGCGACGCGCTGCAACAGGCGCTGCGGCAGATTTCCGGCGTCCGGAACATTTCTGTCGAGGCCCTTCCTGACGGTGCCCGGCTGCGCGCGGCGGTGGAGACCGAGGCGGGCAGCGACCTGCGCAGCCGCATCGCCGCAACCATCGTGGGCCGCGGCTGGGAACTTTACGAGCTGCGTGCCGTCAGCCTGAGCCTGGAGGAAATCTTCCTGCAACTGACCACCGAAGAACCCGGCGAAGCAGCACGCCCGGCGGAGGCGCAGCTGTCATGAACTTGCTGCGGGGTGTGGGCGCCATCTACCGGAAAGAACTGGGCCACTATTTTGTCTCGCCGGTGGCGTACTTCGTCATTGGTGTGTTCCTGGTGATTGCCGGGCTGTTTTTTTACACCATTCTTTCCTTCTACATGGAGCGGGCGCTGGCCGCCAGCATGCAGGCCATGCAGTTTGGCGGCCCGTCGGAGATGGATGTGGCCGGCATGACTATCAACAGCCTGTTCGGCGTGCTCGGACAGGTGGTGCTGTTCCTGATCCCGATGCTGACCATGGGTGTGTACGCGGAAGAGCGCCGCCGCGGCACGATGGAACTGCTGATGACTTCGCCGATCACCGATATTCAGATTGTTCTCGGCAAGTACCTGGCGTCGCTCAGCCTGTTCATCATCATGCTGCTGCCCACGCTGGCCTACCACGGCGTGCTGCTTTGGAAGAGCGAGCCGCGGCCCCCGCTGGGAATCATTCTGGCAGGCTATCTGGGGGTGCTGCTGCTGGGTGCGTCGTTTCTGGCGCTCGGAAATTTTATTTCGTCGCTGACGGAAAGCCAGTTGATTGCCGCGGTACTGACCTTCTGCGTGGCTCTCGTGCTGTGGGTGATTGATATTGCCGGGGGCGGTGCCGGCACAACCAGAGGCGAAGTTTTCCAGTATCTCTCCGTCCTGCGGCACTACGAAGACTTCGCCCGGGGAGTGGTGGATACGACGAGCCTGGTCTTTTACGGCAGCCTGATTGCCCTCGGGCTGTTCTTGACGTTGCGCTCGATTGATTCCATGCGCTGGCGCAGGGCGTGACCTGAAGTGCATTCAGATAGTACAAGTTAGAACGCTGACAGCATCAAAATGAAAATCAACAAGCGCGAATTATTGAAGACCGTTGGATGGCTCGGCGGTGCAGTGCTGCTGGCGGGGCTGATTCGCTGGCAGCTCGAGGGGGAGCTGCGCTGGTTCAGTATCGTGTTGCTCGGGGCGGGCGGGGTGATGTTCCTTGCCGCGGTGGTGCTGAACTTCCGCGCCATCGCGGATTATTTCCGCAAACGTCCGACGCGGCTGGGCACGAACACGCTGGTGCTGGCCGCAGCAGTGCTGGTGATCCTGGGCATCCTGAATTTTTTGGGTTACCGCTACCACAAACGCTTCGACCTGACCGAGCAGAAGCTTTACACTTTGTCCGAGCAGACCAAGCAGATTGTCGGCGGGCTGGCGCAGGAAGTCCGCATCCTGGAATTCTCGAAGGAGGCCAACGCGACGCTTGAGGCCCTGCTGCCCGAATACCGCCTGCTGAACCGCAACATCCGCTTCGAGCGGATTGACCCGCAGGAACGGCCGGAGCTGGCCCGGCAGTACGAGGTCCGCCGCGAAGGAGAAGTCATCGTTGTTTCCGGCGAGCGTACCGAACGGCTGACCGAGTTCACCGAGCAGGGCCTCACCAACACGATTCTGAAAGTCACGCGCGAGGCGGTGAACACCGTCTGCTTCACCGAAGGCCACGGTGAAAAGTCCCTGAACAGCAGCAACCGGGACGGCTACCGACTGGTGGAAAATACCCTGCGCGCGGAACGCTATCAAGTACGCGCGTTCAACCTGGTCGTCGAGAAGGGTGTGCCCGCCGAATGCACGGTCGTGATCGTCGCTGGGCCGCAGACGCCGTTCTTCCCGCAGGAAGCCGAGCTGCTGAAAACCTATCTCGACGGCGGCGGCAAACTTTTGCTGCTGCTTGACCCGTTTTTCGAGGACGGCCTGGGCGACCTGCTCAAGTCCTGGAACATTCAGGTGGGCGACGACCTGATTATCGAGCGAAATCTTTTTTCGCAGCTGGCAGGAACTGGGCCTGTCGTGCCGCTGGTGGCAGACTACGGCGTCCACCGCACCACCGAGAAAGTGCCAGCGCAAACGATGTTTCCCGAAGCACGCAGCGTCCGGCGGGGAGAAGCGAACAACGGCGACGTTGAAGCCGTTGAGCTGCTGAAAACCTCCGAACAAAGTTGGGCCGAGACCGACATCACCAAGCAAGGCGGACGCGTCGAGTTCAACGAGGGCAAAGACCTGAAGGGGCCGGTCTCCATCGGCGTGGCGGCGCAGAAAAAGCTCGGAGAAAAGAAGTCCGCGCGGTTGGTGGTCATCGGGGATTCCGACTTTGCCGCTGACGCCGGCATCCGCCAAGCGTCTAACGCGGACCTGTTCTTCAACACCGTCGGCTGGCTGGCCGAAGCCGAAGACATGATTACCGTGCGGCCCAAAAATCCCACGAACCGCCGGGTGAACCTGACCGCAGCACAGCAGACCATGTTGTTCTGGTTCACGGTGGTGCTGCTGCCCGGTGCGGCGATCGTGGCCGGGGCGTATGTCTGGTGGAAGCGCAGGTAAATCTGAACTGTCAAATCTGAAATTTCAGACCTGAGATTTGAGATGCAGAGCAACGATTCACCCTGCCGCTTCGCGGCTGACTTCTTGAAGAAATGAAAAAGACCACACTGATTGTGCTGGCGATTGCGCTCGGGCTGGTGGCCTACATCTATTTCTACGAGCTGCCGCACGGCCGCGGGCGTGACGCTCCGAAAGACGAATCCACCCCCGCCTTCACGTTTGCCGCAGACGATATCGCCGCGATTACGCTCGAACGCGGCGAGGGAACCGTTTCGCTCGAAAAGCGCGACGGCACCTGGCTGGTTACCTCACCCATTGAAACCCGCGCCGACCAGAACTCTGCCTCCGCGCTGGCCAGCAGCCTGGCCGGCGCCCGCATCGAGCGCACGCTGCCCGCAGAGCCGGGGCGGCTCGCGAGCTACGGCCTGGCAACCCCTGCGGTGCGGGTGCGCCTGCGGCTCGCTTCGGGGGCCGAACACACGCTGCAATTGGGCGCGCGCGATTTCGCCGGCACGAACGTCTATGCCATTGTGGACCAGCGCAGCGGAGTGGCACTGCTGCCCGGGTCGGTCTTGACGGCGGCAGACAAATCGCTGGGCGACCTGCGCGACCGCTCCGTGCTGGCGTTTAATTCCTGGGAGGTCAAGGCCGCAGAGCTGCGCACCCCGCGGGGGCAATTCCGGCTCGAGCGGCGCGGCGAGGACTGGTTCGTGACCGCCCCACGCGAACTGCGCGCCGACGAAAGCAATGTCCGCGACCTGCTCGACGCCGTCTCGTTTGCGAAAGTAGACACGATTGTCGCCGAGACGGCTGGCGAGCTGGCGCGCTATGGCCTGAATCGTCCGACCTACGAACTGCGCATTCGCACCGAGCAAGGCGACGACCGCGCGCTGCTGGTCGGCCGGCGCGTTGCACCCGCTTCCCGCAAAGAAGACGGCGCGCGCTACTATGCCAAAGACAGCTCGCGCAGCATGGTTTTCACCATCGGCGAATCGCTGGCCAAGGAATTTGACCGCACGCTGTTTGACCTGCGCTCGAAGCGCATTGCGCACTTTGACCGCGCGCAACTGAATCGCATCGAACTGCGCAACGAACACCTGACGCTGGTCGCGGAAAAGGCCGAGGACGGAAAGTGGCTGGCGCGCGAGCCGGCCGAACACCACAACAAGGAAGTGCGCGCGAGCACAATCCTGAGCGCGCTCGAATTCACCCGCGCCGAAGCGATCCTCGACCATCCTGGGAGTGCGGTCCGTTCACAGCTGGAGAAGCCTGCCATTGAAATCTCGCTGACGGATTCCGGGGGCGCCGTGCGCATCGTGGTTTCTGCGGTGCGCAACGGCAAGGTGTACGCTCGCGCCGGCGATAGCGGGCCGGTGCTGCAGTTTCCGGAATCCTGGTTCCAGCAATTGAACCTGCCTGCGGCCGAACTGGTGGCCGGGCCGTAGCCCTTTCGCTTTAGGAACACCTTTTTGAATTCGCGAGGGCAACCCCCCTATAATGCCCGCATTGCGGAGGATCATCCTATGAGCTGGCAGCCTGGGAGAAAGCGGTACATCGGGTTCCTGTGGGTTGCCGCGTTGCTGGTGGCGGCGCCGCAGCCGGCGCATGCGTACGTGGATCCTGGCTCGGCCAGCATGTTTTTTCAAATCCTGATTGGCTCACTGCTGGGTGCCGTCGTGGCCTTGAAGCTGTACTGGCAGAAGCTGAGATCGTATTTCCGCCGCGGCTCGCCCGATAGCAAGAAGGACTCTGGCGCCGATTGATGCAGCTTGCCGAAATCCTGGCCGGGTCTTTCCGAGATCCGAGCGGGTTCCTTTACCTCCGCGATGGCGTGCTCTACCGCCAGATCAACCGTGCCTATCAGCCCGACTACGAGCGGCTGATGGGCTCCGGCTTGTACACCCGGCTGGTCGAAAACGGCTGGCTGGTGGCGCACGAAGAAGCTGCCGTCGGACCCGCCGAACCATCCCAGGCTTGGAAAGTCATCCGGCCGGAGCGCGTGCCGTTTGTCTGCTACCCGTATGAGTGGTGCTTCAGCCAGTTGCGCGATGCGGCGCTGCTGACCCTGCGCATCCACCGGCTCGCGCTCGAGCACGGCATGACACTGAAAGATGCCAGCGCCTACAACGTGCAGTTCCGTGGCTCGCGACCAGTGTGGATTGACACGCTCTCGTTTGCAGCCTACCGCGAAGGCGAGCCCTGGGTGGCCTACCGGCAATTCTGTCAGCACTTTCTGGCGCCGCTGGCGCTGATGGCATACGGCGATGCGCGGCTGAATCAGTTGCTGCGCGTGTTCATAGACGGCGTCCCGCTGGAAATCGCCAGCCGGCTGCTGCCGTGGACCACGCGATTGAACCCGCGGCTGGCCGCTCACCTCCACCTGCACGCCCGTGTGCAGCGGCGCTACGGAGACCGGCCGAAGGCCCGCGCCGGACGGCAGATGAGCCGCAACGCGTTGCTGGGAATCTTGGCCAGCCTCGAGCGCACCGTCGAGGCACTGCGCTGGGAGCCGTGCGGCACGGTCTGGGCCGACTATTACCAGGACACGAACTATTCCCCGGCGGCCTTCGAGCACAAGCAGCAGCTGGTGAGCGAATTCCTGCAGCAGCTGCGCCCACGGCTGGTGTGGGATCTGGGCGCCAACGTGGGCGTGTTTAGTCGCCTGGCCAGCGACCGCGGCATCTACACCGTGGCCTTCGACTTGGATCCGGCGGCGGTGGAGAAGAACTATCGCGACTGCGTGGCCGGGGGCGAGACGCGCCTGCTGCCGCTGGTCGCCGACCTGACCAATCCCAGCGGGGCCATCGGCTGGGCGGAGCGCGAGCGAATGTCGCTGGCCGAGCGCGGTCCGGCCGACACGCTGATGGCGCTGGCGCTGCTGCACCATCTGGCCATCGGCAACAATGTGCCGCTTCCAAGTATCGCCGAATACTTCGCGCGGCTCGGACGCGCCTTGATTATCGAATTCGTGCCCAAGGAGGATTCGCAGGTGCAACGGCTGCTAGCTGCCCGCGAAGACATTTTCGCGAACTACACGCAACCGGAATTCGAAGCCGCATTCGGGCAGTGGTTTTCTATTCGTCGCACGGAACGGATTGGCGATTCGCTCCGGACGCTTTATCTGATGGAGCGGGAGGTGGCGGGATGACAAGGCTGCCACCGCTGCACCCGTTTTTTTTGGGAGGGGCGGTGGTGTGTTCGGCCTACGCCTGGTTCCTGAACGAGACGCTTTTTCCCGAGGTGCTGCTGGCGAGCGTGGTGGTGCTGGCGTTCCTCGGCGCGGTGTGGTCAGCGGCGTGGCTATATTTCCGGGATGCCCGCCGGGCGTCGGTGCTTTGTAGCGTGTTCCTAGTCCTGTCCCTGTCGTACCCGGCGCTGCACCGCGGCTTAGTCGGGTGGACTTGCCTGCGGCCGTCCGCCGGGCACGTGACGCTGGTGAGTGCGACACTGCTGCTGCTCGGGATTCTGGGCTGGAGGATCCGCAGATCGCGCCACTCATGGCAAGACGTCACGGTTGTACTGAATGTAACGCTGTTTTTCGCGCTGCTTTTGCCGGTCGCACAACTGGCCGCTGCGAGTGTGCTGCGGGCCGGAAAAGTCGGTAACGCCCGCCGGTTGCTCTACTCGATTCCGCTGCCACGCGGGGGTCTTCAGCCGCAGGCCAGACCCGATATCTATTACATCGTGTTGGATCGCTACGCGAATGAAACTGTCCTGCGCGAACAGCTAGGCTATGACAATCGCCCCTTCCTGGCTGCTCTGCGAGAGCTGGGGTTTCATGTGACTCGGGAGGCGTACTCCAATTACCTGAAGACTCCGCATTCGCTGGCCTCGTCGCTGAACATGACCTACCTGGACCGCTTGGCGGAAACCGTGGGCCGCGATACACGCGACTGGCATCCGTTGTTTGTCTGGCTGGAAGATCATGCCGTGGGCCGGTTCTTAAAGCGAGAAGGATATCAGTACGTGCACATGGGCTCGTGGTGGTGGCCCACGCGGAGCAATTCCCTTGCAGACAGCAACTATCATTTCACCTGGGTGCCCGACACAGTGTACGGGCTTGCGAAACATTCCCTGCTGGGCCCGCTGGCAGACGGCCTGGAGCTGGAAACTCTGGATTTTCGCTGGCATCAGTGGGAACGGGTGCAGGCTAAATTTGAACAACTGCGGCAGTTGACGCGTGTTCCCGGCCCGAAATTTGTGTTTGCCCACATGCTGGTGCCCCATGATCCGTATGTGTTCGACAGCGACGGAACGTTTCTGCCAGAGGAGCTCTTGCTGCGTCGCAGCGAGGAGGAAAACTATCGGAATCAGCTGACGGCCACAAATCGTCTGGTTGAAGGTCTGGTCAGACACCTGCTGGCCAATTCGCCGGCGCCACCAGTCATCATCCTTCAGGGAGACGAGGGACCTTACCCCACCGACTACCGGAAAAACGTTTCTGGCTTCCAGTGGCGAGATGCGGACCGGTTGGAATTGCAGATGAAAGCGGGGATTCTGCATGCAGTGTACCTGCCGGGCAGCCAGTCCGAGACTCCGCTGACCACGCGGACGCCGGTAAACACGTTTCGTATCGTTTTCAACCACTACTTCCGGACCGAACTGCCGCTGCTGCCCGAGAAAATCTATGCCCACGAAAGCGATCTTTACCCTTACCGGTTCTACGAAATGACCGAGCGGGTCGTTTTTTCATCGGAGGATGCAGAAACAGAGGCGCCTGGCGACCAATCCTCCGGCGGAATACAGGTGCGGTGATGAAAAAGTTCATCGCCTGGTATCCGATCCTGTTCGCAATCTTCCCGGCTGTGTCCACGTTCGGGGCGATGCCGGGCTACGCTCCGCTGGGGGAGACACTGGCAGGAACAGCGCCGTTTCTGATCGGTATTTTGGTGCTGTTCCCCCTCGTGAGGTTGGTGCTGCGCGACCAGCACAAGGCGGCGCTGTGGTGTTCCGCATTCCTGCTGGCTTTCTTTACGTTTCACGCGCGGTTTGTCCACTTCGAGGATATGACCATCGGTGGATTTGTGGTGGGGCGCTACCGTTTCTTGCTGGCGGCGGAACTGCTGGTTCTGGCCGGGCTGGCTGTTGTGCTGTGGCGGGCGCGCTGGCAGTTGAGGCCCGTGACGATCGTCCTGAATGTCGTGGCGCTGGGGGCGCTGGCCCTGCCGGTGTGGAAGCTGGTGGAAGTCAATCTGCGGCGGAACCTGCTGGCTCCGCATCCGCCTGAGTTGGAGCTACCCGGGGCCACGCGCCATCCCGATCCGCTACCGGACATCTATTACCTCATCTTCGACCGCTACGCCTCAATCGACATCCTGGCCAGCATCTACGGGGTAGACAACCAGCCGTTCTACGATTTCCTGAAGTCAAAGGGCTTTTATGTCGCTTCTCGCAGCCGGGCGAATTATCCCAACACAGCGGTTTCGCTGGCTTCCTCGCTGAACCTGCAATATCTGGATGACCTGGTGGCTGCTTATGGGCGCGAGCACCGCGACTGGCAGCCGATTTTCGACCGCGTCGAAAACAATCGAGTCGCAAAGTTCTTGGTGGCGCAAGGCTACCGGTACACCCACATGGGTTCCTGGTGGTGGCCGACGCGCGTGGCGGAGCTTGCGCACTGGAACATCGAACCGTGGCTGCTGCCGGCCGCCGCGTACGAGCTGGTGCAGCGCAGCATGTTGGAGCCGTTCGTCTCCAGCGGGCACCTTTCTTTTCTGAGTTTCGAGTACGAGCACTGGCGGCGTATCCACTTGCACTTCGAAGAGCTGGCCCGGATTCCACACCAACTCGGGCCGCACTTTGTCTTCGCGCATTTCCTGGTTCCGCACTGGCCGTTCGTGCTGCGCCAGGACGGTTCCCAAATGGTCCACCAGCGCGCCGAGCGGCGCACCTGGGAAGAAAACTATCGGATACAATTGCTCGGGCTGAACGGGCTTATTGAGAAGTGGGTGGGGACGGTGCTGGCCAAATCCAGAATTCCCCCGATTATCATCCTGCAGGCCGATGAAGGTCCTTATCCCGCTGAGTACCGGCTCACGGGCACCAAGAACGACTGGCGCCAGGCAACCAGAATGGAGTACCGGGAGAAAAGCGGCATTCTGTATGCTGTTTTCCTGCCTGGCGCGCCTTACACGCGGTTCCATCAGCGCATCACGCCTGTCAACACATTCCGCATTGTCTTCGATGAATACTTCGGTACGAACCTCGGGCTACTGCCGGACCGGGTATATATGTTTGAAGTGGAAACTCGTCCCTTCACGTTCTTTGAGATCTCACATCAGGTCTGGGATAATCCGCCAGCCTCGGGTAGCGAGGCGGGCTCCTCACCGTGATCCCGCCCTGTTCAGTGCGCTTGCTTTTCTATAGACTCCGGCTTTCGAGATATTCGGACAAGGAGAACCACGGCAAACGTGAAGCGCTTTCCGATGTATCCATGGCTGGGATTGCTGATGGGGGTGCTGTCGGACTACACGGTGCGTCCGGGGCTGACAAACCTGTCGGAGCTGGCGGTGGTTGTCACGCTGGGGCTGGCAATTCCCGCCGTCGTCTTCGCGCTGCTCTGGGTCCTCTATCGCGACCTGCTCAAGGCGGGGCTGGCCTGCTTTCTGTTGCTGGTGCTGTTCTTCTTTTACTCGAAACTGCACAGTTGGGTGGAGGGCTGGCCGGTGGCGGGATCGCACCGGGTGCTGCTGCTTGCGAGCTTCGTGCTGTTCGGCTGGGTGGCGTGGTGGATCGGCCGGACAAGGAATTCCCTGGAAGGAACGACGCTGCTGCTGAATGTCGTCACCGTGGGCGCGCTCCTATACCCGGTCGCCAAGCTCGGCGTCTTTCATCTTTCCCGGATTCCCACGTTCGACGACGTGGAGCGGTTTTTTGCGGCCCGGCCCGATCCGCGAGCGACCCGCCGGCCCGAACCGCTGCCCGACGTCTACTACTTTATTTTTGACCGCTACGGCAGCCCGAGCGTGCTGGCCGCGAACTATGGCTTCGACAACTCCGGATTCTACGAGTTCCTGCGCGAAAAGGGCTTTTACGTCGCGCCGGAAAGCCATTCCAACTATCTGCGCACTTCGTTTTCGCTGCCGGCGTCGCTGAACATGACCTACCTGGACGGCTTGGCCGAAGCCCTGGGTCCGGAAAACGAAGACTGGAGTCCGCTGTACGAACTGCTGGAAGACCACGTCCTCGGCCGCTTCCTGCAACGGCAAGGCTACACGTTTATCCACGCGGGTTCCTGGTGGTGGGCCACCCGGCGGAATCGTTACGCCGATGAGAACCTCAACCGGAATGCCGCGCTGCCCATGCCCAACTTGCGCCTGCTGGTGGATTTCACGATGCTGAAGCCTATCGCGAAAGAGCTGGGCATCGAATCGCTGGACCTTCGCCGGCAGCAGTGGCAGCGCGAAAGCTACAAGTTTCAACGCATCGCGGAAATCTCGCGGCGCCCGGAGCCGACCTTCACCTTCGCGCACTTCATACTGCCGCACGAGCCCTTCGTCTTCGACGGCGACGGCTCGTTTCTGCCGGAAGCGGTGATGGAGCAGCGCTCGCCGGAAGAAAATTACCGGAATCAACTGATTGCCACGAACGAAAAAATCCGCGAGCTGATCGAACACCTGCTCGCTGATTCGGCAACGCCGCCCATCCTTGTGATCCAGGCCGACGAAGGGCCCGCCCCGGACCGGTTCCGCCGCGAAGGGATGCGGTTCAACTGGCGCAGCGCCACCCCCGAAGAGCTGTGGGAAAAAACTGGCATCCTGAACGCCTACTTCCTGCCGGGCGCGGACGGCGCGCCGCTGTATCCCTCGATTACGCCGGTCAACTCCTTCCGCCTGATTCTCAATGAATACTTCGGAACCGGCCTGCCGCTGTTGCCCGACCGGGTGTTCGCCCACGAGGACGACCAGCATCCCTACCGACTGTTCGAGATTACAGAAATGGTTCAGGCGGCGCAGAGCAGGCCCGACTGATCACCCCAGGTGACGTCCCGGATAGAGGAGAACTAAGCGCCCGCCTGCCGCGCCGAGTCGTTTCTCCAACTGGCGAGCAGCATCACGTGCCCGGTGACGGGCGAGATGTGGATGTAAAACACCCTGCGGCCGTTCTCTAGTTCGTAGAAATTGGCGCGGTGCGGATCCGGCTGGGCGACAGCTCCGGCGGCCAGCAACTTGCGCACGGCTTCAACTTCCTCTGCCGGATGTTGCCGCGTATTTTCCACCGTGACGTTCTGATTCAGCCGGAGTACCATGGCCCCTCACTTTCTACCGCGCTCCCTAATCTCTAGTACGAAGGAGCCAGGGAAGAAGTTCCGCTGGACGTGACGGAAAGTGGCTTCCGGGGTCCTTGGCTGCGTCCCGCCCCATCGCGGGGCGAGGTGTTCTGCAGCGTGCGCTCCCGCTCCTCTCAAGCATTAGACGAAGCAGACCGGAAAAGGTTTGGCCGGCGCGGGCAGCCATTTTGGACGGCATGTTCGGCCTGCCGGGCGGTCGGTGCCAGGTAAAATTAATCTATCTTGTACTAGAAACCAGTCGTGTACTTGCAAAGGTTTGCCCAGGCTGCGATAGTGTAGCGTCCCCTCCACACGGGATGGCATGAAGAGCGAAAAGAAGCAGGCGAAGAAAAAAACCTCGAGGCGCAGAAGCATTCTGGGGAAAGACAAGCGGCGCAAACATCGCCACTGGCAGGTCACCGTGTTCTACCAGGATGGTGAGAAGTTCGCCCGTGTCTATATTGACCGCGCAAAGGCCATGCGGTTTGCCGAGCGACAGAAAAAGTCGCCGGTGGTCCGCGCCACCCGCGTCCGGCAGGTCAATTAATTCCCACAAGGGAACACCGGGCTAGCTTGCCCGGCGAGCGCAGTGGTGTCTCTCGCGGCCTTGTCGCCGTTGCGGAGCCGTGCTATAAACAGGATGGGAAGTTTAACGGGCGGCCGTAGTATAGGGGTAGTACGACAGCTTGCCAAGCTGTAGGCGGGGGTTCGAGTCCCCTCGGCCGCTCCAGTTTCCCGTTTCCTGCCGCAGTTTTCCCTTTTTTTGCGGGTCTTGGTCTGACTGCGCGGCCGTGCTACAGTGCGCGGCACGGGGAGTTCCATGCTGGCCTATCTGTGCGGCCCCATTGAATTCGCGTCCGATGGCGGCAGGCTCTGGCGCCGCAAACTCGCTCCGTTCCTCCGCGACGAGCTCGGTCACCGCGTCTACGACCCGGCCGAAGATGAAAAGAAAAATCTTTCTGACGAGGAAATCGCCCATTTCCGGGAATGGAAGCGCAGTGACCCGGACCGATTCCGCCGCACCGTGCGCAAAATCATTCAGTACGATCTGGACCAGATCGAGAACCGCGCCGATTACGTGATCTGCTACTGGGGCGAAGGCGCTACGCCGAGCGGCGGCACCTCGGCCGAGCTGACCATCGCCTATCGCAAGGGCATCCCCGTCTATCTGGTCAGCGAGGCGCCCGTTGAACAGCTCAGCGGCTGGATGCTGGCTTGTGCTGACCAGGTGTTCAGCTCGGTCGAAGAGCTAAAGAAATTCCTCGCCACGCGCTATGGCCGCGAACGCCAGACCGCGCTCTGGAAAGAATGAGAACCGGAACCACCGGTGAGCACCAATCAGCAGGGATGGGAGATAAGAAGCGAGCTGCGGTGACACGCCCAGTTTCAAAGGCACAGGGCGCCAATCCCCACCCCCGAGCTCCTCACTCTGGTGCTTATCCGTCCGCATCGGCGGTTTCATATTAACCCATGGGAAAAATTATCATCGCCGTAGGGTCGACGCGCCGGCCGAAGCTGAACGCGGTATGGGAGGCGCTGTCTGTCGTCGGGCCTTCGATTGAGTCGAATGCACTGTTCGACGTAGTCGGCGTCGAAGTAGCGAGCGGAGTCGGCCACACGCCGCTCAGCCGCGCTGAACTGATGGCCGGCGCGCAGCACCGGGCCGATGCCGTGGCCCAAATCGCCCGCGAACGGAACGAATCCTCGTGGCGCTTTTTTGTCGGCCTTGAAGGCGGACTCGACGTCGTGCAGGAACGAGGCCGTCGCCTGGTGTTTCTCGAAAACTGGGCCTGCGTGATGGATATTTCGGGCCGCACCGCCTACGGCCAGTCGGGCGCCATCCTGCTGCCCGAGGCGTTGGCCGCGCGCGTCTTGGACGAGGGCGCCGAGCTCGCCGACGCGATAGACACCTTTGCCAATCAGCAGGGCCTCCGCGACGCGCAGGGCGCCTGGGGCGTTCTCACGTGCAACCTGATTACCCGCCAGGACGCCTTCCGCATCGCCGTTATCAACGCCTTCGCCCCGTTCTACAATCCATACTATTGGTGAGCCGTTTGTAGGAATTACTTTGACAACTATACTCCCTGGCAAGGCATAGGTGCCATCTCTGCCAGGCTCCTTCCTACGGAACACGAAACTGCGAGAACTGAGATTGCCTTTGGGACATTTAATTCTGACCTGCATCCCGTTTTCGTCCAGTGGTAATGTAGCACTCCGGGGCTCCTGCAAGCTTGCCTCCCTCCTGATCTGGGTTCCTGGTAGGGCGGCGTCCCGCGCAGCAACGTGTCCTCCCCGCGACGCCGCCGATACCGCCAACTCCCTCGGTGCATCCACACCAGCCGGCAGGCTCGCCGCTCGCTCACCGCGAACGACTCCTCCACCCACCCCGCCGCGGCCCGCCGCGCAGAGGGCGTTAGAACTTTTTTCCGAGCACCGCCTTCAACGCCTGCAGGTCCAGCGTCTGCTCGGCCACAATCTGCTTCAGCCGCCGGGTCTCCTCTTCCAACTGCCGCAGCCGCGGCGCCTCGTTCACCTCCAAACCGCCGTACTTCGCCTTCCAGCGGTAGAAGGTTACGTCAGTTACTCCCAGCCGTCGGCAGAGCTCGGCGACGGGGACTCCGGCCTCGGCCTGCTTCAACGCCGCGATGATCTGCTCCTCGCTGAATCGGCTTCGCTTCATCGCGGCTCCTCCTGCTGCCAGCCCCACAGCGACGGAGCTGGTTGTTTTACCCCAGAGGAGCTACATTCTGCCTGGACTAGTTTTCGGCGTGCAGGTCAAATGCGCAACGAGTTTCACATGCTGCTCCACGAAATATTGTACCGCGGTCGCTGTTCATGAGTCTGCCCGTTCACTGTGAACGTTTTGATTGCGCGGGGCTTACGGCCACTCTGAATACTTTTCGCACTGACGTTTAGCTTTGGGCACAAAAATGCTCGGCATGAGACTGGCGGAGTCGTGCCTATGTATGTTTGACCTGAAAGAAGGACGGGAGGAAGTACATGTCGAGACAGTGGCTTCGGATTGCGGCAGTCGTGATTGCCGGATTGTCCTTGGGAGTGGCGGCGCAGGCTGACACCGTCAGTGAATGGGAAACGGGCTCTGGTGCGACGGCGGGTGGCAAGCCGGTCAGCGCCACCGCGACGGTCACCATAGGCCCGGGTGGCAGTGTCACCGTCACCATTACTAACACGTTGTCGAATCCCATCAGCCGCGGCCAGACGGTCAGTGGAATCATCATCCAGTTCAGCGACGGCACGACTTCTGGCACTATTACCAGCAGTTCTGGCAGTCTGATCAACATCGGCAAGACTGGCTCGGTTACGCCGCTGGGATCAGGATCCACCGGGTGGAACCTGGAAGCGGCTGGCGGCGGCATTGCACTCTGCACGATCTGTCCGAGCACGGCAAATGCCTTTTCACCGCCTTCGCATCTGCTGATTGGTGGGCCGGGCGGCGGCGGTGTTTACGATGCCGCGAATGCCTCGATCACGGGCAAGCGCCCGGGATCACCTGATCCGTGGCTGCAAGGTACGGCGACGTTTAATCTGAATCTGCCCGGACTTTCTCCCGGCGCGACAGTTGTGGGCGTGATCTTCCTGTTCGGCACCGACGCTAAGCAGGTGCCCGGCGTGTTGATTCCAGAACCCGGCACGATGGCCTTGGTGGGCACCGGTCTGCTGGCGATTGGCCGCCAGATTCGCAGGCGTCGAAAGGCCTCCTGAAACAGCTTTTCGCTGGTACCAAGCTCGGCCGCAGCGCAGCCGGGCTCCTTTATTTGGTGTGCCGCCAGGCCGGCAAAAGTGGGAAAAGTTTTTCCGCTGCTGGGTAAGGAGCTTCCACCCCGAGTTCTCCCGGATAACTCTTAGGCCTCTTCGATTTGCGGGGCGGCAATTCTGTAAGCGACTTCTGCTAGAGTGAGATAGAGGACGAACTCGTTTCATTCCGAAAGCTGACAGGCTGGCCGGACAATTGCAGCGGTTCGCAGCGGCGAAATCTATTTGAGCTTTGCAAGACGCAGGTTTAAGCGAGGACGGGGAAGATGAGAATTTCGCGGTGGTTGGTTCTCAGTGTAGTCGTGATTCTAACCGTGGGTTTGCTGAGCGGTTGTTCCCGCGACCCCGAGGTGCGCAAGCAGAAGTACTTCGAGAGCGGCACACGGTACTTCGACGACGGTAAGTTCCGGGAAGCTGCGATTCAGTACCTGAATGCGATCCAGGTGGATCCGGCGTTCGTAGACGCTCACTACAGGCTGGCGCAGTGCTATATGCGCTTGGGCGCATGGACGGCTGCTTACCAAGAGCTGCTGCGGACGGTGGATCTCGCGCCGGAGAACCTGAAAGCGCAAATCGAGCTTGGCAACCTGTTGCTGGCCGGACGTGAGTTCCATCAGGCTCAGGAACGCGCCGAGCTGGTTTTGGAGCGCGACCCGGACAACGTGGATGCGCACATCTTGCTAGCCAACTCCTATGCCGCTCTGCAAAACCTTCCCGCTTCGCTCGAGCAGATGCAGAAGGCCATTCAACTGGACCCCGACCGTGCTCGCACCTATCTGAACCTGGCATTCCTGCAGGCCAGCGCGAAGCAAGCGGCTGCCGCCGAGGCCAGCTTTAAGCGCGCCATCGAGCTCGACCCCAAGTCGGTTCCCGCACGGCTGGCGCTCGGCAACTTCTATCAGCAGCTTCAGAACTGGGACGGTGCAGAGGAACAGTTTCGCCACGCGGCGGAGCTCGAGCCGGAGAACCATCTCCCCGTTGCCGCTCTGGCCCGCCTTTATCTGGGGCAGAACCAGCGCGAGAAGGCCGAGCAGCTTCTCCGGGAAACCAAAAGCCGCTTCGCCAACAATCCAGAAGGCTATCGTCTGCTGGGCGATTTTCTGTTTGCGGTGGGGGATATCGAGCGCGCGCTCAATGAATTCCTAGCCCTGTACGAGGACCGCCCAAAGGATCTGGTTGTTAAGAAAAATCTCATCCAGCTATTAATCCTCCGGAACCGGCTGGACGAAGCCACAGAATTGAACGACGAGATTCTAAAGGATAATTCGCGTGATCCCGAGGCTCTGATCTACCGGGGCCAGATCCTCATCCGCCAGGCCCGCTACGATGACGCCGTCCAAGTGCTGAACGCTGCGATTAAATCGGATGCCAACAACTCGGTGGCGCGCTACCACCTGGGCGTGGCTTTCAGCCAGATGGGCAACCTGGCACGCGCAGAAAGCGAATGGCGCGAAGCGGCGCGCATCAATCCGCAGATGAGCGGCGCTCTTCAAGCGCTGGCTTCCGTCGGCATGCGCAAGGGAGACATGGATTTGGTGTTTTCCAGCGGCGACCGCTTGATCGCCGCGGAGCCGTACTCGCCCGCTGGATATATCCTGCGGGGCTTGGCCCGGCTGGCTCGTCGCGAATTCCCGCTGGCAGAAGCGGATTTCAGGGCCGCGCAGCGTCTGGCACCCGATTCGCCGGTCGTCTATACGCGCATGGGCGGGATGCGGCTAATTGAGCGCCGCTTCGCCGAGGCGGAAAGACTCTATGAGACGGCCTTGGAGAAGGACCCCGCATATCCGGAAGCCTTGCGCGGCCTGGTGGCTGTCTTCGCCCAGCAGAAGCGGCTGGACCGCGCGCTCCAGCGCGTCGCACGGCAGATTGCGCTGGCGCCGGACAGCAGCCAGCACCGACTGCTTTACGGCCGCCTGCTTTCCGCTAATGGTCAAAACGAGCGGGCACGGGAAGAGCTGGAACGCGCCGTCACACTTGACAAGAACAACGTCGAGGCCTTCATCACTCTGGGCTCGCTGCTCGTCGCGCAGGGTTCGGTGGACGAAGCTGTCGTCACCTACGAGCGCGCCATCCAGGAAAACCCGCGCGATGTTCGCAGTTACATCCTGCTGGCTTCCCTGGAAGATGAAGTGCGCGGCAACTGGAAGCGCGCGCAGGAACTTTACGAAAAGGCGCTACAGGTGGAGCCGGATTATCCAGTGGCTGCCAACAACCTGGCCTACCTGATGCTCAGGCACGGCGGCAATGTGGACGTGGCACTTTCACTTGCCCAGGTGGCCCGGCGCAAGCTGCCGGAGTTGCCAAACGTCGCCGACACGCTGGCCCTAGCTTATTATCGCAAGGGCGCCTATGGGCTGGCGATTGACCTTCTGAAGGAAGCGCTGGAAAAAGCGCCGGAGAATCCCACCTACCATCTGCACATCGGGCTCGCGTACCAGAAATCCAGCAGTCCAGACCGGGCGAAGCGGCACTTGGAGCGCGCGCTGGCGCTTGCTCCTGAGCATCCCAGCGCCGCCGAGGCCCGCGAAGCTCTGGCGCAACTCGGGGGCAGCTCCGATTAACCCTCCCGTTGCCTATTGCCGATGAAGTACATCACCCCCTCAAAGCCGGAGCCTGAAGCCGACGGTCGCCCGACAGCGGGTAGCGCCACATCCGGCGCCGGCGCCGTACTGCGCAACGGTCTCAGCGTGGATGTGGAGGATTACTTCCACGTGGAGGCTTTTGCCGACCGTATTCGCTACGAAGACTGGCCAAGTTATCCTGGCCGCGTCGTCGCGAATACTCGCCGGCTGCTCGAGCTATTTGCACGGCAGCATGCCCGGGGCACGTTTTTCATTCTCGGCTGGGTGGCAGAGCGTGAGCCCGGTTTGGTTCGCGAAATCGTTGCTGCCGGCCACGAAATCGCCTGCCATAGCTACCGGCACGCGGCGCTCTGGCGGCTCACGCCCGAGGAGTTTCGCGCCGATACGCGGCGTGCCAGGCGCGTGATCGAAGATGCTGGTGGGGTGAATGTCACCGGCTATCGGGCGCCTACGTTCTCTGTCGTCCGCAAGACCCTCTGGGCCGTCGAGATTCTAGCCGAAGAAGGTTTCTTGTACGATTCCAGTGTCTTTCCCGTGCTACACGATCTGTATGGGATACCCGGCGCGCCACGGTTTCCGTTTCGGTGGGATCTGGGAGGCGCCCGCGGGTTGTTCGAGATTCCTCCGATGACCGCACGTGTCGCTGGCCGCAATGTGCCCGTCGCTGGTGGCGGTTATCTTCGGCTGCTGCCGATGTGGTTTACGCGCTGGGCAGTCAGCCGCGTCCGGAACGGCGAGCAGCGTCCTGCGCTCATCTATCTTCACCCCTGGGAAGTGGATCCCGCCCAGCCGCGCCTGGCCGGCCGCTGGAGGTCGCGCCTGCGACACTACCGCAATCTCAGCCGCATGGAAGCACGGCTGAGCGAATTGCTGCAAGGCGGCTCATTCGTTCCGTTCTGCGAACTGCTTTCGCAGGAATTGAGGAAGGGAGAGCTTCCGGCCGTACCCCTCAGTCGCTTCCGCACAGCCGCTTAGCCGCGACAGCGGCCCAAATGCGATTTTTTCCACGACTGGATTTTGGGGAGGTCTTTTGGCAAGGGCGCACCTGGCACCTTGAAGCGCCCCGCGGTGGGGAGTTGCAGCGGCAGCGGAGACTGAGGTGTCAATCGGCTGACTGTTCGGCCGGAAGCTCAGCGGACTGTGGCTGTGGACGCGAGCGCTTCGCGGGCAGGCCGGCCTGGCGAATCTTGTAGAGCAACGCGCGGTAGCTGATATTCAGCACGCGCGCGGCACGCTTGCGGTTCCAACTGTTTGCTTCCAGCACCCGTAAAATAATTTTCCGCTCCAAGTCGAGCACCGCCTGCCTCGTCAGTTTTTTCAGCGAAATCGAGCCATCGGCCGGAATGTGCGGATTCAGATAGGGAGGCTCCTGCTCGCGCGCCAGCAGCTCGCCGGTGATGGCTTCTTCAGAACCCAGAATCACGTACCGCTTCATCAGATTCTCGAGTTCGCGGATGTTGCCCGGCCAGGGATACTTCTGGAGCTGCCGCATGAGTTGCGCCGACAGGGGCCTGGCGGGCCGTTTGTATTTCTCGCCGTAAATATGCAGGAAGTATTCGACCAACCCGGGGATATCCATCGCGCGCTCGCGCAAAGGAGGCATTTCGATGTTGACCACATTGATGCGGTAAAACAAATCTTGCCGGAAAGTGCCGGCTTCAATTTCGTCTTCGAGCTGGCGATTCGTGGCGCAAACGATTCGAACTTCCACCTTCTTGTCTTCCTGTGCGCCGATGCGGCAGAACTGGCCGTCCTGCAACAGTTGCAGCAGCTTGGCCTGCAGCGCAGGCTCCAGCTCGCCCACTTCGTCTAGAAACAGCGTGCCGCGATGAGCCATTTCCACGCGGCCAGGCTTTGTGCCGTAAGCGCCGGTGAAGGCTCCCTTTTCGTATCCGAACAGTTCGCTTTCCAGCAGCGTGCCGGGGATAGCGGGACAGTTCACCTTGACGAATGGCCCGGCCGCCCACGGGGAATACCGGTGAAGCAGCTTGGCCACCATCTCTTTTCCCGTTCCGCTCTCGCCCCGGATCAGAACCGGCACGTTGGCCGTGGCTACCTTTTCGACCTTTTGCCGCACGATGCGCATGGCATCAGAACGGCCGAAAATCACCTGTTCCGGCGGCGTGTCGTGGACCGGGATGGTGAGCGATGGGCTCGGTTGGGCGGCGCTTGACATAAGTAGCGTCCCTGGCCGAAATTGCGCACGAGATGCGTACACTCTCAAGCACTCGACGCGCCAAAGACGAGGCCAATCCAGACCTTGTGGAAGAATAGCCACTGTAGTCACAAACCAAGTGCAATTCTTTTTTTTTCAGTCAGGTAGGGAGCCGGTACCACGGGTTCCAGTGCGGCCGACGGATAGCACCGTGCACACGGCCTGGCGGCTGTGGAAAAGGAAAAACTTTTCATACCGCGGGAACTTTGTTTCCTCGCAGCGCACACGGCCGGGGTGTTCGCGGTGAAAAACCGTTACGAAGAGCGGATTCATTACTTCGAGCCGTTTGCTGCCTTGCCCACGGGCGGCAGGGAGATATTAAGACCATTAGGCTTTCCGCTTTGCCCGCGCACCCCGCGGACGTATACTGCCGCGCGTCCTGGATGTGATGAACCGAAAGATCATCGCGAGTTGGTGCCTCTACGACTTTGCGAATTCCTTCTATGCCGTCCTGCCTGCCGTGCTTTGGACGGTGTACTACCGGTCTGTCATCGTGGGCAATGAGCAGGGCCTGGGCGACCAGTGGTGGGGGCGGGCGATCTCATCGGCGATGCTGATCGTAGCGTTCACTTCGCCGATGATGGGCGCTATCGCAGACTACGCCGGTGTGCGGAAGCGGTTGCTGCTGTTCTACACATTGATGTCGGTGACTGGGGTGGCCCTGTACGCCACGGTCGAGCCGGGCATGGCGCTGTGGGGCCTGGCCGTTACAGTGGTTTCCTACGTTGGTTTCGAGGGCGCACAGGTTTTCTACAACTCCTACTTGCCCGAAATTGTGCCGCGGGAATATCAGGGCCGTGTATCAGGCTGGGGATTTGCCGTCGGGTATTCGGGGTCGCTGATCGCGCTGGTGATGTCATTGCCGCTGGCACAGCGCGGACGGTTCGACCTTGCCTGGCTGAGCATCGCCGCGGCCTTCCTGGTGTTCTCACTGCCGGCGTTTCTCTGGCTGCCCGGGGACCGTCCGGCGCAGCTTGGCGTGGGGCGGGCAGCGCACGCCGGGGTGCGCGAATCCTGGCGGACATTCCGCGAGATTCTCGGCCTGCGCGAAACGCGGCGGTTTCTGCTGGCCTACTTCTTCTATGAAGACGGAGTGAACACCGTCATCGTCTCTGCGGCGGCCTTTGCCAATACTACGCTGAAATTTGAGACCCGGGAGCTGATTTTGCTGTTTGCCATCGTGCAGGTCTCAGCGCTTTTGGGGGCGTATCTGTGGGCGCGGCCGACCGACCGGTTCGGAGCAAAGCGGGTGGTCACGCTGATGCTGCTGCAGTGGATCGCGGTGGTCACAGCAGCATACTTTGTCGAATCGAAGGCGCAATTTTTCGTTATCGCTGTATTTGCCGGCAGCGGCCTGGGTGCGATCCAGGCTTCCTCCCGCGCCTTTATGGCCGGTTTGATACCTGCCGGGCGCGAAGGCGACTTCTTCGGCTTCTACCACCTGTGCGGAAAATCGGCTGCCGTGCTGGGGCCGCTGCTGTTCGGAGAGATTTCTGCAGCAACCGATGGAAATCAGCGCGTTGCGATACTGTCTGTGCTGCTGCTGTTTGTGGTGGGCGGTTGGCTGCTCAGTCGCGTCCGTGCCGGCGGGCCAGCGGCCGTATCGGCCGCCACCTTCCCCCCGGCGTGAAGCGGGCCGGCTGTGCTCTCCGAATGATTGTGGCTTACGACAAGCCCGCTACCCCGGAATCTCCCCTGACGCTATTCTGCTGCAGGGCATGTCTGCCGATCGCAAATCGCGTCGCTATCCCCGCGTGGAGCTACCCCGGGGAATGTTTGTGGCCTGGCAGGGCGGTGGCAGGCGTTTCGCGTCGCGCGTGCGCAGCCTAGGGATGGGCGGTCTGTTCATCAGCGTGAAAGACCCGCCACCGGTGGGCACCGTGGTACGGCTTCTGTTTGAAGTACCGGATGGCGACGTGCGTGCCCGCGCCGTGGTGCGCGATTCACGCCCGGGGAAAGGCATGGGCGTGGAATTCGTGCTGATGGGTTATGAAGAGCGCGGCCGGTTGAATCGGTTGCTGCGGCGCCTGCTGCAAGAATTCGCCTGAAGTCCCGCGAAGAAGACCCAGCCTGGAAGAAGTTTGATTCGGACAGAATCTTCCAGCTCAACGCTGCGGATAGATAAGCGCTTCGAGCATGTCTGCGCGGGCCTTGTGGTCAGAGGCAATCACCCGCAACAGGTCTTGCACGGAGATCATCCCGCGGTAGCCAGCTTTCTTGTCCACCACCAGCAGGTGGTAGATACCGTGTTTCTCCATCAGTCGCAGGCATTCGTCCAGTGAAGCATCCGGCGGCACGACAATCAGATTCGTGCTCATGATTTCCGAGACGCGCATCCAGGCGGGGCACTTGTTCTCGGCGGCGACTTTGTCGGAGATGTCGCTCTGCGAGATGACGCCGACCAGGTTGCCTTTCTTATCGCGCACGCCCACGGCACGTACTCCGCGGTCTCGCAGATAGCGTGCCGCATCGTGCACGGTGGTTTCGTCGTTTATCGAGTAAACTTCTTTGCGGGATTCGATCAGGTCCGAAACTTTCATGCGGACCTCCTTGGATTCTTGGCCTGAACGCTACGCAAATGGTAAGCCGGTAACGGGCCGCGCGCAATCAGAATTCTTCGGGGCTAAGGCATATTGCTTTCCTGCCAGCAGATTTCTAGAATCGCCCGGCCGCTGACATGGCAGATTTCATCGGGGCGGATGGCGCAGAAGGCTGAAAAAGGAACGATACGCTGGATTCGCCGGGCGCCGCAGGGAATTTCGGTCACCGCACCGGCGCGTCCGCGGCTGGGTGTGCTGAGCGGGACATTCAATCCCCCCACCCAGGGCCACCTGGCTATCGGACACGCGGGTCTCGCGCAGCTCCGGTTGCATGAGGTGTTGTTCGTGCTGCCGGAGACGCCTCCGCACAAACAGGAGCTGGAAGCTTCGCTCGGCCAGCGTGCTGACCTGCTGCGCCTGGCTGTGGAGTCTGAGCCGAGGTTTTCCGCCGTAATTAGCCAGCGTGGCCTCTTGCTCGAAATCCACCACGAGATTTCTTATCATTATCCGCCGCAAACGAAATACTTCTTTCTGACCGGCCGCGACGCCGCCGAACGCATCCTGCTGCACTGGCCTTACGAGGAGCCGGAGCGTGCGCTCGAAGAAATGTTTGCGCGCTTTGAATTCGGAGTGGCCGACCGCGGCGGTGCGTTTCAGGTTCCTGCCGATGCTGTGGCAGCGAAATTTGCCGCGGCCATTCACCGGCTCAAGATTCCAGAGGAGCTGGAGCACATTTCCGCAACCCGAGTGCGCGAGCGCATCAGACGGAACGAAGACGTGCAAGGACTGGTGCCATCGCCGGTGGAAGCGCACATCCGCGCGCACGGCCTGTATCGCCGGGGAGAGCAACCGCCGTGACGCATCGTCGTTGAATCCCCGCGGCCGATGATAGACTAAAACAGATGACTGGTTCACCTGCACCACAAGCGCCTGCGCAGCGCCGCTGGCTGCGCGATAGCCTGCTGGTGCTCATCGTGCTGGTAAGCCTGCTTGCAGCCTGGCACTGGGTCTCGCCAGCCTCGAGTCCCCTTCATCTTATTTTCACCCGGAACGCCCTGCCGGCCATCCCACGCGAGCACAGGCCGTTCACCTTGGATCCAGCAACAGTTTCCGCGCCGTGGCAAGAAGGATACCGCATTGCACGTGAACAGGCCGCCCTTCTGGAACGGCTGGCCTGCTACTGCGGGTGTTATTTGAGCCTGGGGCACCAGAATGCCTTGGATTGTTTTCGCGACCGGCACGCGGAGGGCTGTGAAGTGTGCCTGAAAATCGCGCGGCGCGCAGAAGAACTGGAACACTCCGGTTACACAATGGAAGAAATCAAGCGCCTGATTGATCGCGAATTCTCCGGGACCCGTGAGCGCCGATGAAGGACCTGTTTGGGAATTGACCTAGGGAAAAACCCAAGGGAAACGCGCGAGATGGGTGGCTAAATGCTTCCGGTTTCGGCGCGGATGATGTCGTATTTTTCAATTACCGCGGCGATCCCGACGGGCTGTCCGCCGTTCTGGCGGCGTTCCACCCGAACCACGCGGCCATGCGCACGAATGAAGACTTCCGTGCCGCGGGTGATCTCGGCGGGAAGGGTGAGCATGAAGTCCAGCTCCATGCCAGGTTCCATTTCGTTGTCCAGGGTGAAATAAACGCCGCGCGTGGAAATGTCGCGGGTGCGACCGCTTCTCGGTTCGGTGGCTGGTTCAGCCCCTGTTCGAATCACTACGGGAAGAGACAGTTCATAACGTCGAGCCATACGGCGCTCCGTCATAAAGGGTTGCCCCCTCCCTTTTGAGATAGACCTACCCCTCGCCCACGTTCTGGTTAGAGAAAGCAATCACCGTTCCAAAGGCAATGACAGCACAGGATTTGCAAATCCCACCTGTGAATTGCGCCGTGCGAACGGTTGCAGCTAATCTACAACTTCCTGGGCCTTCGTAAACCGTTTGTATACAAGAAGTAAAGTCGTCGAAGTTCCCTTTTGACACATTCTCCGGCTCTTGGTCGGGTCATTCCAATACCTGGAGTCGAGATTGGTCGGCCCCGCGCATCCTCCAAGGTACCTACTGAGCCTCTCGACAAAGCAGAGCTGTGCGGTGAATATGCAAGTGATTGCAGCCCAAACTCTGCCTATCCATTTCGGTAGGCCGGGGCCATCGAACTGGGACGGGCCCCCCGACCCCCGTCCAGCTTGAACTGGCGCATCTTGTAGAGCAGCGCCTTATAGCTGATGCCAAGCAGGCGCGCCGCTTCTTTGCGGCTCCAGTTGGTCTTTTCGAGCGCATCGGCGATTGCTTCCATCTCCGCTTCGTCCTTCAAGCTGCGCACCAGGGCTTTCAAGCCCTGCTCGCGTGGCGCGGCAGCGTCTTCCCGCGGAGAAATCCTCTGGCGGGCAGCGGCCATTTCCAGCAGTTCGCGGAAGCTCGATTCGTCGTCTTCCAGGATGACGTACCGCTTGACGAAATTCTCGAGTTCGCGAAGATTTCCGGGCCACGGGTAGCGCATGGCCGCTTCCATCAGGTGGTCCGAAGGTTGTCGAGCCTGCTTGTTGTATTTGTCCGTGTACTTCTCCAGGAAGTGTCGGAACAACATAGGAATCTCTCGCGTACGTTCGCGCAGCGGCGGCACGTTGATGGTGAACACGTTCAGGCGATAGTATAGGTCCTCACGGAAGCGGCCGCTCTGGATGGCTTGGCGGACGTTCACGTTGGTGGCCGCCAGCACCCGGACGTCGGACTGAACGAGCTGCCGTCCGCCCAACCGCGAAAATTGGTGGTCCTGCAGCACGTGCAGCAGCTTGGCTTGCAGGTGCGGCGGCATTTCGGCAATTTCATCCAGAAAGATCGTGCCTTTGTTGGCCAGTTCGAACTTGCCGGGTTTGGCCCTCACCGCCCCGGTAAAGGCGCCCTGCTCGTAGCCAAATAGCTCCGATTCCAGCAGTTCGCCTGGCAAAGCGGCGCAGTTGACTTTGACGAATTGCTGGTTCGAACGCGTCGAGCGAAGATGAATCATCCGCGCGACCACCTCTTTGCCTACTCCGCTTTCCCCGGCGATGAACACCGGCACGTCCACCGGCGCAATCTGCAGAATCTGCTGGCGGATTTTCACCATTTGCGGGCTGGCCGCCAGGAAGCTCAGGTCTTCGGTTAACTGCTCGCAGTACTCGCGCAGGGCCTGGTTTTCCGCGCGCAACTGCCGCTTCTGCCGGCACTTCAGCATGGCAGCGTCGAGTTCGGACTTTTCAAATGGCTTGGTCAGGTAGTCGTGCGCACCCAGCCGGATGGCTTCCACCACTGTGCCCACCTCGTTCGAGCAGGACAACATCACCACATTCAGCGTGGGGTCCAACTGCATTAGCTCGCGCAGAGTCTGCAGGCCATCCATTTCCGGCATCAGCACGTCGAGAATGATGAAGTCGGGACGTTCGCCGGCAACAATGCGCTCCAGCGCTTCCTTGCCGCCGCCGACGGTTTCCACCGCATAGCCATCCACTTCCAGCAGCGTCTGCAGATATTTTCGAATGCTGGGTTCGTCATCCACGACCAAAATTCTTTCTTGTTCAGCCATGTTTTTCCTCACTTCCCAAAACTTGTTCGTCGCTTATTCCAGGTCGGTCGGCAGCAGAAACGTGAAGGTGGCGCCGCGACCGACTTCGCTGTCCACCCAGATTTTTCCCCGGTGCGCTTGAATCAGGCGCTTGGCAATGGCCAGCCCCAACCCCATGCCCGATGTGGAGCGATCCACGCGCACGAAATCTTCAAATATTTCCTGATGGTATTCGGCGGCGATGCCTGGGCCGTCGTCACTGACCGACACTTTGACGCTATTGGCCCGTTCGGCCCGCACACGCCGCCGCTCGATGGAAGGAGCGAGGTGCGCGGTTCGCCGCTCCCAGAAATGGGGTTCGGCGGCAATTCGCACTGAACCGCCCGCCGGCGTGTGTTTCAAGGCGTTGTCCAGCAGGTTGACGATGGCTTGCTGCACTTTCTGGTAGTCGAATTTGAACGTCGGAATATCTGCCGGGCAGTGGGTTTCCAGCCGCACCTGCTGGCGCAGCGCGGCGTCGCGCCAGCGCGAGGAGATCTCTTCAATGCAGTCGCGCAAATCATTCTGCCGGATGTGGAGCACCAGCTTGCCGCTCTCGAGTGCGGAATAGTTCAGGAACATCGAGACCAGCCGCACCAGGCGCTCACAGCTGTCCTTCGATTCCTGCAGAATCTCGCGCTGTTTTTCGTTCAGCTTGCCGAGCGAGCCGGAAAGCAGCAGGTCGTAGTAGCCTTTCATCACTGCCAGCGGCGTCTTCAATTCGTGGGCGGCGGAAGCTAGGAACACTGTTTTCTGCCGGTTGACTTCCTGCAGGCGGAGATAAGCTGCCAGCAGATTGCGATAGGTAATCTCGCGTTCCTGCAGCAACTCCTGCATGGTTTGCTGCAAGCCGGATCCTTCGGGCAAGTCGAAGGGAGCCTGCGTTTCGATGTAAACGACCAGCCAGTCCGGCTCTGGCAGCCACCGGATACGCGCTCGCGCCTGCCCGCCTTCGCATTCCATCGGAAGGTACACTTCCTGCTCGCCCCCCTCGAGCTGGCTGAAGACGCTGCGGGCGTCCAGACCGAGCAGGTTCACGAACAGGTTCAGGGGTTCCCGCGCTCCCGCTCTCAATCCGTGCTCTTCCAGGCACTGCTGTGCGCGCAGATTGGCAAACAGAACCCGGCCGGCCCGTTCAGCCACCAGCAGCGGGCGGTCCAGACCATCCAGCAGGGAAGAAACCAGCGATAGTGCCAGCGCTCCCGCGCCTTGCTGTTCCAAGGTGACCAATTTTTCCAAGCATCCCTCCCGAGACACGACCCCCACGATTCGAAACGAGTTCTTTCCAGAGAAGGAAGCCTTGCCGCTTCTTGTCTGTCATGCTTACTACTGGGGAGCGGTGTGGAATACTCGCAAATGGAAAAATCAGTGTCAATGGGAAATGCGTTCTATTTTGCACAATAAGAGAAAAGAAGTGGCGCATGGGGATCTACCTTCCCCAGAGAACTACTTTTCCACAGGCTGCGCTGCAAATTAAGTCTTTTTGCATGAGTTTGATACCCATGGTAGTAGCAAGCCAGGACCCTTGCATTTCAATTGCAGGAAAGCGCAGGGACTAGAACTGCGGTACCAAAAACTATGGCTGCATCTCAGCCGAAACTGCAAGGTGAACCGATGAGCTCGCGCCCCGCAGAGCGTCGTCGTTCGCCACGGATACGGCTGCAAGTGCCGATGTTTGTCCGCGGCGTGGATGCCAGGGGAGAAGAGTTTCTCGATCTCACCAAGACGCTCAACATCAGCGCTGTCGGTGCCTTTTTGGCTACCAGACGGCTGGTCCGTGCCGATGAGATGATCTCTCTTACAGTGCCGGCGCCGGCACCGCCGGCCAGTGGTTTGATGCCACCGCCTACTCCTCCCATCCAAGCCCGCGTGCGTCGCTTCGAAGTTACGGGGGAGATCAATCTCCTAGGAGTAGAATTCCTGAAGCCCCTCGAATGACGCTTGCCGTCAGGGAAAAAGTTTTCCTCCGTGGGGGCGAGCTAGGCCGCGGGAGTGAACAGGGTTACCCATTTTTCCCTGTCCGGTTCCTTTGGAGAGCAGAAATCTGGCGCCACTCGTTTCAAATCCCCCCGTTTCCGAGCCCGAGTGAACTACCGAATTCATGCCCGGTGGTATGCTGTTTGCTCTGCTTCTGGTGTTGAGAAACCTTTTGTGCGAACGGATGTGCATTGACCGCGGGGCGTTCCGCCGGCGCCCCGTCGCCCAGCCCTGATGAACGCCGAAGACTCTTTCCTCGATTTGCTGGTGGACACGCTGGTAGGTCTGGACCGCCCGGCGCGCGGGCAATTTCTGCAGCGGTTTTTCAAATCTGTCGCCCACGTGGACCTGACCGAAGAGCTGGCGCTCAGTTACTGGGATCAGGTTCTCGAGCGCCGCAAGGAGCTTTCCGAAAGCCAGGGCAAGCCGGTTTCGCTGAAGACGGCATTGATTTCGGTAATGGCTTCGGCCGATTTGCTGCGCATGCCCATTCTGATGGAGTATGCCGAGCTGAAACGGCTGCGCATCAACGCCGCCACCGACGCGCTCACTGGGCTTTACAACCGGCGACTGTTTGATGAGCAGTTTGCGCGCGAACTGAACCGAGCGCAGCGGCATGCGCATCCGCTGGCGTTAATCATGCTCGACCTGCACCTGTTCAAGGAAGTGAACGACCGCCACGGTCACATCCAGGGCGACCGAGTGCTCGAAGCGGCGGCGCGCACGCTGTGGCGCTCGATCCGCGCGTCGGACTACGCGTTTCGCATCGGGGGCGATGAATTCGCCCTGATGTTGCCGCAGACTGATGCCGACGACGCCCACAAGCTGGCCCAGCGCGTCCGTGCCAACTATGAAGCCGCCGTGCTTCCCATGAAACTTGAGATTTTGCCGGCCATGGATTTTGGCGTTGCCGTCTATCCCGAAGACGGTGACACGAAGGAAGTGCTTATTCGCGTGGCCGACGAGCGCCTCTATCAGATGAAAGGCGTGCCCTTGCAGCGGCCCGCCGCGGTTCGCAGTGAAGCTCCTGCCGAGCGCCTTGCGGCCACGCCTCGTGCAGAACCAGCGGTGCCGCCCAAGCCGCCAGAGGTGGAACGCCGCAAATGGGAGCGCGTCTCCCTGGTGGGCACGCGCGCCTACGCCGTGCTCGGCGAAGAAGGCGCTCGCACCGCTCGTGTGATTGACCTCAGCTATGGCGGCGTCGCCCTGCAGATAGACGACCCCGAGCGGGCCCCCACGCTTTTTCAGGCTGTCCTGCACGTGCCGATTCTGCCTCCGGTGAAGGTCAGTCTGCGGAAGGCCTATGCCAATCCAGCCGGTCCGGACGGCCCGCGAGTGGGCTGCGCGTTCGTCTCTTGATTCTCACCCGGAAGCCAGGATTTGCTGTGCGCGTGGCTTTGCTACACCGGTGAATCCTGTTAGCCTAGCGGGCTGGCAATGCCTGCTTTTCAGCGAATTCTCGTCACCGGCGGAGCCGGCTTCATCGGCTCACACTTGTGCGAAGCCCTGCTCCGGCGCGGCACGCAGCTTACCATCGTGGACCGCCTCGATGAGTTCTACGCGCCAGCATGGAAGCAGGCCAATCTCGACGACCTGCGGGAAATCGGGCCGTTTGAATTTTCACCGGCAGACATCTGCGATGCCACCGCACTACACGAGGCATTCTCCCGCGCCCAGCCGGAAGCGGTGATTCATCTGGCGGCGCGCGCGGGTGTACGGCCGTCGGTCGAGCAGCCGCTGCTGTTCGAACGCATCAATATCGGCGGCACGCTGCATATCCTGGAATTCTGCCACCAGTTCCGGGTGCGAAAACTGATTTTCGGCTCGTCGAGTTCGGTGTACGGCGTTTCGGCGCGTGCTCCATTTCGCGAAGACCAGGCTGACCTGCAACCCGTCTCTCCATACGCTGCCACGAAGCTCGCCGGGGAATTGCTCTCTTACACCTATGCGCATCTGTATCGCCTGCCGGTCGTCTGCCTGCGGTTTTTCACCGTGTACGGCCCGCGCCAGCGGCCCGACCTGGCGATTCACAAGTTTGTCGCTCTGCTCGAAGCTGGCAAGCCGCTGCCAATTTTCGGGGATGGGTCAAGCGGCCGCGACTATACTTTTGTGGACGACATCGTTGCGGGCATCCTAGCTGCTCTGGAATTCGAGCCTGAGGCATCTGCCGTGCAGGCGCCCTTCCAAGTCTTCAATCTCGGGAATTCTCATCCAGTTACTCTGAACGAGCTGGTTGCTCTACTTGAACGCGTCACCGGCCGGCAGGCGCTCCGCGAACACAGGCCCGCGCAGCCCGGCGACGTCCCGCTCACCTGGGCCGACATCAGCCTAGCAAGGCGCCTGCTGGGCTACCGCCCCGCTACTCCACTGGAGGAAGGCCTGCGCCGGTTCGTCGCTTGGTACCGCTCCGCCGACCCCGCTCGGCGCGCTTAAGTCCGCCCGCGGTTTTACCGGAACAATCTGCTTGACAAGCACAGCCGGTATATAGATATTTGTCTATGTATGAGCAAAGCAGCGAAATCCCCGGAACGCAGCAAAAAGATTGACGCGCAGCTCAAGGCGGTCGCCGACCCCACTCGCCGCCGCATTCTCGAGCTGCTGAAGCGCCGGGGCTGCTGCTCGCTCGAGATGGTGAGCGCATCCGACCCGGGCATGTGCGTCTGCGACCTCGAAGCGCAACTTAAACTCACGCAGCCGACCATCACCCACCATCTGCATTTGCTGCGCGAGGCCGGGCTGATTGCCACGCGCAAGATCGGCCGCTGGCTCTACTGCCGGCGTAACGAGGAAGCGCTTGACCGCCTGGGCCAGTGGCTCAAGGAGTTTTGATTTTTATGGCCCACCCTATAGACAGCTATCAATCTATCGAGGGAGCATCGAAAACGCCATGAGTCAGACACCACAGAGCAAAGAGGCCATCCACAGTGCAGTGACCAGCATCTACGGTGCCGTCGCGCAAACTCGCAATCTGACCAAGCCGGAAGCGACCTGCTGCGGTTCGGACAAGCTTTCACTGGCTGACTATTCGCCCGATGAAATCGCTTCGGTTCCGCTGGGCGCCTACCTCGGTGAGGGCAGCGGCAACCCCGTGCGTTACGCGGCACTCGCACCGGGCGAAAACGTCGCGGACTTGGGCGCGGGGGCGGGCATGGACTCGTTTCTCGCGGCGAACCAAGTCGGTCCCACTGGCCACGTATACGGCTTCGACCTGACGCGCGAGATGGTCAGCTTCGAGCAGGCGGACATCGAACACCTGCCGCTCGCGGACGCCTCGGCCGACGCGGCCATCAGCAACTGCGTCATTAACCTGACGCCTGACAAACGCGCCGTCTATCGCGAAATCTTTCGCGTGCTGCGGCCCGGCGGACGGCTCGCCGTAGCTGACATCGTCTTGCGTGGCGTACCTGAAGCCGTGGAGGCGTTCCGCGAGTCCGGCACGGCTGAGACGTGGTGCGCTTGCGTTTCCGGCGCGCTGACCGAAAATGATTACCTGGCGGCTATTCGCGAAGCTGGCTTTGCCGACGTGCAGGTCGTCGCCGAGCGCCCCGGACAGTTGCAGCCCGGGGGAGAAGTCCACTCCGTCGCCATCACCATCACCGCCCGCAAGCCAGCCTAGTCGAAGCGAGCACGCAGCACCGGCGAAGCTTTGGATCCCCACGGTGCGCGATGTCATGATTTTGTGAGGGAGAAGCTCGTGTGCGCGTCTATATTCCCGCGATTCGACAAGGTTCGTGAGCGGAATGCTGAGGTCGCAAGGCAGATTGCTGTGCATTGGGTGCTTCGCTACTGCCAGTCGGGGTTGCCATCGGCCCGACTTAGCGTGGCCAGTACATGATTACGGTCACTCCTGCAAGACAAAGCGATCCACCCAAAAGGTCAAAAAAATCCGGACGAGTCCGGTCCACCTGCCATCCCCAGAGCAGCGAAAGTACCACAAACACGCCACCATAAGCGGCATAGATGCGACCGAAATGCGTCGGTTGATAGGTAGGTACGATTCCGTATAGAAACAGCACCAGGCCACCCAATACCCCGGCAGTCCAGTGCGCGCCGTTTCTCCACCACTGCCAGACCAGATAGCCACCGCCAATCTCACACAGCCCCGCCAGCACAAACAACAGCACTGATTTCGTTACCAGCATTTGCCACCCCGGAAAGTCGCAAGCTGCGTCCCGCGCGAGAGATAGATTGTGGCTATTCGAGCCGGGATTCGCAGCTCAGTCATATTTTTCAAAGCGGATTTGTTTGCGGTCGAGCCCGAATTCATTTTTCAGGATGGCGCGGACATCGTCCACCATGTCCTTCAGCCCGCAGACGTAGGCGGTGAAATCCCGCCGGCCGGCAAACTGGCGCCGGAGCTGCTCCTGCACGTAGCCCGTGGCGCCTAGCCAATCTGCCGGAGGCCGGCTGAGTGTGGGCAGGAAATGAAAGTTCGCGTGCTGTTCGGCCAGGCGTTCAAATTCCACGCGGTAGAGAATCGTTTCCGGGTAACGCACCCCGAAGATCAACCACACATGACGGTCCGCGGGCAAGCCGCGCAGGAACAGGTCGTGGAGCATCCCGCGAATCGGTGCGATGCCGGTGCCGGTGGCGATGAACACCAGCTGCGGCGGCAGCGGCTCCTGGACGAAAAAAAAGCCATGCGGGCCGGTGAAGCCGATTTCGGCGCCCGGCGCCAGATCGCAGAGGTAGTTTGAAAAAATTCCTCCGCGAACGCGGTTCAGGCACAGGTCGAACCGGCTGCCGTCGTCCGGCGCAGACGCGATCGAATAGGCGCGGGTGATTTCCTGCCCGTCGCGTTCGAGTGTCATGGAGACGAACTGCCCGGCCAGAAAATCAAACCTTCCGCCGGCCGTGACCTCCCACTCGAAATGCTTGGTCTCCGGAGCCAGCTCACGCACGCGACGGAGCGCAGCTCGGTAGTTTCGCGGTGTGGGAACTGCCAGACTCATCGCTCCTCACAAATACCTTTCCGTTCATTTTACCGGAGGTACGCCCGGGAATCGAACGGTTTGGAACCGGCCGCGAAGCGGAAGCAGGATTAAAGAAGCATCGGGCTCGGGAGGGCGGAGTCCTTTGGGGGATGGACTGTGCCCGGAGGTGCTTCCCGAGCCCGAATCCCCGCTCCGGCCGATGGCCGGAGGAGTTGAACCTACATAGAGTGTATGAGTTGGCCCTAACCTATCACAGGGGGCGAAAGCTGCCAACCCCCGCGTCAACTGCTAGGGCCGCCAGCGGGAGAAGACGTAGCCGTTCGATTTCTGCGCGGCATGGCACTGGAAGCAGTCTTTGGCGGCGTCCTTTACCGCACGCTGAGTGGGGTCGCCGCCAGCGAAGGCTTCGAAACCCCAGCCGCCGGTGGCCGAGTACTTCGTGGAATCCTTCACCATCACCGCGAGCACTTTGCGTTTGCCTTCGAGATACGCGCCACCTTCCGGATTGGCCTCCAGCAGGTCAAAGACGAAGATGCTGCCGTCGGGATAACTTCCGGTCCCTTTGCGCAAAGGCTCCACACCACGCTCGTTTACGTAAACGTGGTGAATGCCGCCAAATGCGTCGAACAGCGGATGCGACTTGTCGTGAATGACCATCGACTTCACGTGGGTCCAGTTCCGATAGCCCGCCGGGAACTGAATCGGGCTCTCAGCCTGCGGCTGCGCCAGCGTCACCGCCACTGCGAGCGCAGCAGCAAAGATTGCTGCAGACAACCACACCCTTCGGTCTTTCGACATCGGAGTTCCTCCTTGCCCAGCTCTGCGCAGGAAATGTACTTAGCCGAAATTTCCTGTCAAGTCGCAAACCTGCTATACGCAAGCTGGCTACACGCAAGGCTGCGCAGCGCAAGGAAGTAAACCAGGCGAGTGCCAGGAGACGCCGTTGGTGGCGGCAAGAAACTTTGCCGCCCAATCCGACGTAACTCCGTGTGGCAGCGGCTAGGCGGTCTTCATGGGAGGCATCATGCGATCCAAACTTATAGCTCGCGCACTGTCTGGCAGAGTGGCTCTGCTGCTTGCCGCGCTGGTCGTCTTCAGCACGAGTGTTGGGAGCCGGCATGCCGCTGCGCCGTCAAATGGCATTCTCGTCTTCACACATCTGACGGTGATTGACGGCAGCGGGGCCGCGCCGCGGGCGGGACAGACCGTCGTCATCAAAGGCGGCCGAATCGCTGCCATCGGTCACGCCGGGGACGTCGCAGTGCCCGAATCGGCGCAGGTGGTGGACGCGCGCGGGAAATACCTCATCCCCGGCCTGTGGGACATGCACGTGCACCTGAGCATCGGCGGAGAAGCGTTGTTGCCCATCTTCGTTGCCAACGGAGTCACCGCCGTGCGCGACTTGGGTGGCGATTTCGCTGCGGTGCAGTCCTGGCAGAAAAAAATCGCAGCGGGCAGTCTGATCGGGCCGCGCATCTATGCAGCGGGAAAGATTCTGGAGAGCCCGCACTTCCTCGCCCTTCTCGAGCGGCTTTCCGGGATGCTGGGGCCTCCCCACAGCCGATTGCTCACGGCCGTCCGATCCGAGCGCATCCCGGTGGGCAGCGAGGAAGACGCAGAGAATGCAGTGCAGGAAATGGCCCGACAGGGGGCGGCGTGCATCAAGTTCCGGATGAACACCACGGCGGAGATTTTCCAAGCCATCCTCGCGGCAGCCAACCGCGCCGGCCTTCCCGTGGCCGGCCATTCACCACAGGCCGTTTCCCTGACCGATGCGGCAGCAGCGGGGCAGAAGAGCTTCGAGCATGTGTTCACGTCACCCGAAGAGGCGAGCCTCGAACTGGAGGAAGTTGAACGGTTCGCGGCGGCGCTGAAGCAACAGCAGGCATATCCGGTGCCGACCTTGGTAACCTTTCATCATTCGCGCCTGCTTGCCCCCGGGGTGACGGACCAGCGCTTGAAAGACCTGAGCGAAGAGGCTGATCCACGCAATCGCTTTATCTCCCCCGCCCTGGCGAACTACTGGCGGCTCCAGCACGTTCTCGACCAGTTCGAGGATCCGCAGGACTGGCAGGCAGTGCAGAAGGGCACGGTCGAGCGACTGCGTGTGCTCCAAAAGGCCGGCGTTCGGTTCCTGGCCGGAACGGATTTTGGCGCGCGGTTCATCTACCCCGGCTTCAGCCTCCATGATGAGCTCGAGCTGCTCGTTGCCGAAGCCGGGCTGACGCCGATGGAAGCCCTGCAGGCCGCCACACGCAACGCCGCGCAGTTCTTTGGCGAAACCGGCAGGACCGGAATGCTTGAGCGCGGCAAGCTAGCCGAGATGGTGCTGCTCGAGGCCAACCCACTCGCTGACATCCGCAACACGCGGAAGATAGCCGGCGTTGTGGCCGCCGGCGTCTATTACGACCGTGCTGCCTTGGACAGACTGCTTGCCGTGGCAGCCGAGGCAGATGCAAACTCTCCGCCAAACAAGTCCTGATGCGCGCCTGGTATGCTCATCGGCTTGGCGAATCGGGCGGCTTCGCGTATCATGAGGGTTCTAAAGCTGGCCTAGCGACGCGGTGTCGAAATGCACCTCGCGCCGCGCAGACCGGCCGGCCCAAGGAGTTGCTTTGAAACCGGATATCCATCCCGACTATCACGAAGTCACCGTCCACTGCGCCTGCGGGAATACTTTTCAGACGCGCTCGACCTACAAAGGCCCGATGATTCGCGTGGAGATCTGCTCGAATTGCCACCCGTTTTTCACCGGCAAGCAGAAGCTGGTGGACACCGCCGGTCGCGTCGAACGCTTCCAGCGCAAATACGCCGAGCGGAAAAAATAGTTTTGTTTGGCTTCGTTCCGAACTTACTTCCAGGCTCGGCACCCGGAGGCAGTGCCTGTCCCGAGCTCGGGCGGGGGCTGCTACGCCCCTGCGTTTTCGTGACGCGGGATTCACAGTGCCGCGTTGACGGAACCCATGCGCGTTGCTACATTGCCGTGCGATGGCGACGCAGCCGGCGCACACACCGGACCCACTGCTGGTAGAGACTGCGGCGCCGCGCGTAACCCTGCGCAACTTTTTTTCCCGCCCCTACGACCACGCCATCGCCGCCGCGCGCACTTGCTACGCCCCGCGCCTAATCGGCCCCGAAGAAATCACGGACAAGCAGCGGCTGATCATCGGCGCAGCCACGTTCTATGGCGGCCACCACACCGTCTATCAGCACGCGCACTTCGAGTTCGGACTTGAGAATATCAGCCGGCAGTTTGTGTGGTCGTTTCTGCACGCGCATCCGTTCTACAACTCCGAGCAGCAGTCGCAGCGGTACGTGCGGCTCGACCAGCCCCGGGCCTACGTCCCGCAAGAGCAACCCGGTTTCGGCCCCGAGGAACGCCGCAACTACGAGCGCGCTGTCGCGCGCGCCTGGTACTGGTATCGCGAACTGACTGAGGCGCTGAAGCCCGATGCCCGCGCCATCCTGGCTGACATCTGGCATCTGAGCCGGATGTCGCATCCGAAGCGCGTGCAGAAAGTCGAGCGGCAGGCGGAAAAACGCGCGATCGAAGTGGCCCGATACGTTTTGCCGGTGGCGGCGTTCACCACCATGGTGCACACCCTGAGCGGCATCGTGCTGCACCGGCTGTGGCGCATGCAGGCCGCTTGCGACACGCCCGCCGAAGCCCGTCAAGTGATCGGCCAGATGGTCGAGCGCGTCCGCGAGGTGGACCCGCAATTCTTCGACCGCTTTGACAACGCCCCACTCGATGAATCTGAGCTACCTGAATGGCAGCAGCAAATCCAGGGCGCCGCGAAGGGCGAAGATTTCGTACGCGAGTTCGACGCGCATCTTGCGGGCCGGACCTCAAAGCTGGTGGATTACTCCCTCGAGGCGCCGGCCGTGATTGCAGCCGCCTACCGTGCAGTGGTCGGCCTCACGCGCGGGCAGTGCAGTGACTCGGATGCGCTCGACCACCTGATGAATCCCGCGCGGAACCGTTACCGGCTCGAGACGCTCAATGTGGGCGTACACGCACCGGTGATGCGCGTGCTCGAGCACGCCCACTTCACGTTTGCCAAAAAAATCAGCCACACCGCTGACAGCCAGGACCAGCGCCACCGCATGGTGCCCGGCTCGCGTCCGCTACTGACGCTGGCTAGTACCCGCGCACCGGATTTCATCGTGCCCATGCTGATTCGTTCCAATGCCCGCGCCCGCGAAATGTACCAGCAGGCCATGGCGGAAGCCTGGCAGGCGAAGAACGAGTTGCTCGACCGCGGCGTTCCCGCTGAAATTGCGCTCTATCTGCTACCCAACGCCCAGGCGGTGCGGCTGGTCGAATCCGGATCGCTGCTCCACCTGATGCACAAGTGGCAAATGCGCACGTGTTTCAACGCGCAGGAAGAGATTTATCAGGCCTCAATGGAAGAGGTCGAACAGGTGCGCGCCGTCCACCCTGAGTTGATGCGTTACATTGGCCCGCCCTGCCACGTACGCGCTGGCGTTGCGACGCCCATCTGCACCGAAGGTTCCCATTTCTGCGGCGTCAAGGTCTGGCTCGACTTTCCCAACATTGAACGCCGCATCTGATTCTTATGACCCGACGGGGCAGTTTGGCGTACTACCTGGCGGCCGTAGTCGTTGGCTGTTTCGCGATGACGGCGTGCCTGTGGTTCTACCATGTGCTGGTGGAGCTTCCCCATCCCGGCCTGCTCAATCTGTACTTCCTTTCGCTACTCACGGGAAGTTTCACCGCGTTGGTGTTTGCGTTTCTGCTGCGCCTGGTAATGGCGGTCGTCAATGGGAGGACGGGAAGGCAATGGCTGTTTTCAGGCGCAGTGCTTGCGCTCCTGTTGGTCTGGGGAATGGGCAGCCTCGCAATCGCGTTTGCTCCTGTGCGGAAGGGTCCGCTGTGGATGGCACTTCTCGGAGGCCCTGTGTTCGTCGGGCTCGCCACTCCGTGGCTGGCCTTGCCCGCCGGGGCCAGCACGGCGTATGTCCTGTACCGCATTCACCGCGCGTTTGCTCCCTTGCCGGAAAAATCGGCGAGCGTCGAAGCAGATGTTGGAACCGCCGGGGAATCAGATGCCAGGCAGCGCAATTCGTGACGGGGAGTCCAAGATGTTTGCTGCGGGCGACCAACTTTCGCTTGTTTGCCGCAATCGAATAGCGTAGAAGGTGCAGGATGGCAGCCCCAATTCTGCGTCGAAGTGCCGCAATCCTGTTTCCCATGCTGCTTTGGGCAGCCGCGGTTGCGCTTGCGCAGGAAGGCAAGCGTTATGGCTCCCTGGATGCGCCCATTACGGTTGAAGTTTTCAGCGACATGCAGTGCCCAGCCTGCGCCGCCTATCATCTGGAGACGCTGCGCCCTCTGATGAAGGAGTACGTCGCCGAGGGAAAGGTCTTCCTGATCGTACATTTGACCGTCTTGCACCGGCACTCCTATCGCGCGGCGCGTTACGCAAACGCCGCGGCTAAGGCCGGCCTGTTTGAAAAAGTGTCCGAAGCACTGTTTGAGAAACAGAAAGCATGGGCCGAATCGGGCGACTTGGAGTCTGCGTTGGCCGGCGTGCTGAGCGAAGCCGAAATGGCGAAGCTGCGGGAAAAACTCAACGCGCCGGAGATTGACCAGGCCATTGATGCCGACCGTGCGCTCGCACGCACGTTTCAGGTGCGCTCTACCCCCACCACATTCATCACCCGCAGAGGCGAAACGACGCCGGTCGTTGGCGCGGTGAGCTATCCCATTCTGCGGCGCTATCTGGACCGGCTGCTCGAAGACTCGAAATGATTGCCCGGCTGCTGCTGGTGGCCCGCGTGATTCTGGGGCTGGTCCTTGTGTACGCCGCCTACACCAAGCTCGCGCAGCCGTGGGAGCTGTTCGCACTTTCGATTGACTCCTACCGGCTGCTGCCCGAATGGGGCGTGATTTTTGTCGCGCGCACGCTGCCCTGGTTCGAGCTGCTACTCGGCCTGCTGCTCGCCGCCGGCATTGTATTGCGATACGTAGCCTCGTTGGTGACTGTCCTGCTGGGCGGGTTCTGGGCGGTGATGCTATGGGCTTATTTTCAGCATCTGGGAATTGACTGCGGCTGCTTTGGGATCGGCCAGGCCGTTGGGCCGGGTACGCTGGCGCGCGATGGCGTGCTGGTGGCCCTGGCAGTGTTTGTGACGGTGGGAGCCTTCCGCCGCCAAGCGCAGCAGGCTAGCTCCGCCAGCGCAGCGTGACCCGCCCGGGTACTGGGTGCGGCGGCTCCACTCCGGTTCGCTTCGCCTCCAGATAACGAGCTTTTAACTGGAAATACCACTTTGCCGGCCGATCGGCGTCGTCAATCAGCATCATGCGAGGCTGCCGCGCCACTCCCGTGGACTGAATTTCCATGGTGCGGCGGTCCTGCTCGATAAAACGCTTGCCGAAGGCGCGAAAAACCGGCACCAGCAACGGCACCCAGCGGAAGATGTTCCACGCCGCGACAAAATCGATCCGGCAGCGGTTGTGATTGATGGGGGTAACGGTCGCACGGCTGGAAAACCAGTATGGCCCGCAGCGAATCTGCTCAAAGCGCATGTTCGGCAGCACGAACTCGATGGTGGTGGTGATGGGTTTGCCGTAGATGCGCAGCAGCTTGTACGGGGCGCTGTTCGGCGAAGGCTCGTGCGGCGCAATGCGAAAGCCGTTGGGAATCGGCTCGAAGGTTTTCTCTTTGGTGCGGATGCTGCGCCGGGTGCGCCACCACCACGCCTGATGCACAAACGGCCCGTGCGCAGGATCCATCAGCCCGATAATGCCGTTGTCCATGGTGCAAGGCAATTCGGCTTCCAGGTGCGTGAGCGCGTAGCGGTCGCTGAAGGTCGGGAGCTTTGGCGCCGGCGGAACCGGCTCGTTGGGCCGCTCCGGATCGGGCAGAAACACCCACACGTAGCCATCACTTTCTTCACATGGGAAATTTCTCGCGTGGATGCGCTCGACGCGCAGGTTCTCGTGCCCCACCAGCGAAGGAATTTCTTTGCACTGGCCGGTGTGCGGGTCGAATTTCCAGCCGTGGTAGCGGCACTCGACCTGCTGGCCGTCGAACCAGCCGCAGGAAAGCGGCATGGCACGGTGTGGGCAGGCGTCGAACAGGGCGAAGGTGCGGCCGTGCTCCTCACGCCCCAGTGCCAGCGCGGTGCCCAGCATTTCCACCGCCACAAGTTTGCCGCGCGGGACGCGCATGCTGCGCGCCGCGGGATACCAGAATCCCCACAGCCATTCGTCTTCGCGCCGCGCAGGGCCGGTAGTAACCTGCTCACC
>FWWM01002060.1_pt1 | contig 41511 bp, 44 predicted proteins | sample 2228351 | NCBI WGS metagenome assembly FWWM01 (sample SAMEA103939774, study PRJEB20133) | metagenome
CTGAGGGCTATGTCTCTGCGCGTTTGTTAGAGGCTCTGGTGGAGGGGCGTCTTGCTTTGGAGTTTCTTGAGAGGGGGCTTGTGAGAAACGCCGCTGGGAAGGCTTTTCAAGCATGGCGGGCGTTTTTGGCGGCTCTCCTCCGGTTGGAGTTAGAAAAACTTAAGGCCGTTGTAAAGACTGAGGATGAGAGGCGCTGGCTTGAATCCACTGCAGTGCCGAGAGTTCCCACTGGGAGAATAAAGGCGTTGTCCCAAATGTTGGAGGAGGTGGGACATGGGGGCATTTCTTTCGGCACTGACAAGGCGCTTGATCTCCACGACTATCAATACCACGGCCCAGATCCGGACATGGCGTTGAGCAAATACCGCAACAGCGAGGAGGCGGCTAGAGACGTCGTGTTGCTTCTGAAAGAACTGGCTAAGCGCGTTGAGGCATTGAGGCAAAGAGTCCAGTGGAGTGAGGAACTCGAAAGGGCACTGAAAGCACTCAAATTATAGATCATCCTCGCCTTCGTCTGTTGTGTACCCCTTGTTGCGCCTAAGGGGTGCCGGCCGGGTATCTAGGCGCCTTTTCTAATGACATAACGCGCAAACGCCGCTACGTCCTCCTCTACGGATTTCAGTCTTGCACGCCTGCTCAGCGCGCCGCTACCGTTGTATTGGAATTCGCTGAGATTGAGGGCGGTGTTGGCGTAGTGCAGTAGTTCTGCCTCCTCCAGCGCCGAGAGATCCCTTGCGATTTCCTAAGAGAAGCCCCGTTATAATAGCAAGCCTGTCTACATACTCTACCCTCTTCCCGCCTTTAAGCCTTTTGATGACGGCGTATTTACGCGCCTTATAGTCCCTGCGCCCGGCCGCTAGAGCCCCTTTAAACGCTTGAAATGCCTATCCAGCGGCGTTTTTATAAAGGCCGGCCTCCGGGGGTTTTAGCCCCGCCCCGTACTTCGCCCCGGCCAAACTCCCCTCATTATACTTAGCCAACTCCCGCCAGGGCATTCCAGCTCTACACTTCACTCCCTTTTTTACGTTATAAAATTTGGCGCTGGGAAGCGTTTGCAACGGGCATTGGGCTCTGCCTGTACATCCAGCGGCAGCCGGGGGTCGCCAGTAAGATCAGAGCGCCGCAAAAAAGCATATGGCGCCTCCGGGGGAAAAAGAGTTATTGCTCTTAGCTCAATCGGCGCGGGGGTTATATAAACGAGCGGTAGAGCCGTCCGTATTTTCCCGGCTTTCCTCTAATGGGAATCTCCCAGCCGCACTTGGGACACCTCCCCTGTGCCAATTCTATTTTCACAGCCCTGTCTCCCGCCCTCTTTATCACGGCGTAGCCGCACCTTGGGCAGTAGGTGTGCTGGCCAGGGTGTCCCGGGACGTTGCCCACGTAGACGTAGTCCAGCTCTCTCCTCGCCCTGCGCCACAGCTCTTCGAGGAGTTCCGGGGGCGTGGGCGGGTTGAAGAGCTTATGTGCCGGGTAGTAGGCGGTTATGTGGAGAGGAGTCTCCCGGCCGAAGGAGGCCACCGCCTCAATTACCTCCTCCGCCTCGTGGTCGTTTACGCCCGGGATGACCAGGTAGGTAAACTCGACGTGTATTCCCATGCCCTTCGCGTGGCGGGCTGTGGAGAGGAACTTGTCGAAATTCGCGGCGAGCCACCTTCTATACGTCTCCCTCCCGCCCTTAATATCGATGTTCATCCCCTCCATGCCCGCCTCGGCAAGTCTCCTCACCGCCTCCTCAGTGAGGTAGCCGTTGGTATTAATAGAGGCGTGGAGGCCCCGGGCACGGGCTAGCCTGAAGACCTCCTCGGCGTATTCAGCCAAAAGAGTTGGCTCGTTGAAACTCACGTTGACACCTGAATCCCCGTTCTCCAGGGCCCACTCCACAACTCTCTCGGGCGGGACGTAGGCGCCAGCCGGCGACGCCGTCTTGCTCAAATGCCAGTTTTGACACCAAGCACACGGGAAGTTACAGCCCCACGTGCTTATTGTAACAGCGGAAGTCCCGGGGTAGAAGTGGTACAATGGCTTTATTTCCATCGGCCTAGACTCGGCGGCTGTCAAAAGTCCGTAAGCCGCCGTGTACAGCCTACCGCCGAGGTTAAACCTCATGCCGCATGCGCCTATCTTGCCGGGCGGCAGCCTACAGCGCCTGTGACAGAGAGTGCAGACAACTGAGCCGCCCTCTTCCCGCGTTTGATACGGCGACTCCCTCACGTTAGGCAGTTTTAACAAGTATTCTCCTGGCTTGTAAACCGGTGCAGGCCACGAATAAACGGCTCTACTCATGCCTCAAGGCCTCCACTGGATGCATGGAGTACAGCCTTCTAAACGCTGGGAAGAGGGGAAGCGCCGAGGAGGCGCCAACCACTGCCGCGGCTTTAATTGCGCTGTAGGCCATGCCCCCCAGCCCCTCAACTTCTATTCCCCCCGCCAAAAACGCCGCGGCGACGACCCCCGACAAGGCGGGCGTGTAGAACAACAAGGCGGCCAGCGCCAATAACTGCTGCTTCTTCATGCCGAGTACTCTCATAATGGCAAAGTCTTTCCAATGGGCTTGTAGCGCCGATGTGGCCAAGGCGTAGCTCATGGCCGCCACTGCGGCGGTGGCAGAGGCCGCCACAACGGCCGCACCGGCCAAGTATATTAACAGCTGGCCCCAAAAGGCAGTGAGGAGCGCGTCTGTGTCTAACACAACAGCCCCGGGGAAGAGGGCCCTTAAATCCTCGACACTACCGCAACTCCCCTTTTCGACAACTATGACGTTGAAATGAGAGGCGCCGATGAGGTCTGAGTCTAAATACAAATCGGCGGAGAGGCCCGGCACGTAAATCTGGCCCCTTAGGGCCCTAGCCACTGTCACAAGGAGGGGCTTCCCAGATATGTAGGCGTATAGCATATCGCCCTCTCTGGCCAAGGCCTGTGATGCCGCCACTTCCAGCAATGCAATTCCCTCCATTGCCCACCGCGGGAGAAAAGCGGCAGTGACCCAGCGCTCAGTGCCGTTTAAATACGCTATTTTCAGCGGGAGGTAAGTCACCCCGTACGACCTGTCGGAGCACACGGCGGCCGCGGCCTTAGCCACGTCGGCCCACGTCAGCCCAGCCCCCTCCTGGGACATAATGACGTACCGCCCCAAGCCCAACAAATCCCTCAGCTCCGCCGCCAGAGCGCCGCCGAGATCCCAAAAGGCAAATGCCGCAGTCAACGCAAGGGTGGAGAGGAAGGCCGTGAGGAATATCCCCACTATTAACCCCCTCCTCTCCTCGGCATATACAGAGTAAATAGAAAGCACGTGAAAAAATATACCTTATTTTAAGATTGTTACAAGCAAATCTTAAAGGGTCCTATCCGCCCACAAATCCTAATACACCATCCATCAAAACATATCTCATTAGGAGAGATACTCATCGCGTTTGCAAATTGGCTTATTCCTATTAACGCCAGTGTGGCTGCCGCTGGCGCGTATTTTGCCATTCTCTCTAATCTCTTTATTTTTTCTACCGTTGCCATTTTTTTGAACTTTCCTATGCTTTTAAGGAATGAATGAATGAAGTATTATCTCCTGTATCTAATGTAATTATTTCATTTAAGTACTGAGTTTTTTGGAATTCTTTCATTTACACCGAAAGCGCTTTCAACAAGTGATTTGTATAATGTTTTTATTAGCTGGACGTTTTTAATGGCATGTTGAGGCCTCTGATTTCGGCGGTCGTCCCCGCCGCGGTAACCGTGGCTTTGAGAATTTCCGATCCTCTTACCGTGGCCTTGTTCGTCGTTGTGGCAGTGGTCGTGGGGATATTTCTGCGTAACAGGGGGCCGTTTACACAAGCCCTTGTCATTTTCGGCGTTTTGACTGCAATTCTACTGTCGCTGTTAATAGCGGCGTTGTTACTAGGCGGCAGAGTAACGGTTGAGGGCGGGTACTTCACTACGGCGTTGGCTGTCGCCATCGCCTTTTTCGGCGTTATGTCTCTGGGCTACGGAGTTGTTTATAAACTGCTGGAGAAATGGTTTTAAGCTATAGTCTTCTTTGAAGTAAGGATTTTGTGACTGCCGAGGGCGAGCCCGATTGGTGGGGAGGCCGGGCCGGCGAGTTTTAACATTGGACAACAGGGATTACGCAGTAATGTTTTTATATAGGTACAAATTGTGCACTATGACTCTTATCGTGATATTTAAGGGAGATATTCCGCAGAAATGGGCCCAGTTAAAAATAGAGGGGCTGGAGGTTGTCTCCGCCAAAAACGGAGTGCCTGACATAAGGGGGAAGTTCGCAGTGGTGGTTGGGGACAAGGAGCTCGCGGAAAAATTAGGCGTGGGGTTTTTAACTGAAGAAGAGGCTGAGGAGTTTTTCAACTTTTTAGTTTCCTACGCCTCGTGAGGTAAAGAGCTGAAATTACCGCTATTATTACAGCCACAGCCGCCGCGGCGTATGTCCAAGTCTGGCCGAAGTTGCTGGCGCCGACCTGCGGCGCAGTCGTGGGCCTGCCGCCGGGGCCCAGGAATCTAGTGCCATTGGCCACGTTTATCGTCACCGTGTAGGGAATTGTGTAGTAATTGCCGTATTGGTCTGTATAGGATATTGTCAGCTCTATTTGGTACTGGCCGGGCGCAGTTGCGTTGAAGCTTAGGGGTATTGTGGCCGTCTGCTGGGAGTCGAGCTGGCCGGCGAAATATATCGGCGAGGTCACCGGCCTAATGCCCCGCGGCAGTTTGGCCTCTACTTGTAAATTTGACACAGAGGCGAAGCCCTTGTTGACCACTGTTAGGGAGATATAAAACGTCCTCCTGGGCTCCGGCACTGTTGGGACCACAGTGACGCTGGTGATATTAACCACCGGCGTCTGGAGGGACTGGAGGTAGAAAGTGCCTTGGGCGGAGCTCGTAGTGCCGAGCTCCGTGGTGTAGACTATGTTGTATGTAAAGGCTATTGTGCCGCTGTATGTTGCGGGGACTATAAAGGAAATGGGCAACTGGACGCTGTCAAGCGGGGCGAGGCGGCTTATTTGGAAGGTGTATGTGGAGGCTAGGACGTTGCCCGACGCGGGGGAGATGGTGACTACGGCTTTTTGCACGGCCACGTCGCCGCTGTTTATTACAGTCACTATTACTGTACGGTTGCCCCCGGACTTTACAATAGAGGGCGTTGGGATTACTGTGTATATACTGGAGGAGGTCACGGGCAGGTTAATAGTGTACTGATCCACGCCGGTGCTGTGGTAAATAGACACGGCAATTGTCACTGGCTGGTTTGAAAGCGGGGTGATTAATAGGCTTGCCGATGCCGTGTCCGCGCCGCCGAAGTAAAAGGGCTGGGGCTTGTCCACTGCGGCGTTTGACACAGTTACTGAGACGTTAAAGGGGCCGGGCGCCGAGGCAATTAAGGTGACGTTATTCGTAACGCCTGCTATAAGCCTAGAGGGCTTTACTACTACCTTTGCAATTCCTCCTACTGTCTGCTGGACAGAAACGGTGGCTGATATCTGGTCAGTTTTTGAGACGCCGGAGGTTTGATAAGTGACTTGCGCCGTGAAGACTACCGCGTTTGCCACTGGGTAAACTTCGACCTGCCCCGACCCCCTGCCGTTTTTAATGGGAATTGTTATACTTGACTGAGGCATTACGGCGCCTGAGGCGGTCACTACGGCTAGGCCGTCTGCCGCCACTGGCAGTTGTATTGTGAGGTTGACTCTGTTGTACTTGTTGAGATATAGAGTAGTTGGGCTTATGTAAAGCACTGGCGGAGGCGTAGGCGCCGCTGCCACTGGAACGGCGTATGTCAGCGCCACTGGGTTCCCCAGCCAATCCCTCGCTTGTATAGTCACTAGCAAAGACGCCGAGTAGGTATCCGCTATTAAAATAACTGGAATTTCCGCATATGTGCTATTTACTGCGTATTGGCCCGTGGGAGAGAGCACCCGCGCCCCCTGCCCCTGTACTGACAGCGAGGCCATGAGTAAATAGGGGCTTTTGACAATTAGCGTAATTGCGCTGGGCAGTCCAATATACGCCACACCCCTAGCGGATACCTCCGCCGTAGGGTATGGCGGTATGTAAATCTCGGCGTACTCCACTTTCTCCATTCCGTCTGTGAGAGACGAACCCGCGGCTTTATATGTAGCGTGGAACACAACGTTGACTGGACACGTAACGTTTAGCGCCGAGACTGACACCTTAAGGGCGACGGTGACAACGCCGGGACCCGCCGACGGGAGCCTGGCGGTTTCCAGAGGCGTGAGGTAGGGGCATTTCGGATCAATATATACAGAGACGTCAACATACTGGTTTGACAGATAATAGGAAAGGGTTAGGACGCCTATATCGCCTGGGTACTTCGGCACTTGGCTCCACTTGGCGCCGAGCCAGAGGTAATCCACCGAAGGAGTTAAGCCCACAGTTGCCTGGCTGTAAGCCAGCGCCGCCAGCGCCATTGATATTACTAACGCCGTGATTGTCCACTTCATGGACACGCGGCCGTGGCGTATTTAAAAACTATACTCACTTAAAGTGAATTCATTATATAAACTCAGCACGTGTCGCGTTTCATGCTTTCAGAAGTCCTAAGACTTGCGTGGAACGCTCTGTGGGAGAGGAAGGGCCGCACTATTGGCGCAATTATCGGCGTAGTCATCGCCTTCACGGCCCTCAGCTACGCCCTACTCTTAGGGCAGACGTTTAAAGACTACACAACGCGGTTTTTCACCTCTAATTTCCAGACAAATGTGATATACGTCACTGGGGCCCAGTTCACAGACGCCGATGTGGGCACATTGTCTACAATAAACGGCGTTGAGACTGCCATTCCCATTGCAACTGCGAGGGGCTCTGTGCGCGTCGCCGGTATTACTGGACAGACTCCAGTTACTATTTACGGCGTTGACCCCGCGCTTTTAAGACAGCTCTTACCGCCCACGGCGCTTTACGACGGACAGCTGGTAGTGGGGTCAAATTTAATATTAGTTGGATATTATGTGGCCTTTGACCGCTCCACCGGACAGCAGAGAGTGGCAGTGGGGTCTCCAGTATCTTTAATAATAGGCAGGAAGTCCGTAACAGCCGTAGCGTCGGGCATTTTAGCCACTGGGTCGCTGGGCTTTATAGACACGTCGAGAGGCGTGGTGATGGACCTCTCCGCCTTCCGCCAAATCACGGGCATATCTAGTTATAACGTAGTAGTTCTGTACCTTAAGGACTCCTCGCTTATAGACTCCGTCTCTAACGACGTGAGGGCGAACTTTCCCAATGTAGACGTAATCTCGCCGCAGGCAATTCTACAAACAATAAACAGCTACTTGACCTCTTTCCAGTTGTTCCTAGGGCTGATAGCGGGGGTTAGCACTGTGATAACCGCCCTCTGGCTGTACGACACCATGTCCATAAGCGTAGTACAAAGGACAAAGGAAATAGGCATCTTAAGAGCCCTGGGCTTTAAGAAGAGACACGTAATGTTGATGTTCCTCACCGAGGCCTTGATTATCGCCGGAATTGGCGTGTTGGTCGGAACCGCCTTATTAATACCCCTCTCCCAGAGCGGCTTGCCCTTCATGGGCAACGCCGGGCCTCAACCGCCTAGGGCGGGCTTTCCAGGGGGCTTCGCCGGTCCTCAAGGAAGCGCCTTCGCCATAACTTCCCTAGTCCTCGACCCCCTCTTAGTGGCCGCTACAGCGGCTTTAGTCGTGGCTATAAACTTAATGGGGGCATTCCTCCCCGCTTATAGGGCGGGGAGAATTAATATAGTGTCGGCGCTGAGATATGAGTAAATGCTCTTTATACCTGATATAATAATAGCAGTCTTAGCCCTGTACGTAGCCTATAAAATTTTTCAAGCTTGGCGCAGCTTAATTGACTGGAGGCTTTCTCTATACTCCTTCGGCTTAGTAATGTTAGCCGCGTCGTTAATTATAGAAGCAGTCGTGGATATATATCTAAATAACCTCCTTGGAGAGGCCCCCATGCGGTTTATTAGAAGGCAAGAGACCTTTTTCAGAGCGGTAATACAACTGCTCAGCCTCGCCGCCCTTGTGCCCATCGCAGTGGCAGTCACGCCGTCTTTATTTTACGCCGTACTGCCGCTCGTCATTATTCTGGTCCCAATAAACGCATTACTCTCTTTGTACATAGCCGCCGTCACTTTAATTAAATCGCTGGAGAGGCGCAACCCGCCGTTTATCTCCCTGGCCTTTATCTCCTACGCCCTCTCCCTCGTGGCCCCGCTTCTTTCAAATCTTGACTTAGTGGCTAGACTGCTCACAGCGGTCTTTTTAACGCTCGGCGTGATTTATGGCTCGCAAAAGGCGAAGTAGGCTGGAGATAGTAGTGGATATTTTACAAGTCCTATCTAAAGGGTGTAAAAAGCCCACACACATAGCAACGGAGGCTAATCTCGCATATGATAGAATGGCTAAAATAATAAAGGCGTTAGCCGAGAGGGGGTTTGTAACAGATAAGGGCAGTGAGATATGCATAACGCCAGAAGGTCTCAAGTTTTTAGAGGCGTACAGCCAGTGGAAGTGGCTGTTGGACACGCTGGGGATATAACCCGCACTCTGTAATCCTAATAAAGCCACAAATCCTCTATTATGTGAAAACGGAATTAGAGACGGCGAGGGAAATTCTGCAATACGCCGTAGAGGAGCTGGAAAGAGCACTTAAGACAAAAGACATATTCCTATACCGCAACGCAGCGGACAAGGCCTTTTTAGCCTTGGTATTGACCATCAATGCCTATATAGCAACCCAGACGGGGATAGTGCCTAGGAGCCATGCAGAGCGGCGGAAAATGTTAAGAGAACTGGGCAGGGAGGATCTCCGCGCTCTTTACAGCGATCTCATGAAAACGCTCCACGAAGAGGCGTTTTACGAGGGCGTTTATCAGCCCGAGGAGGTTCTCTATGCCGTCGAGAAAATTAAAAGGCTCTTGGAGGAGTTGGCCGTCGGAGTCCGTTAAGACGCTTGTGCCGTCTTTCTCCTGGCCAATATCACAATTGCCGCCACGGCGATAATGACAAGAATAACCAAGAGGGGCAGCACGTTGTTCTGAGCCGCTGGCTGGGCCGCCGGGGTTTTAGCCGCGTTTTCCTCAACGTACTGCTGGAGCAACTTGCCCACCTGTTGGTATTTTGCCCTCGCGGCCTCGCGCCACGCTTGATATACCTTATCTCTATAGGCCGCGTCTCTCCCAATTCTGTCGTTTATCTCCACAGCTGTCTGATATATAAAAGTTCTTGTCTGCCCCGTCTCGGGGTCTGTGTAGTTGACGGGGGCCCCCAGGAGTCTCCACAATTTTTCAAACTGCTCCCTCGTGATTTGGCCCGATATGTAGGCCCTCACTATTCCGCTCCAAGTGTCTGTCAAAACGTCTTGTAAATCCACCAGAGTCGCCTCGTAGTAGTAAATAAAGGAGTAGTAATAAGATGCGCTTTTCTCAGGAGGCACGAACATGATCTTCGCGCTCATCAGCCTTTGGAGGTGGTTTTTCAACACCGCTGCCTTAGTGCGATTTACCTCTGGGGAGTCAAGCACGGCGGGGTTCCCCGGCAGTATGTACCTGTCCACCAGCCTCTTCTTCATTTCAGTTAGGAATACCCGGGTCAACACTGTTGCCACTGTGGCGTTGGCCCCCCTGGGCACCGCAATGGGATCGAAGAGGATGTCAGTACCGTCTGCGGGAATGCAGTAGTCAAGCCCTGCGATAAAGACGTAGTAATCAACCATGGGGCCGAAGAGGGCCTCCCCCCTCTTTACAGTGTCCCTCACCGCGCCGCTGGAGTCAACAAAGCGGGCGATGGCCGCCATAGAAGTGAGGTATTTCCAACCCTCTTCCCACCCGTATATCTCAGTGACTAATTGCATCATAGCGGCTGTAGAGGTGGACTTCGTCGGCCGGGCGAGGACTACGGGCTTGACGCCGGTGTCTAGGTAGTATTTTGTCAAATTAAGCGAGGCCAAATCCCGCCAGCTACACACTGGCTTAACGCCGGCTTTGTCCAAGGCCTCTCTGCTGTAGCCTATCACGTATCCAATGAGGCCGTATATCACGTAGTAAACCTTGCCGTCTGGGCCTATTCTCTTTAGCCTTATATTCCCAACGCTGTCCGGGAGGTTTTTAAGCTCTTGTACCTCCGGCATAGGCGCAAGATAGCCCTCTTTTAACAAGGCCTCGTATAGAACGGGGGCGCCCGCCCATAAGAAATCGACGCCGCCTCTATCAATAAGCGCTCTCCACTGCGTCGGATCTGCGGGTATGAGCTTCACGTCGGGGAAGTATTTCTGCAACACGGGGAGGGCGGCGTCAATTGAGGCCTGGTCGGCGCGGGTGAGGATTGTCGCCGAAAAGACAGTAAGCGCCAAAACCAGTACTACAAGGACGAAGCGCATGGGGATAAAAAACTTGTGTGTTATAAATCTGTCTCTTATACCCTTTCTAAAACAACGGCCGCTCCCTGCCCGCCGCCGACACACAACGTAGCGACGCCGTAGTCAACTCCGTCTAATTGCATCTGTCTGGCAAGTGTGCCTATAATCCGCGCCCCCGTGGCGCCCAGGGGGTGGCCGATGGCTATTGCCCCTCCCCTGGTGTTCACTAACTCCGGGTCTATGCCCAGCTCTCTAATGGCGTATAGAGTCACCACGGCAAAGGCCTCGTTTATCTCCCACCTCCCTATTTGTTTCACGGTGAGGCCGGCCTTTTCAAGGGCTTTCCGCGAGGCGGGGACGGGCCCCATCCCCATAACCTCCGGCGGAACTCCGGCGAAGGCCACCGCTCTAATTTTCGCCATTGGCTGGAGGCCGTATTTCTTCACCGCCTCCCCCGAAGCCAACATTACATATGCGGCGCCTGAATTAAGCGGCGATGAGTTGCCCGCTGTAATTACTCCGTCTGGCTTAAACGCCGGCGGGAGTTTGGCGAGGGCCTCAAGCGAGGTGTCCGGCCTAATAGACTGGTCCCTATCAACTATTTTCCTCTGTCCCTCCCGCTCCACAGCCACGGGCACTATCTCGTCTTTGAAATAGCCCTTTTCGTACGCCTCGGCTGCCCTTTTATGACTTCTTAAAGACCAGGCGTCCATTTCCTCTCTTTTAATGCCGGAGATCTCCGCCAACCTCTCCGCGGTAAGGCCCATGACGTAGCCAATGGGCAAGTTGTAAAGCCTTACATATTCGTCGTCTGTGAGGAACTTGGGGTTGATTTCTATATGCGGGTTTTCATACATGGGGGTCTTGGACATTTTCTCCACCCCTCCCGCTATTACGATGTCGGCCATCCCAGTGGCTATTTCCATGGCGCCGTAGCCCACGGTTGTAATTGACGAGGCGCACTGCCTGTCGATATGAGCGGCGGGGATTGTGTACGGCAACTTGGCGGCGAAGACCACGTGCCTGCCGCCGTAGAGCCACTGTTCCCCCACTGGCAACGCCGTCCCCGTGAGCAACTCCTCCACGTCCTCAGGCCTCACGCCTGTTTTCTCTAACAACGCCCTCACAGGCACTGCGGCGATTTCCTCAGGCCTTAAGTCCCAGAAGTCGTCTCTTTGAGGCTCTTTCCTCGAAAACCTCGTGAAGGCGGTTCTAGAGAACGCGACTAGATAGACGTTGTCAAGCCTTCTCCCAGCCACGGACATAACAGAAAGATAGCTCTTGTTTAAAAATATCTCAGCCTAAAATTTTTATAAGGGTTATGTCCGAGTTTTTAATGACCCTGCCTAGGGCGTTTATAACATCAGTAGTCGGATCGTGGCCGCGGCCTACGTGGCTTATAGAGGCGTTTGAGAAGTACGAAAAGGGGGAGCTCGACCGGCAGACTTTTTCCCAATATCTCGACGACGCGGTGAAATTGGCAATTAAAGACCAGGAAGAGGCAGGCCTAGACGTAATTACAGACGGCGAGCAGAGGAGGACGTCTTTTGTGGCCTTTGTGGGCCAGAAGCTAAAGGGCTTTAAAATAGTGAGGGTGGAGGAGTTACACCCCAGCGCCAAGGAGATTATGAAGAAATACAAGGCGCCTCTAACACTTTGGCGCCCCGTAATTGCCGGGTATATTGAAGACAGCGTCTTGGCAGTAGACGAAGTTCAATATGCAAAAAAAGTCACGCAAAAGCCTCTGAAAGTCACTCTGCCCTCGCCATACCTCATAATGTGGGAGGCGTGGCACGCCAAGATCTCTGCGCCCTACTACCCCAGGCCTGAAGACGCCGCCGAGGCCTACGTCAAAGTACTGCGCAATGAGATCTCCAGGCTTATAAACGCCGGCGTTGCGTTCATTCAGCTAGACGAGCCCATGTTGGGGGATTTAATAGAGGCCGAGCCCGACAAGCCGGACAGATATAAACAAGTAGCCTCTGAGCTATACGGCCAGAAGTACAGGGGGTTGAGGGACGAGATACAGTTGGCAGTGGATTTAGTAAACGAAGTAGTACAAGGATTCGGCACATCAGTGCGTATAGGCATGCACCTAGACCGCTGGCCAACTGAGGACTCGCCAATAGTAGGGTACGAGAGGCTAGCCCCCCAGATTTTCGACGTGAAAGTAAAACAGTACGTCGTTGAGTATAAACACCCGCGGATGGGCAACCCGGAGGAATTCGCCAAAATCCTCCCAAGCGACAAGGAAATAGGCCTCGGCTCTATAGACGTGCGAGATCCCAAGCGCGTGGAAACCCCTGAGGAGGTAGTCGCCCACGTGGAGAGAATTGTGAAATACGTAGATCCGGTGAGAATTTGGCTGAATCCAGACTGCGGCTTTGCCCCCGGCATGTACCGGGCCTTCCCGAGACAAGCGGCCTTAGAGAAACTCAAAGCAATGGTCAAGGCCGCGAAGATACTCAGAGAGAAATACTGGTGGGCTTAAGGCCCTTTTTCCAGAAAAAGGGGTTTTTCAACCCCCCGGATTCGCCATATTTCACCGCATTTAGAAAAGGGGCCAAGGGCTCTCCAGCGGCTTGCCTTAATGGGCAGTAACCTTTGGCCTTAAAAGGGGCTTATCGCGGGAACGGCCCGAAACTTATTCTCAGGGGACGTTTTAATTGTGAGAGGCCAGGCGTTATGCCCGCATAGCTGTAATAACGGACGGCGCGTTACCCTCGGCGAACTACGGCTCATTAGATAAAGCCCGACACAAGCGCCGAGAAGAGGCCGTTTAGGGCTTGCCGAGAGTCGCCACAAGATGCTAACTGCCAGCTTTACCCATTCGCCCCAGACTTCCCGGTGGAGAGCAAAAGCTGTTTTAATTTCTCGACGAAAGTCTTGACGTCTTTAATAGCGTCTCTGACGAGCTTCGGCGTTGCCCATGCCTCGTAAAATTTACGTATAAACTGTTCGCCACATGCCACAGCCTCCCCACCTCGGCGTCTCCCGTCTCCTCCCTAAGCTTAGTGACAAAACGCCAGAGATCGCCGTGGCTCTTAAGCTCCACTCCCCGTTTGGCGGCCACTGCCTTTACTAACTGCGCCGCAGCGCCCCACGCCTTTTCAGAGGCTTGCAGGTAATCCCCCCTCTGTGCCAGTTGCTCAGCTTCGCTTAGATATTTCGCACATAACTTCAAGTGGATCTCCGCTTTTAAATCAGGGTCGTTGTCCTCAAGATGGCGGTAGAGAATCTCGGCCACCTTCTCCTCGACAGTGCCGCCTTCTTTTAATGAAAGCTCCTCGATCCTCTTGATGAGTTTTTCCGGCAACTCAAGTCTTATCTCCACGAATAATATCCAGCCCCGTATATATAAGGTCTTCCAAGGGCGAAAACCCAAAGGTTTCTTGAAGAAAAATCCGCGGGCTGGAGGCCCGGGAGAAACAGCTCGCCGGCTATTCCCACGCGGGCTTAAGTAGGCGGCTACGGCCGAGGCGTCAGCTACTATCGCTTTTCTCTCGCAGAGGCTGAAAGCCCCCGGAGGCCTTGAACTCCAACGCCTTGAGCTCATTCATTACTCAATGTTTTATTGGCCAATGAAATGGTTAGCCAATACGGCCCACATGGGGGCTTGACAAAGATGCCGTTGCTAAGCCCTTTCGCCTCTTAACATCCCTCTAGGAATATAGAGCCAGAGGCGGCCTATACCGACGTTTTTAATATTGCAGTTGGTTATGGCACAACTCTATACATGCGTTGTACATCGCAGTTGCCTCAAGGAGGGGGCCCTGGTCCTCACGCTAGACAACAAACAAGGAGGAATTGTCTCAAGACTGGGCGTGGTGTTCTCTTCGCGTTTAGCACTTCCTGAGTAGCTCTACTCTCTGCCTGCCGCCTAACTGCTCCAACTTTATATAGCCGTACTTGGCCAGTTTGTGTAAATGTCTGTGGAGAGTGGTTTTCGGGAGGCCCAGCGCCTCTTGGAGGTCCGACCTGTCGGCGACGCCTCCCCTGTCAATTAGCGCTTTGATAATTGCTTGATCAGTCTCGTTTAAATCGGCACAGTTGCCCCTGCCCCTTTTCCTCAACAGCAGAACGGCTGTAATCGCCGCGACTAGCGCGGCGGCAATTAACAACTCAGTCCCTAGGGCTTGTCCCTGTTGCGGCGAGGCGCTGGGCGTCGCAACAGTGGGCGACTGCGGCTGGGTCGGAGTGGCAGTAGGCGGCGGAGACGGAGAGGGAGTGGGCGTTGCCGTTGTGGGCGGAGATGTCGGCGGCGGGGTCGTGGGAGAAGGCGGCGGGCGCGGCGGCGTGACTGTTACTGTAAAGAAGTAGTAAGTGACTTTTACATCGCCGGTTAAATAGAGATAGAGGCCTGTCTTGTTCACTACTACTCTCTCGGGCCTTGGGGAGATGTCCTCTATCATAACCCCCGGCGGCGCCTGTACCACCACTCGGCCTCCTCGTAGAGTTATTGTGTAAACCCCGCTGGCGTTTTCAAAACGGGGGACGTACATAGCAATTGCAGGGTCTCCCCCCTGCAGTACATACAAAGTGCCGTTTATAACCCACGTGGGAAGCGGCGTCCCGCTTGGAGTCAAAGCCGCGACGTCTGACGCCGGCGGGGCTGGGAGGGAGTAATTTCCCACTATGGCGGCTGGCAACAAGAGGATCAGCAACGGGGGTGCCGTTAGGTTTAAGAGTATGAGCACATGACTCGGTACCGCCTCAAATTTATTAGTTCCGGGCGTCTGCGTTTAGCACCTGGCGAGTTTCTTTTAAGTGGGCACGTTTGCCCACGGCCAGGTGGCTCCCGAGGCAGTTAATAGCAAAGCGGATGGCCGACTTAACTACACTAAGAGATATAAAAGCCGTGGACCCCGAGGTTAGAAGGGAGGTATTGCCCGAGGGGGGACAGGTCGGGGCAAATAGCCGGGGAGGCCGGAGGCTCTAAGAAGGAGTAGGGCAATCCACGACCTTTTTTAAACACTCGGGCGGGACGTGCTTGGCCAGCCTCACCTTTCCGCTGGCCGCGTACACCACATACCCCCTGGCCCTCAGACACTCGGCGTCAATTTCAATCACCACCGGCAGAGGCCTTCTCCTGGCGTTTTGACAAGCCGTGGCGAAGTCGGGGGACAGGTGTACGTATCGCCTCCTCATGGGGAGGAGCCCCTGGGCCATTATTGAGGGCAAGAGGTGTCTGGAGGTGCCGTGGTACAAAACCTTAGACTCAGAGTCGGCTTCGTATTCCACTTCAACGTCGATTGTGTGGCCGTAGCGCGCCCTGATTTTGCCGTCTTTTAACTCGAAGCGCCCTTTCTCGTCGAGGGCCACTACTGCGTATAAAGCCTCGTAATCTGCCCTAATCCCCGCCTTCCTCAGCCCCTCTAATGCCGTCTTTACATCGGCCCAGCCGCCCTTGTCGAGGCTGAGCCCGAGGACTGAGGGGCTGTGGCGCAACGCCAGAGAGAGGAGCTTAGAGATTTTCAGCCTCATGGCCCCGTCCAAAATCTTAACAGCAGAGACGCCGCAGTGCGTGGGGCTTTCAGTGAGTTGGCCGCAGACGGGGCACTTATACACGTCGTTCACAGCGGGTAGAGGATGAAGATTTAAATGGTTACACAGCCACAGCGCCGTGAGTGTTCAGGTAAGGATAAAGAGGCCATTCCCAGTTGATTTAGACAGATATAGGAAGAGGGTGTTTTCAACTATTCGGCGGTATAGGCTTGTGGAAATGGGAGACGTAATATATGTCGCTGTATCAGGGGGGAAGGACAGTTGCGCCGCGCTTGCCTTGTTAAAAGAATATGTCGACTCAGCCAAAATCGACGCAGAGGTGAAGGCGTTGCATATAAACCTCGGCTTTAAAACTTCAGACAGAGTAGAGGAGGCGGTAAAGACGCTGGCGAACCGCCTGGGCGTTTCGCTTCACGTAGTCCACGCCAAGGACTACCTCGACATTGAGGCTGCCGCGAGGGCCACTGGGAGGCCTATATGCTCAGTCTGCGGCGCCGTGAAGCGGTATCTTTTAAACAAAGTGCCGAGGGAGCTGGGCGCCACGAAAGTGGCCACTGGGCACCACGCCCACGACTTTTTAGCCTATTATTTTAAGAACTTGGCCGGCAGGCATTTCGAGTGGAACTTCAAAATATTGCCGAGACTCGACGGGCAGGGGCTTATTCTCACGCGCATTAGGCCTTTAATATTCGCCAGGCCGGAGGAAAACGAAGAGCTCTGCCGGAGCCTGGGGCTTCCCTTCAGCGAAGTCTGTTGCGAATACGGCTTGTGCGGCGCGGCACACGCCGAGGTTTACGAAATGATCTACGCCGCCCGGAGGAGAGATCCGGACTTCGATTTAAAACTGCTGGGAGGGATAGTGGACTTTAACCTTAAATACGGCCGCTCTACACACGGCGAGGTGAGGCGTTGTGAAATCTGCGGCGAGCCGTCAAGCGGCGTGATCTGCGCGGTGTGTAAACTCAGGCTTAGGCTCGGCACCAGCCCTGGGCTAAAATCTCCAAAGCCTCTCTAAACCTGGGGGGCTCCTCTACGCCGAGGCCCACTCTAATAGAATAGGGGGCTTGGAAGAGGCGGCCCGGCACGGTCTTTACCCCCATCGCCAGCAACCTCTCGGCGAGTTTCGCATCGTTACAGCCAGTGGGAATAAGCGCAATTGGCATGTGAGGCTTATACAAGGCGTTGGGGAAGCGCGTTAACAGCGCAGTGGCGTTGGGCTTGATAATGGACAAATTCCTCCTCTTCACCTCAGCCCTTCTCGACAACAAGGCGGCCGCCGCTTTTCTCTCCGCCTCGCGGGGGCCCGGGTTTGCCAGATCCTTTAGATATTTGACCCGCCTCACTATTTCCTCGTCGCCGAATACCCACCCTGCTCTCAAGTCGTGAGTGTAGAACTTGTCCGTGCTGTGACTGTACGCCACGTTCTCCAACGGAAATCCCCTCAAGTCGTCTGTGACAAAGTCAGAGAAAATTATGTCAATAATTAAGTAGGCCCCCTTCCTCCTAGCCTCGTCTGCCAGCTCGGCCAACTCCCTCTTCTCTAAGTAGCGGCCCGTGGGGTTGTTGGGATTAGAGAATATCAACACGCCCCCCGGCTTAATGGGTGCCTCCCACACGTCCCAGACTTTCACATGCCTAACCCCCAGGCTAGACGGGAGCTTAATAATTGGCTCATACTCCGGCACTGTAATAACTGCGTACTCCGGCTTAACTGCGAGAAAGGCGAGGAAATTACCCTCTTGGGCCCCCGAGACGATGGCCAGGTTTTGCCGGGGGATGTCGTACAGCTCTATTAAAACCTCCTCCAGCGGCGGTGCCTCCGCTTGGGGAGCTTCTAATTTCAAAACTCCACTGCTGGCCAAGTCGTATACGCCGTTTTTCTCCCTAATCCACTTAAACATCTCTATTTCATACACCGCCCCGCCTGCAACACTTATATTTAAAATAGTTCTCAACGCCGCTTTGCCGGCGAATACCTAACCCCCGCCAGCCAGTTGTGTTGGAAAAGATACAGCCCCTTTCCCCAGTCTCGCCGCGCCACTTATTTATACATCCTTTACTCTTTTTGTGAAGTGTTCTTACTGCGGCGCGCCGCTGGACGTTACACCGGAGTCTGTTGTAGTCGTGTGTAAATACTGCGGGGCTCCTAATTTTATAGCGGGCAATCCCTCTAAAATCCTCGCCGTCCCCACGCTTTCAAGCTCTGAAATATTAAGAAAGGCAGTGGATAGGACTCGGCGGGATTTCAACTTGGGCAGGAGGCTCTCGGAGATAAACTTCGCCAGCGCCGACCTCGTGTACCTGCCCTTTTATTTTATCGACGTTAGGCTTAGGGCGTATTACGACGCCACTGTGGCGGTGACGTATACCCGCACGGTGTACGTAAGGGGGCAACCCCAAATGAGGACTGTGACTAAGGTGGTTAGAGTGTCGGGCTCGGTGAACTACGCAGACGTAGTGGCCGTAATTTCCCGGAGGGCCGCCTGGGGCCTCTCCGTGGACAAACTCGTAGATCACTTCTTCAAGACGGCGCCGGAGCCGAAACCCCTCTCTGAAGTGGCCACAAGCCCCTCGGTCTCAACTTCCTTTCTAGCCGGCGAGTTGACCCCTGAGAGGGCTAAGGCAAAGGCGGTGAGGGCAGTGGTGCCGCGCCTGCTGGCAAAAGTGGACAGCGACGCCTCTGAAAAGGCCAGAGAGGCCGTGGGTGTTTTCACCGCAACCGCCTATGTGCAAGACAAGGCCGTGGACTACGTAGTGGAGAGGCTGGAGGCTTCGCCACTCACGTACCTCCCCATGTGGGTTGTCCCGTATTTATACAGAGGCTCTTACTACAACTACTACGTGGCGGGGTGGGACGGGGCTGTGGTATTGGCGGAGGAGCCCTCTTTTCCCGAGAACAAGGCGCTTGTCATGGCCGCCATTGCTTTAATAGGCGGGGGGCTTGGAGGCCTTCTGTCCACCGCTTTAATGTACGATTTAATTGCCGGCGGGGTTGCCACCGCCTTGGGGGGCATTGTGACTTATGCGCTGGCAGGCAATTTGCTCAAGCCCAGGAGAGTGGAGGCATGATTATCCAGTGCCCCTTCTGCGGCGCAAAGTACGAGGCGCCGCCGGGGAGGGGGTTTTACGTATGTCCCTACTGCGGCACTGTGATCTCAGAGGGCAGGACTTTTGAAAACGTGTACATCTTCAAGCCCTCTGTGGACAAGACCACGGCGTTTAAAAAAGCGCTTAATTTCCGCCCCTTTGGCTCCCCAGAGGACTTGCCCCAAGCGTCTCCCTCTGGGGCCGACCTCCACTTCCTCCCCCTGTACCTTTACCACATTACCTTCCAGCCTCTGGAAGAGCTGGAGACGTACGCCTCGGCTCTGGCTATGTCTAACCCGCCCGTGAAACTGCCTAGAAACTACGTCTTCCCCGCCAGGTGGAGAGCGCCGTTTACGTCCCCTATTCCTCCCGGGCTCCCCGGGGACAGGGCTCCGCGCTCACTCCTCCCGCGGAGGGGCCGCCCGGGGGCTGGCTTCCCCCTCGGCGGGTTGCGCCCCGAAGGGGCCACCCGCCTTCGGCCCGCGCGCCAGGGCCGCCCCGCCCTGCCCGGGGCGGGGTGGGGGGCGTAGGGGGACTCCATGTCTCTAATTCAACTGGTATTTAACATTGATTAACTGTGGGGGTGGCTGTTGTTCAAGGCTAGAACTGTGCCGTGTGCCGTCGGCGTTGTGGACAGTTTTGAATAAGAGCGGTACCGGATAGGTGTCTTTTGCCGTTCAAAAGAGGCGCTTCCCGCGTGGCTGGCGTTGTAGGCGGCTTTGAACAAAGACGGGGCGGAAGCCGCCTCGCTCAGCAATTTGCCAGTCGTCCTGATATTGGCATTTGTCAAGAGGAAGTACGCTTACCTGATACGATTTCCTGGTATAAATTCTCCATCGGTCAGGTAGCATGTCAGGCTCCTGATATCAGGGGCCTGACACGTTACCTGACCACGAAAAATAGTGATCAGGACGGGGTGTTAGGTAAGCGTACATCCTCTTTACTTATGTCTATACAAAACGGAAATTCCGCCAGGCCGGAGTCTCCTTTCGAGCCCTTCCGAATCGCCGCGTCGTTAGTCTTTTGAGAGATGCACCTTACAGCTGTCCACACCAACCTATGCGAGTCGTGGCGCAATCCCCCATTTCTGCAACAGCCTTAACTGCCTGCACTACGGAGTTCCAAAGCTTCTCCCCAGCTTATCTGTAATCCCCCCTCTCTAAAAGCCGCATTCCCTCATCTCAAAACCGCTCAGAAGACGTTATATAAAAGGCGGAGCTGTCCTCGGGATCTACTACCTTTTAAAATTAAATATGCTACGGGATCGCCGCTCTCAGCCCTCTAGGCAATTACACAGTCGGATTATCGCCTTTTTATAAAAAGATAATAATACAAAACAGAGTTCTCATATGGACGCCAAAACAATTGACTTATTAATGGAAGTGCAGTATAACTTCCCGCTAGTTGAAAGGCCTTTTCTAGCTGTCGCCGAAAGAATTAACGCCAGCGAGGAGTGGGTGATAAACAGGCTGAGAGAGGCCGTGGTTGAGGGAATTCTGAAAAGGATTGGGGCGATTTTAAATTACAGAAGCCGGGGGCTTATCGCGGCTCTTGTGGGAATGGCCGTCCCTGAGAATATTATTGAGGACGTGGCCGCCGAGGTCAACAAAGACCCCTATGTGAGCCATAACTTCCAGCGGGATTACAAGCCGTATAACCTCTGGTTTGTGACAAAGGCGCAGACAAAAGAAGAGCTTGAGTCTAAAGTCGCCGCAGTCGCCAAGAAATTCGGCCTGGAGTATATTATCCTGTACTCTCTGAGGAGTTATAAAGTAGACGTCAGATTTGACCTCCGCAGGGGCATCTCCTGGACGCGGGGGTATATAATGCCGGAAAGCCCTCCCAGCATATCGCAAGCCGGCGTGCCCATGGCGTTTTTCGGCAAAATAAAATCCCTGCCGCTAACGCCGGAGCCTTTTAAAGAGGCCGCTCAAATCCTCGGCGTTTCGGTGCAAGAGGCCCTCCGCAAAATTAAAGAGTTGATAGAGCTCGGCGTCCTCCGCGATCTCCACGCCACTCTTGACGGGGAAAAAGTCGGCTTTAAAGAAAACGCCATGGTGGTTATGAGAGATATTAAATGTGAAGACATTGCCATGTTGCCCATTTCCACTCACGTCGTGTTGAGGAATACAGTGCCTGGGAGGTGGGAGTATCCCTGTTACTTCATGGTCCATGGAGTCTCGAGACAAGTCATAGAGGATTACGTCAGAAATGCCCTGAAAGGCCTTGGCGTCTCTGAGTACAAGCTTCTATACAGCGTAAAGGATTTCCTAGGGGGTATGGAGATGGGTAAAAGAGTAGAAAAAGTAGCCGAGGATTAGATACTATCTAACGCTAGCGGCGACTCGTTTGATCTCCTCGGCGGCGCGTCTCCCCACTTCAACCGGATCCTCGCCGAAGAGCTTTACCACAAACCTCTTTCCACTCGCGGCGTAGCCAGCAATGAATTCAATATAGCCGTTTCTACTAAACGCTGTCCCCCCCACGGCGACGTGGCATCCAGCCCCCACGTTCTTTAAAAACTCCCTCTCGGCGAGTGCCTCCACTGTGGCCCTCGGATCGCTGGCTTTTTTCAATAAGTCAATCAGCCAGCCCTCTCCCTCCCTGACCACCGCCGCCACAATGCCCTGGCCCGGCGGGGGAGGCAACAACTCTGGGCGGAGTAGTGAGAGCTTTACGGGGGGCGACTCCCCGTAAAGCCTCAATATGCCGGCGGCGGCCATAACTGCGGCGTCATACTTGCCTTGAAGAATTTTCTGCACTCTAGTGTCCACGTTGCCCCTCAGAGGCTCAATTCTCACGTCGGGCCTCAACGATTTAATAAACTCCGCCCGCCGCACGCTGGACGTGCCGACAAGAGCCCCTTTCGGGAGGCTCTCTAAGTCATAGCCGACGGCGCTGACAACTGCGTCATACGGCAAAGTCCTCTTGGAGAAACCTGCAAGGACGAGCCCTGGGGAGATCTCGGAGGGGAGGTCTTTTAATGAGTGAATGGCAATGTCGGCCTCGCCTTTTAAAACGGCGAGGTTAACCTCTTTTTCAAAAATCCCCTTGACGCCTATTTGAAACAGAGGCTTGTCTTGTACTAAATCCCCCGTGGTTTTGACGATCTTAATCTCAAAATCCACGCGCGGCTCAACTGCCTTTATCTGCGCTAAGAACTCCTCCGTCTGCAGAAGGCTCAATCTGCTCCCCCTAGTTGCCACTTTGAGTCGCATTGTTAAATATAGACGGTATGGGGCACAGGGGATCATCACCGAACATATCGCCAGTTAAGTAATACGCCCTAGCCCTGTCTCCCCCTTTACAGAATTTTTTAAATTGGCAGGCGGAGCACTTCGTCCCCCTTAGGAACTTATCCGTCTCCACGAAGGGCGCCAGCCGTTCTGGCTTCAGAATCTCTTTGAGCCTTTTCTCCCGCACGTTGCCTAGCCGGTAAAAGTCTATGAACTGACAGGGATACACGTCGCCGTTAGGGTATATAGATATGATCTTCCTGCCGCAGCCTCCCGTCGACTCGACGAACTCTAAGTATTTAACGTCGCCTCCCCCCACGGTCAAGGCTATGTAAATGCCGTCAAACGGGGCGAGAGTAGTTTCAATTTCAATCCTCCCCGCGTATTCCCTCGCCTTAGAGATTAACGTCTCAATAAACTGTTTGTACTGCTGAGGCGTATACCACCAGTCCTCTGACAGCCTCTGCGCCCTCCCGGCCGCGGAAAGGTGGTAAAACGTTATACGCCTTACCCCAAGAGAGGCGGCGAAGTCAATATACTGGCCAACCTCGTGAATATTCTTAGCTGTTACCACGAACCTAAGCCCCACGTCCAGCCCGGCGTTGAGGGCGTTTTTTATCCCAGCGAGCGCAGCGGCGAAACTGCCGGTGACGCCTCTGAATTTGTCGTGAAAATCCGCGCTAATTGAGTCGAGGCTAACTCCGACATATACTACCCCCACTTCTCTCAGCCGCCTTGCGACCTCCGGCGTTATTAAAGTGCCGTTAGTGGACAGAACTAGTTTAATCCCCCTGTCTTTTGCATATTCGGCGATTTCAAAAAAATCCGGTCTCGTCAACGGCTCTCCGCCCGTGAATAAAATGAGAGGAACGCCCACCTCAGCCATTTGATCAACTACGTCAAGAGCCTCTTTAGTGTTGAGCTCGCCGGGCTCCGCAAGCCCCGCGTCAATATAACAGTGGACGCACTTCAGATTACACCTCCTCGTGATATTCCAACTGACAATTGGCCTAAAAGGCGCCGAGAAATCACTGGGTTTATCCACGCCAAACCTCCCCTTGACTCTAAAAGACGTCGTGCCGACGCCAGTAACCATTACGCTAATTGGAATCACAATAAAGGCAACTTAAAAGCTATAAATTATTTTCCGCGAATTTTAAGATGACGAATAAACTCGGCCTGAGAGGGTGAAGAAGGCATCCTACGCCGACGTGATGAGCCGCCAGTGTCCGAAAATTGACGAGCTCACCCTTTGCTGAAAGAGGTTTTTAACCCCCTCGTATTATTACACAGTGATGTGTTTAGTGGCCCCCTCAGCGATTAATGAGCACGGGTAGGGGGTGCTGATCAGCCCCTCTTGCTCCAGAGGCTGAATAAAAGCTTCCTCAAGACGAGGTGTTTGTTGAAGTTGCCAGTCTTTATCCACTTTCCACACGCCTTGTACGGGGCCAGTACGTAAATATCGCTTTGACACGCCACGTCTTCAACGGCAATGTAATACGGCTTAGAGACCACTAATATTACTGTTGCCACATCGGCTATTTTTTGAAACGCCGCGTGTAGCCCCGTCCGCCGCGCCCAGGCTTTTATCTCCTCCGGCCTCTTCCCGCTGAGAGTCTCATCGTAAGGCTCTATTATGTCGTTTTCATGTACGAGGCCGTAGCGGGCAGAAATAATATAAAGCGTTGCCGGAATTCCCCGCGATCTAGCCTCGTCGACGACTCTCACAACTCTCTGAACAGAGGGCCCTGTGTACAACTCCCTCGCAGGGCCAGCCACTTTGAGCTTGCTGGCGGTACAATTAGTAACTACTGCGAACACTTTACCAAATGTTTTTATAATATATAACAGAGCGGCTCCATGGACCTCGGCGTTGCGGCAATTCTCGGAGTCGTCCAAGGGATCTCGGAGTGGTTGCCAATTAGTAGCAAGACGCAGATTATGTTGGTGTCAATATGGCTTTTAAATGCGTCGCCGGAATACGCCTACTCCCTCGGGCTGTTCCTCGAGGCAGCCTCTGTGCTGGCGGCATTGATTTATTTCAGAGGGGTTTATTTAAAAGCGCTGAGGGGGTTTGTCGGCGATGCGGAGGGGAGGAGGTGGCTTGTCTACATACTCGTCACCACTTTAGTCACGGCAGTAGTGGGATTGCCCTTGTACTACGTGGCGAGAAAATGGCTAGTTGTGGGCCAGAGCGCCGGGTTTTTAATGATAGTGCTGGGCCTCGCCGTTGTGTTAAACGCCGTCTTTTTACAAAGGGCGCGTTTCTCAGCCGGACTTAAGGCGTTTGACAATATGTCGTTACGAGACATGGCGATTGTGGGCATAGCGCAAGCGGTCTCAGTGCTCCCGGGGCTTAGCAGGTCGGGCGCTACAGTTACTGCTCTGCTCCTGCTGGGCTACAAGCCAGAGGAGGCCTTCAGGGCTTCTTTCGTGTTAGTGCCCGTGGCGGGACTCGGCGCCACAGCTCTGGCATATCTCTCAGAGGGCGGCGCGGTGGCAACAGCCGAAGCCCTCTTGGCAATGGCCATAGGGATTGTCATAAGCATTATTACAATTAAAGCACTGCTTGAATTCGCTAAGAGTAAGCACGTCGTGTTGGTAAACGTCGTAATTGGCCTCCTCGCCATTGCCGGAGGCCTGTTGAGGATTATTTTTTAATAGTCGCCACGTACCTCCTGGCGCCGTATATTAACAAGGCCTCAAGGGGGATTTGAAGCCACTTAACTAATACCTGCCCCGCGATGATCTCTACCTCGGGCCCAAAGGCTAGGGATATAAACACTAGCGTGTCAACTACTTGCGCCACGACAGAAGAGCTATACGCCCTCAACAAGACGTGTAGCCTCGGCCACCTCGTGACAATATACACGTCCACAGTGGAGGACACTATATAAGCTGTCAGGGAGGCTACGGCTATTCTCGCGGAGGGGGCAATAACGCTGTCTACCACCGCAGCCCTTGATGCAAACCACTCCGGAGGTGGCAAAACAGAGGCAGACCAGGCGGCAAAGGCGACTGCCGCTTGGAAAAAGAAGCCGAGTCTAACCGCCCTGAGCGCAAAGGCCCTCCCGTAATATAGAGCCATGACGTCGAGAATTGCGACGTTAGTCATAAAAATGACAGTGCCTGCAGGCGCCACGCCTACGCCAAAATCCACCAGTTTGTTGGCAATAAACTGCGCAGCTGTCAACGTCCCGAAGAAAAGGCCGACTAACACGGTCTCAACGCGCTCCTTCCAGAGCCAGAGTAGGAATAAGTAGAACAAATAGAGCACTACGCCGAACGCCCACGCCTCAATTAACGCGAGCATAACACCGCCGCAAGAGGCTGTTTAAAAATATAAAGCAGGCATATGTCGAAGACGTGGACTTCCTCACTGAGGTGAAGAGAACAGTTGAACTCCGCCTAGCCACAGAGCCCCCGCCGCCTGCCAGATCTCTGCCGTTAGTAGATTTTATAAAATCCCTTGGGGAATTTGGAATAATTGCCGAGTACAAAAGGGCGTCGCCGCGGGGAGTTATCCGCCTCGACCTCCCGCCTTGGGCCTACTTCGCCCAGGTATACCAATACGCCTCTGCCTTTTCCGTCCTCACAGAGCCCTTCTGGTTTTTAGGCGACTACCGCTTTATTCCCATAGCCAAGGCCTTCAAGCCAGTCTTAATGAAAGACTTTGTTATAGACAAGAGGCAGATAGAGGCGGCGTATGGCTACGGCGCAGACGCAGTTCTGATTATATACCGCCTCGTGGAAAGGGAGAGGGCTATGGAGCTCGCCGAGTATGCGCAACGGCTGGGGCTGACCCCAGTGGTTGAGATCGACAACGTACAAGACGCCAAAGAAGTGGCGACGTGGGGCGGGAGGCTCGTCATCGGCATAAACTCGCGGGATCTCAAGACGCTTGAGACTAACGTGCAGAGGGCTTTTGAAGTGGCTAAGGCGCTGAGGGGAGACGTCGAGTTTATAATTGAAAGCGGGCTTTCACGGCCGGAGGAAGTGGAAAGGGCGTGCTCTCTATACGCTAGGGGCGTTTTAATAGGCACTGCGCTGATGAAAAACCCGGTGTTAGTAAAAGAGCTTAGACAAGTGGCCGAGAGGTGCATAGCCAGGCGTTGAGATGGACAAGCTTAGGGCCGCGTTCACCTCCCTCGTAGCAGGGATTGCAGTCACTTTATTAAAAATAGTTGCGTGGAGCCAGAGCTTCTCAGTGGCAGTCCTCGCGGACGCGGTGCACTCAGCGGTAGATCTCCTGGCCGTTACCATAACATATCTAGCGGTGAAGGCCAGCCTAAAACCGCCAGATCGGGAACATCCCTACGGCCACCATAAGGCGGAGACCCTAGGCGGAATAGGCGGCTCCCTCGCGGTAATGGCCTCAGGGGCCTTTATATCCTACGAGGCTGTGATGAAGTTAATTCACTGGGAGCCCTTCGCCCCGACGGCCCTCGGCATTGCCATTGTGGCCCTGGCGATAGTAATAGATTTTAACAGAGTCTTAGTCCTCAGAAGATTTAGGGGGTTTCCAGAGCCTTAGAGGCAGATGCACTGCACTTCTCCACAGACTTGGCGTCTTCATCGGCTATATTGGCGGTGTTAATTTTCGGGGCCTTCTCTGCCGTATACGCGCCCAATCTCTTAATGCAATGGGGGCCCCTAATTGACGCCTCCATAGCCTTTGCAATTACTATATACTTTGTAAAACTGAGCATGGAGCTACTCAGAGCCTCTGTGGTGGAGTTATTAGACTACGCCCCTCCGGACATAGTGGAGAGAACTAAAGCTAAGGCTGGTAGCGTGGCGGGCGTCCAGTCTGTGAGGGCAGTTAAAGTGCGGAAGTCTGGAAGCGTATACCACGCCGACGTGACAATTACAGTAGACGAAAACTTAACCGTGAAGGAGGCGCACGAAATAGCTGACAAAGTGGAAAAAACGTTGAGAGAAGTCCTGGGAGGCGAGGTGACAGTACACGTGGAGCCCCACAAGCCTACTGCGAAGCCTGTTGAGAAGACTCCTCCTTCATCTGCCTCTCGATCTCCTCCAGAGCCTTCTGAACCTCCCTCTCGATCTCCTCAATAGGTTTCGGCGGAGGAGTTGTGGCCAAGGCGTAGCCAACCCACGCCAATATGCCCAACACGGCGGCTACTGCAATAAAGGCCGTGAGCTGGAGAATTAAAAACTGCCAAGGCGAGAGGAAGACTAGCCAGCCATAAATGAGAATGCCAGCCACGCCAATTGCCATCAAGGCGAGCCCCACTACCTTGTCTCTATGCATGGCGGCTAACAAGAAGTTGTTTAAAAAGATTACGGACACCAGGCGTAAAGAGTGTAGCACGAAACATAGTAGATGTAGCCGGCCAGCCCAATCGGCGCCGTGAGGCCGAAGTATCCAAACCAAATGGCTATAACCTCAAAAATAGACACTATTATAGCCAGTGTTAAAGCGGTGACAGCCGCCGGCTCTAACGTGTAGACTCCCAGCGCCATGGCCAGCCCCGGGTAGAAGGTACTGTAGAGGGCCTTCTCCCCGACGATAACACTGACTCCCTCGTCGTCCTTACCCTTTGCGATGAATATAAGGCCTACAATTGACTCCGGAATCACTGTGGCGATTGGCACAATAATGACGGAGAGGGCGAGCTCATCTAACCCAGCAGCCGCCCCCAGCTCCTTTATTCCGCTCACTATCCATTCAGCTCCGAAGAATATCGTCACAATTGCCGCGGCGGTCTGCAGGGCGGGATTTCGCAACCACAAATGCGCCGCCCCCCTCTTCACCTTCTCCTCCCGTAGCATAAACTTAGCGTATAGGAAATAAACGGCGAGTAGTAAAAGGCCGTATAGCTGGCCGTAAACGCCGTATTTCTCTGGGTGGAGGAAGAGGATGGGGAGCAGGGGGATTGTGAAGACTAAGAGCGGAACGGCGACAATTCGGTGTACGTGCGGCAGTTTGTACTTACGCTTGCCGAAGAACCACGCCGTAATGGCCGTGAGGACAACTGCTGGGTAAATCACAGTAGAGGCCATGAAGGGCTGAGCCACAATAGAGCCCCACGCGATTTCTATCTGGCCGCTCAGCAATGCCACTGTGAAAATCGCAAGCTCTGGGCTCGACGTAATAATGGGGGCGAAAATAGCCGCCACGCCGATGACCGCTCTTTGATAACGCCACGAAATAAAATGCACTAGCTGTTCAATTAAAAGCCCTGCCAACACAGTGAGAAAAATCCCAGCCACAACTCCCAGGGGACCAATAGAAGGCAGTGGCAACGCCTCTGCCATGGGCCCCGGGTAGCTTGTTGTTTTTAAATTTAACTCTCGGGCGCCCGTCTTCTCAGCTCCTCTTAATCTTCAAGAGCACAACTGCTGCCAAAACCGCTAACAGCGCCGCTACGGCGTAAAGCCACGGGTAGCCGCCAGACGGCGAGGCCGGGGCTGGGGAAGCGGCGGGAGATCCCGCAGAGTCCACTTGTCTTGCCACGTATTCAAGCGTTGAGAGATAGCCTTTGGAGAAATCTGCAACTACTACCCTCGGCTGTATCCCCTGCTCTCTTGCCTTTTGGAGAAATTGGTCAACAATACGAGACGCCTCGCCCCTCGCCACAACTGCCAAGACAGGAGCGCCGACGGCGGCGTACTGAATAGCCTTTTGAAAATCATCGGGAGTAGGCGGCACTTCTGGGTCTTTAATAAGCACCGCCACATCCCTAAAGCCCAGCCAGTATAAGATGTACTGGGCGGCGGGGGTCAGGGCAACGGCCTTTCCGTTAAACTTACAGCAATATGTAGAGTTAATGGCCTTGAGGCGCGACATAAACCCCTCATCGGGGGGCAGTCCTGTGGCGTTAGCCACGGCCTCTACCAGTCTAAAGACATTCGGCGGAAAAACTCCGTGGTCGTGAGGGTTGACTCCAGAGGCGTAAGGAGTCAGCCTCCCGTCGTAAGTGAGGTAGAGCTGGATTTTTGTCAAGTCAATTACCCTGGCCTTTACCTCCCCCCTCTCGGCCATCTCGGCTATTCTCAACTCAAAAGGCGCGTGCATTGACAGGACTAAAACGTCCCCAGCGGTTAAGTTGCGCAGAAACATCACGTCAGAAGCCGTCAGCTGGTACTCGTGGGGGTCTGAGACGCCCTTTGTCAACAAAACCACGTTGGCTGCGGGAAAGGCCTCTTTTAACACAACGTAGTATGCGGGAAAAGACACGACTATTGTCGCCGCCGATAGGTATACAGCCCCGAGCAACGCCAACAAAGACGCTTTCATTAGAGACTTGCCGCTAGTTCCGGCCTCCATAGGGGAGCTCTGTTTTGAATTTTTAAACATTGTGCACAGCGTAGGGGGAAGTTCTGCGAGATATTAATCACTCAATGCACGACGTGTAGATGTTGCGAGAACTAAAGCCATTGAGCAACAACGCGCCCATTGCCACGGCAAAAAGCTTAAAAAACGTGAGATATACAACTACGGGGCCGGTAGTCTAGCGGAAGGATGCCCGCCTCGCGCGCGGGAGATCCCGGGTTCGAATCCCGGCCGGTCCACCAGCCCCTTCTAGGATAAAACATTTTAAGGCCCTTGACTTCATCACGCCTCGGAAAACCCCGCCGTCTTCACGCGTGCAGTCGAGTCATAAAAGCAGTAAAATCTTAAAGTTTTGTTGCCCTTCAAGAAGTGTGATGTTTCCCAGGGCTCCGAAAGGTGAGGACGGTTTCTGGTCGCTGAGAGCTTCACCCTTATGGCAGTTGTCGAATTTTTATAAACCGCTTCTATCGCTGTTTTGTGGACGAGGTGATATACAAGGCCAGGAAGTTTACCCTAGTGAGGCGGGCTAGGGAGGTCGGGGGGAGAATAATATGGGGGGAGTATTTAGTACATCCCGGCGCCGTGGCCGTTTTGGCCTTAACGGGCGGAAAGGCAGTTTTAGTGAGGCAGTTCAGACCTGCCCTTAAGAGCTGGACGATTGAAATACCAGCGGGCACATTAGACGGGGGGGAAAGCCCCGAGGAGGCCGCCGTGAGGGAGATGATAGAGGAGACGGGGTATAAGCCGCTGCGCCTCACTCCCCTGCTGGACTTCTACCCGAGCCCGGGGATAAGCAACGAGCTGATAAGGATTTTTTACGCAGACGAGTTAGAATACGTGGGGATAGGCAGGCGCGATCCCGGCGAGATAGATATGGAGGTGTTGTTAAAAGAGCCAGGCGAAGTGCTGAGGGCGATAATATCCGGCGAGGTGAAGGACAGCAAGACTATTATTGCGTTTCTAGCGGCGAAGGAGAAAGGCTTGTTGTAGCCATGGAGGCGCTCATTGAAGCGGCGGGGATGTAGACGTCGAGTATGTGCTCACTAAGGCGCTAGCCCGTTATTTACCCGTGGAGGAGGCAAAAATACACATAGACATGGCCTTTAAATATTTGGAGGAAGGGAAGAGCCAGACAGATCCCGTACAAGCCAGCGAGAAGCTTTACAAGGCAATTGAGGAGGCGGTTAAGGCGGCGTCTATAGCGCTGAAGTTGCCAGAGGCAGACGAGGCGGCCCGCGTGGGCAGGTGGGAGGCGAGGATATTCTTCTCCGCCGTGAGAAAACTGGCGAAAACGCTAGGCGAGGAGTTTAGACTGGCGTTTGCCGAGGCGTGGTTTCTACACGTAGAGGGATATCACGAAGCGCGCTTGACCATGGAGGACGTGGCTGACCGCGTGCCATATATAGAGCGGGGGGTGAGGAAGGCGGCACAGCTAATCGCTGGCGGTTAGGCGCCTCCTGGCGTATCTACTCCACCTCGGTTTTTTCAGTTGTATTTCAATGGCTTTTTGTACCCTCTGTTTCACCCCCCCCGATTTTAATTTTTCTCATTGGGGAGAACGACGAGAACGCTATAATTCCGCTCCATTTTTGTTCTTCATACGGAACTGAGCGTTGAATGGAAGTGACAAGATCCTACATGTCGTTTTGATTGTTTACCCATCATGTCCCGCCCTTTTACTCGTAATTTGAATCTTTTCGCTGTCCTAAACGCCAGATTTTTCTCAGTTCCTGAGTAATTGGGAAGGCGGAAAATCCCCCTCAGGGGCGGATTCATGTCGGCGGTTGCTCAAAAGCTTCTGCGCCGTACGCGATTTCATGAGGCGGACGAACCCGCTTATATTCGTAAAGCTAGTTACCGCAGAGCGGATGTTCCGTGCCCTTCAGTCAGTTCCCGGGCAACACGCCAGTGAACTCAAGAGGTGGGGTTTCTTCGCGCGGTGTGGCGATAAGGAGCTCAGCGTCTGGGAGCCGCTGTGTCCTGGCGCGGTGCTGGAGCACAGCAATCTAGCGCGCAAGCTACTCTCAACGTATGATCCAGTCTACGCCTTCTGGGCGCACCTGTGCGACAAGCGCTGGGATACTTGTGGAGGCTCTCTGGGCCACTGGGCTGATCCAGGGCAAGGTGACGAGGAGGGCGAGGAAGACGTACAGGGCGTTGCGAGCGCAGGTGGCGCCCGGCGTTCAGCAACAGCAACAGACGCCCCAGCCTACGGGCGTAGAAAACGAGTGGGTCAGGATACTGAGATCCAGGGGGCGCTAGATCTCCGCCTCAGTGTAGTAGTCGCGGCGCCGGGGCATGTCTATGACCAGCCGCACTGCGTAGCCCGCGGCGCCCAGGCCCAGCACGCCGTAGTCGTTGAGGCCGAAGGGGCGGGCGGAGCTAATCGGCTCGCGGAAGACGTAGATGCCCGGCCTGCCGGCCACGTCGACGCACGCCTCCGCAGTCCCGCCGCTGGTGGAGATCACGGTGAGTGCGTATGCGCCGCGGACGTAGAGATCCACCCGCGCAGATCTCGCCCGGACGGGGGCGAACTGCACCTGCGCGCACAGGGAGCTACCCCGCACCTCGGCCGCCGCCTCGGCGTAATCGCCGTCTGGGGACTCCGCCTTCAGCCGTACGGGGCCGCGTTGCGGCACGAGCTCCGGCCCCAACCTGGCCACGTAGGCACAGCAGGGATCCAGCACCTGATAGGCGGGAAGCCACGCGTAGACCGACGGTACGGTCGCCAGCACTTCGTAGCCCCGGGCGTGCTCCCAGGTGAGGGAGTGGGCTACGAGCTCCCCGCCTGCGGGGCGGAACTCCAGCTCCCGGACGGCCGCCGGGGGCACGCCCGCCCTCAGCGTGTAGGCAGACGCCACGTAGCCTGGCACAACTCTAAGGGGCTTCGCCAGCCGCCCGTCGCAGTCTATAACCTTTGCCACCCTCCTGAGGGTGCGCAGTTTCTGCACCCGCCTGGCGATGTACGCTGTAGGCGCGGCCGCCAGCACTACGGCCAGCGGCCATCCGCCGGCGAGGGCGATCCCGGCCGCCGCTGAGTAGCCGAGACCAGCCAGCACAGTCCCCGTTGCAAATGGGGGAAGCGCGCGGTCAAGGACTGTGGCACAGCCCACGGGCGCATCTGTTGGCATGGAGAAATTGAAAGAGGGGGTTAAATACCTGCCCGAGGCCGCCGTTACTGCCAACCTGCTCCGCTGGCACCGACCTCGGGCATGTATAGCAAGGAGTCCCTCTCAGCCCTCATGGCGATTGTCGCGTTGCCGTCCTGGTCTATCGCCACGAGCCTTTCTCCCGCGATAAATAGCAGGAACGCGCACGTCGCAGGTCCCAGCCCTGTAGCAAACAATACCATAGGAGCTGGAGTCCTCGTACCGTAATAGGGCGTAGCCCCCGGGCGGCTAGCCTAGACGTAGCCAGCTGGCGATAGCCATACCCGACCGCTTGGTGCTGGCCGCTTTAATTGTGACAAGGCAATGAAGGAGAAAAAAGCGCGATACTTACTGGAGAAAAGCACTTATACGCCTTAGTGAAACTCAGGGGCAATTGAGATGGTACGCCAAAGATCAAAAATATGCTCAGATAACGACTAAACAGTCACATCCCCCCTTTTTCTCCGTTTTCTCATATCCCATAATTAAAACTCGATATTCTTATCTAGAGGCGACTGTGATTAACAACCTCGTGATTATCATCACGACTTAAAAATTAAAGCTTCAATAGCAGACGTAGGGGTTTGGATTAAGGCGATCTAGACAGACGGTAGTTATAACATCATTGCGAAAGTATAGACGAGGGGGCAAAAGTCCTCTCCAACAACGGAAAAGCCCTATTACAAATCATCTAGGCGTGCCTCTTAATATAATAGAAGAGGGCGCCGGCAGCTATCCACAGGATCCACACCCACAGATAGGGATATTTCTCTATCAGAGTTAAGCCGAGGCCCACAGGGAGTAAGACGAGAGCGATCCAAGCTGACAGCGGAATTCCGGCAATTAGCGGCGTCTTAAAGGCGCTGTGGAGAGTTCCGCTTCTAGACGCCTTGGCTAAAGCTATTGCAATCATTATATAGTTTATTAATGAACCTATGGCGTAAATAGCGAGAATTGTTTCTACTCCTCCTGCTGATATTAAAAGAAGCGATACTACGTAAGTAATCGCAAGTGAAATGTACGGTGTTCTAAACTTTTTGTGCAATCTGTGGAAAAAAGCGGGAAGCAACTTCTCATCTGCCAGTATATACGTCATTCGTGAGAAAGATATATAGCCTGCGAGGGCAGCCACCATCATAACTGTGAAAATATCAAATGCCACAAGATAGAGAAATAAAGGATGAATTTTCTCAGCTAGATATAAAGGCGCTACGGCTGGATCGCCGATTTCCTCTGGCGTCAGCGCTGACATGACTGCCGCCATTAGGCCAATGCCGTAAAAAGTCCCCATGGCGACTACTAATAACGTCGCCCTAGGCACTTGTACCAGCGGCTCTCTTGCCTCTCCAGCCAGTTGCCCAATGGCGTCAATGCCAGTAAAGCCACGGGATAGTAGAGAAAAGGCAAAGAGAAGGCTCACTCCCTCGACATTACTCCAGTTGAAAAACGGCGGCGTGGCCGGGTAGTAGAAGAGCGAGAGTAGAATAAGAGAGGGAATTATAACCATATCGAGAATAGCTACGAATTTCGCCAAGTTAGCAGATTCTCTAATCCCTAAAGTGGTAAGCAAGAAGAGCGCTGTGGAGAGGGCTATTGCTACGATCACCTCCCACGCGCCTAGCGCGGGGAATAATTTTGCAAGTATTTTAGAGGCGTCTATTGTCCCATAGGCAACCATAATAATTTGGTCAAAGGCAAGTATCCAAGCCGATAAGAAAGCGATTTTACTACCAAATGCATATTTTACGTAGAGGTAAGAGCCGCCGGTCTCAGGAAACCGAGATCCCATTTCGCCATATGTTAAGGCTATAGCCGCCATTAATAATACGCCATATAAAGCGCCAACAAACCCCCACTGTCCGGCCGCCAATGCGATAAAGCCTACGAGGAAGTAGTACGTACTTTGAATATCCGAATGCACCAAAGCGTATATGTCAAAAACGCCTAGCCGCCGCCTAAGCCACTGTCGTGATAGCTCATTAGCCACCACTGCAGATATGCATAGGTATAAATACAACCATATCGAAATATTTACCTAATAATTACAGTGCCCTCCGCCCGCAACGGCCAGTTAATCTCCAGAGAGTAGATCCCGGGCTCAACGGCGCTGGCGTTACAGAGATAACGGGCGAACTTAAAGCCGCCGTAAATAGAATGTAGGCGACACTCAACGACGTACTCAGCACGACTCCCCACGAGCCTCACCAACCTCGCCTCCAGCTTGCTTGCATACAGCACACTGCCCGCGTTTATCTCCAAGACGAGCGTCTTGTTAAAAGAATCTGCTTTCAAACTGGGAGGCGAGACCAAGCTAATTCCATAAAGCAAGGCGAAAAGCGCCGCAATTCCCGCTATGACGGCTAAAACAGCGCGCCACATATCCTCGGCGTGTCGCACACATAAAAATTTTAAACGGCGTGTTTAGAAGAGTTTAGAGCCCAATGTGCAGAGACGCGGGTGAGGATGCAAAGGCTGGAGAGACAAAGGAGAAGGCCATTTTAAGAAACGCTTTAGGTATTCTAGGCTCGGCGCCGAAACTCCTTCGCCACCGAAGAGGCGCAGGGATTAGAAAAGTATATTGCGTCGCGCTACCAGCGGATTGCCCTCGCCACATGGAACTAAGCGCTTTGTTAAAAACTCAGCGCGGGCACAGCCGAACTGATCGTCCCGGCGTTGTGAATTCACTAATCAATGCAACGGGCCGATCTTGAGGGGATTAGAGCGAAATGCCCAACTCTGTGTGCTCGCTTAATGGCATTGTTGCGTCCCCAGTCTTTCGGCTGTCGAAAGCAGAGGCCGTTGGACGTTAGCGGAGAACCCTGTTCAGTTCTAATTGTGGGCCTTAAAGTGGCTGGCTCTGGGCGGATTGCCCCCAAAAGACATTTGGAGCTGGGAGAGACGCGGCCCTGTGCAGAGAGGCCTTTAAGAGGGCGTGGCGGATAAGGCCAAACAGAGGCCTTTGTTTGCGCGGGAGCTGTCAAAAGTACTAGCCGCAGGAGCTACGCCAATAGCGCTATTCTATGACAGCCCCATACATTGCATCTATGCCGAGTTTTTCAGCCCTCTCCAACGCCTCTCTGTCAATATTAACTGCGACAATTATCAGCTTATCCGCCTTCCTTCCCAGGATTTTCTCGACTATGTGCGCCTTTTCATAAAACCACTCTACGTCTTCTAACTCAGCGCGGGGCTTAACCTCAAGGAGATAAGTCTTGCCGTCGTGGATATACACGTCCACTTCTATCCTGGCGCCGGGCCGGTAATACCTGCCATCGTCAATGTAGACAAACTTCTCCACCCTCCCGGGCTCAATCCCCCTCTCCTCAAGCGCATGTTTATAAATCTCGAGCACCGTCAGCTCAAGATCCCGCCCCCACCCCCTCCCCAGCGAGCCCACAGCCACTTTTAACTCAGCAACTGACGCCTTTATCTCGGCGACTGTCACCTTCAGCTCGGCGACCTCTTTTGTAAGACTCTCCAACGCCTTTTCATGAGCGTCGAGCCTTTATTTACCACTTGGAAACCTGTCTTTACATACTCAGCCAAAGCCTTTAAGGCCTCTGCCACCGCCTTCATCTCCTCAGAACGGGCCTCGGCCAAAGCCCTCTTTACGGCCCTCTCCACAATCTCCTCGAGCTGGCGGATGTCTATTGAGCTCACGGAAAATTTGTAGCGTTAAATATTTTATGACACTAAACTACAATACCTTCTGTCGGCGTGTTGCCAAGCGATCCGTTGACGAGCCTTAGGGATTGGCGCCCACTTCTAGACTAACTACACGGCGTGCGCCGTTCCAAATCGCCTTCCCGACAGGGCAGTGGAGAGCGAAAGCGCCCACGGCGTGCATATGCAAAATAGCCAACTCACAGCGCTTGTCGGTAAAGTCACAGCGCGTTATTCTGCAGAGGCTTGCTGGGGCTAGGCCTCGAGATGACACAACTGAGGCTCTAGACATCAACCGTCCCCCAGCCAGAGCGGGCGAGGTGACGCTTGTAGCTGAGAAGCCTCAACACATGATGTCAAGCACCACTTATAACGCTACAGATCAGCGCCTGGCGCCCATTACAAACAAGTCGCAACTCGGGGCACACTGCAAAATCAAAAGCGACGCCGTCCCGCCAGCCGCATAAATCAGGGTGGGTAATGACGGCGTCAAAACGCAGTTTTAAGGATCATACCAGGTGAGTTCAATGGCAGAGTATTCTTGAGCCGTTGCCCGCCCGCAGTTTATGCGTCCGCCAGACCCAGCACAGCTAAGCTGCGTACGGATTTATATACCTATGCAATATAACTCCAATGGACGTAGATCTCAAGACCTTGGAGGAGGTCGTTGAGAGGGCCGTGAAGAGGGCTTTGGCTGAGGCCCGTTCTGAGGAGATGAAGGCGGTGGCAGAGGCTCTGAAGGCCCTTGCTGATTATACCAAGGCGGGGTTTGCCCAGCTGGACAGGCGGGTTTCTAATTTAGAGAAGCGGCTGTCTAGCGTTGAGGAGGGCCTCGGCGCTCTTACTGAGGCCACTCTCTCCCGTTATGTGTGGGAAGATTTGAGGGCTGAGCTCGCGGCTAGGGGCGAGGGGGTTTTGCGACGTCTTCGCAATGCCCGAGTAGACGGCTTTGACGTGGACCTGCTCGTTGAGGGGGAGAGCAGGGTCTACGTGGTGGAGATAAAGGTAAAGCCGAGGAGGAGAGATATAGACGCCCTTGTGAAAAAGGCAGAGGCTGTATCTAAGGCCTACGCCAAGCCGGCAACTGCGATACTCGCCGGCGTGAGAATAGGAGACGACGTGGAGAAATACGCAAAGGGGAGGGGGGTGGAGGTGTACAGGTACTAACGGCCCGGGGGGTAAAGCTATTTTAATCCCTGCGATGAGGCCGCTGTGTACGCCTTAGTTGCGCATCATTACTGGGGCACGCCGGGAGGAGGGCAGTTGGTATGCGCCGCCACTGCAGCCTCGCTGGAAGCCCTTGGGTATAAGCCGGTGCTCACCGGCACATTCAAGTTCGACCCCGCGAAATACCGGGAGTGGTACGGCATTGACATATCGAAATATCCGGCGGTTACGTTTCCCATAGGCGCCAAGGCCTTCGGCCTCTGGGCCAGGCTGTGGGTGTGGCGCCCTGCCGCAAAGGCGATAAAAAAGTACAAGCCCTCTCTTGTCTTTATCGACGAGGTGACGTACAAGCCGCTGCTCAAGGCCAAGGACTTCAAGCTGGTGGAGTACATACACTTCCCCTTTGAGGTGGTAGTCGACCCCCGCTTCAAGGGGACTGGTCTCGCCTACGGCGAGGATCCCTACATAATGGAGCGCTACGGGAAGTTCCCCCTCAATTTATACTGGAAAGTCTTCGTCGCCGGGCTGAGGAGGTACATGAGGGATAACCCCTTCCACGCCGCCGACGCGGTGTTGGTAAACTCTAAATGGACGGCCGAGGTGGCCGAGATGGTATACGGCGAGAGGCCCGAGATCTTGAACCCGCCTCTGCCGCCCAACGTGGAGATAGTGGAGAGGCCCAGGCCCTTTGAGGAGAGGAGGCCCATCGCCGTCATGTTGGGCAGGTTCTCCCAGGAGAAGAGATACCACTGGGTAGTGGCCGAGGTGGCGCCCAAGCTGTTCAAGGAGGTCCCCGAGGCGAAGCTTGTCATTTTCGGCGGGGCCGCGACGCCGACGTTACAGGCGTACAAAGAAAGGGTCAAGGCGCTGGCGCAGAAGGCCGGGCTGAAAGTGGCGGAGAGCCTTGAGGCGGAGGCCCAAGTCTACCTAATCGCCAACGCCCCGCGCCGTTTAATAAACCAGGTGATGGACGGGGCGAGGGCCTTTTTCCACGCCACGATAAACGAGCACTGGGGCATAGCGGTGGCCGAGGCCATGGCCAGAGGCCTGCCCCCCGTGGTGCACAAATCTGGCGGGACTTGGACCGACCTCGCCGAGGAGGGAAGGTACGGGCTGGGCTACGAGACCGCGGAAGAAGCCGTTATATGTCTAGCTAAAACACTTACAGAACGCACCGGTATAGATCCTAGAGAAAAAGTAAAGTCATTACATATAGGAAATTATACTAATAAGCTTAAAGTGTATCTTTAAGATGATTAGTAAACACATCCTAGGATAGAGGATATTTAGCTACTATAGTTGAAAGCTCGGTCTCTCTAATACGTGTTCATGATCTCTTGCAATGTGCTCCATTCAGCCTTTGCAACATCTTCCCATTTATACCTTGAAGCGAATGAGATGGCTTCTTTAGACAAATCTTTCCACGCATCTCCCTGGAGTAAATCTAGCGCCTTTTTGACAGCCTCGTTTATATAACCGACACCGACCTTCTTAACGGCAGGCGTTGTGTAATTAAACCTTATGGCAGGTATGTTGTAAGCAATTACAGGCGTGCCGCAACTTAATGCCTCAAGCACTGCGAGCGGGAATGCGTCAATTCTACTTGGGTAAATCACCATCTTAGCGCGGGAAAGATTTCTCAACACTAAATCGCGGCTGGCGTTAAAGAAAAGCTCTGCACGTATCCCAGCTTCAGCTAACGTGGCTTTCACTTTCTCCGCCATATCTGGTGCAGTGGCTCCCATAATGGCAATTCTTGTATTATTTCTAACGCGCGATATCCTTCTCGCTATTTCTATAAAATCAAAGATACCCTTTTCTGGTATAATTCGGGCAAAATACAATAGGTCTATATCTCTTGTTTGATTATAAGCATAGGGGCATTCCTCAACACCAACGCCAGGCCGTAGTACTTTTATACTCCTCTTAATGCCCAATTTTTCTAACTCATAAGGAATCGATGCCGAAACGGCCAGTAAGGGAATTCCATGACTAGCATATCTAAAAATATTAAATCTAATATATGCCTTAATTACTTTTATTCTTGTTAAATTTAGTTTTTCCATATTTTTATAAAAAAGAGAAAATCCCCTTCCCCCTTCATACGTAAGAGAACCCACGACTGGGGTTTGTTGCAATAGCGCCGTCCAAGAGCGTCCGGCTATTCTAAAGCCCAAATGTACATAAACATTAGCCTCGAGTGGAAAATATACTAGAGACGCGCCCAGTTTTTTTGCAGTTCTATACACCATGTATGCATATTTAGTGTAATTAAGGGCCCCTTCTTTAATTGGTGGAAGCGTGATAGCCGAGTTAACAATTTCAAGAAAACTTGACTTTTCATGATTATTTAAAAATCTAATATCATTAATTAATTGAAATTTTTTATTTTGAGGTATCAGAAGTACATACTTATTTTTCGGAAGAAAATTTAATACTTTAAAAAGTCTATAGTTTCCGCCAGTTCTTAAATGATCAGCCATCGTAAATATTGCGACATCCACAAGCGCTTAATGGTTATGTATAAAAAGCTATTGTGGAAATGATGGCTCTAGAGAAGTCTTGAGGTATATATTAAAATATCTAGTTATTTAGATTAATTCCTACCCCGAGGCAAAGGCATTATATATCCTAAAATTTATATTTGATATTGATTATTATCCGCTGATGAGTAGAGTATCGGTTATAATTAGAGCCTATAACGCTAGTAAGTATATAAGAGACGCTGTGAGATCCGTAGTAAATCAGACTTGTGATTGTCCTATAGAACTCTTAATTCTTTACGATAATGGATCTGTTGATAATACTAGGGAGATACTCAATAAACTAAATAGTGAAATCAATAAACAGAATATAAGGCTCGTCGTTCATGAACATAGCCATGTAACGCCATTTAGAGCATTACAATTGGGATTAAAGATTGCAAGTGGTGATTTTATAGCATTTCTTGATTATGACAACATGTATGAGCTTAACTATTTCAGCGTGGTGTTGAGAGAAGTAAAGGAGAGTAATTCATCATTTATATTTACCAAGGCATTATTAATAGACGCAAATGGTCATCTTCTAGGTAGAGCGTTGCTTGAGATTCCTCAGAATCCCTATGACATACTAAGATTACTAAAATGGAATTACATTGATCTCAATACGATACTCATTAGGAAAGATTGCTTAAAAGATATCATACATATCATAAATAATCTAACTCATAGATTTTATGATTTTGTTGTCGAGGATTGGCTATTATCACTATTGGCGTTTAAAGAATGTATTCCCAAACATATATCTAACACCTATGTTCTGTATAGGATACATGGGGAAAATATGAATTATAACTTATTTCCAAGTGTAGATTCGCAGTTGTTTAGGATTGAGAATGAAATAAAAACACTTATAGCTTTTTACAACTTAGAGAAAAACAAATTATCAAAAAGAGAAATAAAAACATTGAAATATTCTTTAATTAGAAGATACATTGCCTATATAAGAACAATAAATAGTCATATAGGAATATCTCCAATAGATATTATCTCAGTATTAAGTAAGCGTTTTATTGAAAAATTTAAACAAATTCAAATGAATAATTAATAAAATATACCGTTTTCAGGATGGTGTATATTCTAATCCTTACCTAACATTTAAAAATAACTACCAAACGAGGTTTATGGAAACTCTAGTGTTATGTTCTGTGTTGTGGATTCTTTTTAGTGCTGATGTTAAAAAGAATCATATGCATTTGGTGATATCATGATAAAAGGCTTAATCAATACATTAAAAACTTCACCTAAATTAGCTTTTTATGAATCGTTAAGGCGCATACTTAATAGGCCCTATGTTTACAATGGGTTTGCCGTGACTACAACGGCTGAATTTAAAGCGTTAAGAAGGGCATTGCAGTTAGGATATAAATTAACAAGAGAAGGGCGTTTCTATATTATCGATGTCGGTTGGGGAAGATTCTATATACCTGAATTAAACTTAGCAACTGTGCTCTTATACGAGGACTTAACTACTATGTATGATATAAATGTAAAGAATAGGGATGTGTTAGATA
>FWWM01003195.1_pt1 | contig 41491 bp, 46 predicted proteins | sample 2228351 | NCBI WGS metagenome assembly FWWM01 (sample SAMEA103939774, study PRJEB20133) | metagenome
AATCAGCAGTACCGTGAGCGCGGCAGCATCCTCAGAGTGGATATCGAATTCGTAGTCACCATAGATCTTGACTATGTCGACAGTGACCTCAGATACGAGGCCTGGGTGTTCAACAACCCGTGCACCCTATGAATCAAAACCAAATTCTTTTTTCTCAACCGTAACGCTTATATACCTCTTTTACATACATGTAGTGAAGGGGGTGATACAAGGTGCCATGTGGGATGGAAATCGTGGAAGAGGAGGAGCTGAAGAAGAAGGAGATGGGACCTGAGATTGGCAAGTTCTCTATATACGTGGTTCTGAGCAATGCTGCTATAGAGAAGATCAAGGAGCTTACGGGTGGAAAGATAACATTTGACGAGACAGAGAGGAAGCTGGTGAGCAGCACTGACGATCCGATTTACAATAGTATTGCTGAGGAGATAAACATAGCTATCGAGAAGCGCGGCATAGAGCTTGGTGCACAGAGAATAATCAACGAGCCGAAGGGGCTTTTGCTCGACTTCGCTATCTATGCTGTTGTCGAGTTCGACGAGAAGATCGAGCAGGCTGTGAAGAACGCGATGAAGCTCCTTGACGCGTGGAATGCCTTCACAGCTGACATACTGCCGAGATTGCAGAAGTCTGGTGATGACAGGGTGATCGAGGATGCTGGGGCCCTCTTCGTATCGCTATTGAGACCAGATCCCGAGAAGCTTGCAGACCCTATCGCGCTTAGAAACTATATCATTGACATCCTCGTCGACCGCATAGCAAGCCTCAGATACAGGGTAAGCGAGCTTGAGGAGATCATATGCAGGGATGACAGCAACAGCAGCTATTGCGACCCATAGCTACTATTAGCTATTTAGTTTAAAACCAAATTCTTTTTTTCTCTCTCTTTTGGATCGAGCGTTAGGCTTATATACCTTCTTAACATAATTGTATGTGGAGGTGATGTGAGAGGTGTCGTGCGGTGTCGACAGAGAGCATGAGGAGGAGATAGAGGAGGAGATAGAGGAGGAGATAGAGGCAGAGGAGGAGCTCCCTGATGTGGATGAGGAGGGGAGGATACTGTATGGCAGGCTAGAGATTGTTGTAAGGATCACTAAGAACGTTATTGATGAGGCTAACAGGCTGTGCAGGGGTAACCTCGAGTTCATACCAGGGTGGGGGTTTGTTAGTAGCATCACTGGCGAGAATAGGCCTTTCCACTCGGACGTTGCCTTTGGCTTCAACAAGGCTCTTAACAAGAAGGCTTATGAGATGATAAAGCAGCATGTTGCTAAGCTCGGGGCAGAGGGTTTTGACAAGCTGGTTGTTATCGATCTTGATGACGAGCTGAGACAAACCTTCCAAAAGATATACATAGAGACGTTGATCGAGCACGAGCTAGGGCCGATCTACAAGGAGATGATGAAGAAGCTCGACATAATCAGAGACAGCTACGGGCTTGTCAGCCCAAACAACATAGTTGAGCCGTGGAGAGATATAAACAGCCAGCTCGAGAGACAGCTTATACAGCTGAAGAGCAGCGCAAGCGTTGACGATGCAAAGAGACAGTACAGTGAGTTCGCAAGAGATCTCATTATCAACGCGCTGGCAAAGCATATAGAGCTTCTCAACAACGAGCTGAGGAACTGCAAGCAGCAGTGCAAGCAGCAGAGCTAGAGAGATCTTATAGCTGCGATCTATAGAACATGAATTAAAACCAAACCCTTTTTTCTCCTTCCTTTCCCTTCTTTTGTATGAATTCGCACCTCTTTCGAGAGAGCTCTGGGTGTGTGACAGGTCAAGCATCTTCGACGATGATGAGGATGTAAAGCCTACGTGCACATACATAGATGCCACGATATATCCAAAACTCACTGAGAGAGTGATCAATAGGGTTGCGGAGCTTACAAACAATAGAGTGGCATACTCTGCTGAGCTGAAGAGGTTCGGGGGTGTTGAGCCCCTGGCCTCGAGGATCAACGAGATCATTGAGAAAACAGCATATATTGATGCGTGGAGAGCTGCTGATAGGCAGTATCGAAGGGGCTACAAAGTCGATCGAATCACTGTGACCATTGACCTCGACTGGATCCTTGAAGGATCGATAAGGACTGAGGTTCTCGAGTTCGATGAGAGCACACAATAAGATCAAGATCTTTTTTCTCTTATTCTTTCTAAATTCTTTCCAAACATAACTTAGGGGGCAGTCTATGATACCCAGGGTGAGGATAGTCTCCTACACAGAGGATGGTGAGAGGCTTGTAGCTGCTTCCTCCAAAAGATCCCTGTCCTCCAAAGATCTCGAGGAGATCTTTGAGAAAATGGGTGACGAAGAGATCGAGATCTGGATCAGAGAAACACTTAGAAGAGGGCATCTGAGCCCGTGGGAGCACTCTATATATACCTTTGAGGTTGTTTGCTCAAGGGTTTGTTCGCACCAGCTTGTGAGGCACAGAATAGCTAGCTATACGCAGCTGAGCCAGAGGTATAATGAGAGGCTTCTGGAGCCAAGGGATCCTAGATACTGGCTAGATCTCTCGGAGAGAGCGATTAACAGAGATCCAAAGGCTCTGGAAGAAATTGGCAAAGCATTTTACCTAGGCGACCCGGACTGGCCCGAGGATCAGAGGCTCTGGATGGCCTCTGAATACGCTAGATCTGTTGCTAGGTATTGGGAATTGAGGGGGAAAGGTTTTTCGAGGGAGGATGCTAGATATATATTGCCCCAAGCAGTTGCCACAAAGATCCTTGTTACGATGAATGCTAGGGAGATCCTTCATTTTCTGGGGCTGAGGATGTGCACACATGCACAGACAGAGATAAGGATAGTTGCGTGGATGCTTAGAAACGAGTTGATCAAAATACATCCACATCTATTCAGATACGCGGGCCCGTACTGTCTCCTTGACAACAACCTTGTCTCGAGAGAGCCTCTAACGCTAGAAGATCTGGTCTCGGGGAAAGCAGCAATATCTATAGAGAGGTGCAGAGAGCTCGTCCCACGGGATGGTATTAGAAACTGCATCAACCACAGCATGGGGCTATTATCTACCGCGGCGAAGGCCCCGTCTTCCGATACGTAGACCATGGGGGGTTCTTCCACGGATTTTTATTTCTTCTAGAAATATATGATCTTAGATATAATGTTAAGTAGATGGATAGTAGGGGTGCTATGATAAGAGATCTGGGATCTCGTGGCATCAATAGTATGCAATATAGCATTGTGAAAGTTGGCAGGCCCCTGCCCCTGGTGGGGCATATAGCTTTTGGCATCATAGATAGGGGTACTAATTTATTGCAGGTTAGGCCCTATAGTGCTTGTCACCTTTCATGCATATTCTGCTCGGTAGATGCTGGGCCAAATACTAAGACAAGGATCGCTGATTTTATCGTGGATATCGATTATATGTTGGAATGGATATGGTATGTTGTTTCTCACAAGGTTTCTAGAAAGATCCATGTGCTGATAGATGGTGTTGGTGAGCCTCTTCTACACCCCGAGATAGATAGGCTTGTAGCTGGTTTGAGGGAGAATGAGAGGATCGGTGAGATAGCTGCCGAGACCCACGGGGCAATATTGAATGAGGATCTCGTTAGAAGGCTCTCTGAGGCCGGTATCTCGAGGTTAAATATATCGATAGATAGTCTAGATGCTGAGAAGGCTTCTATGCTCTCTGGGGCTAGGTGGTATAATGTGGAGAGGGTAGCTGGGATGGCTCTATATGCTAACTCTCTTGGGGTAGATGTTATGATAACCCCTGTATGGATCCCTGGTGTCAATGATAGGGATATTGAGGAGATAGTTTTGTGGGCTAAGAAGAATATAAGGAACAGGTCGTCACCAGTCCTGGGGATCCAGAAGTACGTGATCCACAAGCGTGGGAGAAAGATCCCAGGGGTTGTTGAGCCCAGCTGGGAGAGCTTCTACAGCTTCCTAGAATCCCTTGAGAGAAGAACCGGGGTGAGGCTGAGAATATCGCCCCAGGACTTTGGGGTGAGGCTGGACAAAACCCTCCCCATAACTATGGATGTTGGCGATAAAGTGACCGTGAAGATCTACTCGAGGGGGTGGCTCAGGGGGGAGATAATAGGCTATGCTAGAGCAAGGGTTGTTACGATAGTGGGGCTCATTGATCCAGGTGATGGTGTGGAGATAAGGGCTAGGATTATAAGCAATAGGGATAACATATACCTCGCAAGGCCTCTCGCGTGAGGCGGGCTTCATGGCCAGGTGCATCACTAGAAGCGTCTCAAGGCTTCACATAACGCTCGTGGATCTTTTGGGTAGGCTTGGCAGGATAGATGGAGGAGCAGGGATCACGCTCAACTCACCGAGATTCCTAGTAGAGGCGGAGGTTAGAGATAGAGGGGAAATAGAGCTTCTAGGCGATCCAGCCTATAGGGATATAGCTATGAAATGCGCCAGCAGATATCTAGAGAAAGCATGCAGATCCTGTGGAGCCAGGATAGAGATCAAAGAGGGCTACGAGCTCCACATAGGCCTAGGGGGGGTGACACAGCTGTGTCTATCCATAGCAAAGTCCCTCTCAGCATCTATGGGGCTAGATGAAGATCCCGTAGAGCTCGCTAGGATCACAGGCCGCGGGGGGACATCTGGCATAGGGATATATAGCTTCAAACTAGGAGGCTTTATAGTGGATGCTGGGCATAGATACCCGCTTGAGAAGAGCTCTATAGGGCCCTCTGACTATATTACAGCGCCGCCTCCTCCGCTTATCACAAGAATCGAGATCCCTGGGAACTGGGGATTTGTTCTAGCAAGGCCCATAGGGGCTAAAAGGATCTATGGGGATCTGGAGAAAAGGGTATTCGAAGAAGGGGCTGGGATATCTGAGCATGAGGTATGGAGGGTTTCCCACATAGTATTAATGGGGCTTATCCCATCTGTGAGGGTCGGCGATATAGATGTGTTTAGAAAATCCATCTCCATGATCCAGGATGCGGGGTTCAAAAGGATAGAATGGCTCCACCAGGATGAGGCTGTGTGGATGGTGAGAAAGATACTCACAGCCAGAGGAATAGATCATGGTCTCAGCAGTATGGGGCCCACTATATATATACCTTGCATTGGCAGTGAGTGCGAGGATATATCGGGACATATCTTAAGAGAGGGCGGGAGGGTAGATATAGATATAGTGGGGGGCAGAAACAGGGGAGCAGAGACTCTCTGCTAAACCTATGCTAGCTCTAAACAACACCCCCAAGAGATCCTAACGGGTTCTGAACCCGGGCTACACAGAGCTGGTCGCGATCACATTCATCTTGAGGGCTCGGATCAGCTTTTCCATATCTGCCTCGTTGTCAAATATTTTTATAATCTCTTCGAAGCCGCATTCCCCTCCTTCAATAGCCGTGAGAACCCTGGTAGAGCGGATCCCTAGTAAACTCTTCACCTCCAAATCTCTGCCCTCGTCAAAGAGCTCGTATAGAGATAACTGGCTTTCTACCCCAAGCTCCCTCAGTGTCACTTTTCTCGCACATGCATGAATCTTTGTCGAGATCCTTGCCACCTCAAGCTGCCACATATCTCCTTTCCACTCGAGGCCAGATTCTTTGATCGCTTTTAAGGGTCTTCCAAACTGATCTCTTACAAAGGTTCCCAATCTCTGTCGAGAGATCTTGCTGACCATATAGTTAAGAAGAGCTGAGTAGTAATAGGCAGCTTCTCTATTTTGTGTAAGCATATATGATACATGGTGATCTATTATGATCCCGTTTCCCTTTTCACATATATTATCGATGATGCGGGGCTCTATCACCGTGGAAACAAAGGATCTGGTGCATCTATAGAGCACTAGGTACGCCTTATGCTTAGTTCGACACGGTATATCTGGCTGGGAGGGCACCTTAAGGATCGATAGAGTATTTGCCAAAGCCCTCTCCTCGGCTTTGTAGACGCGTTGCAAAAGATTCCCAGTGGCCTTTACGCCCCCCTCTCGATAGAGGATCTTGAAGAGCCTTGCTAGGGCGAAAGGATATAGAGATCCTCTAGCTAGATACCAGCCCATGCTGTTCTCAAGATCCTGCTTAGCTATTTTCACACAGCATCTATAGCTGCTGTACATATTCTCCCTTACCCGGGGTATGTTGAAGGGCTCTATTATGTAGCTATCAGCATCATATCCTGTTACTGTGAAGGCCAGAGGGATTAAGCTGCCCTTAACAGATGATCTCTTTCCGGCAAATAGTGGAGAGACCTCCGAACCCTCAAGCCTGATCACATCGACGCCCTCAAGAGATATCAAGCCCCGCATAAAATAGTTAAAAACCTGGCTAACGTGGTCTCTCAGCGTTATCTGTAGAAGATGCACCCCAATAGATCCAGGATCTAGGGCTGAGTCGTGGTCAAGCCTCCTTAGAAGCCTAACAAACCCGCAGACGACCCTGCTCAAGCGCCTCCACCTTTTCTCAGAACAGCAATTGCTGCCTCAACACCGTGTCCGAAGACATCGCCTAGATAGAGCATTTCACCACTACATCTCCATCTCTCAAGGATCTCGTATGTTAGCAGCTTGCCCGCACCGTGGGATGTTGAGCGCCCGCTATAGCTCTGTCCAGCTGGTAGCACCATGCCAACATATCCATCGCCTCTCACAAAGCGAAGCGAGAGATCTAAGAACACTGCAGATAGATCCCCTTTCTGAATAGCGCGCCTAGGGAGTAAACGGCTTCCAGCATATTCAGTTCTAACGTATTTTTTCACCGCTTCACCCCAGCTGTTTCTCGGGAGCTCGTTTATCTCGAGCCATGGGGGGTTTGTAACGATGATCCCGGGTTCTAGTAGGCCTGTAATCCTTAAGAGCTCTCCCATAATTACAGAGGACAAGATAGGTATCCCGAGACTTTCTCCATGGATATCTATCAAGTCTATGAGATCATCGCGTAGGCCGGGAGATAAGGATCTATAGATCTTGATGCATCTCTCAGAGGGAATAGTATTAAAGGATCCGCAATTGATCTGTGAGCCATTTTCGGATAGTTCATCGTAATATAGACCTACTAGCATGTCTAGAACAGCGGTATATAGATCTGTTATAAGCCTTGCTGGGTTTCCCCTCTCTCTTTCAATACCCATAGTGCTTTCAACAACCCTGGCCATCTTGTCTATGGTGTTTTTATGAGAGCCACCGTGGATCTTGATATAGCTCTTACCAAGGCTAAGGCCTATAAAATCGCCCCAAAGAACCGCGGGGGCTCCCAAAGGCTCTTCATCAGCTAGAAAGGTATAAGTTACTATAAGCCTGGCTCTTGCCATAGATATTGCGAGTGGATTTATATCAAGCCCCGTGACCGCATTATAGGCGGAACCCGGCTCCACCCCCTGAGAGATCTTTCTACGTAGGGAAATCACCAAAAAACCACCACTACCACTAGAAGGATCAAGAACAGGCTCTCTGGCTAGATAGGCTCCCATGGTTTCAAGTCTGTTGAATATTAGCTCCACAACCCATCTAGGAGTATAGTATTCACCAGCGTCGTATCTCAAAAGCCTGTTAACAAGGCCCTCGTAGAGCTTGCCCACGGGGTCTCTCTCAAGGATCTCGTCTCTATCTAGAGATTTCACACGTGATAGTATCTCTAAACATATCTCCAAGATCTTCCTACCATCTTCTCTCCCAACAAGGTCTCTCCACCAGAGTAGATATTGTGTTGAAACACCGTACTCCTCGATCGCATTGCCTGAGCACAGCCAGGCAGGATCGCCTGTCCTTCTAAGGCTTACCGACACGAGCGAGTTTATATATATCTGCATAGCTGTATGTATGGAGAACAGCTTTAAAAGATCACTATTGCTGAGACCTCGATAGATCCCAGAGAGAATATCCCTATAAAAGATATAGGGGTGCTGATTAACCACGTCGAGCCTCTCAGCAATATCGACAAGATCATTTACCCTCTCTATAAACTCTTCATAACCCAGCTCGCGTGTCATTCTCAATCTCAATTAATAATACATATAGACCGTTATTATTGAAAGAGCCCATAACCTATGGCACATCTTCTCGGATATCTAGGGGATATCTAGAAACCAGAATATTAAATCGCGTGGGAAGCGATTACCAAAAGATCTTAGATCATCGTTGGTGCCGCGGCCGGGATTTGAACCCGGGTCACGGGCTCGAAAGGCCCGCATACTCTCGGCACAGGGCTTGGCCGGGCTATACTACCGCGGCTCTATTTTTAGCTTTTGCACAGAGACTTTTAGGTTTTTGGCCAGGTGCTTAGCCTATATATCTGCTTTTGTTTTAACCAAAGAGCTATAGATCCTGTATATCTCTTCTGGCGACATCTGAAAGATCCTCATGCTTGTTCTCCCGATCTCAGCTCCTGTGCAGCTCTTTATAGCTTTATATGCTAGTCTCTTTCTCTGGCTAAATATACATTTGGTGAATTCTTCGAACGCCTTTTCGATAGTGATTCCAGGTTCTCTTCTCTTCAGCACAATGGTTTGTGAAAAAACCGCTGGCTCTGGATAGAAGCTCTGGGGGGGATATATATTGCCCCTCTCTATTCTGAATGCTAGGTTCAGCACGACGCTTATAGAGCCATAGCTTCTGGTGCCTGGCGGCGATGTTATTCTATCTATGACGTCTTTTTGTAGGACAAGAACGGCCCACCTAGCTGTGCTCCTCGCTATAGCTCCTAGCAGTGGGCCTGTGATTGAGTATGGTATCGTTCCAACCACCCCTGAGAAGCTCAGATCATCGATCACTTCTAAGGCGTCTCCCAGGATTATCTCTATGTTGCCGAGCCCTTCTAGCATTTTTCTCGCAACCCCACCGATCTTCTTATCCATCTCCACAGTTATGATCCTGCGGCATATCATGGCTAGATACCTGGTAACAACTCCGAAGCCTGTTCCAACCTCTAATACAGTTTCCGAGGAGCAGCCAAGGCTTCTCGCATGTTCCACTATCTCTTCCACAAGCCCTGGGTCTATTGTGAAGTGCTGTCCAAGCTTCTTGCTGGGCCTTATACCAGCTTCCCTGATAAGATCTTTGGTTAGTTTTAAGAGGTAATTGCTATCCATATACCCCTTATCAAAGATCACCAGGGATCCCTATAGTTCGTCCTAGCATATAGATAGTCGAGCATTTTGAAGAAAACAGAGTCTGGAGACTCCCTCGGAGGCTCTATGAAGAGATAGTATTTCTCGCCCCCCATGAACTCTAAGATCATTCTATCCACTAGGGTCTTCACAGGGTCTTGAAGCTTAGCCCTCTGGGAGAGATCTTTGAAGGATTCAAAAGGCTTTTTCTTCCTCTCAGATAACAGGATCTCTAGGCTCTTCTTACCTATACCTGGTAATAGCTCGAACATGTGGAGCCTTATGTTTATAGAAGATGCAACGTTAAAAAACTCTGTGTAGACCCTCTCCTTCTCGATCACAATATCCCTTAAAACCTTGGCTAGATTATCCCTAGCGATCCCTGTCAGCTCCTGCCATAACAGCTTATCCCCAAACCTGGGCCCCGGCGCGCCTCTAGGACCCGGCTCTACATATACCCTCTCGCCTATGTTTAGATGCTGCCCAGGAGATGGGATCAGCTCTGCGAGGGTGAGGTATTTGGTACCTATAACCTGTGCTATTGGTGAGTTTCTGTGGTGCTGGTGCTTATCAAAGGGGTTTCCGTTGGGCATGTAGTCGAGAACCACGACATAGACATCCCTGATCCTTGGGAACCTGGCATCGCGATCCCTGGCACCTATATACATGATATACACCGTTTCTAGCATCCACAATATTCTCTCAAAAGCCCCAATATGGCCTCAAGATCCTCATCAGAATAGCTCTTATTCTCGAAATTCATTAGGGAGAGGAGCTCGTCCTTTCTCCTAGGGCATATGTTTATCACCTGGGCTCTTGTCACCTCCCTCAAACCGATCTCTCCCAGCATGTTGAAAAGCTTGTCAGCAGCATCGGCATCGCATTTGGAAAAAATAGAGGCGTGCTCCAAAACCCTTCTCTGGAGATCCTGGAGCTTAGATCCCCTGGCCTTGGCTTCCTGCAACATCTTCTTAACTATCGGTAGCGGAACCTCTTTTATGGAAAGGATCTTCAAACAGACACCTCGGCTATCCAGAAAGAGCCTTGGCTATTAGCCCCCTAACCTCAGAGATCCTGGCCTTAACGCTGCCAATAAGCTCCCTAGTCTCCTTAACAACTCTTTCCCACACCTCTGGAGCTGGCCTAAGATGCTCAGGCCTTACGTAGAGGGTTTTCACCTTTCCTCCGAGGCTTACCTTGACCTCATAGGCATCTCCCCTCTTACCGCTTATAACCCCAGTTCTTCCGTGGTATCTTCTATGGGGCATTCCGCTGTGTGTTGAGGGGTTTATAACTATGTGAACCCTATCCCCAGGCCTATAGTCTATTAAAAGATAGCTGAGGCTGGGGATCTGCCCTCTCTCCCCTGGACTCTTGCTGAGAAGCTTTCTAGTCCTGTGCCTATAGCCCTTTGGGGCCTTTACCAGTTTTACACACCTATTGAAATGTTAGCTCTACGGATTATAAGTATGTTATCTCAGCGACTATCTATGGTTAGAGCTCATGATCTCCTTAACAGCATCAGCAATCCTCCTAACCCCCTCTCTTATATCTTCCTCAAACACAGCGTAGCTGAGCCTTATATACTCTCTCCCAGCAGTGTCGGGGAAACCGCTTCCCGGTATGGTGACCACATAGTATTTATCGAGCAAGAGATCGACAAACCCCTGGTCAGTCAACCCGCTCTTGCTAAGCACTGAAGAGATCTTTGGGAATATATAGAAAGCTCCGTGGGGTTTCCACACCTCGAACTCCTTGATCTTCGATAGCTCTTCATAGATCACATCCCTTCTCCTTCTAAAGATCTCCACCATATTCTTAACAGGCCCCCAGTCACTTTTAAGAGCATCTGCAGCGGCCTCCTGCGCGAAGCTAGGTGCACAGCTATATATATTTACAGCAAGCTTTGTCAGCTTCTCAACTATATCGCTCCTAACGACTAGAAAGCCTATTCTCCACCCCGTCATTGAGAACGTTTTGCTCACGCCATTAACATAGAGAACATAGTTTTTCCACCCAGGCATGCTTGTAATACTTTCAAAGGGGGTCTCTCCATAGACAAAGTTATCATAGATCTCATCGGCCAGGATCAGTAGCCCTTTCTCCTCAGCTATCCTGTAGATCTCTCTGAGGGTTCTAGGAGGGAATACATAGCCGGTTGGGTTGTGGGGATTATTGATCACCATCATCTTTGTCCTCTCAGTGATCATAGAAGAGAGCTCCCCAACATCGAGCTCGAACCCCCTGGAAGACCCCCTGAATCTTAGGGGAACATATTTGGGGACGCCGCCAAGGAATCTCGCCACCTCTCCGTAGGCTGGATAGCTCGGCTCCGGTATTATTACCTCGTCCCCGGGCGAGATATAGGAGGCCATAGCTAGAAAGATAGCGGTCTTGGCCCCGGTTGTTACTATCACCTCGTCCTCCTTAGCATCTGCCCCGTATCTCTCGTTAAGATACTCGGCAAAGGCTCTCCTGAGCCTCGGTATCCCCGGGGTCTCGGTATAGCCTGTGATCCTTCTATCAAGAGCTCTCTTAGCACTATCTATGATATGATCGAAAGTAGGTATATCTGGCTGCCCCACCCCAAAGCTTATAACCCTGTGACCCTTCTCTTTAAGAGCCCTAGCCCTAGCTATATAGGCAAACCCCAGCTCCCCCCTGAGATCCTGGATCATGCCCTTGATACTATTGACAGGAGCGCCTTGAACCAAGCTTGGACACCTATATACTAAGGGAGCCGAGCTATATAATTATAATCAATCTTTACAGAACCTTACCGCCATCTAAGCAATTAAATCGCGAAGCCTTGACAATTAATCATGTTTTTGGATAGATATAGCTGCTTGGAAACATGTTATTATGCTATGCCATGCATTACAACGATCCAGGCTTAGCGGCCTAGGATCCTCATCGCGTATGTAACCCATACCCCCAATCTTAAGGATCAACTAGCCCAAATATACCAGCTCATTGAGAGGAGATATACAGAGAGAAATGTTCCTAAGGCATGGAGCCATTAACCCTCTCTCCACCCTAAAAGGCCGGACTTTTCCCAGGCTCTTCGAAAGAGAGATTTAGAGCCCTAGGCTACGCATTTATGGCTGCCCGCTCTTGATCATTATGGGCTTCCCCCGCTTGGGTTGGTTTTTCATCTCCTCATTGCGGGGCTTCGGGCTCCACCTATCACAAAAACCCCCATACGCTCTTTGAGAAATAGTAGCGCTAGGGGATATATTATACTAATCGCTCTAGCTGGTGGGATTATCCCTAGCCCATCATAGTTTTCCTAGTAGCTGGAATAACAAAAATACATCGCCTAGTAAACAGCCTGCGTGGCATCAGATTCGATATTACTAGAACAGCGGGACATGGTTTATAGGATCTCTGTGTTGATTAGAACGAGGAGCATAGATCTTAGAGCATATATAGAGGCCCCTATAGTGGGGGTTGATTCCCACACCCCATACCTAAGAAAGGAGTAGCATCTTAATCTCTACCTCGAAGAGGCAAGGCATATGTTTATGACCTCCTCCCCGCCTTAGAGGGCGGGGCTTTTGGTTGGATAGGAGCTAGGGCTATAAGATCCTGGAGGCTCTGATTATCAGTAGGAAAGTCGATAGAGCTGTAGATACGTATATGTTGATAGCGGCAATCGAGTCTCTAGCTCTATACCTGTTGCTAAAGATAATGTAGATCGTTAAAAGTGCTTGGAACAGGAGTAGTAAAAATAGGGCTAGAGGCGATATTCTTGCAAGGGAGATATATATTGGTATATATATTGCTAGTAGATAGGTGAGGGTGAAGCCCTCAGCGCTCGAGAGTCTATTAGAGAAGATTCTGGCAACACCTCTATAGATCATGGATAGAAACAAGCTATACACAAGCGCGGCTGTTACCCCGTCCACCGGGTCTTTCTCCCGCCATTAGTATTTCTAGTCACTATTAAGGCTCGACATGAATAGGTAATATCGGGCTGGGGGATATCTCTCTGGGTGGCGCTATTAAGATCCTGATCACTGGTAAGCCTGGTGTTGGAAAAACAACCCTTTTCTCGAGATTGATCTCGGAGCTCAGGAGATCCTATAGAGTCGCTGGTTTCATATGTCCCGAGGTAAGGGAATCTGGTGTGAGGGTTGGGTTCAAGATAATAGATCTCATGGGCGGCGATGAGGGCTGGCTTGCAATGAGCCTGGATAGGCTTGGGATTTGTAGAGGCCCCAGGGTTGGTAGGTACTGTGTTCTCGAAGATGAGGTTAATAGGGTTGTGGCGAGGACAAGGGCTTCTCTATCCTCGGCAGATCTTATAGCTATTGATGAGATAGGCCCTATGGAGCTCGCTGTTAGGGGTTCTCGCGAGGTTATAGATATCGCTATCTCTATGGATAAGCCCGGGGTCTTTGTAATCCACTATAGACTTGCCAGTGATATGGCATCTAGGCTGAGGGGCTCTGGTGTTTCGCACAAGCTATTTTTTGTTGATCCGGTCAATAGGGAGAAGCTGTATCAAGAGATCCTTTCCCTAGTTCTAAAGATCATAGGGTCGCGATAACAATATAAGTCTCCTCTCAACTAATGCATATAGTGGGTAAGGTTGTCCGAGATCAAGGTCGTGATCTCAGATCCTGATGTGAGGGAGGCCAAGAGAGTCATGGTGATAGCTGCTGCAGACCCTAGCCTCAGCTACGGCGAGGATGAGAAATCCCAAAAAACTCTTCCCAAGGTAAAGATCCCCACGATCCTAAGAAAAATACTGGATCCTCAGCTAGGTGTGGTGAGCATCAGGATTAAGAAGCGGGATGGAGGCATAGTAAAGCTAACAGCACAGGTGGTTACAGATGAATCGCTACCTGAGGGCGAAATAAGGCTTCCAGAGGCCTTCATGAGGGAGAAGCTTGGGAGTGATAGAGCGCTCGCACAGATCATGAGGGCTCCCAGCTTCCAGCTAACCCTCTCTCGTGAGAAGAGCTCAAAGCTTCTCGGGCTAAAGATAGGGGATACATTCGACGGATCTCTAGTCGGGCTTGCAGGCTACACCCTCAGAATAGCTGGGGGAAGTGATAAGGCTGGGGCGCCGATGCTACCATCCATCTCGGGGCCTGTGAAGAAGTACGTCCTGCTAAGCAGCCCTCCAGGCCTCCGCCCAACAGAAGATGGCTTGAGGAAAAGAAGGTTTGTTAGGGGAAACACTGTTAGCGAGGACACTGTTCAGCTGAACACCGTGATTATAAGAAAGTCTGGGAAGAAATAGGGCCGGGCCCATGTTATAAGTTTTTTAGCGCACACCATATTAGGTGCTGTATTTGGTTAAGAAGAAGCAGGAGGAGGCTCCTAGGGAGATACCGCTTCCCTCAGAAGACCAGGTTATATGCGTTGTGACAGGCTCTATGGGGGCCGAGTGGATCAGGGTTATGTGTGCAGATAATGTCGAGAGGGTTGCAAGGATACCGGGCAAGTTTAGAAAGAGGGTATGGATAACCCCCGGGGATCTTGTTCTCTGTGCTCCATGGGATTTCAGGGCTGATAGGGCTGATGTTATATATAGATATGAGAAGCACGAGAAGAAATACCTGATCGATAGGGGGGTTGTGTCAAAAGAGCTTTTAGAGCTTGCTGGGACATAGCTGTGTAATAGCTATTCCTTCAACGCTCTCTCAAAGGATTCATAGAGAGAGTTGACCTTATAGATCCACTGGTTAAGCTCCTCCGGGGTTTCTGGGTATTCCTCATACAGTTTTTTCATCTTATCCATATACTCAGCAGCAACAATGAGTTTCGCTAAAAGGCTCGGCCTACCCAGCCCCGCTATCACCCTGCTCAGCTTGTCGAAAACTCCTCTCTTGTTCTTTATAACGCCTGTCACGCTGGTCTCATAGAGATCGCTCTCCCTCATGATCCTCTTCCTAAGACCGTATTCTATATCATCATCGCTCAGCCTTTGGAGAAAGATCCTGAATATATCTAGAGAAGCCTGCTTAGCCCCATAGTATTCTAGATAGAGCTTATTCATTATCCAGAGCCCCTTAGCGCTATAGTCACCAACCTCAGCTGCTTTTGCAAAGGCTATCGATGCTGCCTTGGCGGAGAGCATCCCAGACCCCTTGCCGCCACCGTGAACAGGGTTTACTGTGTAGGCAGCATCGCCCACAACCATTATTCCGTTCCACACCATAGAGTACGGGGGTCTTCTGGTCGGCACCAAAGCCCCGCTGGTCTCTATAACCCTTGAGTTCTTGAACTCAGGCCTGGTCAAGATATATTTGTGTAGATAGAACCTCGGGTGCTCATAGCCCTTTCCACCCTGGACTCCCAGGCCCACGTTAACGGTTCTTGCAATGCTTTTTGGGAAGTTCCACCAATAGCCCCCGGGCGCTATTTTCTGGTTGACATAGATCCTTATGTATTCAGGCTTATCTATCCACTCCTCCAGAGTCCTTATCTCTCTATAGGCTATCTGGGTGTCCTCAGGCTTTATAGGATCTACCACGGGCCATTCAGGTGGAAGCCTTCTAACAATGCTCCTAGCAGATCCTGTTGCGTCTATCACAGCATTAGCCCTGAGAACAAGCTTCTCACCCTTCCTGCTGGCTATAACACCCCTGACAAACCCATTCTCTATAATAGGTGCTGAGGCGTTGGTCTCATCATAATACTCGGCTCTGTTCTCAACGCTCTCCCTAATGAGTCTCTGTGTGAATTTAACCCTGTTTATCTCGTAACCCTCACCCTCTATCGTTAGGACTACCTCTTCGGATGGGCTGTATAGCATGATCCCCTTGACAATCCCATCGAGCTCCTCACCGCTTGGAGGTTTTATCCCCACCTCTTCGAAATGGTGCTTCCCAATGGCATCTCCACAGGGCTTATCGCCAGCCCTATAGCTGGGCTTCGCATCTATAATAGCTACTGAGAAGCCCATCCTGCTTATAAGATTGGCTGCAGCGGCTCCAGCCACTCCTGTTCCTACGATAACTACGTCGTATTTCTTCTCAATGCTCATCCGCAACACCCCTAACAGGTATTGATAACAGATCTGTGACTATTACCAGGCCTTCTTGGCACAACCTTAATCACATCATATGCTATGCATCTCAGGCCTTAAATCCTTATCTGTAGAGCGATACTCTCTATGCCTCGGCATATTCGGATCCTGAGTATCTGGCGTGAAAAGAGGAGAGCATTATCGATGATAAATCTAGAAACTCTACCCGGCTAAGTGCACTTGATAGCAATCTTCCCATACTTCTTTATAGCCTCTACAGCTTTATCAAGCTCTCTGGGATCCATATAGAGCCTCTGAATCATTATCATCTTACCCGAGGTAGGGTTGCTCTGCTCTCTAACCACTTCTACAAACCTTCTGCTCCTATTACATCTTATATCTATGCTTTGATCCTCTATTGGGAATTTAACCAGAACACCAGCCCCCTGAATACCCCTATCTGTTATAAGAAAGCTCATGATAGGCTGAACAAACAATGCTTTCTTTCCCCTCATGAGTATTTTGTTAATAGCTATAGGCACAAGGAAGAAGATCTCAAACATGATCAGATTTCCGAGAAACCTTACCAGAGGATCGCTATGTAGAGAATATATCGGCATAACATAACCTGCATATAGATAATATATTGCGAAAACCACCGGGAGCGAGATCATTGGTATCATCATTATCTTCGCCTGCTCCCTCAACTCATTATTGAGGGCGGCATCGCTCTGCATTAGCTCCAACGCCCTCTTAGAATCGACCTTCACTATCTGCCTCCCAGAGCTCACGAACTGGGCATCAGGGCTGCTGGTCGAGATCCTCATTCTCCTCACGTTGATCGCTATCATTATAGTTATATACGATATGAAGAACAGCGTCATGATCACCCAGTATAGATCAGCCGGTAAGAATGTCAGTGCAAAGGCATAGAGTACTGTGAGTGCTTGTGATAATAAGAGCGATGAGGCCCTCCTCATCACATGCACCAAGGACTATATTTTTGGCAGCCTAAATAGCAATTCAATATAGCTCCACACATGTTTGCGTCTTAGAAAGCCCACAGCCTAAAAGCCTCGCCTCTAGGGCGTAGGAGAGATCATGTGGAGGATCGGTTTCCACGATTCTCCTATGAACACCCAGCGAGCTGGTGGAGAAATGGGTGCATATATATCCTCTTGATCAATATGTATTTTGGAAGCTTTCCTATGAAGCTGCCGCTATACTCGTGGATTTTTAGCGATTTCCCGGATCTCGATATAATGTTCACCGCCTCTTCCTCCTTATATACTGGGATGGTGTCTGCAAATACTATGATATATTTATCATCAACATCCCCGATCCTTTTTCTATAGCTTTCGGTGGTGTGCTCAATATCTCTGCTGATCTCCTGCCTGCTCGGCGCTTCTCCATATATAAGTTCTGTTTGATCATAGCATGCTTTGTAACCCTTTCTGTAAAGGAATCTAGATACTAGATCCCTTATCTCTTCGCCAGCTTTCCCACCCTGATCCACTAGGACTCTATAGAAAAGCCCATTGACCCAGTAGTCGTCGAAGTGCTTGAAAGAGCCGTTCCTAATGAGCTCCAATATGCCGCCTATGCTTCTGAATGGTTTAAGCTCTCTATAGATGCTTAGAAGCTCTCCCCATATTAGGGTTAGGAGGAGCTCGTACCCGAGGCTTGTTTTGTGATAATAGACGCCTCTGTACATGTGGAGCCTCGCTAGGTAGAAGTTCTCAGCAGCTATTAACCCCTTATCCCTCACAGCTATGTTGCCCTCAGGATCTACTGTTATTGTTTCCAAAAGCCTATCAAGATCTATAGAGCCGTAGGTCACACCCGTGTGGAGGGAGTCTCTGACAAGGTAGTCCATCCTATCTACATCGAGATCGGATGACATTAGCTGATTATAGAGAGGCTCTCTATGCCTTCCATCTATTATAGAAGCCACCTCTTGCCTATCGATCCCAACGCTTGATAGGGCCTCGCCAACCTCGCCATCGTTCACTATGATCTCTCTGCTTAGATCCTCATGCCCGAAGCTAGAACCTCCGATCTTTAGGTAGAACATTTCGAGAGCATGGCTGTAGGGCAGGTGCCCTATATCGTGGAGCAGTGCTGCTGCCTCTAGAAGAGGTATATCATCCCTAGCGACATATCCCTCCATGCTAAGCCTCTCTGCCAGCTTCTTCATTATGTGGTAGACACCGAGGCTGTGGCTGAACCTCGTGTGCACAGCGCCTGGGTATACGTAGAATGTGACGCCCAGCTGCTTGATCCTCCTAAGTCTTTGAAAAACATCGAGCTCGATCAGCTTTAAAGCTATCTCATCGAGCTCTATGTATCCGTGAACCTCATCATAGATCTTCTTTCTATACCTATCCCCACCCATCGCCACACCTACTAAAACTATCTAGGCTCAGGGCTATTTAGCAGAGCGCTAGCCACTACCACCAGGATCAATGATACCTTCTTGCACAAGCAGAGCCCCTATCCTCTCGGCACAGTGTCTAGCTATATAGGGCTTGATCCTCAGGAGATCTGTGACAGGCTCTGCCGAGGGTGGGTACGTGTTTTTAGCAAGCATGTGTATAGAAGCAACTATCTCCAAGATCCTAGCCATAGACTCTTCTCCACAGAGGCTCTGGGCCCTCACATATATACCTGTGAATCTATCTATAAGCTGTGCAAACGAACCACTATATATATAATCACGCTCAGAGCACGCTGCCTCATAAGCATGGAGATCCCTAGATAGGGTTCTCGAATAAGGCCCATAGCTATACCAGCTAAACTTATAGCCAAAATTATAGCCCAGGATCTCCTGAACAATATAGCCTATCTTCTGAAGCAAAAGCCTGTCCTCTAGCTTCTCAAGCACAACCCCAGGATTCAGCTTACGAGCTATAAACCACACCACACAAGGATCCCTCATGATCACTCACTACCCAAATACCGATATCATAACCCCAACACCAATTTCTATACAAACCAACAAGATCTACATAGCGATCAAGGTGATACCGCAACAGATCCCACACAGCAACTATTACTAAAAACCCCAGCCATATTCCTCAATACCTAATGGCAGGCTTTCCAATATAATATAAAATAACTAGCAACCAAATGCGGGGGGTGGGATTTGAACCCACGCAGGCCTACGCCAGCGGATCTTAAGTCCGCCCCCTTTGACCCGCTCGGGCACCCCCGCCAATATATATACCTATGAGAGGGGTATAAGTTCGGCCTTCTTCTTAAAAACCTAAGCTCCTGATGATCTATATGATCCAAGATCGCTGAACTCTCTGGACGGAGATCATTATCCCAATTATTAGAATGAAATGATGAGGCCTCTATTACAAGCCAAGCTATTAGAGCATCGTTTGAGCAACCTTTTCAAGGGGGCTTGTCCATCGACCCATAGATCTTAAATAGTTTATAGATGGGATATGTTGAGATGGTATAGTATTTCATGATATTTGAGGTTAATCATAGGTGCAGATTCCCAGACTATAAACAGCCCGATCGATTCTATAATAGACTGGGCTTAGAGAAAGGTTGAAAAACAGATCATCACAGCTTCCGCAGCACGTAATAGAACATAGGATACTAGGACTTGTATATATACACTGCTCTTGGCCTTCACAACCCCTCAATACCTCTACACATCCAGATTGATGGTTCAAGGGCTTTATCTACAGCAATATAACCCTTACAACCGAAAGCCCCGCCCTTAAGGGCGGGGAGAAGGTCATACTCCTCTACAAAGACGCTAGCAGCGATGTTGTTAGAGGGCCTGGGGATGTCGTAATGCTTAGGGTGTTGATATCTATGACTTTCTCTCCACTCTGAAGGGCGGGACTTTCGGTTGTAGATAGAGGGGTTGTAGGGGAAGAAGCTTTCCCTACAAGTAGAGAGGCGCCGGGGGCGGGATTTGAACCCGCGCGGGGTTTTCCCCCACCGGCTTAGCAGGCCGGCGCCCTACCAGGCTAGGCGACCCCGGCCCTATTTTATTTATACCTCTAGCTTTTTAACCTTATCTTGTTACGCTATTTCTGTGTTGTTAATGCTCTGAGAATCATAGCTGCTATTAGGAGCACCCACCCTATAGCTATTATTACCCCAAGGATCTTTCTGAAGAGGGATACTAGTACGAGGAGGAGATATATAGTTGTTAGTGACACTAGGATGGCTATTGCGGATCCGTATTCCCTTGCTATCGAGGGGTCGTCTTTGATTATGGTTTGCTGAAGGATCTGTGATACTAGGTTTGTTAGCCAATTATATATCGAGAGCAATATATCGATCGAGGTTTTCACTGCAGAATCTATTGTCATCTCGCCAGCCATGGTGCGGCCCATTAGTGTGGATAATGTTGGTGGATTAATAAGTTCCTAGAGATAGTTTTGTCAAGATCCTCTCCTCTTAGAATTTAGGGGATATGAGGATGATCATAGAATATCTAGGATCTTGAGAACCTTGTTGCTATCTCGAGAACATGTCATGATAAGTATGCATGGTATGTAGATCGCTATATTTGTTGCAGTGACTATGCATCAGATCTTAGCGAATCTTGTGAACGCTATCATGGCACTGATTCTCGTTTCAAGAGCCTCAAGTATTATTAGAAGCTGCCCCAAGAAGGGTGGGGCTCCCCGCTATGGTTGAAGCCATCGCTAGGGTAATCCAGCTCGCCACATCCTGCCCGCTGTAGCCGGGGTCGTGCATGATTATGTGAATAGCTTTGTGAAGGGCACGTTGCTCAGAGCTTGGCTGAGGGCTAGCGAGAGGCCGAGATAGAGATGATCCCATAGATCCCGTCTATCTTATATGGGAGCAGAAATGGTAAGAGAGGCAAGAGGATCCGCTTCTCCAGATACCCTCCATGGTTATGGAGAAAACAATTGTGCCCAGCCAACGCTTGAGAGGGTTCTCCTCAGGCTGCTTGAAAAAATATAGATCCCGGCGACAATTAGAATGGTATAAAGCCCCTCTCACCTATATGGGGAAGCCCCACGAGCTCGTGGGCATCGTTGATCACTAGGGAGGCTATAACTATGGCAAGCCCCGCCGTTGCTAGCACAGCATCTCTCCTATCTATGATCTCTTCCCTCGGCACTGCTGAGGGCTCTATCCCAGCAGATCTGATCCCATAGATCCTCTTAACTATATATGCTGCCAAGAAGAGGTTAATGAGAGTGAGGATCGCTAGGTATTTAACGAACTGAATGAAGGGGGCGTTCATGCCGGATTGTATTGCTATCAAAACACTCTGAGGATTCCCTATAGGTGTCATAACAGATCCTATTGTTATAGAGAAGACCGGGAGGGGAAAAAGCCTCGGAACGATCCCGGCTGTTCTTGCTATAGAGTAGGCTATGGGGGGCCCATAGGAACAATAGTATCGTTAACAGCTATCGCCGATAAGAGGCCGAAGAGGAAGGACTATGCATGTATCGGCGAGGAGGCGCTTCTAAAAATAGTATAAATCTAAAGCTATGAAGCTCAAAAGCCCCGAGGGCTTTGCAAGAGATACTAGGCTGAACATACCTATCAAGAAGAGAACAACATTAAGGTCTATTATGGAACCCGGCTCATCTATAGGCACAACACCGCTTATAACAATTAAAGAAGGATATGGCCATTATAGACCACCAGGAGTCTTGAGTCTTTTAGCTCTGAGAATAAAAGCCGATCAGGAACACCAGAACCGCAAACGATACTATCTAGTGGAACAGGCCTACCAAGTGCCAGGCTCCCACACAATTCTTTCACAACCAGCTAGGCTTATAACTTTCGCAGAGCCGGGTTGCCCGCGCATATCATTCTAGCCACTTTGGATATTTGGGTTGCTTGTTGTTTTTAACGCGGGCTTCCCCTGCTCGGATCGTTTTCATATCCTCACCGCGGGGCCTCGGGGCTCTACCTACCTTCTGTGGTGTCTCGATGCTATGTTCCAAGATGCGATCAGATCTCTTTCAATATATGTTTGCTTGGAAAGCCTCTAGGAAGGATATTAGGGCTGGGGATCTGGGGGTGATGCCCTAACCCTAGCAGCTACGATCCCACACATATCCCCAGCAATAGAGATCATGTATAACGATGCTAAGGAGAATATTTAGTGCTGATCGCTTCTAGCTGGTGGGATTATCCCTAGCCCATCATAGTTTTCCTAGTAGCTGGAATAATGCAAAACACATCATCTGACAAAAAGGCTAGGTAGAGGTTATTATGGGAAGATCCCAACTGATCTGAAACGCAAGCCTAATTATATAGCCCGTCTCACTATATTCTGGTGCGGAGGTTTGTCCAGGGATCTCAGACTCACGATCGACGATATAGTTAGTAGGAAGAAGGAAGAGATGGTAGAGGAGGTGAGGAAGCTCCTCAGAATGCCCAGCATATCGGGGAGTGGTGAGGGTATCGAGGAGACAGCATCTTATCTTAAGGAGTGGTTAGAGAAGAGGCTCGGTACAAGTGTCTCCCTTCTAAGATATGGTGGACACCCAATAGTCTATGGAAAGCTCGATGTGGGTGCTGAGAAGACTGTGATAGTCTATAACATGTACGATGTCCAGCCGGTGGAGCCTCTAGATCTCTGGGAGGCGCCTCCCTTCGAGGCCAGGATAGTTGGGGACAGAATCATTGCGAGGGGGGCTTTCAACACCAAGGGGGCCTTGATGAGCAGTCTCTTAGGCATCGAGATCCTAGCTGGTATGAACAAACTCCCAGTCAACATTATCTTCGCTTTGGAGGGTGAGGAGGAGCTGGGAAGCCCGTCGATGCCAAAACTTGTTGAGGACAAGCTCCCGGAGTTGGGAAAAGCTGATCTTGTTTACTTTGCCTTCCCCTCCGAGAGGGTTAGGGGTAGGCCCACTATTGTGCTCGGCAACAAGGGCATGGTTTTTATTGAGCTTAGATGCAGGGTCTCTAAATACGATGTTCACAGCAGCTATAGCAGAGGGCTCTATAACCCAGCAGCCGTTCTGGCTGGGATAGCGTCCCACCTTATAGACCCGATCGAGGGGCCGAAGATACCGTGGCTCGAGGATAGGGCTATAGGACCTACTGAGGAGGATCTCAGATACTTAAGAGATATAGAGGAGGCATCGCCGCTTGAAGAGCTTCTGCAACTCTACGGGATTCAGAGATCTAGGTTAAGGGGTAGGGATTGGTATATAGCGGTTCACTTCAAGCCAACGGTAAATATAGATGGCTTCTCCTCAGGCTACACAGGCCCGGGAACAAAAACAATAACGCCGGGAGAGGCTGTCATGAGGCTAGACTTCAGGCTTGTGCCCAACATAGAGCCTGAGGATGTTATAGAGGGGCTTAAGGATCTTGTGGGAAGGCTTGGGCTCTCGGATCTCGTTGAGATCAAGGTTATGGATTCATATACGTGGAGCAAGACAGACCCTAGATCTCCTTATGTAGATGCAGCAAAGAGATCGTACGAGGCAATGGGGTTCAAGCCATACATAATCCCAATACTTCCGGGCTCCGCGCCAAGTTACCTGTTCACAAGAAAGATAGGGATTCCAGTGATAGCAACAGGTCCTGGGCATGGTGGGAGGGCCCATGCGCCCAACGAATATATAACAATAGATACAATACCAAATATAGCTAGATACACAGCATATTTTCTATTAGAGGTCTCCACAACCAGTAAGAAGGGGTCTTGATGCCAGAGATCCCTTATATGCTGTTCTCAACAATATTAGCTGTTATGCTGGTTGCACACAGCTTATCGATAGATACACAAGAGGCTGGTGTGTTGGAGGTTAAGGTGAGGTTCGAGGCCCCGCTAATAAAATATTATATACATATAAACCAGAGCAGGGCTTCTGCAGAGTTCGAGATAAAGATCCCAAACGCGTTTGCCATATGTTCCTCATACTATGGGGTGAGGACACAGCTGGTGTCTGTATCAACATATATAGTGAGAATCGATCCAGGATCTAGCGGTGTTGTTGTGTGCGCAACATCCTCCTCGGTTAATATATATAACAGCTCGGTAGAAGCCTCTATACCCCCTATACTGATTAACGGCAATGCAGCTACTATAGAAGAGGTGTGGCTTCCATACTATATTGTGAACATATCGTCAACCCCAAGCTACACAGGAATTTCTATCCCTGGTGGCGATGGATATGTCCTCACCTTCAATACCACAGATACCATATATATCGCTGGCAGAATTATACCATTACCAAGGATTCAGGCTCAGCAGCAGGGAGAAAGCGGTGATAAGGCCAGCGACCCGGTCGACGATATGCTATACCAGATAACCCTTCTAGCTATCGGGCTTCTTGTGGGCAGCTTATCTGTTAGGCTTCTACCGATAATTAGATCCAAGCTTGAGAGGAGAAACGTGGAGAAAGAGATAATAGAGCTGCTTTCAAAGAACCCCAGGGGGATGTCTCTATCAATGATCTCTAAGACCCTCAACACACCAAAATCAAGCATATGGAAGAAGCTGAGAAAACTCATCAATGAAGGGGTTGTGGAAGAGTTTGAAGGGCCTGGGAGGGGAAAACTGTATAGGTTGAAGAGAAAAGAAGAGACCCCTCAATAAGTATGGCTGCCCCGCGACAAAAGATCTTAAAGATCTTAGGGGGCGGTGCTTCTAGCCATTGAATGCAAAGATTATGGGGGCTCTACCCCATAGAACCTAACTATATTATCAACATGGATCTTGTGCGCTGTTTCCTCATCTAGAAGACCTTCTCTAACGGCTCTCAACGTGTTTTCAGAGATCTCCCATGGATATATAAACTTTCCAGGCCTTGCTGGGTCGTCTATATAGTCGCTCTCAAACATATAGAAGCCCCGATGCTTACTAGCTATCTGGATCACCTGGTATATTGCCGGCACGGTAGCCGGGATGTCTAGAGAGATGGCGTGTTCGAGTAAGCCGGGCTTTGCATGGTGCATAGCAACTCTATCTCTCCTAATCCCCGTTCTCTTGATCCTCTCATCAATATCCTTAGCAGTGATCCATCCCCCCTCTTCTAGGTGTAGATGAACAACAACCCCTAAATCTCTTGCCCTTGTGAAAGCATAGTCCAGGATCATTTCTGCCAGAACTACATAGTGAGGCTTAACCTGGTAGTGGGGCCTCCCAACCTCGGCGATCCCGTTTAAAAGACCCCTCTCGATATAGGTGCAGGTAGCATCTATTATTTTTAAGGACTCGTTATACGCATCCTCGGGCTTCATACCAAGCTTATCTATCATTTTATCAACCATGGCAGGGTGATATCCACCCAGGCACGCTACCCTCAAGCCTGAATCCCTGGCAGCTCTGCACTCAGATATCAAGAGATCAAGGGTTTTCTCGAAACCCTCTAGAACGGGGTCTAGCCCAAGGCTTGTTGGAGGTAGAGAGATAAGGGCTATGAACCACCCGCCAGAATCTCTAAACCTCTGTGCAACTGCTCTTGCTCCCAGCCCCTTAAGAGGGTTTGTATGGGCATGGGCGTCGGCAAATATCATTGGTGGGTCCTCACTTTATATGTCTAACCCACTCTTCTGGAGGTTTTGCCCCAAGCTCCTCTAAGATCTTTATAACCCTATCAGATGGTACTAAGTAGTAGAGGGGCCAGTCCCTCAGCTTTAAGAGAAGAGCCTTGCTCTGTATACCCTCTATCCCAGCTATTCTCCTGAACCTAAACGTCGGTTCTCCCTTATCGTTCACCTTCACATCATCTACTATGAGGAGGCTCGGGGGTAGGGATGTGTAGTCAACCCTATCTGTTCTCGTGCCCCTCCTGATAGGCCCCTTGCCATATATCCCGAGCGCTGGTATTGGTAGCAGTGATCTTATCTCTTGCAATAGCTTCTCATCAACGCTTGTTCCCTGGTAATAGACTTCCCCATCTCTCTCCCACTGGCTTGGGTTGAAGTGGGTGTTGAGGATCAGGATCGAGCCCATGATCCACCCCTATACAAGCTCCTCCTCATCAAAGAATAAAGAGATCTCATATTTAGCAGCCTCAGGACTATCTGAGGCGTGGGCCACGTTCTCGCCTATCGAGAGGGCATAGTCGCCCCTAATAGTCCCTGGGGGAGCCTTTCTACCGTCTGTAGGGCCTAGTAGGTTTCTCACAACGCTTACCGCTGAGTCGCCCTCTATCACCATGAGAACCACGGGTCCTCTGGTGACGAAGCTGACCAGCTCTTCAAAGAATGCCTTTCCCTTGTGAACGGCATAGAGCCTCTCTGCCTCCTCTCTGGATAGCTTTTTAAGCTTCATGGCAGCTATCCTGAGGCCTTTCTTCTCTATCCTCGATATTATCTCCCCAACTATTCTCCTCTCATAGGCATCTGGCTTCAACATGAAGAAAGTTCTCTCCACAGTCAAAGCCAAACAGGATCACCTTCTCTGCATACCCATATAGCTTGAGGTCCAAGGAAGCCTCTTAGGATCTCTCCCCATTCTATAGTATTTGAAGCACTTGGAGGAGCAGAACCTAAGTATGTTGCCATCGTTTCTCACAAGCATCAACCCTGTTCCAGGGGGTATCTGGCCTCCGCAGAAGCTGCACCTATGGATGCTCACCATCTCTCCGCACCACGCATTATTATGTCTAAAGCTCTTTAAAGCGTCCACATATATATCTATGGGGCTATAATTGTCACAGCAGGCTGAGAAGGCTTCGAAGTCTATAGTTGAGGAGATAGGGATCCCAGCGGAGGTTATACAGATCATAGGCAGGACTGGAGTAACTGGAGAGATAACCCAGGTTAGGGTGAGGGTTCTTGAGGGGAGGGATAAGGGCAGGATCATTACGCGCAATATTAAGGGGCCTGTGAGGATAGGGGATATAGTGATCCTCAGGGAGACTGAGAGGGAGGCTAGGAAGCTAACTACGAGGAGATAGCGAGATAGGTGCCCTTGTTGCCACTATATAATATATATATAGTCTCGTATAATGAAGAGTCTGTTGGGGAGGTGGAGAGGGAATTATCCAGGGTATCGAGGATCCTTCACAAGGTTAGGAGTAGCGTGGTTCAGAGCTTCTACTACTATAGAGTTGAGTGTGACTCGGAGGATATTCTTAGTAATATACTAAGAGGCTATATAGATAAGGGGCTGATCTTTTGGGCAAAGGTTGAGAAAACAATGGGGTGATCTGGATGGCTTATCTAGGGTCTAGATATGTTGCGAGGGATGTGGAGAGCAGGGTTAAGAGGTTCTGGGAAGAGAATAAGATCTATGAGAAGGTGAGGTCGAGAAAAGGGGAGAAGATCTTCTTCTTCCTAGACGGCCCGCCGTACCCTAGCTCTCCAACATTTCACCCGGGAACCGGGTGGAACAAGGTGATCAAGGATGCTGTGCTGAGGTATTATAGGCTTAAAGGGTACTCGGTTATAGATACACCTGGCTATGATACCCACGGCCTCCCCATAGAGTACCAGATCGAAAAGAGGTTGGGGATATCGAGTAAGAAAGAGATAGTGGAGAAAATAGGGGTTGATAGGTTCATCAACATGTGCAAGGACTTTGTGTTGAGCAACGTGGAGTCTCTCTCAAAAGGGTTCAATGATCTCGGTGTTATGATGGATTGGTCAAACCCCTACATGACTCTCAACAATAGCTATATAGAGGAGGCCTGGAAGCTTATAAAGGCTGCAGAGTCCAAAGGCCTCCTCGATATGGATCTAAGGGTTGTTCACTGGTGCCCCAGGTGTGAGACCGTTTTGGCTGACTATGAGGTTACACAGGAGTACGTTGATCTAGAGGATCCCTCGATATACGTTAAGCTCCCCCTCAGAGGCTCTAAGAACGAGTATCTAGTTATATGGACAACCACCCCGTGGACTCTTCCAGCAAACACCTTTATCATGGCTAGAAGCGATGCTGTTTACGCTAGGGTCGAACACATGGGAGAGATCCTGGTAATGGCTGAAAGTGCTGTAGAGAGAGTTATGAAGGAGGCTGGCTTGAAGAACTATAGAGTGGTTATAAAGATCCCTGGCAGGGAGCTCGAAGGCCTCGAATATGAACACCCTCTCGAGGATCTAATACCCCTGCAAAGATCTCTGAAGAATTATCACAGAGTGGTTCTTGCAGATAGATATGTTAGCCTCGGTGAAGGGACAGGTCTAGTCCATGCAGCGCCGGGCCACGGGCCCGAGGATTTCGAGGTGGCTAGAGAGAAGGGCTTCCCCGTATACTCCCCACTGGACGATTCAGGTAGGTTCACAGAAGATGCTGGTAAGTATAGGGGCAAGGGTGCTAGGGAGGCTAATCAGGAGATCATAGAGGATCTGAGGGCCAGGGGGGCTTTGCTAGCATACTCAAAGATCACTCACAGGTACCCTGTGTGCTGGAGGTGCAAGACTCCTCTCTTGCTTAGAGCAACCAGGCAGTGGATCATAAGAACCTCTAAGCTCTCCTCCAAAGCTCTTGAGGAGGCGTCGAAGGTTAAGTGGATACCAAGATGGGGGTTTGATAGGATGAAGCCTCTGCTGGAGAATATGCAGGACTGGGTTATATCTAGGCAGAGGTTCTGGGGAATACCTCTACCCATCTGGATCTGCAGATCCTGTGGCTATAGAATAGTGGTGGGAAGCCTAGAAGAGCTTGTAAGCTATGGTGCAAACAAGATCCCAGAGGATCTCCACAGGTCATGGATAGATCAAACGACCCTCAAATGCCCCAAATGCGGTGGGGTAGCTGAAAGGGTTCCAGATGTTGCTGATGTGTGGCTCGACTCAGGCGTAGCCTTCTACGCATCCCTCGGAAAAGATGGTCTTAAGAGGTTCGAGGGCCTAGGCCCCGTTGATTTCATCGTAGAGGGTCATGACCAGACAAGGGGTTGGTTCTTCAGCATGCTGAGATCAGGGATAATAGTTCTTGGATCCGCCCCATATAGATCGGTACTTGTCCATGGCTTCGTGCTGGATGAGAAGGGCAGGGAGATGCACAAATCGCTCGGCAACTATGTTGAGGTTTCACAGATAGTTGAGAACTATGGGAGAGACGCGTTTAGGTTGTTTGTTCTCTCGAACACAACCTGGGAGGATCTAAAGTTCTCTATGAAGAAGCTTGACGACGCTGTTAGAGATCTAAATATAGTTTGGAATGTGCTTCTATTTGCAAAATCCTACATGGAGATCGATGGGTATAGATACTCTGAAAAAGATCTGGATAGGTTGTCAAGCCACCTGAGGCTAGAGGATAGATGGATACTATCGAGGCTAGCATCGCTCACAGACAGGGTTACGAGGGCGATGGATGAGTATAGGGTTCACGAGGCTGCTAATCTTTTGAGGGACTTCATAGTCGAGGATCTATCTAGAACATATCTAAAGATAGTTAGGAGAAGAGTGTGGGAGGAGGAGAATACACCAGATAAGATAGCAGTATATGCCACTCTATTTAAAGCTATGAAGACGTGGAGCATAATGGCGTCAATAATTATTCCCCATATATCCGAGCTGATCTACCAGGAGCTTGTAAGGAGCCTCTACAACGGCTCTGCTGAGAGCGTTAATCTTGAGAAATGGCCAGACCCAGGGGAGCTCGCCAGATTTAGGGATCAGGGTCTTGAGGATATGTTAGAGAGGCTTAGAGAGATATTCGAAGCCCTAGCCTCTGCCAGAATGAACGCTGGGATAAAGCTTAGAAGGCCTGTTGAGCTCTGTATAGTTGTGAGCGATGATCAGAGATTCGTTGAGACAGCTGCAAAGGCTTCTAATGTTATCAAGGAGATGCTTAACTGTCAGAATGTAGTTTCTATGAGAACTGAGCAGGCAGTTGGCAGGATCTTTGTGAGAAAGGCCAAACCTATTCTATCAGCTATTGGTAAAGGGTTCAGAGGACTAGCGAGAGAGATAGTAGCTTACATAGAGTCGAGAGGCGAGGAGGTTGTAAAAGAAATGGAGAGGGGGTCGATAAGAATCCCTGTCCCCGGCGGTGAGGCAGTGATCACGAAGGAACATGTGGAGATTGTTGAAGAACCGCTGCAGGGGTTCTCCATGGTTAAGAGGGGCTGGGGCTATGCTGCTATATCGACCACTGTTTCTGAGGAGCTAGCGCTGGCTGGGCTTGCTAGGGAGATTATAAGGAGGATCCAGGTTATGAGGAAGGAGCTTGGCCTGAGCCTCACAGATAATATAGTTGTTGAGATCTATGCTGATGAAGACGCGGCAAGATCTATTGATAGAATGAGAGACTATATAGCAAGAGAAACTAGGAGCACATCGATAAATATTAGGAGAAGCCATGGAGAGGTAAAGGGGTCGCTGGTGAGGGAGTGGGAGATAGATGGGGAGCTATTCATAATAGGGATATCTCTAGCCCCCAGCGCCAGCTAATAGACTATCTATAGATATGTTTATAAGCCTCTATTAAACTCTTCTCTGGATCCTCTTTGATTGTCTCGGGAGCCGATATAGCTAGAGATCTTTTCGAGATTAAGGGGAAAAGACCACTGATACACCATATAATGAACTACGTAGTTATGAACGATGCGGCAAACATAGCTCTAGCTATAGGAGGCTCACCAATAATGGCACACGCTATAGAGGAGGTTGAGGAGCTCGCTGCAGCTGCTGATGTGATATATATCAACATAGGGACTCTTGACAGCCACTGGATACCCTCTATGGTCGCTCTTGCGAAAGCCGCTACTAGGAATGGAAAGCCCCTAGTGCTGGATCCCGTAGGCGTTGGAGCCACTAGGCTTAGGACAGAGACCGCTATAAAGATACTCAGAGAGGCTGAGGTCACGATCCTCAAGGGAAATGGTGGAGAGATAGCGGCGCTTGCGGGGAGCCAGGGTCTTGTCAAGGGTGTTGATTCTCTTGGTGGTGCCAGTGTGGAGATCGTGTCTAGAGTTGCTAGTGAGTTCTCAACCACGGTTTTTGCTAGCGGTGAGGTTGACATCATATCCAATGGATCTAGATATGCGGAGGTGAGTGGAGGCTCCCCTATGTCTAGATACACTACCGGGATGGGCTGCATGTTGGGGACTGTGGTGTCTGCCTTCGCCGCTGTCAATAGAGATCCCCTTAGAGCTTCGATCCACGGTTCGGCTTTCTTCAAAAGGGCTGCTGAGCTGGCATCTAAGAAAGCTTCGGAGCCTGGGAGCTTTAGGGTTGAGCTTATAAATGCTGTCTATAGCATTGGTTATGAACATCTGAGGGATATTGAGATACATGTTAAGATGCGATAGCTAGGATCCCCTTATAGCTTTTAAGAATATCTCGTCCATAGCCATCGGCTTTATCCTCATCCCAACAACGATGCCTCCCTTGCTATGTATAGCCTCTGATACGTTTTTCCTAACCAATCTATCCTTATCATCGTTCCTCAGAACTGCATGAACAATATTACCTCTGGTATATGTTTTCAAAACCCCATCGATCTCCTCTATGATCTTCTCTATACCTGGGATCTCTTCGAAAAGCTCGATCTCTAGGATAACCCCTCCTCCGAGGAGCCCTGAGAGCTCTTCTCTAGAACCGCTTGCAACGATCCTTCCCTTATTGATTATAGCTATATGGCTACTGATCCTCTCAACCTCTTCCAGCACATGGGAGGAGTAGAGGATCGTCTTTCCGCGGGACACAAGATCCGCAAATAGATCTCTGAACTGTATCCTAGCCTCAGGATCTATCCCCATTAGGGGCTCGTCGAGTATGAGAAGCTCAGGATCTGGAAGCAAAGCTTGCGCTATAGCCAGCCTCTGGATCATGCCCTTGCTATAAGAGCCTATCTTCCTTCTAGACACTCTCTCAAGACCAACTATAGAGAGGATCTCAGAGACCCTGCCCTTCGGATCCCTCCCAAGCCCATAGAGCTCGGAAACGAGTCTCAGGTACTCCTCACCGCTCATAAACTCCGGGAAAGATGATAGTTCAGGGACATAGCCAACTCTTGAGAGAACCTCCCTATGTCTCTTCACAGGGTCGAGGCCGAGCACCTCTATAGAGCCTTGATCCTGTTTTAAAAGCCCCACAGAGATCCTTATCAAGGTACTCTTACCAGCACCATTGGGGCCTAGGAGCCCGAATAGAGATCCCCTGGGGATCTCGAGATCTACGCCGTCGAGGGCAACTATGTCGCCGTATCTCTTAACAAGCCCCGAGGTCCTGAGAGCGATCATTAGAAAGCATCTCCGGAAACTTTATCATAGAGAGTTGCCAAAAGAGATAAATAAAGGTTTAGGGGGAAATGCTCATGAGGAATCCATATGTGCAGAATGGCCGTAATGATAGGAGATCAGGGGGCTCTTGAAAGGGCGAAGGGCGGCATGATAGACAGCCTTATAAAGGCAGCTAAAAAGATCCCCATGGCCAGGCTCTATTTGGAAGCAACGGGCTAAGCCATAAGGATGGATGGGGCTGGGCCCTAATATACCTATATAGAGATAGGGTAGTAACCAATGACGGGAGATCTACTATGCCTATATACAAAGATCCCTTGGTGGATGCTCTAAAAGCGACTCGCCTTCCACCAGTGGAAAATCCGTCCTTATGATCCATGCGAGAGCCGCTAGCAGGGATATGCCCGTGAACATATTCTCCACACATCCAGCCGAGGCTATGGCGGATAAGGGATACAGGCTTATCCTAATCCACAACGGCACGGTCGATAAGAACAAGTTATTAGAGATCCTGGGTGTGGATAGAGATAGCCATGTAGCAAAGATCTATAATGATACATACTTTCTGTTACGCTATATGGTAAAAATGATCTCTGAGGAGATAAGCGGCGAGATCCTACGCAAAGCGGCAGAGCTAACAAGAACAGCGCTGAACATAGGGATGGCGCTAATAAAAGAACAAGAGGCATGGATAGCCGTTGGAAGCCTCTACAAAACCCCTGACAAACATATAGAGAGAAGGAACTATTACAAAATATGCAGAGGAGATACCGAGGATCTAGTTATATATAGCTCATCCACCCCCATAGACTTCTACAGACCAGAAATGAACTCCACATGGAGAGAGCTCCCAAACGGCCACTTCGAGATCTACAGGATAGGAGAGAACAAAATAGAGATGAGGGGGCTTGAAATTATAAAAATATAGAAACCAAAAAGCTATCGGGCCCGTAGCTCAGCCAGGATAGAGCACCGGCCTTCGGAGCCGGAGATCCGGGGTTCGAATCCCCGCGGGCCCGCCTAACCCCAGCTGTTTGATCCCATTGTTTCATGGCACGCTAGGCTCTGTGAAACAGCTTGTGTATAATGGATTCAGCATAATACATTTATAAATACCCTGGCTCCCATGGGTCTTTGTGCAAGCTGTGGCTAGCGAATCTGCTGATTAGCGGGCTTCTCTGGATCTCTCTAGGCTCTCAGAGGGTGATGGGTATAGGCTGCTAGGGTATGTTGTTAGGGAAGGGGTCTAGGAGGCTCTGGGGCATAAATACTCCTCACACCCTGAAGAGCGGGCTTTTTGTCTTGGGGGCTTCTAATTATAGATATAGCTTCTCTAAACCTTCTATGTTGTTGGAGCCGTGTTCAGAATATCTCATAGGATGTGGTTTCGCCATATTATCTATGAGCTTGGATGCCTACATGCTATCGCGGCTAGCGTCTAAGCGGTTTCTGCGTTCTTGCATAGGTTGCTTTCGATATTTATAGGTACTCGGCATAGGCTTTCTCTCTGCCTGAGCGGGTGGAGCTCGATCATGAGTGTTAATAGGTCGCTGTACTGAGATTTGTGCTAAACTTATGAAAAGACTCTTGGTGAAATTATATACCTCTATTAACACTACCCTTGGTCGAGGCCCCTTGGTAAAGGATCTCGAAGAGATCTCTAGAATAGTAAGTAGGGTGGTATCGATCCCGAGATACGGTGTTGAAGGCTTTGCCAAGGATCATCTGATCTACAGCTCCACCGAGGGAAGAAGGTACAGTGTATTCGCAATGAATCTTAGAAGTGGGGAAAAGATGCTTGTTGCGCCGGACGTTCATATGATTGTAGCAACTCATGAGACCTCTAGCAGGGTTGTGTTCATTAGGGATGTTAGCAGGGGTTTCGAGCTCTCTAAGGTTATGGTAAGAGATCTGAGGGGCGGTGAAGAAACCGATCTATCCGGTGACGTTGAGCCACAGAGAATAGCCGGGCTCGCCTTTGATGGTGAGAGGATCGCTTGGTCAGGCGCTACTAAGGCTTTTAGTGGCATCTATCTAGCTAAGATCTCCGAATGGCGGGTCGAGAGGATCGTAAGCACCAGAGGTAGAGAGTTTGTGAGCGATGTTAATGATAGATACATTGTTGGCTACGGGCATCTCAGAGGAGATCCACATTCTATCGAGATATTTATTGTAGATATCAACAGAGGCGATCTTGAGATCTATACTCCTAAAGAGGGTTCCAGCAATGTATCACCAAAGCTGTATAGAGACAAGCTTCTCTTTGCAAGCAACTTCGAAGATGGAGATAAGATGAAGCTATACGTACTAGATCTAGCCACCAGAAGGCTAGAAGAGGCTGGGTTTAGATATGGCGATATCTATAGATTCGATCCTGTTGAGTTCACAAAAATAGGATGGACTAGAGATGGAAGAATATGGGCTATTGGTAAGAGGCGCGGCGCCTCAAGACTGTTCCTGGACGGCACAGATCTAGGAATAGGGTTTGGATCAATATCCTCAGCAGCGATTGGTGATAAGAAGGCTTATGCATCCCACTCAAGCCTCAAAACACCGCCAAGGATAATAGAAATAGATATAGATAGCAGAGAAGTCAGAGAGATTGTGGGTAGCAGGCTTCCGAGCGAGATAGAAGAGAGGCTGGGTGGGGTGAGATTCGTAGAGATAACATCGTCCGATGGATTAAAAATACCCACTTTTGTGCTAGAATCGAGAGCCTCGCCCAAACCAGGGCCCACTGTAGTCTATGTCCATGGCGGCCCGTGGAGCGAGGTTGCCGACTCATGGTTGCCAATAATAGCAACACTAGCGGCTCTCGGGTACCATGTGGTTGCACCTAACTTCAGGGGATCTACGGGCTATGGTGAGAGGTTTAGAAAACTGGATATAGGTGATCCGGGTGGAGCTGATATGGAGGATGTTGCGGCAGCGAGGAACTGGGCTGTTGAGAGCGGATTAAGCAGAGAAGGCTTGGTATCCATAGTAGGCTATAGCTATGGTGGCTTCGCAACATTAACACAGCTAACTAGGAAGCCGAGGCTATGGAGATGCGGTGTTGCAGGAGCTCCTGTGGCTGATTGGGAGAAGATGTACGAGCTTGCAGACGCCTATTTCAGATCATTCCAGGAAACGCTTTTTGGAGGGAGGAAGGATCTCTTCAAAGAAAGATCACCGATAACATATGTGGAGAATATAGAGGCCCCTGTATGTATTGTGGAGCCTCAGAACGATTCAAGGACGCCGATACAACCAGTTCTCAGCTTCGTTGAAAAACTCATAGAGCTGGGTAAGAGCTTTGAGTTTCATGTGATACCAGATATGGGGCATATGGTTTCATTAAACGATGAGGCCCTGGCTAAGTATCTCCTATATGCAGGGCTCTTCCTGGTTAGATGCTATAGAGAGGCTTAATAATAGATCTTTTCCTCTGATGCTCTAGAATCGCGAAGACGAAAAACTAAAGGATTTTAGCATATTTACTAGTGGTTATGCCTATGAAGCCAAACGAGTATAAGCAGGTCATAGCCGTGAGAACAGATCTTAAGATGAGCCCCGGCAAGCTCGCGGTTCAGGTTGCCCATGCCTCTGTAGACGCCGCCCTAAGATCTTTTAAAAATGAGAGATGGAGAGAATGGCTTAACGAGTGGGTCTCCCAAGGTATGAAGAAAGTTGTTGTTAGAGGAGGTGGTGAAGAAGATCTGCTTAGGATCTATAACGAGTGTGTTAAGAGAGACATACCATGCTCTATAGTAAGAGATGCGGGGAGGACAGAGCTGGAACCGGGAGCCCTTACAGCTATAGGCGTAGGCCCTGCCCCATCGTTACTTGTTGATGAGGTCACAGGGGATCTTCAGCTGTACTAGGCGATATGCATGGGGTTTAGATGCATTGATACAAGATCTCCTCTGGATAGGCTGCTGGGTATGGACTGCTATTTAACAGATTCAGAGCCCATTAGGCCCCTCAAGATCCTTGGCCCCAATAATTTCTATGTATATGAATATCTAGACTGGATGGGTGTTGTAAAGCCTCCAATAGCTTTTTGGGGGACAGCTGGTGATCTCTATGCCTATCTTCTTGTTAAGAGGGGTGTTGATACCTATAATGCTGTGCATAGGATCAGAAGGATCCTTAGGGCGAGGAGGATCTCTTACTATGGGCTTAAAGATGCGAGGGCCACAACGTACCAGCTTATTGTTGTTGAAAGACCAGGTAACATGGTATCATATGTATATGATAAGGATCTGATAGAGGCAATTCTGCTGGGGATAGTTGGTGGCCATGCTAGAAAAGGCGGTAATATGGGTAACTGTTTCAAGATCCTTCTGGGATCGATTGTTGAAGGTGGAGAAGCGCGTAAGATCCTCTCTGCCCTGGATAGTGTGGAGGAAGCAGGCTTTATACCTAACTATTACTCGTATCAAAGATTCGGTGTGAAGAGGCCTATAACCCATGTAGCCGGGTTTAGACTTATATGCGGCTCCTACCAGGGCGTTTTGGAGGCAATAGTTACTGGAGATCCTAGCGCTTCTAACCAGGATCTCGGGGAGATATGCAGAGAGATCCTTGCTAGAGGGCCTAGATGGATGGGTATAGAGAGGATTGTGTGCAAGAGCTATATGGAATCTAGGGATCCTATGAGGGCTGTTAAAAGCTTATCAAAAGCCTATTTAGAGCTCTATGTCTCAGCAGCGCTCTCATATATATTTAACCTATATCTGAGCATGAGATGGAGGGATCAGGGTCTAGGCTTAGATGCCGTTGGGGGAGAAGAGGTCCTAAGATCCTCTATATATGGGGCAAAGATCCCTGGTGTTAGAGTGTCAACTAGCGTGGATGGTAAATTAGGCTATGTGGTGTTAGAGGCTCTGCAGAGGCTTGGTTTGGAGCACTGCAGACCACAGATCTATAGATCCTCTGTGAGGCCCCTAGCGCTCCCAGTATCCTTCAAGATTACTGATCTATCGGTAGAATTTTGCCTCGATAGCGGGGGATATGCTACCAATATTCTGAGAGAGATGTTTAAGGAATATACTGCTTCCCTATTCTCCTCTGATCTGAACCTCGGATCCTGCGATCATTGAGAGTATCTTTTCAGCTGCATCTAGGGGTAGGGAGAGATGCTTGAGATCCCTCTTAGGGATCCTGAGAACATGGAAGCTAGTTCCATCGGGGAGCCAAACCGTATTTATCCCCAGGATCCTTGCTGGGAATAGAAGCTGTGAGGCTATGCTCTTAAGATCCCTCGAGGATCCATTTATAACTCTAACCCTCGCGTTGAGGCTCTCGCTGAGAAGCCTAGAGATTCTCTGATACACATCCTGGGGGATCTCGCTGGCCCTTTGCACAAGGATCACTATGGAGTCTCTGAACCTATAGGCCTTAACATAGCTCAGGCTCTGCATATATCTCTTCAGCTCCTGATCCTCTTCAAGGTCTATCAGGCTCCTCATAACATCTATCTCAAACTTCTCAACAGCGCCCGAAGAGGCTAGACGCTCGCACCTGGGACACAGGATCCCTGTCCTTACGCACACATGATCTAGGGGGAGCCTCAATATCAACACCGCTGCTACTTAGAGCACTAATTCATACATAGCTTGAACGCTTTTAAACAGAATTACCAACGATCTACCAACAATATTTCTAGAGTATTTTTCCTTTGGACATGCATCTATCTGTTAAAGCTGCTATGGGGGTTGTGTTATGGAACTAGGATCCTAGAGAAAGATCATCTATTAGGCTCTGTAGAGCTGTGGAAGATATATCAAGCCAAAGTGACTTATATTATAGCTGCTGCCTCGATAATGCTCTATATAATTTCTAGTTACCTTGTTTAGGCATCTTGCCATGGTTCTTGGGCGGAGATGCTTATCGTCTAAAAATAGCTGCAATATTGCTCTCTATCTCCCTTCCTAGCATTTACCTCTTACCTCTATGGCGCCCACAAGATCTTTGTGCTCATATTCATTCTTCATAGCTAGCTTCCTAGTGGTTGTTATGAGAACTAGGCCCGTGCTTGAAGAATATATGGCGGGGATCTTTGCGTCGGGGGCATATGATCTAAGGGTTGGGGGCTACATAGAAGTAGGCGTTATAAAGGGCTATATAACTGCCTTAGACGATACAACGATAATAGTTAAAGATTCTAGGGGGCTTGTCCACATACCCTACACAATAACAGCCCACATACTGTTCAAGAGAGTCAAGCCCGAGGATGGTTATGAGATCAGATCCCTGTTTTCTGCCCCATGGAGCAGATATCGAGAAGGTCTTAGACAATGCGCAGAAAGTAGCTAGGGGACTAGGGCTTGATGACGCCAGGGCTTATATGATGTCTATAAAAAGCTCTGGCATAACGATTCTGGTTAGAGGATTAACAAGAGATCCTAGGAGGGGGATGAAATGAGATACGCGATCCTCGAGAGGCTATGTAGAGCCCTTGCCTCTTCTATGCCTGGTGGTGTGGATAACAAGGCCAAGGAGGATCCAGAGGAACCCCGCTTAACAGCAAGATTAATGATCAATCAAGTAAAGGTTAGGGGTATCCCTAGAGAAGAGCTGTTACCGGGACTCCCATTACCTTAGGGCTCATCAGACCCCATAGAGCTCTCCCTTCCCTGTGATCACTAGGAGGGAAATAGATGCCACAGGTAGTTAAATAGGGATCCTATAGCGTATGCCCCAGGTATGGAGCCAACCTCGCCTAGAACCTTATCTAGATCCTCGCCGATCTCTTCATTAGCTAGAAGGTGTATATCCACGGGTTTACCAAGGTGCTTCTCAGCACTATCCCTATCGGTTAGAAGATGAACAGTATAGCCATTACTGGTCAAGAGATCTATGAGACGGTTAGAAGGCTCCCTACTGCTACACAGTATCAAAGCCCGCGCTAAACCCATTAACCCTATATCCCATAGATATTCTCTATAGAGCCGCTATATGATCTTTATAGTAGAACAAAATCTAGCCGGGTGGGGATGGGCCAGGGCTTCTGTCTCAACAGAGAGCCCTTGTGGTAGGCACGGAATGGGGTGCTTTTTTATAGGCTGCGGTAGAAATGGTGGGAAGGCTCTTGGGCCAGGAGTTTGATGTGGTCTCAATCCTATATAGGATCAAAAAGGAGGCGCTGATGAAGAGAAAAAGAGAGCCTCATATCTACTGGATCACGGATCTCGTTAGATGTCCTCTTAAAAGAGAGTATGAGGCGCTATATCCAGAGCTTTCGCTGGGCTCTATCTTTTCTCCCAGCGCAGTAGTAGGGGATCTTATACATATAGGGCTTGAAGAGATCTTTAGGAGAGAGATTAGCGGTGCAGCTGTTCTAACAGAGGTTGAGGGCTCGAGAAAGATTAAACTGCCAGATGGTAGAGAGGTTGAGGTTAGGGGGAGGGGGGATGTTATTATAGAGACCAGCAATCTAAGGTTCGGTGTCGAGATAAAAAGCGCTAGAGGAGATACCAAGATCCCTTTGGAACACCATATAGATCAGGCGAGGCTATATAACTGGCTCTTCAACCTAGGCTTAACATACCTAGTCTATATAACACCTGAGAGGATAGCCCAGTACCCCATAGATCAAAAAGCATCTGATGAGGAGGTCATATCAAGAATACTGTCTAAAATATATCCCAGATACCTCTGGGAATGCAGGTATTGTGACTACGCTGTTCTCTGTCCATTCAAAAAGACCATGTGATCGAGGATCCTTCTACTCACCGCCCTTAGCTCTCTCCTCAGCAAGCCTCTCCTCATAGTACTTCTGGAGCTGCTCATCGCTCATACTTCTGTAGGGTTCATCTAGAAGCTCTCTAGCTTCTCTATTCCTGATGAAATAATATGTTGCGTAGGAGCATATAGGCACTATCTTTAAACCCTCACCCCTAGCAACCTCTATAGCTTTCTCAACAAGCCTCCTAGCAGCACCCTTACCCCTATGCTGGGGAGGGGTGTATGTTGATATAAGGAACATCCTGCCCTGATCTATCTTGTATGTTAGATAGGCTTTAGAGCCATCCCCAAACCTTATGTAAAAGACATCTGATGTATATTTTACCTCCTCTTCACCCAAGCATATCACCAAGCTATTATACTATTAAGGAGCTAAAAACCGGAAAAGTTGCCCCTTTAGGCTCAGATCTATAGGGTTCTTGTGATCATTGTGAATAATATAGAGCCTAGGCAATTATAACCTTATCCCCGCCCTGAAGGGCGAGGCTCTCGGCTGTAAGCTTTCATCTCTGTCTCGGAGAAGCGGGTCTCTCGATTGTAAATATCTTTTTTGTCACATTATGATCTTGGTGGGGGAGCTATATCTGAGAATGAGAAAAAGATAGTTGATATTCTGGAAAAGGCCGGGCCTCATGGGGTTATTCAGGGAGACCTATCCAGGATCCTTGGTCTTTCTAAGAGCTGGGTGTCGGAGTTGCTATCCTCTATGGAGAGGAGGGGTGTTGTGGTGAGAACCAGGGGGCCTGGGAAAACCCTTGTGGTTAGGCTTTCGAAATACGCTGACCCGGATCGTGGGAAAACGATATCTATAGGTCTTGTCCCCTCTGTGGAATATCTACCCGTTTCTCTTATGATGAAGAAGCTGAAGGAACAGGGATTCAGGGTCGAGATCTCTCTAAAGAGAAGTGTTCTTGAGGTGGCAGCTGGTTATATAAGGGGAGAGTTTCACGTAGCTTTTCTCCCAATATATACGCTTGCTGTTATGAGACAACTTGGTATTGGGTTCAGAATCATTGGGGCTGTTGGTCTCGGAGGCGCGTCTCTAGTGGGTCATAGGGTCTTTAACCGCGACTTTGATAAGATCTTTACGAGCACTCTATCAACCATGGAGGTTCTCGCAACAGCCTACTCGAAGGTCTATGGGCTTCATAATGTATTCATGACATACTATAGGGATCCTTCGGAAGTTGTGGAAACGATCTCCTCGGATAATAGATCCGCAGCCGTGCTATGGGAGCCATATACGCTGATAGCCGAGGCTAGAAATCTGAAGAGGATCCCGCTGTCAAACATTTTGGGGGATTACCACTGCTGTCTCCTCATAGCTAGAGATAGTGTTAGTTATGATCTTGCTGATCGGATCATGAAGGCTCATATAGAATCTATAGAGATGCTTAGAAGAAATATGGAGAGAGCCTCCCAGATATTTTCAAAGATCATTGGTCTCGAGCCCCCCATCATAGCTAGGGCTTCGGCTGAGTATAGATACACACATTATATAGATAGAAGGCTGCTGAGAAATATAGCTAGCTATGTTAGGAGCCCTCTGACCAATATAGAGGTTCTAGAAGATCTTATATCACGAGATAATAATTAATAACCAGCAAGAAG
>FWWM01003196.1_pt1 | contig 41484 bp, 24 predicted proteins | sample 2228351 | NCBI WGS metagenome assembly FWWM01 (sample SAMEA103939774, study PRJEB20133) | metagenome
CACGGTCAGGAGACCGCGCCGAAACCTTGTGGATAGGTCCTTAGCGCGATCAAGAGAAAGGGGCCAGCAGCAAACGGAGTTACCAGAGTCACTCGCGAATGAATAAGGGGATGCGGTCGAGCGGCGCCGGATAATTGGACAAACCGAGAGGCCCTTCGTAACGGACGTTGGTCCAGTAGTCGCGCCAGGCGCCAGGCGGCACCCACAGGTCGCGACCTCTGGCCTCCGGCGCCAGGACCGGCGCCACGCAGACGTCATCTCCCAACAGGAATTGATCCGCGCAGAGATGGGCGCGCGGGTCGTCCCAGATCCAGGCGAGCGGCCGGATCATGGGGGCGCCAGTCGCCGCCGCCTCTTCTGCCGCGCGCTCGAGCGCGGGCGCCAGCTCCATGTGCAACTGGGCGCAGCGACGACAGGCCTCGACTGTCTCGCGATCGAAGTCCCACGGCGCCAGCGAGAATTGCATCGCTGGCAGCGCCGCGCTGAGCTGCGCCCAGCGGATGAGCAGCTCTTTGTCCGGCTTGTGCTCGCCGTAGGCGTTGCCGCCGATCATGTCGGCGAAGACGAACGGATAACCGGCCAGCCCCACGTGCAGGACCTGCGGCACGATCGCGCGCAGCCCGTTCTCCTCGCCCCAGACGCTCTCCTTGTCCATCAGCCGGAAGAGCAGCGGCGCCCGTTGCGCGCGCCAGCCGACGCGCACCTCGCACCAGCGAAAATGCTCGGCGACCCACGCCACGTAGGCATCGCTATAGCTGTTGCGCCCGACGCCGCCCGCGCTGACGGCGTCGGCGGGCGCCCAATTGGCGTCGCCGCCATCGAACTTGAATCCCTCGATGCTGTAGCGTTCCTGCAACGCCTGGAGTTTGCCCAGCCACCAGGCGGCCGCCTCCGGATTGCTGAAATCGACCAGCGCGCCCTCTCCCTGCCACCAACGCGTCAGATAGGGTTCGCCGTCGCTGGGGCGGCGCAAGAAGAAACCGCGACGACGCCCTTCCCCGAAGTTCGCCGCGTCGCGGTTGACGAAGGGGGTGATCCACAATGTCACCTGGAAACCCATATCTTGCAGCGCGGCGATCATCGCGCGCGGGTCGGGGAAGCGCGCGCGGTCGAACTCGACGTCGCCGTAGCGCGCCTGCCACCGGTCGTCGATGCCAAAGAGGCCAGCCGGGAACCCGTGGCCCAGAATTTGATGGGCGAAGCGCACCACCGTCGCCTGATCGATCTTGGTCTTATAGCGCGCCCACGTCGTCCACTGCGGCACGCGCAACAGGTCAAACAGCGGACGGCCGGTGGGCATACCCCGTCGGGCCGCCTGGCGCCGATGGGCCGCAGGCAGATCGGGCGCCACGGTGATGCGATAGGCCAGGCGCGGCTGCCGACGCACGCGCACCTGCCACAGGCCATCTCCCTCCCCTGCGTCGGCGGGCAGCGGACGCGCCGCTTTGTCGCTGCCCTCTGTCGGCGTCACAGGTCGGTTCAGCCCCACCGCCAGGTCGTCGCCGTCCTCGATGCAGACGCCGATCCCGCGGCTGGTCAGCCAGGTCGGCGTGACGATGGGGCCTAAGCCAGCCGGATGGACGCCGGCGGTGAGGAATGGATCGGCCTCGATCAGCCCGGCCTCCAGAGGGTACACGGCGCGCATCAGTTGCCCCAGCCCATACCAATGCCCGGCTGGCGCCAGGTGTGCGCTCTCCCACCACTCGTCAGGTGTCTGTTGAGCCTCCCAGCGCACCGAGACGCCTTCTTCATCGATGGCCAGGGCGAGCGTGCAAGGGAAGCCAGGATCGGCGCTCAGCGCGGCCAGATGCACTCCTTCGCCGGTGAGGCGCAGCTCTTCCAGGGCGCGCGGCGCCAGCCAGCGCGTCCCGTAGCGCGCATGGCCGAAGGCTGGGCCGCTGCGCCAGATCTCCTGGCCATCGCGCAGGATGGTCAGCGCTGGCGGATGGCGATCGAGCAACACGCGAAACGCCTCCGCATGGATCGTGATCCGGTCATCCGCAACCTGGTAAGTGGGCATAGCAACCCGCCTTTCCACTTCCTTCTTCAGACCTTGTTCCCGGCGCGCAAGCGTTCCATCAGCCCGCTATAGCGCTGCGCCACGCGGTCGTTGCGCACAGCGATGGCGATCGCGCGCGGCGTCCCTACCAGCACCACCAGCCGTTTGGCGCGCGTCACAGCGGTGTAGAGCAAGTTGCGCTGAAGCATCATGTAGTGTTGCGTCAACACCGGGATGACCACCGCCGGAAACTCGGAGCCTTGCGCCTTATGCACGGAGATGGCGTAGGCGTGGACCATCTCATCCAGCTCTAAAAAATCATAGACGACGGGACGCCCCTCGAAGTCGACGGTCATCGTCTGTTCTTCCAGGTCGAGCGCGCAGATCGTCCCCAAATCGCCGTTGTAGACCTCTTTGCTGTAATTGTTACGCATCTGGATCACGCGGTCCCCCAGGCGGAAGACGCGCCCGCCCACCGTGCGTTGCGGCTTGTCGTCGGCGGGCGGGTTGAGCGCGTTCTGCAACAGCAGATTGAGATTGCCGACGCCCGCCTCGCCGCGGTGCATGGGGCTGAGCACCTGAATCTCGCCGGGAGTCAACCCGAAGCGACGCGGGATGCGGTTCGCCACCAGGTCGACCACCAGCGCCGCCGCCTGTTCGGGATCGTCCACTTTGAACAGGAAAAAGTCCTGGGCGTGGCGGTTGTCAAAGATCGGCATCTCCCCCTGGTCGATGCGATGGGCGTTGACGACGATATAGCTCCCCTCCGGCTGTCGGAAGATGGTCTCCAGGCGCACGACGGCGACGATGTCCGAGGCGATGAGGTCGCGCAACACATTGCCGGCGCCGACGGAGGGGAGCTGATCGACATCGCCGACGAGCAGCAGGTGTGTCCCTGGGGCGATCGCTTTGAGGAGGTGATTGGTCAGCAACAGGTCGAGCATCGACGCCTCGTCGATGATCACCATATCGGCATCGAGGGGGTTCTCCTCGTTGTGGGCGAAGCTCGTCCCTTCGCCGGGCTTGAACTCGAGCAGGCGATGGATGGTCCTGGCCTCGCGGCCGGTGGCCTCGCTCAGGCGCTTGGCGGCGCGCCCCGTCGGCGACGCCAGCAGATACGAACGGCCAGCCCGCTCCAGGAGGCGGATCAGCGCCTGCAAGGTCGTCGTCTTGCCCGTGCCTGGCCCGCCCGTGAGGATCGTCACACGCTGGGTCAGGGCCGTCTGCACCGCCTGGCGTTGGGCGGGGGCCAGTTCCAGGCCGGTCTGCCGCTGCACCGCGGCGAACGCTACCGGCCAGGCATAGGTCTGGAAGACGGCCAGACGATCCTCGTCGGCCTCCAGCAGACGGCGCAGGCGGTTCGCTACGCCCACTTCGGCGTGGTAGAAGGGAATCAGGTAGACGGCAGCCTGAACCTGATCCGGCTCCACGGGGGCGCCCGCCGCTTCCCAGAGGGGAAGCGGCTCGTGGACCGCGCCCGGCCTCTCGGCGTCGGCAGCCGCCTCGACGCGCACCCGTTCCTCGGCGGCCAGAGATCGGATCGCCTCCGCGACACGCGCAGGCGGGGCCTCCAACAGGCGTCCGGCCTCCGCCGTCAGCTCATCCTGGGGAAAATACACGTGCCCTTCGTCCGCCTTGGCGCTGAGCACATAGGCGACGCCTGCAGCCAGGCGCTCGGGCGCGTCCGCCGCGATCCCCAGGTTGCGCGCGATCTTGTCGGCGGTGAGGAAGCCGATCCCGTAGATATCGCGCGCCAGGCGATAGGGATCGCTGCGCACGATCGCGATCGCCTGATCGCCGTAAGCCTTGTAGATCTTCACCGCCAGCGAGGTGCTGACGCCATTGGCCTGCAGGAAGAGCATCACCTCCTTGATCTGGCGCTGCTCTTCCCAGGCGCGGCGAATCATCGCCACGCGCTTGGGGCCTACTCCTGGCACCTCATGCAGGCGTTCGATATCCTGCTCGATCACCGTCAGCGTATCCAGCCCGAAGCGCCTTACGATGCGCTCCGCCGTCACCGGACCGATCCCTTTGATCAGGCCCGAACCCAAGTATTTGCGGATGCCCTGGATCGTGGCCGGCAACACCGTCCGCACCGACTCGGCTTTGAACTGTCGCCCGTACTGGGCGTGCATCATCCACTGGCCGGTCAGGCGCACCGATTCCCCCACGTTGACGCCCAGCATGTTGCCGATGACCGTGACCGTGTAGTCTTTATGCTCTGGGATCAACTGAGCGACGGTATATCCCGTCTCTTCGTTATGATAGGTAATTCGCTCGATGACGCCCGTCAGCTCTTGCACTGCTGTCCCTCTACCGTGGAACGTGGGAGAACCCTTTCCTGCCAAAATTGTACCCCAAAGAGGGGACGACAGGAAAGGCTGAACTTTTACGAAGTTTGATTTTTCTGTCTCCTTGGTGTAAACTGTAAGCGTGATCTTTGTCGGTTGAATCCCTGTCCGTTGGGAGGCGGTGTTGGTAGAAGCGGGCCGACAAAAAGCCCTTGAAACCACCCTGGCGACGTTACAGAAGCGGTTTGGGGAAGGGACGGTGATGAAGCTGGGGGATGCGACGCATCTGGCGGTGCAGGTGATCCCCACCGGTTCGCTCTCCCTCGATCTGGCGTTGGGCGTGGGCGGCATCCCCCGCGGCCGCGTCACGGAGATCTACGGTCCCGAATCGTCGGGCAAGACCACCCTGTGCCAGCACATTGTGGCCGAGGCGCAGAAGCGGGGCGGCCTGGCGGCCTACATCGACGTCGAGCATGCTCTGGATGCCGACTATGCGGCGCGCTGCGGCGTCGATGTCGACAACCTCTACATTTCGCAGCCTGACACTGGCGAGGAAGCCCTGGAGATTGCGGAGGCGTTGGTGCGTTCCGGGGCGTTGGACGTCATCGTCATCGACTCGGTGGCGGCGTTGGTGCCGCGTGCTGAGATCGAGGGGGAGATGGGGGATGCGCATGTGGGGTTGCAGGCGCGGCTGATGAGCCAGGCCTTGCGCAAGCTGTCGGGGGCGATCAAGGCGTCGAACACGGCGATGATCTTCACCAACCAGTTGCGGCAGAAGATTGGGGTGATGTTTGGCAATCCGGAGACGACGCCTGGGGGGTTGGCGCTCAAGTTCTATGCGTCGGTGCGGCTGGACGTGCGGCGCATTCAGACGCTGAAGCAGGGGGCGGAGATCATCGGCAGCCGGACGCGGGTGACGGTGAAGAAGAACAAGGTGGCGCCGCCGTTTCGGGTGGCCGAGTTCGACATCATGTACAATCAGGGGATTTCGTTCGAGGGGGACGTGTTGGACCTGGCGGTGAGCATGGACCTGGTGACCAAGCGCGGGGCCTTCTTCTCGTTCGGCGAGACGCGCCTGGGCCAGGGCCGCGAGAGCGCCAAAGAGTTCCTGCGCAAAAACCCTGAGGTGCGCCAGGCGATCGAGGAAGCTGTGCGCAAGCAGGGAGGGTTGAACCACGTCCACGCGCTCCCCAGCGACGGCCATGACGGTGAAGAGGTCGTCGACGAGGAGGCGTTGCTGGCGGACGCCGCGTAATCCGCCTGATGCTGTCGGAGACTGACCCCAAGCGCCTATTGTCGAGCGTGTGCTCCCTTTCTAAGCTGCCTGGTAGCGGGTTGTGGTGGTATGAACAGCCCGTTCCACCAGGCAACAGGAAGGGAGCATGCGCTGGGTGCGCGAGACGCTCGTCGCGCTTGCCCTGGCGCTGGCGATCGGCATGGGGGGAGGCCAGGCGCAGGCGAGGTCGGGCGGCGATGAGATCGGCCAGACGAGGAACGTTGTCGAGGGCTGGGTCGGCGATGTGCGCAGCCAATGGAATGCTGAGCATTCGTTGATCTACACTCGGGCCGCGATCCAGATCGTTGCCGCATGGGAAGAGATCGAGCAAGAAGCCGACGTCTCTGATGGGACAGGCGAAACAACGCGGATTGTTTCTGAGGCGGCGCATTGGACGAGCCCGGGGCGCTCATCGCTCGCGGCCAAGGAGACTATCGTCGTCGTCTTTGAGGGGGGACAGGTCGATGGGGAGGCTCTCTACGTGAGCAACGGCGTTGCTCTTGCCGTCGGACAGCGGGTCAGACTGCGCCTCGCGCCGCAGCCGACCGGCGAGTATCGGATCGTGGGCGGCGCCGACGGCGCAGCGATCCTGGATGGTAGGCAGGAGACGACGCGCCCTGCTCAGGCGCTGCCGTCCACTGCCCGACGCTGGGAGCGCGATCGCCTGCCAGTGCCCTATTTTGTCAGCGCCAATGCGCCCGATGTAGCTGGCGCAGCAGATGCGGTGCGCGCCGCCTTCGCGACCTGGCAGGCGGTCGATTGCTCGTACATGGCGTACGCGTATCAGGGAGTGACTGAGCGGACGGGGGGAGGGCGCGACGGCTACAACACTGTCTCCTGGGGGCAGGCCGACGGCTCCCTGGCGAAGATCCGCTGGTGGGTCGACGCGTCCGGATCGCTGACGGAGTTCGACATCATCTTCGCAGAAGACCGTCGCTGGGGCGTCGATGGCGCGGCAGATCGTTTCGACATTCAAAACGTGGCCACCCATGAGGCGGGACACACCCTGGTCCTCGACGACCTTTATGATCCCCAGGCGGCGGAGCGAGTCATGTATGGTTACATCCGCAAGGGAGAGACGCACAAGCGCGTCCTGCATCGCGACGACATCGCGAGCATCTGCGCCCTGTATCCGCGGGGCGGGCTATCACCAGGAGCCTATCTGCCGATCGTGGGGCGCTAGGGCCTCTCTACCTGCCAGTATCCCCTTCATGGCAACAGCGGTCGATCCGGCCGAGGCCCCAGGGGTGGGCGCGTCCCTAGCAGCGTCAGGAAGTGCAGCGCCCAACCCAGCCACCAGTTGGGCACGATCAGATAGAACGCGGCGGTGAGGATCGCCAGCGCTGCTCCCAGCAGCGCATAGCTGCCGCTGGCTGGAGAGCGACGTGACGGTTCGAGCAGCCATGCGATGGCCCATTGCGCGGCGATCAGGAGCAGCGCCCCCCAGGTTCCCCAATAGAGGCCCCACCAGTCGATGACGGCGCTGCGGTAGAAGGCCCAGTGGATTTGCTGTCCTCCTGCCTCTAAGGCTGCCGCCAGCGCGCGAGCGTCGGGAGATCCTATCACGGCCGGCTCCGGCTGTCGTCGGAAGACGCCCCCCTGTCTCCAGCCGATCATCAACGCGCCCCACGCCGCCGCCGCAAGCGGCGCGCCCAATCCCAGCGTGTTGACCCAATCCAGATCGTTTAGCCCCATGTTGCGCGGCGAGATGGGGCCGGCCAGCAACGCGAGATAGGGAAGGCCGGTCAGATAAGCCAGGCGCGCCGTCCACCAGAAAGGGTCGTACAATCCGCGCGCTTCGAGCCAGGCGCGCAGGATGGCATAAGCGCGCCGGCGGGCGAGGGCGCGCCCGAGCGCGAGGAGAAGGAAGGACCCCAGGATCCACAGCCCGGGTTCAGACCGCCACTGTAGCTGTAGCTGCAGCCAGTCGATCATGAGAGCTTCCTCGATGGCCCATCGTTCTCCCGAGACCGATGGCGCGTTGAGCGTCATGCCTGAACGCAAGGCGGTCAACTGGGATCGGCTGCGCCGCGCTCGCGCACATGCACGAGCACGATCGCCAGGGCGAGGGCTGAAGCGATGGCCGCCGCCGGACCCAATCCCCAGACGCCCCAGCGCGTGTAGGCCCAAGGGCCGCTCAGGCTGGCCAGCGTGATCCCCACCAGCCCGCAGGCCGAAGCCAGGGCCAGGACCTTGGCGCGTTGCTCGGGGATCTGTTCGGTCAGGAGCGGGATATTGCTGACGATCGAGAACTCGAAACAGAAACGCGCCAGGCAGATGCCGATCACCGCCAGGACCACCCCACGATTGAACAGCGGCAGCAAGGAGTAGGCTACGAGCGCTCCGGCCGTCCCCAGCAGCACGCTGCGCCGCTTGCCAATCCGGTCAGCGACGAGGCTGACGAGCACGCTGGCGCCCAGATCGGCGAGGCCGCCCGCCAGAGCGACCGATCCCAGTTGAGCCGGCCCCAGGCTATATTCGCGAGTCAGCCAGCCGCCATGGATGATGAGGACGTGGCTGATGGCGTAGGCGATCAGCGCCTGCACGACGATCGCACCCCACGCTGAGCTGGTGCCACGACCCAGGTCAACCAGGGAGCGCATGGTCGCCATGGTTGGACGCCAGCGAACGGCGGCCTGGCGCAGGATCGCGCGCGGCTGCGTGGCGGAGACGGGCACGGCGCCAAACCCGATCGCTCCTAACAGCAGGCCGCTGGCCAGGACGAAAAACGGCGCGCGCCAGCTCGTCGCCTCGATGAGCAGGCCAGCCAGGAAGAGGCCAACGATGCCAGCCAGCGCCCAGGCGTATTCGATGACGGCCATCCCCTGGGCGCGGCGTTCGTAGGGGAGGCGTGTGCTGAGGTAGGCTTGCAGCGTCGGTATGAATGTGGACAGCCCGAGGCCCATGAGCGCCATGCCCAGCGCCGCCACTGTCCAGGCGTGGCTGAGGCCAACCACCAGCAGTCCCAGCGCAGCAGCGAGGAGGCTCAGATACATGACCGGACGATAGCCGATCCGGTCCGCCATGGCGCCGAAGATGGGAGTGGCCAACCCCATGGCGCTGCGCAAGCTCACCAGGCGCCCCATGGCCACGAGATCGATCCCCAGGCCGGCGGCGATCACAGCCAGGAAGGGGTTGAAGATCTGGACGCTGGTGTCAACCAGAAGGCGGACTGAGATGGCCAGGCCGATCACGCGTCGCGACGAGGACGCAGTGGGCGCCGGGACGGTTGCTTCGGTCACGCGCAGACTCCGGTAGTAGGGAATAGAGATGCTCATTATCCTCGTGAGCAAGGGAAGCTGTCAATTTGCAGGGACCCTGTCCAGCCCTCCGCCAGCAGTTCGATTCTCCTCTGGCCTGTGGTATCCTTGGGCCAAACACAGGAGGTGATACCCCATGCCATCGATTCCGGCCTCGCGATTGGTGATCGAAGTGTGCGTCGACTCGGTCGAGTCGGCCATCGCCGCGCAACGGGGAGGCGCCGACCGCGTTGAGCTGTGCGACAATCTCTTGGAGGGGGGCACAACCCCCAGCGCGGGCGCGATCGCGCTCGCTCGCCGTTCGTTGGACATCAAGCTGCACGTGATCATCCGCCCGCGCGGAGGGGACTTCTGCTATTCGGAAGTCGAGTTCGCGGTCATGGAGCACGATATTGCGGTCGCCAGGCAGTTGGGCGCGGACGGGGTCGTGATCGGCATTCTGCGCCCTGATGGCACAGTCGACAAGGAGCGCACCCGAATCTTGATCGAACGGGCGCGCCCGTTGAGCGTCACCTTCCATCGCGCCTTCGATATGACGCGCGACCCCTACGAAGCGCTCGAGGATTTGATCGACCTTGGCGTGGATCGCGTCTTGACCTCTGGGCAGGCGGTGTCGGCGCTGGAAGGGATCGACCTGATCGCAGAGCTTGTGCGACGCGCCGGAGAACGCATCGTCATCATGCCAGGCGGAGGCGCCGATCGCGGCGTGGGCAAGCTCGTGGCGCGCACCGGCGCCCGCGAGATCCATGTGACAGGCGCTATCGGCGTAGAGAGCGCCATGCAGTTCCGCAACCCTCATGTGTTCATGGGAGGCGCGCTGCGACCGCCGGAGTATTTGCGTTTCCTCACCGATGCTGACAAGATCCGCCGCCTGCGTCAGGAAGCCGAGGCGAGTTGAGAGTGTTGGCATGAGGCGCGTTGCGCGGAGGCGGCTAGTCGGGAGGCCAACCGCGAACGAAGTTCAACCCTTCATAGCGATTCGGCTCTGGGGCGAGGACGGATCGATCTCAAGGGACGGTGATCGGCGATTGGCTGAGCGGGATCGCATCCCCCACCTCCGCCCCGGATGCGTAGTGCACGGGCAGTCGGGCGTTGGTCGAGGGCAGATACATGCCCACCTGCAGCGTGTACACCCCCGCTGGAGCGTCAGGGGGGATGGCGAGCGTGTGTATGTCCGTCACGTATTCGTCGGCGATCCAGCCAGTGGTGGGGTATGCGCCGTCGCCGGGAGGGGCATCCCGCTGCCCGCGAAACCTGCCGGCAGCGTCGAGCAGATGGACGAACACGGTGTATTCGGCGTCGGCCGAGGCGAGCGCCTGCCAGTACAGAGTGATCGTGATCTGCTCGCCAGGCGACGCGGTCGTGGTCGACAGGTCATAGCCGACGAGCCGCGCCACGGAGCCAACGCGCGCGTCCAGCGCGTATTGGGGAGACGGCGGCGTGAAGTCGCGCGGCCGATTGCGAATCGTGGCGGTCCCCAGAGAGATGAAATCCTGAGGCCGTCGCGGGGGGACCAGGCGCCGGTCGGTGATCAGCCGCGAGCGGTCGGTCACGCGGAACATGCCAGCGATGAGCCGATGACGACCGTCCGGGATGACTGCGGGCAGTCGCAGATCGACCTGTTGCCAGACCAAAGCGCCTGCCTGCCACTGGTAGGTGGGGAAAGAGGCAGCGGGCGGGCCTTCCCAGGCGGCCAACAGGCGATCGTCCTCGTCGAGGAGCTGGACGAAGGCCAGGTACTCCTGGTCCAGATCGCGGCGAGCCTGCCAGAAGAGATGGACGGGGAGCACGCGGCCAGGCTCGAAGGGGCCTTCCGCCACAGTGTAGCCGAGGAAGCGTACGCCGCCGCTCAGATCGAGCGTCTGGCGGCGCGCGATCGGGAGCGTCTGTGGATCGCTGGGACGATCGGCGGGCCAGACATCGACCTCGCCGAGCGCCAGCTCCACCCCCTGCGTGCGCCCGTCGGGGCGGACCAAGTCGAGCGCGCGGCCTGTGGCGACGTCGTACACTTTGAGCCATACGGTGTAACGCCCGGGGGGAACTCCTGGCGGGATCATCAGGCCGTGGCGATCGCGAAGCGTCTGGCCGGCGGGGAGTTTCGAGAAAGGAAGGCTGCCTCCCTGAGGCAGGCTGTCGCGTTGGCTCCAGGTGCGCCCGGCGGCATCGGCCAGACGCAAGCCGACCTGGAGGGTCTCGGGCAGAGCGCCGACCACCTCCCACTCGAGATCGATGCGCAGGACGTCGGACTGCGGACGCAGGCGGTGAGGGTCATCAGCCAGCTCGGGTCGCCCTTCGTCGCGCGGGATGTGAGGCGAGAGCAGGCTATGATGCAACAGCAGCCCCTGGCCGAAGCGGGCTGGCCGATCGCCCGGCGGCCCGGCGAGGGCTGGGCCGGCTGCTGGCGTGAAGAGGGTCAGGCGGGTGTTGGGGCCATACCAGGCGTTGACCGTCGGGTACACGTCATCGCGCCGGAGCAAGTAGGTCTCGATCTGGGTCTCGAGGATGCCGCCCAGGCTGAGATGCTCCGGCAGCCACAATCGTCGGCCCTCTTTGAGCGTTGCATCGATTGCCGACTCAAGCTCCGGCCCCCACGTTGTCGTCGGCAGCAGGCGCGCCGCTGGCGCTGGCGGCTGCAGGTAGGCGCGAAAGTAGCCAACCTGCCAGGGGAACACGCACCAGATCACGTCGTCGGGCTGGCTCTGGCGTTGGATCTGTGCGACCAGGGGACGGTAATCGTCAGCAGCGTAACGCGGGAACGTGTAGAAGACACCCAGGCTGACGATGGTCAGCGCAGCCCAGAGGCTGGCCGTCGTCAGGGCCACACGGCGGTGTCTTTGCCACAGCTCGGCCAGGGTGTGCGCGGCGACCAGCCACAGGGCCGGAGCGGCCAGCAGGAGGAGGCGTTCGCCGCGTTCAGGGAAGAAGGGATAGCGCAGGTTGAGCAGGAACCCCAGGCTCAGACTGATCGCCAACGAGGTCAACAGGAAGGAGATCAGCTCACGGCCGGGGGTATAGGCCTGCCATTGGTACCATAGCCACCAGGCGATGGGCGCCAGCGGTAGCAGGCCGAGAGGCCAGGCCGCGGCGATCGGCCCTTCGAGGTGGCCGATCGCGAACGCGCTCAGGTGGCGCCCCCAATAGACGAACAGGCTCAAAGGGCGGTCGGCTTCGACCACGACTTTTTGGGACACGTAGGGGATCAGTTGGGGCGCCGCGTACCATACCCAGGGCAGGTAGCCCAGGACTGCTGCGCCCTGCCAGGCGAGCCAGCCTGCGATCCGCCGCGGCGCGCGACGCCATCGCCACAGGGCGTAGACGGTGAACCCGATCGGCAGCAGCGCTGCGTAGTACTGGGTATACAGGGCGGCCAACATGCAGGCCAGATACTTCACGCCGTCCGCTGGCAAGGTCGCCTCATCGCCGTCGCACCCCAGTCCAAGCAGCCGGCTGGCGTAGAATGTGGCGCCCAGGCTGAGCAGAGCGACCAGCCCGTACATGCGCAGTTCCTGGCTGTAGTAGACGTGTATGGGCGACAGGGCCAGCAGGCCGGCTGCCCAGAGACCTACGCGCGATCCCATCAGCGTCCGGGTCGCCAGGTACAGAAGGGGGATCGTCAACGTCCCAACCAGCGCGGAGAACAGGCGCAACGCCAGCGGATGGGTCCCCCACAGGCCGATCCAGACGCTGAGTAAGCCGTAGTACAGGGGAGGATGGATATCGCGCGCAGTGAGCGCGATCATCTCGAGCGGAGGCTGGGTGGCGAACCAGACGGTATATCCCTCATCCCACCAGAGCGGCTGGAGTCCCAGGCGCGCCAGGCGCAACGCCAGACCGGCGGCCGTGAGCAGGGCGACCGCCGGCAGGTTCTCCCAGCCGCGCTGGACAGGGATGGGAATCGGCAACGACGCCGCACGCGTGTTGTTCATGTGATCTCGACTGGAAGACGGCGGGCGGCGGGACGAGTTTCTGACATACCTCACTTCGTCCAGGTGATCAGGAACGTGCGGATGTCGCCAGCGACCTGAAACTGCTGATCGGGACCTGCGGGCTGGCCGTTGCCGTCCAGCAATTGGGCGACGTAAGGGCCGTCGCTGAAGTCCCTGATCTCGATCTTGGCGTTGTAGATGAATTCGCTCGCCAGACCGGGGTCGCCGCGTGAGATGATGGCGCTGGTGACCGCCTTCTGGACCTCGGAGCCGCCGCGCAGGATGCGGATCGTATAGCCCTCGAAGGCCTGTGTGCGGGCCTGATTGAAGACGCGCCCCCAGACGGTTACGATCGGATTGGTGTTGATGCGCGATTCGACGCCCGCCGCGCTGAAGGCGTACTGCGGCGCGGGCGGCGCCGTCGGCTGCGGCGCCTCGGTGGGGCGTGGGCGAGGGGTCGGCGGCGGCGGTGGGATGCGTTCGGCCAGTTGGACGGCCTCAGCGGGTCCCTCCAGGCGTGTGAACTGCGCGGCGACCCAGAATAGTTGCTCGTCGATGCAACAGGCCTGCCACCAGTCGCCTGCCTCATTCTTGCCCGTCACCGCGAAGGTCTGGCCAGCCTGGGCTTTGCCGATCGCAGGGTAATTGGCGCCAGGGCCGCCGCGCAGGTTGACGACATCGCCGGTGATCACCAGGAAAGGCGTTGCCGCAGGCGTTGGCGTGGCCGGCTCGGGCGTCGGCGACGGCTCGGAGGCAGGTTGGTCGGCGGAGGCCGGCTCCTCAGCGACTGGCGGCGACGTCGGTTGGACGACTGGCGGCAGCTCGGACAGATCGGGCGTCACCGGCGTAGGGGTGAAGGTCGGTTGGGGCGTGCGCGTGGGGGTCGCCGTCGGCTGCTGTCGTCCGACCAGGTCGGTGAGAGAACAGCCCAATAGCGCCAGGGCGGCGATCACGAGCAGCGTGGCCAAGCGAATGATGCGATTGTGCATGATGTGCTCCTACCTGAATGATCGTAATGGCTGAAGAGGAAGAAGCCTCAGAACAGCCGGATATAAGCGACGTACACGACCAGGTTGTCTCTGGCCGTGCCGCGCGTGGTGAAGCTGCGCTCGGGAGACTGGCGGTTGCCGTTGGCGTCGACCAGATAAATCACCCAGTCGGCTTCCCCGGGATCTTTCAACTCCACCTTGAGGTTATATTTGAAGGACCCCTCCAGAGGGCTGGTGGTGTCAGGAGGGTCTCCGTGAGAAGCGTCGTCCGTGCTGACGTCGACGCTATCGCGCAGCACGCGCAGCCGATACCCTGGCAGCGAACGCTCGGCGCCTGGGCGTCCCTCGTAGACCCATACCCAGATCGTGAGCAGAGGGTTGGTCGTCTTGAAGGGGAACTCCAGGCCGCGCGCGACGTCGAAGGGGGCGATGGGGGTCGGCGTAACAGAAGGCGTGGGGGAAGGCAGCGGCGTGGGCGACGGGATCGGCGTCGGCTGCGGCGCCGCGATCGGCACGTAGGCCAGCACACCCTCGGGCCGCACGAAGCTGGCCACCACCCAGGCGATCCGATTGCCGGGGCAGCAGATCTGCCACCAGCCGCTATCGGCTGTGCGCGCCTGAATCGCGTAGGTCTCGCCGCGACGGATCTCGCCGATCTGCTCGAAGGCGAGATCGGGGCCAGCGCGCACGTTGACCACATCTTCGACGACGGTGACCCAGGGGGTGGGATATGGGGTCGGCGGCGGCGCAGTGGGCAGCGGCGTCGGCGGCGGCGGTGTGGGCACAGCCGTATCGGTCAGGCGAACCGCGCCAGGGCCGAGCGCGGAGCCAGCCGCGGCCAGAGGCAGAGCGCCTTCATTGGCGATGGTGGCGGCTGGCAACACCCCGGCCTCGCCGCCTGGCGCAGTGGGCGTGAACGTAGGGCGTAGCGTTTGCGTCGGCGTGGGAGTAGGCCGCGGCGCTCGCGCCAGCAATCCTCCGGCTGAGCAACCCAGGGCGCTGATGAATAAGGCCAGCCCGAGCACAAAGGCCTGCGAGCGAGAGGGGAGGCGCACGGTCATAGAACGAGTATAGCATAATGGAGAATTGCGATCAAAACTTGAGCTTTCTGGGGTCCTGGTGTAAGATGATTTTGTCATTCAAACTGCGATGAGGGGAGAGGGGCGCAGCGGGCAAAGGTAGCGAAGAGATCGCTTCCTGTTGCGGCAAGGGTACGGAGGAAGTCGCGCCCCACCCGGCGACGAGGAGGTCTGAGGTCGATGGAAATTCTGCTGATCAAGGACGTAGAGGGGCTGGGTCACGCTGGCCAGATCAAGAAGGTCGCCGATGGCTACGCGCGCAATTTCTTGATCCCGCGCGGCCTGGCGATGGCGGCCACGGCGGGCGCGCGCAAACAGGCGGAGCAGATGCTCGAAGCCGCCAGGCGTCGGCAGGAGCATCAGTTGACGCAGGCGAAGGCCCTGGCCGAGAAACTGAGCGCGATCACCTTGCGCTTCACGGCCAAAGCGGGCGAGAACGACCGCCTGTACGGCTCGATCACCGCCGCGGATATCGCCGACGCGATCGCGCGCGAGGTCGGTCACGAGATCGACCGCCGCCACATCGAGTTGGAGCGCCCTCTGCGCGAGTTGGGCGAGCACTACGTGCCGATTCGCTTGCACGCCAACATTGAGCCGAGCGTGCGAGTCGTGATCGAGCGCGAAGGAGAGGTCGCGGCGTCCTAGCGGCGCCGGCGTTCGCGGGACTCCCTGGAACTCATCCGAATCAGGGTCGCATCACTTCTGGTAGTTCAGGTTTTTTACTGCAGCTTGTTCGGATCGGCTCTTCGACGGAGCGCCTCTCAAGGGAGGGGCGCTTTTTTGTTCGGCGAGGGCGCATCCACCTGGGGCAGCAGCAACGACATCTCTGCGGCATTGACGAAGCCGCCCTCGGGCAGCGCGCGGTAGATGATCACGAGGAAGCCATCGGGCGATGGGCCTGGGGTAGGAGGGATGACGTACTCATCGCGCACGATCTCCCCCGGCGCCCAGCGGCTGGTCGGGTAGACCCCCTGCGCGGGGTGGGCGTGGTCGACCTGAACAACCTGGCCGTCGCGTAGGATGGGCGCGCCGCCGCGCGTCGGCCGCAGCGAGATCGACCAATCATGGGCGATGGGAGCGGCGGCTTGCCAGTAGAGGACGATGCGTTGGGAAGGGACGAAATCGGCGGGCAAAGCGGGATGGCGAACGGGCTGGCGAAGGCTGGCGCCCAGCAAGATGAGGCCGTCGCCCGCCGCGCGGTGCACGGGCATCTGCAGCGGTGGGAAGGTCCTTTCTGGCTCTCGTCGCACTGCGACCAGGTTGGCGCCGGCGGCCGTGAAGCGGGCGGCAGGATCGACCTCCTGGAGGACGATAGGCGTGGCTTGGATGGTGCTGAGCACGACGCGACCCTGATCCAGCAGCCGCGCGGCCTCTGCAGCGCCCACGGGCCGCAGGTCGGGGCGCACGCCCCAGATGGTGGTCAGATAGTCGAGCGCCAGCAGTTCGTCGTGGACGCCAAGGATCGCGGCGTTTGCGGGAGGGTCGTCGGCGATGAGGGTCCAGCCCGGGTCGAGCGCCGTATCGCCAGCCCGGCCCCGCGAATCGGCGTCAGGCAGGCTGAGGGCGAAGCGGTAGACGACGAGGACGCTCAGGGCTGCCAGGAAAGCGGAGCGAGCCAGGGGCGCGCGTGACCAGCGTGCGCCCAACGCCGCCACGCCGAGCAGGATCAAGGGATAGGCGGGCATGATCACCTGGTACCAGTTGCCGAGGCGATCGATGAAGCAGACCGCCAGGTAGATGGCCAGCGTGGCGTAGATCATTCCTCCTCGTCGCCGTCCCAGCATAGCGATGCCCGCCAGGCCAGCCAGCAGCACTGGCCAGGTCAGCTCGCGCCAGATCAGGGAGGGGAACTCGCTGGTCCACAGGGGGGTCAGGCTCCAGGTCAACTCATCGCGACCTTGCGCGGTGCTCAGGAATGACCAGAACCATTGCCAGGTGGTCTGCCAGTCGCCTGCGCCGCGCCATTCGGGATGTTGGGCGCCGCGCACATAGACATACACGTAGCTGAGCAGGGGAAGGACAGCCAGGCCGAGCGCTCGCACGATCCAGCGCGGCCGACGCAGGAGATCGGAGCGACGGCTGAGCACGAACCACAATAGCGGTGGTACGACGATGAGGACGGTCACCAGGTGGGCCAATCCGATTCCAGCGAGGAAGGCCAGCCAGAGGAGCAGATGGTCTTTGTGCGGCTGGTCGTCCCAGCGCCAGGCGAGGTAAATCATGAGCAGGGTCTGGGCCACGGCAGAAGTATACTGTTCGGTGGTTGTGGCATAGTACCAGAAGAAATACGTGACGGCGTAGAAGGACGCGCCCAGGCCGGCGATCGCCCAATCGCCTCCGGTGACATCGAGCAGGAGCCGGTAGAGCAGCCCGAGCGCGAGCAAAGCCCACAGGGTGGAGTAGCTGGACAGGATGGCGATGGGGTTGCTGTAAGGGCCGAGCAGCGCGCGGCCGAGGCGAAACCATAGCCAGCCGCCCATCGTGTACAGGGGATAGCCCGGCGCGTTCGCAGGGCGGGCCTGCACCTGGGCGTACTGGTGCGTGATGAGATCGCCCCCGCGCAGCTCCTCTGGCTGAAGGCCATCATCCAGCGTCCAGAGATAGAGGACGAGCGCGGCGAGCAGGATGAGCGCTCCCACGAGGCGGGAAGATCGCGAGCGCCAGAGGAACGCGACGGGCGCGCCTTCGGAAGTGGAAGAGGATGAGCACATCATCGAAACTATACCATAGGGCCGATGCGGCGCCAACTGCCCGCGAGGTGCTGACGCAGGAGAAGATGCGCCGCCGCGAGGCCGCCAGCCAGGTGGTCATTACCCCCGCGCAGGTCCGTTCCGGCGCCCGCCGGCGTCTGCTGGTCATCGGCCTCGACTGCGCGGAGCCATCGCTGATCTTCGAGCGCTGGCGCGACGAGCTACCAGCCCTGGCGCGGCTGATGGCCGGCGGCGTCTATGGGCGCCTGCGCAGTTGCCAGCCGCCGATCACCGTGCCGGCCTGGACATCGATGCTAGCCAGCAAGGATCCAGGGCAGCTTGGCTTCTACGGATTTCACAATCGCGCCGACTATTCCTACCAGGAGCTGGCGATCGCCAGCGCGAGCGAGGTGCGTCACGATCGCGTGTGGGATCTCCTCGATCGCCTGGGGCGGCGCAGCATCCTCGTCGGCGTGCCGCAGACCTATCCTGTCAAGCCCATCAACGGCCTGCTGATCAGCGACTTCCTGACGCCGGGGCCTCATGTCCAGTATACGCACCCGCCCGAGCTGCGCCATGAGGTCGAGAAGCTGGTAGGGACCTACGAGTTCGACGTCAGAGAATTTCGGTCGGAGGACAAGCCGCGCCTGTTGCGCGACCTCTACCGTATGACCGAGAAGCGCTTCACGGTGATCAAGCATCTGCTGCGCTACCATCCATGGGATTTCTTCATGTTCGTGGAGATCGGCGTCGACCGCCTGCATCATGCCTTCTGGCGCTTCATGGACCCCCAGCATCCCAAGTTCGAGCCGGACAGCCCTTTCCGTGAGGCCATCCACGACTACTATCGCTTCATCGACGCCCAGATCGGCCAGCTTCTGTCGCTCATCGACGATGACGTCGTCGTGCTCGTCCTTTCTGACCACGGCGCGCAAAAGATGGACGGCGGCTTTTGCGTCAATGAATGGCTGCTGCGCGAGGGCTATCTGACGCTGAAGGAACAGCCAGTGGGGATGGCGACCCTGGATAAGTGCCAGGTGGACTGGACAGCCACGCGCGCCTGGGCGGCGGGGGGCTATTACGGGCGCATTTTCCTCAACGTGCGCGGCCGCGAGCCGCAGGGGGTCATCCCCCCTGATCGCTACGAATACGAACGGGAGCTCTTACGCGCCAAGCTGGAAGCGACCACCGATCCGCATGGCCAGTTGTTGGGCACGATCGCCCTCAAGCCGGAGGAGATCTACCGTGAGGTACGCGGCATCCCTCCCGATCTGATCGTCTACTTCGGCAACTTACGCTGGCGGGCGGTCGGGTCGGTGGGCATCGGCGCGATCCATACGTTCGCCAACGATACCGGGCCGGACGAGGCGAACCACGCGCCCGACGGCATCTTCATCTGGTACGATCGGCGGATGGCCTGGAGCGGACAGGAGCTGACTGGCCTGCACATCGAAGACGTGGCGCCGACGATGCTCTCGATCATGGGGATGGAGCCGCCAGCGACGATGGAAGGGCGCGTGATCCGCGTCCCAGGCTGAGCGGAACTTGTTGTAGTCCTGATCGTCTTCATAGATGAGAAGAGCGGTCGGATGACGCGGCGCCAGCCATCACGGCGCCAGCCGTTGAAACGGCCGGCTGGTAAGGCGCAACCCCGCACGGCAGGTTTGGGTGCGTTCCCGGCGTGGGATTGATCCGATGCCGCGCTGTGCGACGCGGCGCCAGCCATCACGGCGCCAGCCGTTGAAACGGCCGGCTGGTAAGGCGCAACCCCGCACGGCGGGGTTGGCTCGTGCCTATTTCTTGATGTTCACCACCCACGCGGAAGTGAGAATGCGAAGAATTCAAGGTTGGCGATGTTGGCTGCTGGTTGTGGTTCTCGTCTGGGGATGGGGATTCGTCGGCGATACGGGCGCTCAGGGAGGCCCGCCAGCGGAGGCTGAGTTCGCGCCAGGGGAGGCGCTGGTGCAGTGGCGCGAGGATGTCCGCGCGGTCGACTCTTTGCTCGCGCGCGTGGATGCTGTGCGCATCGACCGCATCGAGGCGCTGCGCGTCGACCGGCTGCGCGTCCCCGTCGGTCGCGAGCTGGAGGTGATCGCCCGTTTGCAGGCCGATCCTCGGGTGGTCTATGCCGAGCCGAACTATCTCGCGCGCGCCGCCTACCTGCCGAACGACCCCGGCTTCGGCTTGCAATGGAATCTGTCCCAGGTCTCTGCGCCGCAAGCGTGGGACCTGGCCCCTGATGCATCCGGCGTGTGGGTGGCGGTCATCGACTCAGGAGCCGATCTCGACCATCCTGACCTGGGCGTCCGTAGCCGCCTCGCGTACGGCTTTGACTATGTGCGCGGCGATTCTGTTCCCGACGACGAGGCTGGCCACGGCACGCATGTCCTCGGCATCCTGAGCGCGCTGACCGACAACGCGACGGGCGTGGCGGGGCTGGCCTGGAATGTCAGGCTTCTCCTCTACAAGGTGTTGGATGCGAACGAAGTGGGCGTCAGCGCCAATGTCGCTGTCGCCATCGTCTCCGCGCGCGACAACGGCGCGCGGATCATCAACTTGAGCCTGACGTTGAGCGGCCCGAGCCAGACTGTGGCCAATGCGGTCAACAGCGCTGCGACCGCTGGCATCCTCCTGGTGGCCGCGGCGGGCAATGGCAACAGCGTCGTCGCTTACCCTGCTGCCTATCCACAAGTCCTGGCCGTGGCCGCGACCACCGGCCAGGATCGTCGCGCGTGGTACAGCAATTACGGCCCGGAGATCGCCGTGGCCGCGCCGGGCGGCCTGGCCGACGGCCAGATCTACAGCACCCTGCCGCGCAGCAAGGGCAGCTACGGCTATAAGTACGGCACCTCGATGGCGGCGCCTCATGTGTCAGCGCTGGCCGCCCTGATCTGGTCGTTGGCGCCGACTCTGTCCCGCGATCAGGTGCGCCAGATCATCCTGGATACGGCGGACAAAGTCGATAGCGCGACATATCCTTACGTGAACGGCCGCAACGATTATCTGGGCTATGGGCGGATCAACGCACATCTCGCCCTGCGCCGCGCTCTGCCGCCGTTGTTGACCGCCTCGCCCCCGCAGTTGGATGTGGTGTTGCCAGCGGCCCAGCCGACCGCGACCCGCTCGATCTTGCTGATTAACCAGAGCTTGCAAGGGACGTCGTGGCAGGCGCAGGTGATAGCGGGCGGGGCCTGGCTCGCGCTGAACCCGCCGACCTCGGGCGTGCTGGCGTATCCGAGCCAGACTCCGTTGGTCTTGTCCATCAATGCGACGGGCCGGCCGCCCGGGTTGTACGTTGGGGCCGTGCGCGTGAGCGCGGCCAGCGGCCAGCAGTTGGATATCCGCGTCCAGCTTCTCTTGTATACACACAGGATGGTGGTTCCTCTGGTAATCCGGTAGTTCTCTGTCCTGCTTGTCCGTGACGAGGGGCGGCGGGTCAGGAGGCCCGCTGCGAACGGACGACCCGCTGTGAATGAAGGATGAGGAGGCGAAAACAGAAACAACGACTGGGGCGCGTGCCGACGGATTTCGTGTTCGGCTATGGAAGCGTCTTCCCCACACGTCCGTTGCTGATCCAGTGGGTCTCCGTTTCGCCGATCGAGCGCGCGCGTGGGGAGAGAGGAGGAAACATGAGACGCATCCACTTAGCGCTCATCGTGAGCGGTTTGATCGGCCTGATCTGGTGGGCAGCGCAGGCGACGGCCTTGAGCCAGCCGATGGCGTTCGCGTCAGCGGCTGACGGTTGGCAGAGCAGCGGCCCTCCGGGCGCCGCCTGGCGATTGGCGCGCAGCCCCGCTTATGCGGTGGATGGGATCGTCTGGGCTGCCACGACCACAGGACTGTACCGTTCAGCGGATCGCGGCGCGTCCTGGACCCTGCTGCAGGCGTCGCCGGGCGCGGGATGGACCCCCATGGGACTGGCCGTCAGCCCTGGTTACCCTGGCGACCCCACGCTATTCGTGGCGTGGCAGGGCGCCAGCGAAGCGATCCTCTTGCGCTCGAGCGACGACGGCGCCACCTGGAGCGAGTTGTGGCGGCCGGCTGCCCTGCGCGCCCTCGCGATCTCACCCAGTTTCACGACAGATGGGACCCTCTTTGCTGCAGGCATCGAAAATCAGGTGTATCGTTCCGTTGATCGCGGCGCGACCTGGACGCTGAGCAACATGGGCATCGACGTCGGGTTCTTCCCCTTCGCCTTCGCCATCTCTCCCGTGTTTTCGACCGACCATACGCTGTTCCTGGCGGGGTTTGGCCCTCTCTATCGTTCGACCGATGGAGGCTTGCATTGGAGCGCTCTCCTCGGCAGCCATGGCCCCCATTACGGCGTGGCCGTCTCTCCCAACTTCGCCGTCGATCGCACGGTGCTCGCCAGCTATCGCGAGATCGAGGCCTCGGTGATCGTGCCGGAGAGCGGCGTCTTTCGCTCGACCGATGGCGGCGACACGTGGACGTACGCCGGCTACGGCCTCCCAGGGACGTACGAGCCGTTCCCGGGGCCGTTGGCCTTCTCGCCGAACTTCGCTTCTGATCACACGGTGTATGTAGCCGATATGGGCACGAATTTCCTGGGCGCGCGCCGCGCCTATCGATCGGTCGACGGCGGCCAGAGCTGGACGACCTTGCCCGACCTGCCGATCGACGCGCCGGCCCACGATCTGCTGGCGACGACAGGCCTGGACACGGTGTATCTGGCTAACGACGCGGGCGTCTGGCGCATCAGCGAGCGTTGCCAGGACTACATCGCTAACGGCGGAGCGGAAGGGGACTTCGGCTGGTCCTTCGGCGGCGCGCGGCCGGCGGCCTACACCAGCGATCGCGCCCACAGTGGCCTGCGCAGCATCCGCGCCGGCCTGCTCTCCGGCTCCCCCGTGCTTAGCTACTCCGAAGCCTGGCAGGAGGTCGCTATCCCGGCCACGGCCACATCGGCCACGCTGCGCTTCTGGCGCTATGCGCAAAGTGGTGAAGTGGCCGCGGGGGAGACGCAGATCGTCCCTGAGGCGGAGTTGCCGCAACGGCTGGTCGACGGGGCCATCCTCTTCGGCGCTGCGGCCAGCGATCTCCAATACGCTCTCGTCGTCCGGCCCGATGGCAGCTTGCACTGGCTCTTGCGCGAACGTTCCAATCTGCGCGAATGGCGTATGGCGGAATATGATCTCTCCGCCTATCGCGGCCAGCGCATCCTCGTCGACTTTGGCGTCTTCAACGATAGCGGCGACGGCGTCACGGCGATGTTCGTCGACGACGTCACGCTCGAGGTGTGTTTCGGCGCTGAACCGACGCCAATGCCAACGCCAACGCCAACGAATACGCCAACGCCAACGAATACGCCAACGCCAACGAATACACCAACGAATACGCCAACGAATACGCCAACGGCAACGGATACGCCAACGCCAACGAATACGCCAACGCCAACGAATACGCCAACGAATACACCAACGAATACACCAACGAATACACCAACGCCAACGAATACACCAACGAATACACCAACAGATACGCCAACGCCAACGAATACGCCAACGCCAACGAATACACCAACGCCAACGAATACACCAACGAGTACGCCGACGGATACGCCAATGCCAACGAATACGCCAACGGCAACGAATACACCAACGAATACGCCGACGGATACGCCAATGCCAACGAATACACCGACGGTGACGGTCGCCTGGCGATATCGTTGCTATCTGCCTCTGATCGCGCGCCAGCCAACGCCGACGCCGACGCCAACGTCAACGAATACGCCAACGAATACACCAACGAATACGCCAACGAATACGCCAACGAATACGGCAACGAATACGCCAATGAATACGCCAACGAATACGCCTACAGCAACTGATACGCCGACGCCAACGAATACGCCGACGGCGACTGCCACGGCGACTTTCGCCTGTTGGGATGCGATCGCCAACGGCGGCTTCGAGGAGGATGCGGCCTGGACCTTCCCCGTCACGGCGTGGACGGCCAGCTACTCGACCCTGCGGGCGCACAGCGGCCTGCGCAGCGGCCTGGCGGGTCTGCTCGCGCCGCCAGCCGTCTACAGTTACTCCAGCATCACGCAGGCTGTCACGATCCCGGCCGAGGCCACGGTTGCGACGCTGGGCTTCTGGCGCTATCCCCAGAGCGGCGAGCTGGCGGCTGGCGCGCGCGCGGGGGTCGCCGCCGATGTCTTGCCGTCTCGCTTGCCAGCGGACCGAACGTTGCCTTTCGCCATCGCTTCGCCTGATCTGCAGTACGCGCTGGTGGTCTTTCCGGACGGCTCCTACGAGTGGTTGTTGCGCGAGCGCTCGAACGCGCTGGCGTGGACCTATGCGGAGTATGATCTCCTGCGTTACCGCGGCCAGACGATCGAGTTGCGCTTCGGCGTCTTCAACGATAGCAGCGATGGCGTGACCGCCATGTTCGTCGACGACGTCACGTTGCAGGTGTGCGTGGGCGCTACGCCGACACCAATGTCAACGAATACGCCAACGCCAACGAATACGCCAACGAATACGCCGACGGCGACCGCTACAGCTACAGCGACGCCGCCTCTGGACGCCCTCGTGATCGATGGCCGCTGGGCGGATCGGGTGATCGGCGATCGTTTCCGCAACGTGCTGTACGCGCTCGCTGGCGGCCGCCTTTACCGCTCGCCCGACGACGGCGCCACGTGGAATCTTGTCGCCGAGGTGCCCGCCGTCGACCGGTCCATCATGAGCGCGGCCGACCCCGATATCCTCTACAGCAGCTACGGCCTGGCCTGTCTGGCCGGCGGTCCAGATATGCTACTCTATAAATCTAGCGACGGCGGCCTCACCTGGCAGGAGCTACCGTCCGTCCGCAATCTGCAACCGCTCCTGGCGCACATCTCCGAGGTCAACTGGGTCCTGGCCGCCGGCTGCGACGCGCCGTATCTGAGCACTGACGGCGGCGCAACCTGGACGGCCCGGCCTGATTCGTCGCCAGAATCGTTGTGGGGAATCTATGAGGCGCGCCGGATGGCGGCCGCGCCGCTGGCTGGCCCACCCGAACCTGAGACGCCCAACTGGGATCGCATCTACGTTGGCGGCGTCTCGGAGGGGGGCGGCGGCGCCGTCATCTTCACGGGCGATCTGGGCGCGACCTGGGCGCGCATCTCGCCGGCTCTCGACTCGGCGCCGTGGTGGATCTCCGCGCTGGAGGCGGATCCGGTGACCGCCGGCCGCCTGTGGTTCGCCGATCCGCATGGCGTATGGGCGACGACCGATAACGGTGGGAGCTGGGTGGTCACATCCTCGGGGCTGGAGGATGTCGTATATCGGGACGAGCCAGGCGCGACCTTCGGCCTGGATGCTCTCGTCTTTCACAACCCGCGGCTGGGCGGCGCCACGCAACGCCTCTACCTGGGGACCGTGCGCGGCCTCTACTGGAAGGGGCTGGCCGATCTGGTGTGGCAGAAGGTCACGGGCACAGGCTTCGATGATCGCGCGATCGAGGGGCTGCTCTTCACCGAGACGAACCCGAACGTTCTGTACGTCAACGCCGCCGACGGCGCGTTCAAATACGCCATCCCTCCCTCAGCGGGGTCAGGCTTCTAACCTGGCTGAAGGGCAGGAGGTCCTGAGATTCCATCCTTCGCAGGAGGAGACATGTCTTCGCATCGCCCTTTGCGTCTGGGCTGTCTGGGCTGCGGCGGCATGGCGCGCGTGCATATGGAGGGCCTGCGCCATGTCGAGGATCTGATCCCCTACGCCTACGCCGATGTCCATCTGCCGGCGGCGGAGCGCTTCCGCGCCGAGTTCGGGGGCGCTTACGCCAGCGTCGATCCCTACGCTGTGATCGCTGATCCTGCGGTCGACGCTGTGTTGATCTGCACCTGGCATGACGCCCATCGACCGCTGGCGGAGGCGTCGCTGGCCGCTGGCAAGCCGGCCTTCGTCGAGAAGCCATTGGCGTTGACGGTCGAAGATTGCCTGGTGATCGAGCGAGCCGCGGCGCGCACGGGCGTCCCGCTGATGGTGGGGTTCAAGTTCCGGCTGGCGCCGATGGTCGCCGCGGCGCGTCAGGCCGTGCCCGCCCCGCTCCTCACGGTGGGCCAGATCGCCGACCGGCGCTGGCCCGACGCGAGCTGGGCGCAACAGCCGATCACCGGCGGAGCCAATGTCCTTTCGCAAGGGGTGCATGCCTTCGATCTGGTGCGTTTCTTGCACGGCCGCGATCCGGTGCGCCTGTGGGCGGCGGGCGGCGCGCTGACGCATCCCGATAGCCCGCTCGTCGACGTCGCGGCGGTCACGCTGGCCTTTGCCGATGACAGCGCAGCCAGCGTGATCGTCCACGACGCTGGTCCAGCGCCGGTGACCTCCAAGTTCTTCTTTGAGCTGTTTGCCGGGGATGTCACCGCCACACTGCACGAGCGCTGCCATGCCCTGACCCTCGCGCGCGGCGACGAGGTCGTCACGATGCGGGCGGCTGCTGGCGACGACGATGCGCGCCTCAGCCCGGAAGGGACGCTTCAGGAGATGCGCGCCTTCGCGCGCCTGGCGCGCACGGGACACGCCGATCCTGGCGTCCCCACTGCCCACGACGGCGCCTGGGCGACCCTCATGGCGACGGCGGCGATCGCGGCCATCACGACGGGCCAGCCCCAGGACCTGGCCCTGTAGGGACGTCTCCCGCTCACGGCCTGTCCATGAAAGGAAGATAGACCTTCCGATCGTAGACGGCGACGGTCATCGTGACGGGGACCGTCAACGGCGCGTAGGGGGTGTCGCTGGCGAAGTAGAGGGCTGCCTCATACTTCCCCGGCGACGCCATCGCGCGGGCGTCGAAGGCGACCAGGACCGTCTGCTGTGCTCCTGGCGCGATCGTCGCCGTGATCGGGGCGACCGAGAGCCAGGCGATGTCGGCGCTCGTGGCGAAAGCTGGCGCGTCGATCTCAGTGTCGGCTGGGAAGAGACCAACGACAGCCGTCGCGCCGGTGGCGGTGTCGGCGATGCGCAGCTCGGCCTGGTGCGTCGCGTTGTTGTAAGCGGCCAGGTAGAGGGTGTGGGTGGCATCGTCGAAATCCATCCCCTGCGTGTAGTTGGCGTCGAAGCCCACCGGCCCGATCACCGTGCTCGCGCCGGTCGTCTTGTCGACGTGCAGCAAGGCGTCGCCGACGATGTCCAGCGCGTACAGTTCGCCGGTGGGGCTGACGGCAATGCCGATGACGCCGGCTGCGTTGGCGATCTCGCCGATCGGCGTCGCCGCGCCGGCGGCCGGGTCGATCGCGTACAGGTGTGAAGTCGTCAAATCGCAGGAAGAAGCGAAGAGCGTCCCCGTAGTCGGATCGCTGGCCAGGCCCGTCCACGTGTGTCCAGGGAGAGGCGTCGCTGGCCCAACATCGGTCGCGACGCCAGAGGCGGTATCCACCGACAGCAGATGGTCGGTAGCGGCGTCCAGCACGTACTCGCGGCTGAAGTCGTCGCCGAGGAAGTCGCCGCCGTAGTATTCGCCGCCGCCGATCGGCCCTACGACCGCCGCGTCCGCTGGCGCATCCGTCGTGAAGGCAAGGAGATTTCCGTTCGCAATATCCACCGCGAAGCCCGGCGCGCCGACGGCGATCCTCTGCGACGAAGGCGAGGAGGTCCCCTCCATCGTCGGTGCGCGTCCCAAGGCCGGCGCATCGGCGCCGCGCGGGAAGTCGGTGGTCGCGGGAGAGTGCGTCGTCGGGGCGGTCGCCGAGGTCTCGGCGATCGCGAAAGTCGCTGCGCGCCCTCCCAGGTTCGACACGATGAGCGGGACGATGGCGCTTCCCCCAGGCTGAACGATCGCCTGCAGCGCCGACGGCTGCGTTGCCAGGCGCCCGGCGGGCAGGGCCAGATCCTGGCGCACGGTCCCTCCTGCTGGCGCCTCGATGGTCGCCGCTGTTTCGCCATAGGCGGGGGCCTTGCTCGCGACGATCTCGCGCAAGCCCGCTGGCGCATAGAGTGTGAAGAACCCTGCTGGCGTCGCCGCGCTGATAGCCGCCCGCTCGCCGTCCACAGCGATGCTCGCGCCCGCGATGGCCGCGCCCGTGTTCGCGTCCACGATGTTGCCGACGACGAGACCGCCGGTCGGCGTCAGGCAGGGAAGCTCCGGCAGGGACGGCGCACGCATCGTTATTGCCACATCGTCTATGTACCACCCCGGCCATCGGACGGAGGAGTCAGAGCGAAAGGAGAAACGGAAGCGGAACGCGTCTGCGGCGTACGTCGTCGGCAGAGGGACATCGACGCGACGCCATTGCAGGCTGACGCTGCCGCTGACGGGGCCGTACACGGTCTCCCACGTCGCGCCGCCGTCGCTGCTCACCTCCACGCTCGCGAAATCGAAGGCGTGTTCCGTGCTCAGCCATTGTTGCCAGGAAAGGACCGGCGCCAGCCCGGTATATGTGCTCAGGTCGATGAGGGGGGAGACAAGGGCGCCATCCTCATTGTCGCCGTAATCTCCATTCAGGTTGGTGGCCCAGACGTTGGCGCCTGAATGGGCCGCGCCGGGGCCGCTCGTCGGCGCGCCCCAGGCCCAAGAGGTGACCCCCGTCCTCGTGAAGCCCCCGTCGTTGCCCTCGAAGTCCCGCTCGAAGGCGACGATGGGAGGCGGCGCATCTACGATCCCAACGCCCACGTCGTCGATGTACCATCCCGGCAGCACGACCGACCAGTCAGAGACAAAAACAAAGCGGACGCGCAGGCCAGCGACGGCGTAGCTGGGGTCGAGGAAGACGACATGCCTGGCCCAGGCGCGATCGACGGCGCCGCTGACGGGGCCGTACGCGGTCTCCCACGTCGCGCCGCCATCGTTGCTCACCTCCACGCGCGCGAAGTCGTAGCCTTCTTCGGTGCTCAGCCACTGTTGCCAGACCAGGACCGGCGTCCGGCCCGCGTAGGCGCTGAGGTCGATGGGCGGAGAGACGAGGGCGCCGTCCTCATTGTCGCCGTAATCCCCATTCAGGTTGGTGGCCCAGACATTGGCGCCCGAGCGGGCCGCGCCGGGGCCGCTCATCGGCATGCCCCAGGCCCAGGAGGCGGCCCCCGTCGTTGTGAAGCCGCCGTCGTTCGCTTCGAAGTCCTCCTCGTATACCAGGTCGAGGCGGTAACCAGGGGCTGAGCAGGTCGCGTCGCCCTCCAGGGCGAACTCCTCCTCGCGATCGCTGGTCAGCGCGCCCAGCGGCCGTTGCGCCTGCGCATAGCCGCCCACCCAGGCGCTTGCCCTGAGCGTGTATGTCGATCCCTGCGCCAGGGTGATGGTGTAGAGGCCCGTGACCGGATCGGTCCACACGGAATCGGCAGGCGCGGGCGGGCTGAAGGGGACGCCGCGCGCGGCGACCTGCGCGTACAGCGGCCAGCCCGTCCTGGCGTCCACAACGCGTCCCGACACCGTGTGGCGGGGCGCTGGCGCCAGCGCCAGGTCCTGGGTCGTGACGCTCCCGGCGGCCACCGCGACCGGCGAGACCTGGGCCGGCAGATAGCCGTAGGCTTGAGCGGTGATCGTGTAGACGCCGCTGAAGACGGTCAGCGTGTAATAGCCCTGCGCGTCGACGCTCGTTGTGCGCACGTTCCCTGGATCTTGCCAGGCCTGCACGATGGCGTGGGGGATCGGGTCGCCTGCCGCCTGCAACATCGCCGCTTCCGTCACGCGCCCGGTCAACGTGCTGTCGCCGCAGGCCTGGAGAGCGGCCTGGACGGCCGCCGCAGCGTTGATCTCGCCCCAGCCGGTCGATTGGTTGGGGAGCCTCTCCGGCCCTTCGCCGCTGCACGCGCCGGGCAATCCAGTGGTGATAGGCGTCGCCGACCGCTCGATCAGCGTCTCCGTGGCCGCGTAGTTGCCGCGCAGGCAGGGAGCCGCCTGCCAGATCAGAGCCACCAGGCCGCTCACGTGCGGCGCCGACATCGAGGTGCCCGACCATCCTCCCTGGTAGGCAGTATCGCTGTCGGGGATGGAGGAGCGGATGTTGACGCCTGGCGCCGCCACTTGCGGTTTGATGGTGGGGAACCCACGTGGGTTGACCGTGTCCGGACGATCGGTGGGGCCGCGATTGGAGTGCTGCGCATACTGTCCGTCCTCGCGACCCGTCGAGCCGACGCCGGTCACGTTGCCGTAGCGCGCCGGATTGCCGACCGTGCCGCACGGCGGCGGCGCAGAGTAACCGCAGTTGGAGTTATTGCCGTTGGAGAAGACGGGGTAGATGCCAGCGGCGTGCCAGGCGTCGACCACCCCCTGGAACCAGTCATCGTAGGAGGTTGCGCAATCGCCCCAGGAGTTGTTGACCACGTGAGGGCGCCGATCGGGATCGGGGTTGTTGCCGTGCAGATCCCAGGGGGCTGCAACGAACTGCGCGCACTCCAGGAGCGCCGTATCGGCGCAATCGTCGGTGCTGCAGCCGCGACAGGCGATCCACTGGGCGCCCGGCGCCATGCCGATCTGGTTGGCGCCGCCGTCGCTGCCCACCATCGTTCCCATCGTGTGGGTGCCGTGGCCATTGTCGTCGGTCGGCGCGTATTGATGGTCGCGATAGGGGTCCCACCAGTTGTAGTTGTGGTCGAAGACGCCGGTCCCCAGAGTGCCACGATAATGGCTGACGAGAGCCTGATGGCTGTAACGCACGCCGGTATCGATGCTGGCGACAACCACCCCTTGTCCGGTGATCCCCTGCGCCCAGGCGGCTGGCGCGCCCACGTGCGCGATGTTCGGCTCGATAGCCTGGACGCCAGTCGGGGCAACTTTGGCTTTGATCGGCTCGATCAGCTTGAGCGTGCGCGCCGCGCGCAAGGCGGCGATCTCAGGGAAATTGAGGAGGCCGTTGAGGACGGCGCGGTCGGAGCGTTCCACCGCGATGACGTTGTCGATCCAGAACGCCCGATATTTGACGCCTTGCTTCTCCAGATAGGCGCGCACGCGCCCCTGGGAGCGGTCGGCGGCGTCCTGTAACGCTTTGTACACGAACCGGCCGCGCTCGCGCCAGTTCATGTCGGCGGCGGCGGCGAGGTCGGGGCGGTCGCGGAAGTAGATCAGGTAGCTGGCCGATCCCGCGGCTTCGATCTGCGCCTGAAGCTGTGGCTCGACCACGATGCCGTTCGCCAGGGACGTTGCAGGCGCGTGGCCGCCTGGGACGTCGGAGATAGCTGCCGCCGACAGCGCCGATGTTGGCGCCGCTGTCGAGAGCAACCAGATCAATGCCAGGACGAGACGGACCCCACCCATGCGCTGTGGCATAGCGAACACCTCCTCTACCCTGTGTTGCGCAGCCCGGCGGCGATGCCGTTGATCGTCAGCAGAATCGCCGCCAGGATCTCGCGCGCTTCGTCGCTCTGCGGATCGCGCAGCCGACGCCAACGTCGCAGGAGATCAACCTGGATATAGTTGAGGGGATCGATATAGGGGTTGCGCAGCCGGATCGATTCCTGCAGCTCCGGCTCGTTGTCGAGCAGCTCCGTCTGGCCCGACACGGTGAGCACGAAATCGCGGCTGCGCTGATAGAGGTCCAGGATCCGCCCGAAGACGCGCTTACGCAAGGCGGCGTCGTTGACCAGGCCGGCGTACATGCGCGCGATGCCCATGTCGGCCTTGGCGAGCGACATCTGACAGTTGTCGATCACGGTCTGGAAGAACGGCCATTCGACATACATCTCGTGCGCCAGGCGGCGCTGATCCTCGCTGAGGTGAGCGACCGCGGTGCCGATCCCTAACCAGCCGGGCAGATTGTGGCGGCTCTGCATCCAACTGAACACCCAGGGGATCGCGCGCACCGTGCTCCAATCGCCGCCCGGCCGTCGACGCGCCGGACGCGATCCGAGCTGAAGGCGGCTGATCTCCTGGATGGGTGTGGCCTCGTTCCAGTAGTCGAGGAAGCCAGGGGTCTCGTACACCACCTCACGATAGACGCGGTAGGCTGCCTGCGACAACGTCTCCATGAGCGCCCGCCATTCGGGCCGGACGCGCGGGCGATGGGTGGGGGCGCTCGCCAGCAACACGGCGTGCACGACCTGCTCCAGATGGCGGCGGGCCAGGGTGGGATCGCTGTAGCGCGATGAGATCACCTCCCCTTGTTCGGTGACGCGAAAGCGGCCGTTCACCGAGCCGGCTGGCTGCGCAAGGATGGCGCGGTTGGTGGGGCCGCCGCCGCGCGCGGTCGTGCCGCCGCGCCCCTGGAACAGCATGAGCTGGACGCCGAGATCGCGACAAAGCGCGCTCAACGTTTCCTGCGCCAGGTACAGCTCCCAGTTGGAGGTCAGATAACCGCCATCTTTGTTGCTATCGGAGTATCCGATCATGATGATCTGGCGGTTGCCGCGCCGTTCGAGGTGGGCGCGATAGAGCGGATGGGTGAGGAGTCGCTCGGTGATGAGCAGGCTCGCGCGCAGCACGCCGATCGTCTCATACAGGGGGACGATGTCCAGGAAGGCTGGCCCTTCGTCTGGTTCGCAACCAGCCCAGCGCGCCAGCAGAAGGAGGCCCAGGATATCGGCCGGCCCGTAGGTCATGCTGACGATATAGGGTCCCAACAGATCTGGACCATAGGCGGCGACCGCGCGCGCCATCAGGCGCAAGGTCGCCATCACCTCGACCGTCTCCACGGCCAGGCCGGCGTCGCGCTCCCAATCCGGGGCTGGCAGCGACCAGGCGCGCTCGATCCAACGCAGGCGCTCATCGTCGTCCAATTCGGCGAAGTTCGCGACGAGGCCCTGGCGCGCCAGGAGGTCGGCCAGGGCGGCGGTATGGCGGCGGCTTTCCTGGCGGATATCGAGGCGGGCGGTGTGCAGGCCGAAGATTGCGACCTGGCGACGCAGCTCGAGAAGATCGTCGGCGGCGATGCGGCGCCCGCGGCTGGCGTCCAGGCTGGCGGCGATCGCGTCCAGGACATCGCGCAGCGGCGCCACTGTGCGCAGATAGGGCAGCGGGCCTGTCGCGCGGCCGGTGAGGTGCGCCAGGGCGTCGTGGCTGCTCAGTTCCTCCAGGTCGGCCTGCACGACGGCCAACAATTGCCGATAGACCTCGCGCGGATATAGCCGCTGGACGCGCTCCCAACACGCCGGCCGGCGCGCCTGCGCTTCGGCCAACCACTTGGCGAGCGCAGACGTCGGCGGCGCCAGCCGTTGCGAGACCGTCAGCGTGTGCGCAAGCGAGGACACCGCGCGCAGGTGGCGCCGGACGGCCAGCCCGCCGTAGAGGCACAACGCCTCCGCCGTCAGATCGGCGGTCACCGATGGGTTGCCGTCGCGATCTCCGCCCACCCACGAGGCGAAGCGCAAGAAATGCGGCGGCGCCTGCAGGCCAGGATAATGAGTGTCCAGGGCCTGCTGCAGCGCCTCATATACCGCTGGCGCGATCTGCCACAGGGTGGCGTCGAAGTAGTAAAGGGCCGTGCGCGCCTCGTCGAGGGCGCTCAATTCGATCGCCCGCACGCGTTCGGTCAGCCAGAGGAGGGCCAGTTGCGCCTGGACGCGCTGCTCGAGGCGCGCCGCCTCGGCCGGCAACAGGTCGCCGCGCTCGCGCTCCGCCAGCAACTGGCTGATCAGGCGCAGCTTGTCCAACACCACGCGGCGGCGCGATTCGGTGGGATGTGCCGTGAAGACCAGTTCGACCTCCAGGGATGCCAGCAGATCGCGCATCTGCTCAGCGGTCACCCCTTGCGCGCGCAGGGTCGCGATGGCCTCGGCCACGGTCTCGTCCAGCGGATGGGGATGCCGGGCGAGCGTCCGCTGGCGCAAGACCCGGATGCGATGGTGCTCTTCGGCCAGGTTGACCAGCTCGAAATAGGTGGTGAACGCGCGCGTCACCGCCTCGGCCTCTGCTACGGCGAAAGCCTGAACCGTCTGCGCCAGCTCGTTCGACGCCTGCGCATCGCCGGCGCGGCTGGCCTTGGCCAGCAGGCGCGCCGTCTCCACCGCCGTGAAGAGGGCATCCCCTTCCATCTCCCGGATGATCTGGCCGAGCAGGTTCCCGAACCAGCGGACGTCCTCGTGCAGCCGTTGTGTCTCCATCCTCACATCCAGTCAAGCAGGTCGAAGACGGAGTCGAGCACCAGGTCCGCGCGCGCCAGGCTCTCCGGATGGCCGAAGCCGGAGAGGACGCCGATGGCCAGCGCGCCCGCGGCCTGGGCGGCCATGACATCTACGGCCGTATCTCCCACCATGGCGCAGTGTTCGATATCGACGTGCAGGGCCTCGGCGGCGTACAAGAGAGGGCCGGGATGAGGCTTGAGCAGAGGATAAGTGTCGCGGGCCACGATCACCTCGAAGCAGCTCCCCAGCCCTTCCTCGCGCACGAAGCGGCGCGCCTCCTCGAGCCGCCGCGTGGTGATGATGCCCAACCGATAGCGGGCGCGCAGCTCGCGGATCGCTTCGGGCGCTCCCAGGACGGCCACGAACGCCTCGGGCGGCCGATAGGCCAGGCGACGGCTGATCGCGTCGGCCCAGGCGAAGGCGCGGTCATCCCATGCGACGCGATCGAGGATCGTGATCAGCAAATTGACCGGCCCCTCCAATGTCCCCAATAGCCAGCGCGCGAAGCGCTGTGGGTTGAGGGCGGGGATGACCCGCTGCAAGGGGGCCAGGCGCAGCGCCCAGTTCGTCACGATCAGATCATCCGTCTCGATCAGGGTGCCGTCCAGGTCGAAGAGCAGCGCCTGTACCTTGCGCCCGCGCACCAGCCCGCGCCAACGCGCGCGCGCGTCCGGCGGCGTTTGCAAAGCGGCGAACGGATCCTGATCGAGCAGCTTGGCGATGCCGTAGCTGACGATCACGCGCAGACAGGCGATGGTCGGCGAGGCCAGGAGGATCCCCAACACGCCAGCGACCTGCGCCCCCGCGATCAGGCCGACGAAGACGACCAACGGGTGCAGGTGGACGCGCCGTCCCACGAAGCGCGGGATCAAGAAGACGTTGTCGAGCTGGAAAACTGAGATGTAGATCAGGGCGACGAGGATCGCGAACCCCAGGTTGCTCAGCGGCAGATAGGTCGAACCCTGGGTGAAGGCGACCAGGACGCCGAGCGTCCCCGCTGTCAACGGCCCGATCGAGGGGATCAGCTCCAGCGCGCCGGCCAGCAGGCCGAGCGCGATGGCGTTGGGCATGCCGACCAGCCAGAGCAGCGTGGAGAGGATAATGCCGACAGCGATCCCCACCGAGATCTGGCCGCGCACGAAGCCGTCCCAGACGGCGGCCAGCTCGCGCCCCAGATGGGCCAGCTCGTCCCGATATTCGGGAGGCGTGCGCTCGATCAGGTAGCGGGTCAGCAGAGCCTGGTCTTTGACCAGCCAGAAAGAGACGACCAGGATGAACGCCAACCAAAGGAGGCTGGAGGCGATGCCGAAGGCCAGCGTGAGCGCGCTGGTGGCCGCTGGCGAGAGCAGGCTCTGCAGCGCGCCGAGCGCCTGATCGTAGAGGGTGGCGAACGTGACCTGGACCCCTGGCATGATCTGGATCGGTCGCTGCGACTCTTGCGCCAGGCTTTGCGCCACTTCCGTCAAGGAGCCGGCCAGCGCACGCATCAACGCCACCACGCGCGGCGTGAGGAGCGCGGGCGCCAGGATCAGCAGCATCAAGAAGATGAGGTAGACCCCGATGACTACCGCTGTATGGGGCCAGCCGGTGCGGCGCACCAGCCAGCGCACCGGGATGTTGAGGAAATAGGCCAAGATGACGGCGATCACCAGGGGGCCGATGATCTGGCTGAAGCGCGACACCAGCCAGACCAGGCCGATCAGGCTGCTGATGAGGACGATCTGTTTGGTCAGCGTGCTCCAGCGCGGCGGCGGCATGCGGCCAGGCTGGGCAGTGGGTGGGAGATTGGACGCCATAGATGGGTGTAACGCATAAGCGTGTCGCAGGCGATCGCGTCGTCGGCGACACGCTTATGCCAGGAAGCTCTCCTCGTCGGATCGAGAGCGTCCCTCAGTCGACCCATCCGACCAGGGCGGGAGGCCAGTAGGAGAGCCAGGCGCGCCCGATGATATGGTCCCGGTGGACGGGGCCGAAGGAGCGAGAGTCATTGGAAGCGGATCGGTTATCTCCCAATACAAACACCGTCAAGGGAGGAACGACGCGCGGGGCCATCGTCTCGTGCGAGCGATAGATGACATACGGTTCGTCCAGCGCCTCGCCGTTGATGTACACGATGCCATCGCGGATCTCGATCGTGTCGCCGGGCAGGCCGATCACCCGCTTGATCAGCAGCTCGCTGCCGCGCTCGGGGAGCCGCAGCACGACGACGTCGCCGCGACGAGGGGAGTGCAGGCGATACGAGATCTTCTCGACCACCAGCCGTTGATCGGTGTGCAGGTTCGGCTCCATGCTCTGCCCGTAGACGCGCGTCGCCTGCGCCAGGAAGAGCTGGATGACCAACGCGATGACGACGGCGGGGACGACCGTCTCCGCCGCCTCGCGCAGCATCGCTGCAAGTCGTCGACCCACGCCGTCAGTGTGCGGCGATCCCTCCGGTCCGCTGCTAGGGGTCGGTGTCTCCTCTTCCACTATCCTGCTCTCCCTGCACGACGATCGTTGTCGATCACTTGCCGACGTCCGCGGTCCATCCGTCATCACGAACGAGGCCGTCCGCCGCGCTCGCCGCCGCGTCCACCGCGTTCGTTGCGGCCGCCTTCGCGAGCGGCGCTGCGCCCGCCCTCGCGTCCGCCAGAACGACCGCTTTCACGACTGCCGCCGCGGCTGCCCTCGCGCCCACCGCCGCGGCTGCTGCTGCGCTCGCCTCCACGCCCGCCGCCGCGATCGCGCTCGCGCGCCTCCTCGGCCGTCCATCCTTCGAGCACCGCCTGCCGCGAGAGGCGGATCTTGCCGGCGGGGTCGATGTCCGTGACCATCACCATCACCTCGTCCCCCACCCGCACGACGTCCTCGACGGAGGGGGCGCGATAGTCGGCCAGTTGCGAGATGTGGACCATGCCATCGACGCCCGGGAGGATCTCCACGAACGCGCCGTACGGCTCGGTGCGCACGACGCGGCCCGTGTAGATCTTGCCGACCTCCACCTGCTCGGTCAGCGACTCGATCTCGCGCACCGCGGCCTCGCTCGCCATGCGGTCGGTCGCAGCGATGTAAATCGTGCCGTCTTCCTCGATGTCGACGCGCACGTCGTACTCTTCCTGGATCTTGCGCACGACCTTGCCGCCGGGGCCGATCACCTTGCCGATCTTGTCGGGATCGATCTTGATCGTGACGATGCTCGGCGCATAGGCCGAAAGCTCCTTGCGCGGCTCAGGGATCACTGCCAGCATCTTCTCCAGGATGGCCAAACGGCCCTCGCGCGCCTGAGCCAGCGCCTGCTCCAGGACCGTCGTCGACAGGCCGCGGATCTTGATGTCCATCTGCAGCGCGGTGATGCCGTGGGCGGTGCCTGCGACCTTGAAGTCCATGTCGCCGAGGGCGTCCTCGATGCCCTGAATGTCGGTCAAGATGGCGTAGCGGCCGCTTTCGTCCGTCACCAGGCCCATCGCCACGCCCGCGACCGGCGCCTCGATCGGCACGCCGGCGTCCATCAGGGCCAGCGTGCTGCCGCACACCGAAGCCATCGAGGTCGAGCCGTTGGACGACAGCACCTCGGACACCAGGCGGATCGTGTAAGGGAACTTGTCCTCCGACGGGATCATGGGCAGCAGCGCCCGTTCCGCCAGCGCGCCATGGCCGATCTCGCGGCGCCGGGGGCCGCGCAGGGGCCAGACCTCGCCGGTGGAGTACGGCGGGAAGTTGTAGTGATGCAGGTAACGCTTGGTGTCCTCCGGGCTGAGCGTGTCGAGGGTCTGCGCCTCACGCGGCGTGCCCAGCGTGGCGATCGTCAGCACCTGCGTCAGGCCGCGGTTGAAGAGGCCGCTGCCGTGCACGCGCGGCAAGAGGCCCACCTGGCAGGAGACCGGCCGGATCGTCTTCGCGTCGCGTCCGTCCGGGCGGACGCCCTCGTCCAGGATGCGCTGGCGGACGATGGACTTGACGATCTGATCGAACGCCATGCTGACGCTCTCCGCGTCATGCCCCTCGGCCAGTTCCTCGACGATCGCGGCGCGCAGCGTCTCCAGCGCTTCCGAGCGTTCGGCCGCGGCCAGCCCCTGGACGATGACCTCGCGGATTCGGCCCTCCGCGCGCTCGCGGACGGCGGCGACCGTCTCCGGGCCTGGCTCGAACGCCGTGTACTCCATCTTGGGCTTGCCCAATGCGGCCGCCATCTCCTTCTGGACGCGGATCACGTCCTGCATGGCGGCGTGGCCCAGGCGCATCGCCTCCAGCATCATGTCCTCGGGGATCTCGTGCGCGCCCGCCTCGACCATCAGGATGGCGTCCTCGGTGCCAGCCAGGCGCAGATCAAGCGTGCTCTGTTCCATCTGCTGGATGGTGGGGTTCATGACGAACTCGCCGTCGATGTAGCCCACACGCACCGCGCCCACCGGCCCATAGAAGGGGATGTCGGAGATCATCAGGGCCGCGGAGGCGCCGATGATGCCCAGGATGTCGAGGAATGTCTCGCGATCAGCGGCCAGCGCCGTCAGGATGATCTGAACTTCGTTGCGGAAGCCTTTGGGGAACAACGGGCGCAACGGACGATCGACCAGACGGCAGAACAGGATCGCCTCGTCGCTCGGCCGTCCCTCGCGGCGCATGAAAGAGCCGGGGATGCGCCCCGCCGCGTAAAGGCGCTCCTCGTACTCGACGCTCAGAGGGAAAAAGTCGCTGGCCTCGCGGACCTTCTTCGCGCCGGTGGCGGTACACAACAGGACCGACTCGCCGGAGCGGACTGTGACGGCGCCGCCAGCCTGGGGGGCCAACAGCCCCGTCTCGATGATGATCTCGTTGTCGCCAACGCGTGCGGTGAAACGATGAGGTTGGTTCATAGGAAGTCCCTTTCTCTTACGGAAGATTGCCGCCTGGCCACGCCGCCCCTTTGCGATCTGACGCCGACGGACGAGCGAAGCGCCTCTCTGTTCTCCTGCGAGAGGGCCATCGCCTCGTCTCCTCTGCCCCAGCCGAACGCGAGCGGCCGATCGATTGGCGCCGTCCAGAGGTCAGGGACTGGCGAGTGCAGCCAAACTTGAGCGCTATCGTTTGGCCCCACTCGCCAATTCCTGGACCTCTCGACGACAGTATCAGCGCCAGGCGATCGCTGAACCCTTGCCCAAACGAAAACGAGTAGACGGGTGAACCTGCCACCACATCTACTCGTCCATGTCATCCCATGACTGGCTTATTTGCGTAGACCGAGGCGCTCGATCAAGTCCCGGTAGCGTTGATGGTCCTTATTCGCCAGATACGCCAGATGGCGTCGCCGCTGGCCTACCAGTTTGAGCAACCCGCGCCGTGAGTGCTCATCATGCTTGTGTTGCTTCAGATGCTCCACCAGATGGTTGATGCGGGTGGTCAACAGCGCAACCTGCACCTCGGGCGAACCAGTGTCCATGTCATGGACGTGGTATTCCTGAATGATCGTTTGCTTCTGATCCTTCGAGAGCGACACTTGCCTTCTCCTTCCTGAGCTCCAAGCCGAAGCACCGCTGGAATACCGTGGCGCATGCTTCAGCCAATAACCAGGAGCGATTATAACATAATGGATAGGGCTGCGCAAATGTGCTCTCAAGCCGGTGCGTTTCAGTTTGGTGGCGAGTGATAGGCTTGCCGCCACGCTCATCAAAGTCGTTTGGGTGCGCCAGAGCGCGCGAGCGTATCACAGTCCTCTGGATTGTGAGGCGCGGCGCAGCGCAACCCGGAGGATTGCGGTACGGCCGCACACACAGGCAATGGCGAATGAGCAATCAAGGGCGGAGGCCCAACGCGGTCCACAGCGCTTGCAGGCGCTCGGCCCAGCCGGCGAAGGGGGTAGAACGCGCCGTCAGGCGGCTCAAGCCCACGGCCGTCGGCGGGGCGGCGGGGCCGATGTTGACCACGCAGTTCTGGGTGCTGGCCGCGATCTGGCTGCCGTCGTTGCGCGCCAGCTTCTGATACGTGAACCTCAAGACAGCGATGTCCTCCTGCAGAGGGATGAACGTCATGCGCGCCAGGGGGCCGGAGCCGCTGACGGGGGCAGGGTGCTCCGTGTGCAATTGCGTGACCGCGTAGGCCACCGCGCCGCCCGCGGCGTTGACGGCGACAAAGTTCTGGACGACATAATCAGGAGCGAGGAAATCGCCCAGCGGCGCCACCTGCACGCCCTCCTCGCTGGCGGAGGCGTCGACCGCCTGCAGGAGGTTGTCCTGGAAGTGCAGGTGAACATCGGCGGCGTACAGGTCGGCCACATTCTCCACGTAAATGTCGAGCGTGAACTCCTCGCCGACCGTGGCCTCTTTGAACGTCGGCTCGCAGCGCACGATCGGCCCATCCTGCGCGCGCGCGGTCGCCGGCGCGATCGCCAGGCCGATCAGCGCGATCCATCCCACCAACCAGACGATCGTCCTCCATACCCGCTTGTCGTCGCTCATTGACTTCCTCTCCTTCATCAGACAGCCCTCGACCACGAAACGAACAAGGTACCCAGCAGCTTTGCGCTCACGAACGAGAGGGCAGAGTCATTGTCCTCCCTTGATCGCCAGCGGCGCGTAGAGGCGCCAATCCAACGCCGGCGGCAGGCCATCGGGGGTGATCCAGTAGACCGCCGAATGGGCGACGACGGGGATCAGCTCGCCGTCGCGCGTGCTCAACTCCTGGTATGCGATCGCGAAGGCGCCCAGGCCCGTGCGCAGCGGATCGACGGTGAAGGAGAAGAGCCGGCCGCTGCCCTGCGCTGGCAGGCGCGGATTGCGCTGCGCGGCAGCGTACCAGATGCGGCCCGTCGCTGGATCGGCCTCCCCGTGCAACAGGAAATCGGGATAGAGCAGCTCGTTGTGGATCACGACCTGGATCCCAGGCCGCGCTGGATCGGCGTCGCGCACCTGGAACAGCGTGGGGTCATAGCGCAACTGCACATCGGCGCCGTACAGGTCGATCACGTCTTGCACATACACTTCCACGGTCAGCGGCGCATCCGCACGGTAGCTGCCGTCGGCGGGCAACACGCGCAGGTGCGTCACGAGGGTGTCGGCGGCGCCGGATGCTGACGGCAGCGCTGCCAGCACGCTGATCGCCAGGACAATCCCCAGCCAACCCCAGAACCTGTTGCGCATGGCGTCAACTCCCCGGCGTTCAGCGCCGGCCCCGCAGATAGACCACCGCGGCCAAGGCCCCCAGGACGCCCGCCAGCGCCAGCAGGCCGCCGCCCGCGACGAGCAGCAGGCGCGCCGAGCGCGGGGCCGCGCGGGTCGTGGGCGCGCCGTCCGGGGCCGCCGCCAGAGGGAGCAGCGTCGTGTCCGCCCGCGCGAGGGCGATCGCCGTCGGGGTGGCTGGCGGCGCCTCCGTCGCTGTCGCCGTGATCGCCAGGGAAGCAGCCGGATCGTCTGTGGGCGCGCTGGTTGCGGCTGCTGTCGGCGAGGTCAGCGCATCCGCCGATACGGTCGCAGGCGCCGGGGCGGTCGGCTCGCTCGTCGGCGCGTCGGCGGGAGCGGCCGTCGCCGTCGGCGCGGCCAGCGTGGGAGACGACGGTTCAGCGGACGACGCCTGCGCCGTCGGCTCCTGCTCTACGGCGACTTCCGTCGGCGCGAGCGTCGCGACCGGCGGCGCCGGCTCGTCCTCCGGCGTCCCTGTGGGCATCGACAGGCTGGCCGCCCGCGTCGGCAGCGGCGTGGCGGTCGGGCGGGCGCTGACCGCCTGGGCGATCGTCACCTGGCCGCTGGATAGGGCGACGGGCAGCTTGGAGCCGTCGGGGCGGGCCAGCTCGGCGCGCGTGAGGGTCAGGGGAGAGGCGGCGCCGGCGCGCAGCCGGACGACGACCAGCGGCCCGGCGCCGCTCTTGGGTTGGCTGGGACTGAGCTGCGTCATCGCCATGTGGATCACGCCCGCCTGGTTGTCCGCCTGGTTGATGATCACGAAGCCAGGGTCGAGGAACAGCCCCAGCCCCACCTGCACGCCGTCCAGAGAAGGATCGCTATCGACCACGGCGACCGCCGCCGGGTCGAAGG
>FWWM01003205.1_pt1 | contig 41456 bp, 48 predicted proteins | sample 2228351 | NCBI WGS metagenome assembly FWWM01 (sample SAMEA103939774, study PRJEB20133) | metagenome
GGCTCATCATCGCTTCCATCAGGCGCATGACACGCCGTATCGCAAAACTCGAATTATGAGTCGGGCTCTTAGCCATCAAGGACGTAGCGACGCATTAATATCGATCAACTGGCCCTTTTCTTGCTTTTCAACGGGTTTCGGCGGGAGAGACGGGTGCGACCCTTGGCGATGTCCCGCTGGTCCGCTAGGAGGACGGGTCTATGGACCGTATCCTTATTCGCGGCGGCAACCGGCTGTCGGGCCGCCTGAAAATCTCGGGCGCGAAGAATGCCGCGCTCACCCTGATGCCCTGCGCGATCCTGACCGATGAGCCGGTCACGCTGCGCAACCTGCCGCGCCTGGCCGATGTCGACGGGTTCGGCCATCTGCTCAACCAGATCGGCGCGTCGACGCGGGTCGAGGGCACGCGACCGGAGGATTTCGGCCGGGTCATGACGATCCGGGCGGGCCAGCTCTTCTCGACCGAGGCGCCCTATGACATCGTGCGCAAGATGCGTGCGTCGATCCTGGTGCTCGGCCCCATCCTTGCGCGGGCAGGCGAGGCGCGGGTGTCGCTGCCCGGCGGCTGCGCGATCGGCAACCGCCCGATCGACCTGCACCTGAAGGCGCTCGAAGCCATTGGCGCGGAGATCGAGCTGACCGCCGGTTACGTCAAGGCCAGCGCCCCGGGCGGGCGCCTGTCGGGCGGACGCTACACCTTCCCGGTGGTGTCGGTCGGCGCGACCGAGAATGCCTTGATGGCCGCCGTGACGGCCAAGGGTACCTCGGTGCTGGGCAATGCGGCGCGCGAGCCCGAGATCGTCGACCTGTGCCGCCTGCTGATTGCGATGGGCGCGCGGATCGACGGCGTCGGCACCGAGACGCTGACCATCGAAGGTGTCGACCGGCTGCACGGCGCAACCTATTCGGTGATGCCCGACCGGATCGAGGCGGGCAGCTATGCCTGTGCCGCTGCGATCACCGGCGGCGACCTCGAGCTGGTCGGCGCCTCCGCCGAGGATATGCGCGCGACGCTCGCCGCGCTGACCGAGGCCGGCGTCACCGTCGAGGAGAAGCGCGATTCGATCCGCATCACCGCGCATGGCCCGCTCCAGCCGCTGACCCTGTCGACCGCGCCCTATCCGGGCTTCGCCACCGACATGCAGGCGCAGTTCATGGCGATGCTGTGCATGGCGCAGGGCACCAGCACGCTGACCGAGACGATCTTCGAAAACCGCTACATGCATGTGCCCGAGCTGGCGCGGATGGGCGCGGATATCCAGGTGCATGGTCGCACCGCGATGGTGAAGGGTGTCGAGAAGCTCACCGGCGCGCCGGTGATGGCGACCGATCTGCGCGCCTCGATGAGCCTGATCCTGGCGGGTCTGGCGGCGGAGGGCGAAACCTCGGTGAGCCGCGTGTACCATTTGGATCGCGGTTACGAGCGGTTGGAAGAGAAGCTGTCGGCGGTCGGTGCGGACATCGAGCGCGTCGGCGACTGACCTCCTATTCCTCCCCTGCAAGGGGAGGAATAACGTTCCCTACGTCACCAACCGCTTCAACGTCTCCACGCGGTCCGCCTCGGCGGCGGGTTTGTCGGTACGGATGCGGGCGATGCGGGGGAAGCGCATCGCGACACCGGACTTGTGCCGTTTCGACTCATGGATCGAATCGAACGCGATCTCCAGCACCAGCGTCTTTTCCACCTCGCGAACGGGTCCGAAGCGCTGGACGGTATGCGCACGCACGAAGTGGTCGAGCTGTCGCAGCTCCTCGTCGGTGATCCCCGAATAGGCCTTGCCGACCGGCAGCAACTCGCCACCCTCGGTCCAGCAGCCAAAGGTGTAATCGCTATAATAGCTCGAGCGCCGGCCATTGCCGCGCTGCGCATACATCATCACGCAATCGGCAGTCAGCGGATCGCGCTTCCATTTGTACCACAGTCCCACACGCCGGCCGCCGCTATAGGGAGAGTCACGCCGCTTGAGCATCACCCCCTCGATCGCGGCGTCGCGGGCGGTGGCACGCAGGCCTTCAAGGGCCGTGAAATCCTCCGCCTCGATCACCGCGCTGACGTCGAAGCGGTCGGGATCGAGCTTGGCGGCAAACGCCTCCAGCCGCCGCCGCCGCTCCGTCCAGGGGAGGGCGCGGACATCCTCGGTCCCGTCGACCAATATGTCGTAGAGCCGGACGAAGGCCGGATAGTCGGCCAGCATCTTTGCCGACACCGTCTTGCGGCCCAGCCGCTGTTGCAACGCGTTGAAGCTGGCGGCCCCCCCGCCATCCTCCAGCGTGCCGCCCTGATGCTCGCCCTTGACCAGCAACTCGCCGTCCACCGCGCCGATCGCATCGAAGGCGCTCGCCACATCGGGAAAGGCATGGGTCACATCGTCGCCCGTCCGGCTGTAAAGCCGCGTCTGCCCCGCGACATGGACGATCTGCACCCGGATGCCGTCCCATTTCCATTCGGCGGCATAATCGGCCAGGTTGACGCGAAGATCCTCCAGCGGATGCGCCAGCATGAAGGGGCGAAAGACGGGCACGTCGGCGGGCGTGGGCTGCGCACCCTTGCCCTCGCCCCAGGCGAAGAGTTCGGCATAGGGTGGCGACAGGCCGTGCCAGACTTCTTCCACCGCCTCGACATCCAGCCCGAAAGCTTCCGCGAAGGCGGTTTTGGCCAGCCGCGCCGACAGGCCGATGCGAAGGCCGCCGGTCGCCATCTTCAAAAGCGCGAACCGCTCCTCGGCCGTCAGCCGGTCGAGCATATCGGCCAGGACGGCGGGCGCGTCCGAGCGCGACAGATGCCGCAACCGCTCGACCACCGCGCCGACCGAGAGGGGTTGGGGGTCGAGCGGCCGGTCGGGCGCGGGCCAGAGCAGCGCGACCGTCTCGGCCGTGTCGCCGACATAGTCGCGGCTCATCCGGAACAGGACGGGATCGACCCGCTGTTCGATCAACGCGCGGATCAGCGCGGGCTTGACGCCGGGCAGGTCGAGATCGCCCGTCAACGCGGCCATTGCCCAACCCCGGTCGGGGTCGGGCGTGGCGGCGAGGTAATCGGCGACCAGTTTCAGCTTGGCATTGCGCGACCGCGTGTAGATCAGCGCGTCGAGCAAGCCCGCAAAGTCGCGCACCGGCGCGTCAGTCTATCGCGTTCTTCACCGACTTGCCCGCGACCAGCCCGAGCACCAGGAAGATCACGAACAGCGCGATCGCGATGAAGAACAGGATCTTGGCGATACCGACGAACGCGCCGCCGATGCCACCGAAGCCGAGGGCGCCGAGGATCAATCCGACGACAAGAAAGGTGATGGCAAGCTTGAGCATGGGGCAATCCTCTTGACCTGATAGGGGATTAACCGGCCAGTCGGGTTGGTGTTCCAGTTACGGATGATCCCGGATAAAACGGGGGCGGCCGGGCTCCGATTTTTTGGATATTATGCCAAGTCCATTGGCAAGCGCGGCAACGCCGTGGAAAGAGCGCTGTCATCATGCCCTATCCGATCCATCGTTTCCAAGCCATGTGCCGCCTGACCCCCGAAGAGGAGCGGCGGTTGCTGACATTGGGCGACGCCGAGGTTGTCCGGCGGCGCGGCGAGACCTTTCAGCACGAGGGGGATGTGCTGAGCGGATTCCACCTGCATCTGCGGGGCTGGATCAGCTCGTCGATCCTGCTGCGCAGCGGGCATCGGTTGATCCAGAAAATCCATTTGCCCGGCGATATGTTGGGCACGCCCAGCATGGTCCTGCCCAAGGCCGCCGACACACTGACCGCCATTACCGAGGCGGTGACGGCCTTCGTGCCCTATGAACGGATCGGTCAACTCTTTACCGAGGCGCCGCGGTTGGCCGCACTGTTCACCGTGGCGGTGCAGATGGAGCGGCTGACGCTGATGGACGTGCTGGCCGTCACCGGCAACGCCTCGGCGCGCGAGCAGCTGGCGCGGCTGCTGGTCGATCTGCACGCCCGGCTCAGTCCGATCGGACTGGTTCAGGATGACAGCTTTCACCTACCGCTGACCCAGGAAGTGATGGGCGACCTGCTCGGCCTGACCGCGGTACACGTCAACCGCACCATCCGGGCTATGGAAGCGGACGGGCTGGTCTCCCGCGAGGGGCATCGGATCCGCCTGCTAAACCTGGCCGCGCTGCGCGACATCTCGCCGCTGCCACCCCGGCGACCGCAATTCGAACCGGTCTGGCTGCCGGCTCCCCTGTGAGATAAGCCCGTCATTGGGGGATGCGAGAAAGGCCCCAGCGTCGACCGGGGCCTTTGCTTGATCCACGATGCCGGAGCAATCAGCCCTTGCGGCCCGCCTCGAACAGGAACCAGGCGCGTTCCTCGGCTTGATCGGTCCATTCGTCGACGATGCCGCTGGTGGCATTGTCCTTGGCCTCTTCCGCGGCATCCTTGACGGTGCGGAAACGCTCGACGAGCTTCAGATTGTCGTCGCGCAGTTCGATCAGCATGTCGGCGGCCGCCACGAATTCGCGGTCATTGTCGACAATGGTCTGGCGGCGCGCGATATCGCCGATCGAGCGCAGCGTGACGTTGCCCGTCTTGCGTACCCGCTCGGCAATGGCGTCGGTCACGCCCAGGATCTGCGTCGCCTGATCGTCGAGCATCAGGTGATAGTCGCGGAAATGCGGACCCGAAACGTGCCAATGGAAATTCTTGGTCTTCAGGTAGAGCGCATAGCAATCGGCCAGCGCGCCGTTCAGCGCGTCGGCGACGCTGGCGGTCGCGTTGCGGTTGAGGTCGGTCGGCGTATCGAGTGCCGGGTTGATATCGGACATGGACATACTCCAGCTGTCGGAAAATGGTTCGTTGCGTAAACGATCCGATGGCGCAATGGCTCCTTCCATGTCCATGGACAAAAGCCTGCACTGTCTGATCGATCGCCTAAATCAATCCCTTGACCGATAGCCCGACGATAATCCCGCTCAGGATCAGGGCCGCGCCGCCGAACACCCGGATCGCGCGCCAGGCCAGCCGCCGCCACTCCCGCGTGCCCAGCAGGATCGCGGGCAGCAGCGCCCCCGCCAAGCCCAGCATCGCCCCGGGCCATGCGGCCCAGGGCAGGGGAGACCGGGCGGCGGCGATCGCGATCAGCACCGGCCCCGATTCCATCAATAGGATCCACCCCGCGCCCAGCGTCGCGATCCCGAACACGCCCAGATGGACCGAGCCGAACGGCGAGCCGGGGCGCGGCAACCGCCCCATCATGCCGATGCCCACCAGCGTCAGCGCGACGGCCAGCAGAAGGGTGCGGGTTTCGGGCGTCACCTGTGGACCCAGCATGATCCCGATCCGGATCGCCACCACCGCCAAGATGCCTTGTGCCAGCATCACCCCGGCCAGCACCGGCATGGCGCGACCGGTCCGTTCCGCCAGGCGCTCGGCAAAACCGCTCAGTCGTCCGCCCGCCTGCGACAGCAGCGTGACGACCAGGACGATCATCAACGCATCCATCAGCTAGACAGACGCACCGAACAGGCCTCGGCAAAGTCGTTCGCGGTCTGCCAATCCTGTCGCTCGCTGGTGATCGCATCACTCAGGATCGCGAACCAGCCATGGACCGGCGCCCTGTTTTGCTCCCGCATCAGGGCGCGGTCGATAAAATGGGTGACAGTGACGGCGGGGGCCAGTCCATGCCGATGGGCGATGCGGCGAATCGCCTCCACCCCATCGATCAGCTCAACGGGCCGCACATAGGGCGCGGACACGTCGAGCGCAGCGATCCGCGCGCAGAGCTGGATGCGAATCTCGGCAACGCCGCTATCCCCCTGGAAGCCCCTGTCGGGTGATTCGCCCGGCTCCATCCTGATGGTCATCCCTCTCATGGCCGCCCGATAGCGGTAAGTGGCACCGTTACCATAGGCTGTTGCCCGTAAAGAGGGGCTTAAATCGGGTGAATTGCTTGACTCGCGCGGGCATATGGGCCATGCACCGCCCTTATATAGCGGCGGCTTCGGCTGCCGCTTTCGCTTTTTCACGCATACAGGAACCAGGTCATGGCCAAGCCGACCACCGTCAAGATCAAGCTCGTCAGCTCGGCTGATACCGGCTTCTTTTACGTCACCAAGAAGAACCCGCGCACCAAGACCGAGAAGCTGAGCTTCAACAAGTACGACCCGGTCGTGCGCAAGCATGTCGAGTTCAAGGAAGCCAAGATCAAGTAATTCGCATCAGGGCGCCGACCGCGGCGCCCTGCGAATGCTTGAAGGCGTGAAGCCGCCGTCCGTCCGGACGCGCGGCTTTTTGTCGTTGGTTCTGCTCCCCCTCCCGCAGGCGGGAGGGGGCCGGGGGGAGGGCCGGGAGTCTCATGGAGACCATCGCCCGTGACTTTCCCTCCCCCATTCCAGTTTCAGGTAAACGATGCCCCGCATCGTTTAGGTCATGCCGGGGGCATGACCGACCTGAAACTCGCTTGCGGGAGGGGTGCGTTACTGGGCCACCATCACGCGTAACCGCCTCCCATCAGCGAGTTGCATGGTATCTCGGGGCCTTGCCGCCGCCGCAAGCACGCCCCTCCCGCAAGCGGGAGGGGATGGGGGAGGGAACGGGGCCTCGCAGAGACCACCCTCACCGCCCCAACCCGGAAACGCATCGTTGCGACTCTAGCCTTTGACGTGCGTTAACCGCACGGCCCACAAAGGTCGCAGTCCAACAGGGAGATTCCACCCATGCGTTTCGCCGTTCCCGCCGCCCTGGCGCTTGTCCTCGCCGCCCCCGCCGCCATCGCCCAGACCCAGCCCGGCGCCCCGGTCGCCTCGCGCGTCGTCGCGGGCACCTATGCCGTCGACCCCGCTCACACCCAGGTCACCTGGTCGCTGAACCATATGGGCTTCTCGATGCTCGAGGGGCAGTTCGGCGCGTCGGAAGGCACGCTGACCATCGACCCGGCCAAGCCGCAGGCCGCCAAGGTCGACGTGACCTTCAAGATCAACGATCTCTCGGTCACCGCCGCGCCCTTCGCCAATCACCTGAAGTCGAAGGACTTTTTCGACGCCGCGACCTATCCGACCGCGCGCTTCGTCTCGACCGGCGTGAAAGTCATGGGCACCAAGGCCGTCATCACCGGCAATCTGACCATCAAGGACCAGACCAAGCCGGTGACGCTGAACGCCACCTTCTTCGGGGCGGGTACCAATCCGATGTCGAAGAAGCTGAACATCGGCTTCCGCGCCATGGGCAAGATCAAGCGTTCGGACTTCGGCGTCGGCGCCTATGTCCCGGTCGTGGGTGACGAGGTCGACCTGACGATCAACGCCGCCTTTACCGCGCAGTAAGTCCCCTCTTCCATCTCTCATCCGCGAAAGGCGGGGTCGCGGAATTGCGGCTCCGCCTTTTGCGTGGCTGACGATCCGCTGAAAAATTTGTCACCACGCAACAAAGCGTGTGCCCGGTCCATCGGCGATATGGACAAGGCTCTTTCGACACGGCATGAACCTGCCACCATGATCGCCGCGCCGCTGCTCCGTTCGCTTCGACTTATCCGCCCTTAGGGGAGGATCGGCGTGGCCATGCGCGACTTCCCTAAGGGCCGAATGAACCGATAGACCTGCCCCCGCCGCGCCTTTGGCCAGATGCGGCCGAGAATGCTGGAAGACCCGATCATGCTCCGCGATCCTTCGACCAAATACCGCCCCTTCCCGACCATCACTCTGCCCGACCGGCAATGGCCCAACCGCACGATCACGAAGGCGCCGCGCTGGCTGTCGACCGATCTTCGCGACGGCAACCAGGCGCTGATCGACCCGATGGACGCCGAGAAGAAGACGCGGATGTTCGACCTGCTGGTCAAGGTCGGGCTGAAGGAGATTGAGGTCGGCTTCCCCAGCGCGGGCGCGACCGAGTTCGACTTCATCTCCGGCCTGATCCGCGAGGATCGCATTCCGGAGGATGTGACGATTCAGGTGCTGACCCAATCGCGCCGCGACCTGATCGAGCGCAGCTTCGAAAGCCTGGAGGGCGCGCGCACCGCGATCGTCCATCTGTACAATGCGGTCAGCCCGGCCTGGCGCAAGATCGTCTTCGGCATGACCCGCGACGAGGTCCGGACGATCGCCGTCGAGGGCGCCAAGATCCTGCGCGACGAGGCGGCCAAGCGCCCCAACACCGACTGGTTTTTCGAATACAGCCCGGAAACCTTCTCCACGGCCGAGCTGGATTTCTCGGTCGAGGTCTGCGCCGCCGTCATGGACGTGCTGAAGCCGACGCCCGACCATCCGCTGATCCTGAACCTGCCCGCCACCGTCGAATGCGCGACGCCCAATGTCTATGCCGACCAGATCGAATGGTTCGGCCGCAACATCCCGAACCGCGACTCGGTGGTCATCTCGCTCCACACGCATAACGACCGGGGTACCGGCGTCGCCGCCGCCGAACTGGGCGTGATGGCGGGCGCCGACAGGGTCGAGGGCTGTCTGCTCGGCAATGGCGAGCGGACCGGCAATTGCGATCTCGTGACCGTCGCGCTCAACATGTATACGCAAGGCGTCGACCCCAAGCTCGACCTGTCGGACATCGACGAGGTGGTGAACACGGTCAATTACTGCACCAACCTGCCCGTCCATCCGCGCACGCCCTATGCAGGCGATCTGGTTTTCACCGCCTTTTCGGGAAGCCATCAGGACGCGATCAAGAAGGGCTTCGCGGCGCAAAGCCAGCGCAACGACGATCTGTGGGAAGTCCCCTATCTGCCGATCGACCCCGCCGATCTCGGCCGCTCTTACGAAGCGGTCATCCGCGTCAATTCGCAGTCGGGCAAGGGCGGCGTCGCCTGGGTGATCGAGCAGGACAAGGGGCTCAAGCTGCCCAAGCGGCTCCAGGCCGATTTCAGCCGCCATGTCCAGGCGATGGCCGACGCCACCAGCCGCGAGCTCAACGCCGCCGATATCTGGGGCGGGTTCGAGGCGACCTATCTGCCACGCGAAGGCGACCGTTTCGTTCTGCGCGACTATGAGGAAAGCGGCTCGGCGGGCCAGCGGACCTTTATCGGCCGCGTGCAGGTGGATGGCGAGGAGCGTTCGATCTCGGGGCGTGGCAATGGCCTGATCTCCAGCGTGATCGCGGCGCTGGCCGACACGACGGGGCCGAACCTGGAAGTCATCGACTATAACGAACACGCCATCGGTCACGGCGCGGACGCACAGGCCGCCGCCTATGTCGAAGCCCGCACCGCCGATGGCCGGATCGTGTTCGGCGTCGGTCTCGACACCGACATCGCGACCGCCAGCGTCCGCGCGGTGCTCTCCGCCGCCAATCGGGCCTGATCCGGTGCTTCGCGTCTGCCTCGGCTAAGACGGCGATCGGTGGACGCGTTCGCCCTGGTCATTCCCCCCCTGCGAGGGGAGGTGGCAGACCGACAGTCTGACGGAGGGGTGTCCCGGCTTATGGTGTCTCCGTCATCATGAGCACGGCTGCCCCTCCATCGTCACGATGGGCATTCATCTCCGAACGCTACCGCGAAAAGCTGCGCGAGCGCGGCGCGTCGATTACGCTCACCGTGCTGGCGCACCTGCTCCTCGCATGGCTGCTCTTCCATCTGGCACCCAAGCTGATCGACCCGGAAAAATCCTCCTCGCTCAACACCTTTTCGGTTTCGCCTTCCGATCAGGAGGCGGGTGCACCGGTGCCCAAGACCCGCACGGCGACGCGTAAGCCCGCTTCCGCCGGTGGCTCGAAGGCCCCGGTGAGCGAAAAGCGCCCCGACACGCCCAAGCCGCCCGCCGAAAAGGCCGCCGACACGTCCACCGCGACGCCATGGCAATGGGGCGACAAATCGCTGTTCGACGCGGGCGACATTGCCGCCCTTCCCAAGGGCGAGGGCAAGGGCGTCGGGTCAAGCAAGGGCGATGACCGGGGCGAAGACAGCACATCGGCCTATGGCCCCGGCGAAGGACCGGGCGGCAAGCGGCTCTACAACGCCGAATGGTTCCCGCGCCGCCCGACCAATGCCGAGCTGAGCGGCTATCTACGCGGGCCTGCCCCCGATGGCGGCTGGGCTTTGATCGCGTGCCGCACCATTCCCGACTACCGCGTCGAAAATTGCCAGGTCCTGGGCGAATCGCCGGTCGGCTCCGGGCTGGGTCGAGCGATGCGCGAGGCCGCGTGGCAATTCCGCGTGCGTGCGCCCCGCGTCAACGGCAAGGAGATGATCGGCGAATGGGTTCGCATTCGGATCGACTTCAGCACGACGCGGGTCGGCAATTGACCCTCAATAGGTGAATTGCAGCTGGGTTCGGATCACGTCGCCCGTCGCCCGGCCCGTCCGCCGAGCATCTGCCTCGCGCCGCTCCATCCGCGCATAGGCGAGCGTCAGCTCCAGGGCCTCGACCAGCTGGATTTCGGTGCCCAGTTCCCATTCGTCGGTTTCCAGACGCGGCGCGTCGACATTGGCCTTCCATCCGCCGCGATAGTGCTGCCACCGGGCATAGGGGATGGCGCGGCCGATCGGCGTCTTGCCGACATTCGCCATCAGTTGGACATAGCCGCCACCCAGACGGCTGGAGCGGATTGCCCCAAGCGCATTGTCATATTGCGGTCCCCAGCCGGTCGTCCATTCGGTCTGGATGCCGAAGGGCTGTGGATAGAGGATGGCGTGGACGACGACGCGGTCATCGCGATAGTCGACCGAGCTGACCCCGCCGCTGCGCAATTCGGGCCGGAAACGGTTGAACATCGCCGAGCCGCCAATCTCCAGCACCTGCCCCCGGAACAACGGCCCCAGCCCGTCGAGCGCAAAGGGCCAGGTGGCCATGGCGACCTTCATCAGATTGTCGGTGCGCTCGGTTCTATTGGTGCCCTGCCCATTGTAGAGCGCCACCCCGAAGGCGCCGTAATTACCGAACAGCTTCTGCTTGTTCTTCGTCAGCCGGTCCCAGATCGCCTGGACCGGGGCGGGGGTATAATAGGCATTGATCCCGACATCGCGCTCGCCGGGAACCCCGCTGTTGATCGCATCCGACCGGTCGAGCGGCACCCGGTTGGACGAGGACTGCAGATTCTCCCAGCCGAACGGCACCTTGGATTGGCCGAAACGCAGGCGCAGGCGACGCTCGGGATCAACGAACCAGTCGACATAGACGTCGCGCAACTGGCCGAAATTCTCGCGCCGCTCGGTACTGGACTGGTTGTTTACCGCCGCGCCGAAATCATGCTGGAAATAGAGTTGCAGCCGGTCGGTGATATCGCCCTGCAACACCAGTCGCGCCCGACGCAGCAGGAAGCCGCCATCCTCGTTGATCGAGCTGTCATGGACCGAGCGCAGGCGTGAGCCATTGGGGCCGGCCACATCCTCGCTATCCAGGACGGAATTGTAGCGAAGCTGCGTATAACCGCGCAGGCGCAGACGTTCATACCAGGGCGCACGGGAGGATGGCGGCTTGGCGACCGACGCGACGCGCGGGGATGAAGCAGGCGCAGGAGTCGCCACGGCGATTTGCGGCGTGGCGGTGGGCTGGGCGGTGACGGGGGTAGAAGCCGGCGCGGCCGAAACGGCGACGGCCCCCGCTCCCTTCTGCGCATCGGTCAGCACCTTGATCTGCGCCTTCAGTTCATCGATCTGGCGCTGCAATTCCTGCACCGTCTGAGCGGCGGCGGGTGTCGGACAGCTCGCCACTATCATCGCGGCGGCGATCCCGTAACCGGTCCGCTGGGGTGTCGACCTGATCGCCATGTTCTTCCGCCCTGTTTGCGGCGGCGACTTAGGACGGCTCCGGCTCTTTCCGCAACAGATTGATGACAGTTCCGTGATATTCTCGTGACAAACCGATCGGTGTCAGCGCGTCCGCTCGATCTCGCACCCTACGCGCGCATCGGGATAGATGCCGGTCTTCATCGAACGCACCCTCACCGATACCACCCGCGCGTCAGCCAGGCACAAGGCCGCCACCGCCTCGCAAAGGCTTTCCTGAAGCGCGAAGCCTGCCCCGCGTGCCATCGCCAATATGCCCTCGCGCAGGAAGTCATAGTCCAGCACTTCCTCGATCTGGTCGGCACTGGGGGCGGCGGGATAGCGGACGGTCATCGCGACCGACAGGCTGACCGGCTGCGGTTCGGCTTCATGCGGGTGGATACCCAGCCGCATGGCGACGTTCATGTCGTCGAGCAGAATCGTATAGGTCGCGGTCATCTCCGCCCCTCGAACATCACATCGCCATCACGGCGGCAGAAGCGCTGGCCACAATCGACGTAGAGCGTCTGCCCCCTTATCCCCCGCGCGGTCAGCAGGAAGGACACCGCCTCCGCGACCGCACCCGCCCCGATCGGGCGGCGGAGCAGGTTCTTGGTTGCCGCCTCGGCGAACTCATCGTCGCTCTGGTCGCCGCTTTGCAGGGTCAGGCCCGGCGTGACCGCATTCGCCGCGATGCGCGGCCCCAGCGCCTGCGCCAGCATCGTGTTCGCCCCCGCCAGCGCGAATTTGGCGCAGCTATAGGCGAAGAAGTCGGGATTGGGATTGGCGAGCTTCTGGTCGAGGATGTCGACCACCGCGCCGTCCGCGACATCGTCCTGTCGCGCCAGCGCCGAGGCCAGCAACACGGGCGCGGCGGCGTTGACGGCGTAGAGCCGCGTCATCAAAGCGGGATCGACTTGGGGCGGCCGGTCGAACATGAAGGCCGAGGCGCTGTTGACCAGCCCGTCGATCGGGCCGCCTGCCGCCGCGCGTGCCCGCATGAACAGGGCATCGATCCCGTCCAGCTCGGACAGGTCGCCCTGCACCATCGGCGCGGCCAGTTCCGCGGCGAGCGCCGCCGCCTCTGCACCCGAACCGTTATAATGGATCACCGGCCGGTGCCCGTCCGCCTGCAGCCGCCGCGCAATGCTCGCGCCCAGCCTTTTGGCCGCTCCGGTCACGAGGACGGTGCGCCGCTTCATCCGCCCAGACCCATCAGCGACAGCACTTCCTTGCGGCTGCGATCGTCGTCGCGGAATACGCCCATCATCCGGCTCGTCACCATCGAGACGCCCGGCGTCCGCACCCCGCGCGCGGTCATGCAGGCATGGGTCGCCTCGATCACCACCGCGACGCCCAGGGGCTTCAGATTTTCCCAGATACAGTCTGCGACCTCGGCGGTCAGCCGCTCCTGCACCTGCAAGCGTCGCGCGAAGCCGTGAAGGACGCGCGCGAGCTTGGAGATGCCGACGACATGGTTGCGCGGCAGATAGGCGATGTGCGCACGGCCGATGATCGGGGCCATGTGATGTTCGCAGTGCGACTGGAAGGGAATGTCCTTCAGCAGCACGATCTCGTCATAGCCGCCGACTTCCTCGAACACCCGCGACAGGTGGACGGCAGGATCATCGCCATAGCCCGCGCAATATTCGCGCCACGCGCGCGCGACGCGCTTCGGCGTATCGATCAGCCCTTCGCGCGTTGGATCGTCGCCTGCCCAGGCGATCAGCGTGCGGATGGCGTCGGCGACATGATCGGGCACGGCGATCTTGCCGTCCTGACCGATCAGGTCGCCATCCTCCGGATCGCCATGCGCGCAGCTCATATCTCGTCCTTCATGCCAAAGCCGGTGCGATAGCGGATCGATTGCCGGGGTGCAAAATCCAGGCTCCCCGTGCCGGCCACTCATCCATCCCGTTCAGCCTGAGCGGAGAATAGGAGGTGGTAAAACCGGTTCAGCGGCGCAATCGCGCTGCCGCCCAGGCGACATGATCCGCCATGAAGGTGGAAATAAAATGGTAGCTGTGATCGTAGCCCGGCTGCATCCGGAGCGTCAGGGCGATGCCCGCCTTCTCGCACGCCTCGGCCAACAATTCGGGCCGAAGCTGCTCGGCCAGGAACTGATCGGCGTCGCCCTGATCGACCAGCAGGTCGGGCACCCGCGCGCCGTCCTCGATCAGCGCGACGGCATCCGCCTGTCGCCACGCCGTCCGGTCCTGCCCCAGATAGCCGCCAAGCGCCTTTTCACCCCATGGCACTTGGCTCGGAGCGACGATCGGCGCGAAGGCCGAAACGCTGCGAAAGCGATCCGCGTTGCGCAAACCGATGGTCAGCGCGCCGTGCCCCCCCATCGAATGCCCGGTGATCGCTTGCGCGCCCATGTCGACCATCGGGAAATGCTCCGCGATCAGCGCGGGCAGTTCCTGCTCGATATAGGTCCGCATCCGGAAATGCTTTGCCCAGGGCTCCTGTGTCGCATCGACATAAAAGCCTGCGCCCTGCCCCATGTCATAGGCATCGTCATTGGCCACGCCTTCCCCGCGCGGCGACGTATCGGGCGCGATGAAGATCACCCGGTGCCCGGCACAAGGCCCCCGAAACTCACCCTTTTCGGTGACATTGGCATGGGTGCAGGTCAGCCCGGACAGATACCAGAGGATGGGCAGTTTCTCCCCCTCCTCATGCGCGGGCACGAAGACCGAGAAGGTCATCCGCGTGCCCGTCGCTTCGCTGTCATGGGCATAGACGCCCTGCACGCCGCCATGCGCCTTGGAGGTCGAAATCGTCTCGATCGTCATCGGAACACCACCGTCCGGTTGTCATTGAGGAAGACCCGCCGTTCCCCCACCCAGGCGACCGCGCGGGCCAGCACCTGCGCCTCGATATCGCGGCCGATGCGGATCAGGTCGTCGACGCTGGCACGGTGATCGACCCGCTCGACCGCCTGTTCGATGATCGGCCCCTCATCGAGATCGGCGGTCACGAAATGCGCGGTCGCGCCGATCAGCTTCACGCCGCGCGCGTGTGCGCGGTGATAGGGCTGCGCGCCCTTGAAGCCGGGTAAAAAGCTGTGATGGATATTGATGCACCGCCCCGGCAGGGCCGCGACCAGCCGCGCGCCCAGCACCTGCATATAGCGGGCAAGGACAAGATAGTCGGCGCGGCTCTCCTCCATCAGCCGGAGCATCGCCGCTTCCTGCTCGGCCCGGTTGGCATCGTCGACCGGCAGATGATGCCAGGGCAGGCCATGCCATTCGACCAGCGGGCGCAAATTGTCATGGTTCGACACGACGCCGACGATCTCCACCGGCAGCGCGCTGGTCCGCCAGCGATGGAGCAGGTCGTTCAGGCAATGCGACCCCTTCGACACCGCGATCAGCATCCGGGGCCGCTCGGCGGCGGGGGCGACATGCCAGTCAAAGCCGAACCGCGCCGCCGGTTCGGCCAGCGCCGCCCGAACCCCATCGACCGACGCGGGGAAGCGATCCCCCTGCCCGGTGAAGACGATGCGCAGGAAGAAGCGCCCCGTCTCCAGATCGGCATATTGCTGGCTGTCGAGGATGAACCCGTCAGTCCCCGCCAGCGCGCCCGACACGGCGGCGACGATGCCGACCCTGTCCTGGCACGCCAGCGTCAGGATATAGTCGTTGCTCACGCCTTGGGCAGGCGGCAGCCAAGGCAGAGCTTGTTGCCGTCCGGATCGCGCAGATAGCCCAGATAGGCCGGCCCCAATGGCGTCTGACGCTCTCCCACCGGCGCTTCGATCGCGGTGCCTCCATTCGCCACGGCCGCCGCATGAGCGGCGTCGAGTTGCGCCGGATCGGCCGCACCCAGCCCGATCGTCCCGCCATTGGCGAAGGTCGCCGCCTGCCCGTCGATCGGACGGCTGACCATGAAGGCCGCGCCGTTATGCAGATACAGGATGCGCTCCGCATGGGGGTCTTGCATCCCGGGCTTGCCGCCCAGCGCCGTGAACAGCGCGTCGTAAAAGATCTTGGACCGCGCGATGTCGTTCGATCCGACCATGACATGCGTATACATCAAGCCGCCTCCATCAGATGCCGCGCGCACAGCTTGTTGCCGGTCGGGTCGCGCAAGTAAGCGAGATAGACCTTGCCCACCGGCATTTCGCGGACGCCCGGCGGGTCCTCGATCGCGGTGCCGCCATGCGCGAGGCCCGCCGCGTACCAGGCTTCTGCCTGCGCGGGCGAGTCCATCGCGAAGCCGAGAGTCGCGCCGTTGGCATGGGTCGCGGGCTCGCCATTGATCGGCTTGGACAGCAGGAACCGCGCACCCTTGTGGCTGTAGATCAGCCGTCCCAGGGGATCAACCACGCCCTCGGGCGCGCCCAGCACGCCAAGAATGGCATCATAAAAGCGCTTGGCCTCGGCGATGTCGTTCGCCCCCAGCATGACATGGCTGAACATCAGAAGATCACCACGCTGCGGATGCTCTCACCCGCGTGCATCAGGTCGAAGCCCTTGTTGATCTCTTCCAGCGTCAGGCGATGGGTAATCATCGGGTCGATCTCGATCATGCCGTTCATATACCAGTCGACGATCTTGGGCGTATCGGTGCGACCACGCGCGCCGCCGAACGCGGTGCCGCGCCAGTTGCGGCCCGTGACCAGCTGGAACGGCCGCGTGCTGATCTCCTTGCCCGCCTCGGCCACGCCGATGATGATCGAGGTGCCCCAGCCGCGATGACAGGATTCCAGCGCGGTGCGCATCACTTCGGTATTGCCGGTCGCGTCGAAGCTATAGTCTGCGCCGCCATCGGTGAGTTCGAGAACCTTGGCGATCGTCTCCTCGCGGCTCAGCCCCTTGGAGTTGAGGAAGTGGGTCATGCCGAAGCGGCGGCCCCATTCCTCGCGGTCGGGATTGATGTCGACGCCGATGATCCGGCCTGCGCCCGCCAGCTTGGCGCCCTGAATGACGTTCAGGCCGATGCCACCCAGACCGAAGACGACGATATTCTCGCCCGGCTGGACCTTGGCGGTGTTGACCACCGCGCCCACGCCGGTCGTCACGCCGCAACCGATATAGCAGCTGGTGTCGAACGGCGCGTCCTGACGGATCTTCGCCACCGCGATCTCGGGAAGGACGGTGAAGTTCGAGAAGGTCGAGCAGCCCATATAATGGAAGATCGGCTGCCCCTTGTAGCTGAAGCGCGTCGTGCCGTCGGGCATCAGGCCTTTGCCTTGCGTCGCGCGGATCGCGGTGCACAGGTTGGTCTTGCCCGACAGGCACGACTTACACTGGCGGCATTCGGGCGTGTAGAGCGGGATGACATGGTCGCCCGGCACCACGCTGGTCACGCCCGCGCCCACTTCGCGCACGATGCCGCAGCCTTCATGGCCCAGCACGCTGGGGAAAATCCCCTCGCTGTCGAAACCGTCGAGCGTATAGGCATCGGTATGGCAGATGCCGGTCGCCATGATCTCGACCAGAACCTCACCGGCCTTGGGACCTTCCAGATCGAGTTCGACGATTTCGAGCGGCTTCTTCGCTTCAAAGGCGACGGCGGCGCGGGTCTTCATGGGTTCCTGTCTCCTTGGATGGCGCCCTGATGCCCCGTGGCGTGCGCTGGTGCAACCAACGAAAGCCCCGAGGGATTGATGCGGGTTACCAGCCGGGAGAGTGATGATGACCGAATTCAAAAAGGGCGATCATGTCGAATGGAACAGCCATGGCGGCACCGCCGAGGGCAAGGTCGTGAAGAAGCAGACCAGCGACACGACCATCAAGGGCCATACCGTCCGCGCATCCAAGGATGAGCCGCAATACATAGTAGAGAGTGACAATGGCGGAAAGGCAGCGCACAAGGCGGACGCGCTGAAAAAAGCGTGATTCACGCGCGTCCTGCCAACGGGCCGGGATGCTGAAGGATTATAGGAAGGAAACACATGGCCACCGCAACCACGGGCACCGGCATCCACGCCCCGGTCCAGCCGTCCGAGGAACTGGGCGCGATCGTCGGCAACGAGAAGCTGCCGCGCAGCCAGGTCATCAGCAAGGTGTGGGACTATATCAAGGCCAACAACCTGCAGAACCCCGAGAACAAGCGGGAAATCCTGGCCGACGACAAGCTGAAGAAGGTGTTCGGCAAGGACAAGTGCACCATGTTCGAGATGAACAAGTTCATCTCGGCGCACCTGAAGAAGTAAGCCTTCTTACGCGCCCCGGCCGCCATGCCGGGGTGCCCCCTTCCCCGCTCGCGCGGTTATCGCAGGTCGAGGACCAGCGGCTTGCGCGCGGGCGGTGTCGCGGCCGGAGATGGCGTGCGGCTCACGGGACGCGTCGCGGAGGTCGTCGGCGTTGCCGATGGTGCCGGATTGCCCGCATCGACACGGCCCGCCTCGATCTGGTTCAGCCGCTGCTCGACCAGTTGCGCATCCAGCAGCTTGCGATCCCCCTGCATCGCCGCGACCTGCGCCTCCAGCGCGGCGACGCGCTGTTCCAGCATTTTCACCCGCACCTGATCCTCGGTCTGCGCGACCATGTCCTTCGCCGCCTTTTCCTGGCGCGCGCGTTCCTGCGCGTCGGCGTCGGCCAAGCGGTCGTCGGTACGGCTATTTTGCTGGCAGGCGGCCAGTGAGAGGCTGAGGAGCAACAGGGAAGCGGCACGGCGCATAGATGGTTTCTGTTCCAGTAATTCCTCCCCTGCAAGGGGAGGGGGACCATGCGAAGCATGGTGGAGGGGTGTAACCGCCAGCGATGGTTCACGCCATCGGCCGTGACACCCCCCGTCAGGCCTCCGGCCTGCCACCTCCCCTTACAGGGGAGGAATTATCAGTCCCGCAATTTCACCCAGGTGGGTGCATGGTCGCTCGCCTTTTCCCGGCCGCGATAGCTTTTGTCGACGCCCGCATCGACCAGCCGATCGGCGGCCTGCGGGCTGAGCAGCAGATGGTCGATGCGGAAGCCCGCATCGCGCTGCCACGACCCGGCCTGATAGTCCCAGAAGGTCCACACCCCGCCCTTGGGCGCGCGGGTACGCAGCGCGTCCGTCCACCCTTGCGCCAACAGCCGGCGATAGGCCTGACGGCTCTCCGGCTGCATCAGCGCGTCGCTGGCCATGGCGGGCACGGAGAAGGTGTCGTCGTCATGGGGGATGACGTTGTAATCCCCGGCCAGCACGGCGGGCACTTCCTCGCCAAGCAATGCGCGTGCGCGCATCGCCAGCCGCTCCATCCAGCGCAGCTTGTAATCGAACTTCGGCCCCGGCAGCGGATTGCCATTGGGCAAATAGAGCGAGGCGACGACCAGCCCGTTCACCTCGCATTCGAGGTAACGGCTATGTTCGTCTTCATCCTCTCCCGCCAAACCCCGCTGCCGCTCGACCGGCTGGGTACCGCGCGCAAGGACGGCGACGCCGTTCCAGCTCTTCTGGCCATGCCAGACGGCGCCGTATCCGACGGCCTCGATATCCTGGATCGGGAAAGTCTCGTCGCTGGCCTTCAGTTCCTGAAGACAAACGATATCCGCATCCGCCTCGGCCAGATATTCGAGCAGGCGGGGCAGACGGGCCTTGATCCCGTTGACGTTATAGGTCGTGATCTTCACGTCAGACCGAGAAGCTGGTGCCGCAGCCACAGCCCGAGGCAGCGTTGGGATTCTTCACCTGGAAGGCCGCGCCGCCGAGCGATTCGACATAATCGACCTGCGCCCCCCGGACGAGATCCAGGCTGATGCTGTCGACGACCAGGCGAACGCCATCGGTCTGCGCGACCATATCATCGTCGGCAGGCGCATCGGCCAGGCCGAATTTGTACTGAAAGCCCGAACAGCCGCCGCCTTCGACCGACAGACGCAGGATGGCGGGCTTGTTCTGCCGCTCGGCGATCGTCGCGACGCGAGCCGCGGCGGCCGGGGTCAGCGCGATTTCGGAAATGCTGGTGGCCATGGGGCTGAGATAGGCGCGAGGGACCGGAGGGGCAATCCCACTAATCCTCCCTGGTACGGGGAGGGGGACCAGCGAAGCTGGTGGAGGGAGCTCGCCACGCAGGACGCACTATGAGGAAGCCCCCCTCCGTCAGGCCTGCGGCCTGCCACCTCCCCGTACCGGGGAGGAATAAACGTTAATCCTGCGCGGCGGGGCCGTCGGTCGAGACCGGGATCTGGTGGATCGCATGATCCTGCGACGCGGTCAGATAGTCGCCGGTGGTCAGGAAAGGGATCGGGTTGACGGCATGACCGTCCATGCGGACTTCGTAATGAAGATGCGGACCGGTCGAACGGCCGGTCGAACCCATCAGCGCGATCAGCTGGCCGCGGGTGACGCGCGCGCCGTCGGCGACCAGAATCTTGGAGAGGTGGCCATAGCGGGTCGCGATGCCCTTGCCATGATTGACCTCGACCAGATTGCCATAGCCGCCCTGCCAGCCCGCATGATCGACGATGCCGTCGGCGGTGGCATAGATCGGGGTGCCGACCGGACCCGGAATATCGACCCCGGCATGCATCGCGGCGGTGCCACGGAAGGGATCGGAGCGAATACCGAAATTGCTGGTGAACTGGAGCTTTTCGACCGGATGGACCGAGGGGATCGCGATGACGCCGTTCGGCCGGGCGTCCATTTTCTTCCAGGTCTGGAACAGGGTGCGGAACTGCTGGTCGGTGCGAAGGTCGGCCGAGGCTTCGGCGCTGTTAGCGGGGATGAACTCTCCTCCAATAGCCTTGGGAGCGGCAGGAGCCGGAGCGGCGGCGGGCGCCGAATGGGCCATCGCCATCTGGCCGGACAGGCCGATCGTCAAGGTAGCGAGGAAAACAGAGCGGACACGCGATGCAATCGATTTACCCGAGAGTGCCAGTTGATTCATCGAACCCCGAACCCTTGTCGCCGAACGATCCCGCAGTCGGAAAAGCCCGGCTTCGTTCATCCTATGCTGTGTCGCAGCCCCACCGCGTTACAGTCGGTCAGCTTGTGCCTTTATGGGTTCCTCGTCCGCAAGAGGCGCATAGAAATCCCGCGTCAAACCGGCCGTATCGCGCGCCGAAACGTTGAACGGTGGCTTAACGACCCCGCGGAAATGGCGCCGGACCAGCATCCGCCAGTGTTCCGCGGGTTCGATGTCATGCCCGGCGGCTAGATAGCCGAACCATTTCGCGCCGAATCCGACATGCCGAATCTCATCGGTATAGATGCGGTTGAGGATACGCGCGGACGGCTCGTCACCTCCGGCGCGAAAGCGCGCGACCGTCTCCGGCGTGACGTCCAGCCCCCTCGCCTCCAGCACCATCGGCACGACGGCGAGCCGCGCCATGGCATCGTGCGCGGTTTCCTCCGCCGCTTCCCAAAGGCCCGCATGGGCGGGCAGTTCGCCGTAACCCGACCCCAAAGTCTTCAACCGGCGATGGAGAACAGCGAAGTGCATCGCCTCGTCCGCGCCGACCGAAATCCAGTCGTCGACAAAGGTGCGCGGAAACTGGCCGCCGAACCGCCCCGCCGCGTCGAAGGCCAGATCGATCGCCGCGAACTCGATATGCGCCAACGCATGGAGCAGCGCGATCCGTCCCTTTTCCGATCCGCCGCGCCCACGCTTGGGCATCCGGTTGGGCGGCAACAGCTCGGGCCGGTCGGGACGGCCGGGCGCATCGGGCATGGCGACGTCGAATTCATGCGCCAGCGCACCCCGCCGCCAGCCACGCGCCACCGCCCGCGCGGCCTGCACCTTGGCCAGCGGATCGCTTTCGCGCAGCACGCCTGCGCAGGCCTGGGCGATCGTCGTCAAAGCGCGCGCGCCGCCTCCAGCACGGCCTCGGCATGGCCGGGCACCTTCACCTTGCGCCAGCTCTGCGCGAGCTTGCCGTCGCGGCCGAACAGGAAGGTCGCGCGCTCGATGCCCATATAGGTCTTGCCGTAGAGCTTCTTTTCACCCCAGACGCCGAACGCCTCGCAGGCCGCACCGTCCTCATCACTCGCCAACTCGACGGTCAGCGCATGTTTCTCGCTGAACTTGCGATGCTTGGCCGGGCTGTCCTTGGAGATGCCGATCACCCGCACGCCCGCGCCCGCGAACTCCCCGGCCAGCGCGGTGAAGTCCTGCGCCTCGCGCGTGCAACCGCTGGTGTCGTCCTTGGGGTAGAAATAGACCACCAGTGGTCCCGCCAGATCACCCAGCACCAGCGCCTCGTCGTTCGCGGTCTTCACCGTCACCGCCGGGATCGCGTCACCCTGTTGCATCTTCGCCTCCTTGCCAGACTTCGGCCACCTCCTGCCGCGTCGCCTCCAGCGTGGCAACCACCGTCGCCCAGTCGGCCAGCCCCATGGCGCGCGCGATCAGGGGGCGGGTCGGCTCGGGCGGCTCCTGCCCGTCGGGCACCAGCAGGCGGAAGGACACCAGCGCGCGGGTCAGCACGTCATGTGCCTGCGCCATGGACGGCGGCGTCAGTCCCTCCGCTACCAGCGCCGCAATCGCCCGCCCCAGATCGGGGTCAAAGCCGGTACGGTGGATCAGCTGCGTCCGGTGCACCGCGAACTCCAAATCGACCAGCCCACCCGGCAGCAGCTTGATATCGAGCGGTCCCTGTGGCGGCTTGTGCCGCGCCATCTCGGCGCGCATTTCGCCCGCTTCCGCCGCGATATCGCGGGCGGGCCGGTTGCCGTTCAATACATCGGCGACGATCGCCGCCACCGCCGCCCGCGCGTCCGCCGAACCGAAGATCGGCCGGGCGCGGGTCAATGCCATATGCTCCCAGGTCCAGGCGTCTTCGCGTTGATATCGCGCAAAACTTTCGACCGAGACGACCAACGGCCCCTGCGTGCCCGAGGGCCGCAACCGTGTGTCGACCGGATAGAGCGGCCCCGCCTGGGTCGGCACCGACAAGGCCGCCGTCACCCGCTGCGCCAGGCGGTTATAGTAAAGCGTTGCCCCCAGCGGCTTCGGCCCATCGGACTCGCCCGCAAAGTCGCCGGTGAACAGATAGACGAGGTCGAGGTCGGAGGCATGGGTCAGCGCCGCGCCGCCCATCCGCCCCAGGGCCAGGACCACCAACTCGCTGCCGGGCACCCGGCCATGCGCCGCGACGAATTCGTCCACCGTCGCCTGCGCCAGCACGCCGACCGCCGCCTCGGCCACGCGCGCATAGCCCCCCGCCACCTCCAGCGGATCGGCCCGCCCCGCGACGATCTGCGCGCCCAGAGCAAAGCGCAACTCGCCGACGACGCGGCGGACATGGTCCAGCCGGTCCTGATAATCCTGCCCCGCCTCGCCCCCGCGCATCGCACGTTCGAGGAATTTGACGGCAGGCAACGGCTCGAACGCGGATGCGTCAATAAGCCCGTCCAACAGCGCGGGGCGCCGCGCCAGCTCCGCCGCAAGTGGTGCGGCATGGCTGAGGATCGCGACGGTCAGGCTGGCGAGCCCCGGCCGCGCCTCCAGCAGCCGGAAGATGTTGATCGCGCTGGTCATCCGCTCGAACAGCGAATCGAGTTTCAGGATCGCGGCGTCAGGATCGGGCGCCTCGCCCAGCGCCTCGACCAACGTCGGTAATACCGCGTCCAGCGCCTCGCGCGCCGCCGGGCTGCGCAGCGCGGCATAGTCGCCGCCGCGCCATGCCGAAATCCGCCGGGCCGCCGCCTCGACATCCTTCAGACCTGCTCCCGCCAGCCGCTCGTGCAGCAGGACCGGATCATGCGGCAGGCGCGGCCGTTCGTCGGCGTCGAGCGCGTCATAGAAGCGCCCCACCTGCGCGGTGACGGGGGCGAGCATGTCGACCAGCGCCTCGCCATCCACCAGCCCGTGAAGCCGTGCGACCCGTCCCAGCCCCTCGCCCATCGGCAGTTGATGGGTCTGGCGGTCGTCGATCATCTGGACCCGGTGCTCGATGGTGCGCAGCAGCACATAGGCATCGGTCAGCGCGGCCGCCTGCCCCCCATCGATCCGTCCCGCCTGGGCCAGCTTCGCCAGTGCGTCGCGGGTCGCGGGCGCGCGCAGCGCCGGGTCGCGGCCGCCATGGATCAACTGATGGATTTGCGCGAAGAACTCGATCTCGCGAATACCGCCGCGCCCGCGCTTCAGGTCATAGCCCGGCCCCATAGCCTGCCCCTGCGCATGATGGTCGCGGATGCGGCGGGTCAGGTCGCGAATCTCGCCGACCGCGCCGAAATCGAGCGCGCGCCGCCACACGAACGGCCGGATCGCGTCGAGGAAACGCTGCCCCAGCGCCAGATCGCCCGCTGCCGCGCGCGCCCGGATGAACGCCGCCCGCTCCCAGGTCAGCGCCTGGCTTTCATAATAGGCGATCGCCCCCTCGACGGGTATCGCGATCGGCGTCGCCTCGGGCGAGGGCCGCAGCCGCAGGTCGACGCGCAGCACATAGCCATCGCCGTCGCGCGCCTGGAGCAGCTCGACCACCCGCTTGCCGATCCGCACCGCCGCATCCTCCGGCTCCTCGCGTGGACGGCGGGGCAGCGTCAGCGGATCGAAGATCAGGATCGGGTCGATGTCGGACGAATAATTGAGTTCACGGCTGCCCTGCTTGCCCAGCGCAATGGCGGCGAAACCGACCGGCTCGGCACCGGGCGTGCGTTCATCGATCGCGGCACGGATCGCTTGGGTTAGCGAGCGGTCGGCGAAATCGCTCAGCCTGTGCGTGACCTCGGTCAGATCGTACAGCCCCGCCAGATCGCCCAGCGCGATGGTCAACGCCAGAGCGCGCCGCTCGCGACGCAACCGGGTGCCAACCGGCAAATCATCCGCCACGGCGGGCGGCGCCAGCAGCTCGCCCGCCAATGCCGCCGCCTCGATGTCGGGCTCCCGGTCGAGCAACATCGCCAGAAAGGACGAATGCCGACGCGCGCGGGCAACGGCATCGGGCAAGGCGGAACGGGACAGGCTGTTCATACCCGCGCTTCTACGCCGCGGGACGCACCGAAAGAAACACTTTCCAATAGGTTAACAAAAAGCAATTCAGATGATTTGCAACTTGTCAAGCCGTGATCGGTTATGTTGCCATGATGAGCACCGAAACCGGGACCAGCGATATCCGCATCGTCCGCGCACCGCAGCGCACGGACGATATCGGCTGCGTGCTACGCTCGGCCTATTCCCGGCCGGCGCGGTTGCCGGATCATTGGGTGCGGTTGCTCGCGCGGCTAGATCGGCGGCTCGGGCAGTCCTGATACGGCTACCGCTCGCCGGATTGGCAGCGGCCAAGGCTTTTATCCATTTCAGCCAGATATTCCGCCACGGGAGCCAGACCCACCGCGGCGCGCAGACGGTTTACCGCCTTCTCCTCCTCCAATGGCTGGGAAAGGCGCCTGCCCTTATCACATATCGCCTGCGTGCCGTAGCGCTGCTTGCCGGTGATCTTCAGCATCACGCGATCGTACAGATAGGCATAGTCCGTCTGGGATACGTCGCCACTCGGCACAAGCGGCTCCATGGCGCGGAGCACGGCGAGCTGAAACGCCGGGTCGGCATCCGCATGCTGAACCAGTAGCCAAGCCTCCCCCGCTGCGTCATCGCCGACATCCGATCGCTTGGGCCAGCCCCGCTCCGCGACGATCCGTTTGAGCCATTCGGTATTTTCATGGTCTTCGACCATGGCAGCCGCCATGAGACGCGCCCGAATGATGGCGCCGACCGGCTCGGGGACGGCCGGAGCCCTTACCAAGCCGTCTGGCCTCCAGTCACCGACATACCGCAACATTTGCTCGCCCATCGGGCGCGCCATCAGCAGATCATGAAGCTTGGGCGTCTTGGAAGCGCTGATCTGTTTGGCCGCCCCCACGGCCATCAGATAAGTGTCCACGATCGGCACGGCAGTTTCGAGAGACTGCTGGAAGGCGGAAAAATCAGCCCAATGGGATATATGGGGAGCAGCGCTCACCTGCGCGCATAGCACATCGTCAACGGGCGCCTCTTTCAGTATAGGATCGACGATACCAAGAGCACGCAGTTCAGCCCGCGTTTCAGCCAAGCCCTGCATATAACACGCCATCAACCAATCCCGGACCTGCTTCTCCTGCGCCTTCTCCTTGGGGGGGCGCGTCGGGGAAACACCCCTTCATCTATTTGTAATCACCCGGATCGAAGCGATCGCCCTTGATGTATGGCTTCAAGACTTCCGGCACCGGCGGCGTGGCCGCAGTCAGCAGGAAAGCGGAAAAGATCAGGGACAGCACGCGCATGGCCAGATCGGACAGAACTAGCCCAAAACCGTCAAGCCGATCGCCATCCATTAAAGCCTCAATAAGATAAGCGCTTACCGACCGCCGCTCAACTGGTCGACATCACCCATGATGCTGTCAAGCGCGGTCTTGCTGCTGTCGGTTTCATGCAGGCGACGCGAGGGCAGCGAGCCTTCGGTCAGGATCGCCTCCAGCGCGACGCGGCCACGCGCCACGCGGCTCTTGATCGTGCCGACCGCGACATTGCAGATTTCGGCGGCTTCCTCATAAGCGAAGCCGCCCGCGCCGACCAGGATCAGTGCCTCGCGCTGCGGCTGCGGCAGGTGCATCAGGGCACGCTGCATATCGCCCAGTTCGACATGACGGTCCTGGCTGGCCGGCGCGGCCAGAATGCGGTCGGCGACCAGATCGTCCCACTCGCCCTTGAAGCGCGCACGGCGCATCTGGGACAGATAAAGATTGCGCAGAATGATGAAGGTCCAGGCGCGCATGTTGGTGCCCGCCTGGAAGCGCTTACGCGCGGCCCAGGCCTTGAGCAGCGTCTCCTGCACCAGATCGTCGGCCAGATCACGGCTGCCCGACAATGACCGGCCGAACGCGCGCAGATGGGGAATCACGCGCGCCAGTTCCGCCTTGAACTCGGAATCGGGCAGCGCGACGTGCTCGACGGGCGCAACGGGTGCGTCGTCGTCCTCTAATTCGTCCCGAGTCAGTGGCTGCGTCATGAAAATCCGATCATCGGAAACGGCCGATCCTGCGGCCGTTTCGAAATATAAGGGGCCGACCCTATAATAGCCAGCCGTCCCAAGGGCCTAACCGCTCGAACGCGTGTCAGCGCAACACCAGAAAGGCGAAGATCGCGATCACGAGCACGAGGGAAATGGGCAGGACATACCGCGTAACATGCGGCGTCGATCCTGCCCGAGCGTCCTCTTTGGCGACATGAATGGGTTCATCGGAATCAGCCATGCCTGCCTCAACGCCTTTCGACCGTTTTGGGTCCGTAACTGTAAGTCTTTCTTATTCGGCCGGAACCGTGCTCTGGTCGAAGAACAGCGCCTGGCTGATCGCGGCCTTCACGGTCGACCGCTGGAACGGCTTGGTGATCAGGAAGGTCGGTTCAGGCCGCTCACCGGTCAGCAGACGCTCTGGGAAGGCCGTGATGAAGATCACCGGCACCTCGAACTCGGCCAGGATATCCTTGACCGCGTCGATCCCCGAGCTGTCGTCGGCCAGCTGGATGTCGGCCAGCACCAGGCCGGGGCGATCCTCCATGGCGAGCGCCACCGCTTCGTCACGGGTCACGGCGACGCCGGTGACTTCATGGCCCAGATCGCGCACGATCGTCTCGATATCCATCGCGATGATTGGCTCGTCCTCGATGATGAGCACGCGGGCACGGGTCTGCTTCTCGATCTCGGCCAGCGCCTGGGAGACGAGATTCTCGACCTCGCTCGGCTCCACGTCGATCAGATAGGCTGCGTCCTCGGGCGTGAAGCCTTCCATCGCGGTCAGCAGCAGCGCCTGACGCGACAGCGGCGTCATCCGGGCGAGCCGCGCACGGGCCAGCCCTTCATTGCCATCGGCATCGACGCCGTCATTGTCCAGTTCGTCATAATTGGCCGAGGACCAGATGCCCTGGAACATGCGGTACAGGCCCAGGCGGGGATCGACGTCACGCGGGAACTGATCCGGGGCCGCGACGATCGCCTCCAGCGTGGCGCGGACATATTTGTCGCCGTGCATCTGGCTGCCGGTCAGGGCCCGGCCATAGCGCCGCAGAAAGGGAAGGTGGGGCGCAAGCTGCTGTCCAAGCGACATGGGTAATAATCACTCCCTGAGGTATTCGCGGATGCCTGATGTGCTGACCCCCGCGCATGTTTTCAATGCCGTTTCCCGAAATCCCCGTCCGCCACGCCCTCTGGACGTGCTCTCCGGATTTTTCGTATCGGATCGGGAACCAACAAGATCGAATTTGGTTTCATCGCCACATCAACTATGGCCCAGGCATGACGCCGATCGGCGGTGCCCATGGCCGCCATTGCGTCGGTTGCCCCGCTAGTGGGTCGTGCAGGGGGATATTTTGAGTTTGGGCAACAAGACGAAGAAGACGCCGTCATCGACGCCCCAAAAGGGCGGTCAGAAGGATGCGGGCTCGGCACTTCGCCAAGCGTATCAGAAGACGGTCGACGAACGAATCCCGGACGAGATGCTTGACCTTCTCAGCAAGCTGGACTGAACGTCCGGCTGAATGGCCAGCGTCCCTCCCCAAGATTTCGAGGCCCCCGAACGCCTCCGTCCCGCCCCGCACCGCCTGACCACGGGCGCGAAGCTCGTGCTGGTGCTGGGAAGCACCCTTTTCATCCTGGCAGCCATCGCAGTGTTCGCGACGCTTCAGACGACGCGGCTCGCGGACAGCGAAGCCAGCGGCCGTTTGCGCATTGCCGCCAACGAGGATGCCCGCGCCATCGCCGTCGAGCTGATGGGCGACATGACCGCGCTGCGCGTCGCGGTACGCGCCATGGGTCAAGACCCGCTCGACATGCCGAGTTGCGCGCGGGCTCAAGGCGTCTTTGCGCAGCAGTCGATGACCGGCGCCCGCTTCCTCATCACCGACCGCTCGGGGAAGACGCTGTGCGGCGACCCGCTTCCCGCCGCGCTGCCGACGCCGGTCGACGGTTCCCCCATCGGCGCCGATGTGCTGCCGGGCAAGGGGCTGGTCCTGTCGGTCCAGAGCCAGGACGGCCGCGCCCAGGCCCGCGCCTTCTTCTCCCTGCCCTTCCTCCAGTCGCTGGTCGACCAGAGCAGCACAGCAAGCCCGATCGAATCGGTGCTGGAGCTGGACGGCGAATTGCTGCCCATCCACCAGCTGCCCCGCCAGGGTGCGCTGGCGCGGATGAAGTCGATGCGGACCGAGCTGGGCATTGCCGGACTGGTCCTGCGCACTTCGACGCCCAGCGCGCCGATCACCTCCTCGCTGATCGTTGCACTTGCGCTGCCGCTGCTGATGTGGCTGGCCGCCGTGGTGCTGGGTTGGTTCATCGTCGACCGGCTGCTGATCCGGCCGCTGCGGCGTCTGCGGGCCGTTGTCGCGACCTATCGACCGGGCGAAGTCCTCGACATTTCGCAAGTCGAGGCCGCACCCGCACAGGAAATCCGCGATCTGGCGGACACGTTCGAGGCGATCACCCGCACCGTCGCCACCCATGAAGCCGGGCTGGCCGAAGGACTGGTGCGCCAGACGAAGCTGACCCGCGAGGTCCATCACAGGGTCAAGAACAACCTCCAGGTCATCTCCAGCCTCATCAACTTCCATGCCCGGGGCGCGACGGGTCCGGAGGCCATGGCCGCCTATTCCTCGATCCAGCGTCGGGTCGATGCGCTGGCGGTCGTCCATCGGCATCACTTCGCCGAGCTGGAGGAAAATCGCGGGCTCAATCTGCGCACGATGATTGGAGAGCTGGCCGCCAATATCCGAGCGACCGCGCCGGAAGGCGCTGCTGGCATCGGCATCTCGCTCGACGTGGCACCCTTGCTGGTCAACCAGGACGTCGCCGTCGCCGTCGCCTTCCTTGTGACCGAGACGATCGAACTGGCGATGAATTGCGACCCTGCCGCACAGATCCGTGTCGCGATCAAACCCGCCGAGCAGGAAAGCCGCGCCGTCGTCCGCGTCATCTCGCGCGCGTTGGTCGAGACGGACGAACTGCGCCACCTGATCGGCAAGCGGTACGGACGCGTGATGGAGGGGCTGGCACGGCAGCTTCGGGCACCGTTGCACCATGATCCGTTGACCGGAGCCTATGAGATCGCGATCCCGATCGTCGGGCGCGACTGAATTTTTTCAAAAAAAATTGGCGGTTTGAAAAAAGGTGGGAACCCCTGCCTCGGCAGTGTGTTCTCCTCTTCGGATAGCGAACTTATGCCCCCCCCGCTCTCGCTGTCCAAGCCATAGGCCTGGAAGCGTCCACCCTCCCCCCCCCGGTGACGCTTCCAGGCCTTAATCTTTTCCGGGCCTGCTTGTCCGATTCCCTCCCCCTTTTCCCGCGTGCCGGCCGTGACAGGTCCGGAACGAATAAGCGCGTGACGCATTGGGCAAAACGGATTTGGTGAAGGAGATAGAGAATGCGTAAGCTGATGGGTCTGGCGATCGTCGCCGGTGCACTGCTGGTCAGCGCCTGCAACACCGTCGAAGGCGTGGGCCGCGACGTGAGTTCGGCTGGCAATACGGTTGCCAAGACGGCGGACGACGCGAAGTAAGCCCTTCACCCGGCTGACCATGCGAAGGGCTCCGGCGGATATCGCCGGGGCCTTTTTTCTTTGAAGATCGGCCGGCGGTCGCCGCTTTCGGTTTCGCTCAGACCGAACGAACCGAGGGAACAGCGTCCATATATCCACCTGAGCGAAGACGAACGCCACGCCCGCCCGCTATCACAAAAAAGGCCCCGGCTTTCGCCGAGGCCCCACGTCCAAAACGACCCTCTACAATCACGCAGTCGCGTCGGCTTCCTCATCTTCTTCCACCGCGACCTGTTTCGATCGCGCGCGCTCGGTGAACCAGATACCGATGATCGCCAGCTCGTAAAGAATGATGAGCGGCACCGCGAGCAGCACCTGCGACATCAGGTCGGGCGGGGTCAGGACGGCTGCGATCGCGGTCGCCGCGACGATCGCATAGCGCCGCGCTCCGATCAGTTGCTTGCGGGTCACGATGCCCGCCCGCTCCAACAGCATCAGCAGCACCGGCAGCAAGAATGCGAGCCCGAAGGCAAAAAGGAACTGCATGACGAAGGACAGGTAATTGCCGATCGCGGGCAGCGCCTCTCGCTTCACGCCGCCGACCATGCCGTCGAAGCCCAGCAGAAAGTGCAGCGCCATCGGGATGGCGATATAATAGGCCATCGCCGCCCCCATCAGGAACAGCACCGGCGTCGCCAGCAGGAAGGGCAGAAGCGCCTTCTTTTCCTTGCGATAAAGGCCAGGCGCGACGAACTGCCACAGCTGGTTGGCGATCACCGGGAACGAGATCATCATCGCGGCGAAGAACGAAACCTTCACCTGGACGAAAAACGCCTCGAAAATCTGGGTATAGACCAGCGTCCCCTGCCCGGCCCGCAGCAACGGCTTGGCGAGGAAGCCGAAAATCGCTTCCGAAAAATACATCGATACCGCAAAGGCCAGCCCGATGGCGACGATGCAGTAGAGCAGCCGACGTCGCAGCTCGATCAGATGCTCGAGCAAGGGCGCGCGGCTGGCGTCGATCTCGTCCTGGTCGGTCACGATGCCGCCCCCTCGGTCCCGCGCGAGGGATGCGTGCTCACGGGCGCAGGCGCGACCATGGGCTTTTCCACCATCACCGGTTCATCGCTGTGATCGGGGTGGGGATCGCCATGGTCATGGGCGTCGCGATGAGGCGCATCGGCGGCCGGCGCCTGATGCGACGCATCCAGCAAGGCCGCCGGGGTCGCTACTGCTGGCAGATCGGCATCGACATGCGGCACCGGCGGCGTATCGGCGGCATGTTCGCGCATGATCCGCTCATTCTCCGCGGCCCAGCGCTTCTCCATTTCCTCCAACTCGGCCTCGCGGACCATATTGTCGAAGCCCTGCCGGAACTGGCGGGTGACGCCACGCGCCTTGCCCACCCAATAGCCGACGACGCGCATCGCCTTGGGCAGGTCCTTGGGGCCGATCACGACGAGCGCGACGATGGCGACCAGCAGGAACTCGCTGGAGTCGATATTGAACATGGAGGTCCGGTATCAGCTGGCGGACCGGATCAGCGATCGTCGCGCACGCGCTCGCCGTCGCGATCGAAGGCGGGCTCGGCCGACTTCTGCACCTCGATCCGCGCCGACGGCTTGGCGGGTGTCTCGTCTTCCTCGGCCATGCCCTTCTTGAAGTTCTTCACACCCTTGGCGACGTCGCCCATCAGGCTGGAGAAACGCCCGCCGCCGAGCAGCAGGATCGCGACGATCGCGAGAACGACAAGATGGATCGGGCTAAAGCTGCCCATGGCACGTCTCCTGGAATTTATATTCTATCTAGGGCTTGGCATCGCCAGCGGCAATGGTCGACCGTGGGAATAGCCCCGAACCTGGGATGCGGGAGCCGTGGCCGAGCATTGTGACGCGGCCATGACGCAAAGGAAAGCGCTCAATCGCCGTCATCTGCCGCCGATTCCGCGGGCGTATCGGACATGTCCCCGTCGCCCATCCGCTCCAGCGCCAGATCGACCGGGTCGAGCAACCCAGCGGCGCGTAAATCTTCGAGCCCCGGCAGATCACGCCGACTGGTCAGCCCGAAATGCTGGAGAAAGGCGGGCGTCGTCGCATAGATGAGCGGCCGCCCCGGCACCTCGCGTCGCCCGGCGGGGCGTACCCAGCCCGCCTCCATCAGTACGTCGAGCGTGCCCTTGGAGATCGCTACACCGCGAATCGCCTCGATCTCCGCGCGGCTGACGGGTTCCTGATAGGCGATGATCGCCAACGTCTCGATGGCGGCGCGCGACAGGCGGCGTGCTTCCTCGCGATCCCGGCGGAGCAGATGGGCGAGGTCGGGCGCGGTCTGGAAATGCCAGCGGTCGCCGCGCCGGACGAGGATGATGCCTCGCCCGCGATAGTCCGCCTCCAATTGCTCCAACGCCGCGCGGATATCCCCGCCCTTCCCCACACCGACATGCGCACGAATCGAGTCGATCGCCATCGGTTCGGGCGAGGCGAACAGTACCGCTTCCACGGCGCGAACGGTCGCGTCGATCCCGGTCATGCGGGCTGGCGGATCAGCAGCGGGGCGAAGGGGGCGGCCTGGCGGAGTTCCACCTTACCCTGACGCGCCAATTCCAGCACCGCCAGAAAGCTCGACGCCAACGCCGATCGTCGCAGCCGCTCGCTGCCCTCGGGTAGGAAGGTCTCGATTGCGGACCAGTCGACCCGGCTGCCGACCAGTAGGGACACGCGCTCCAGGGCGGCTTCCAGCGTCATGACCTGTCGGTCGGCGACGACATGCATGACCGGGCGGGTCCGCGCGTTGATCCGGCCATAAGCAGAGATCAGGTCATACAGCTCGGCCTGCCACATCGCCTTGCGCTGCACGGCCAGCCCCTCCGGCGCGCCGCGCGCGAACACGTCGCGGCCCAGCCGGTCGCGTGCCATCAGCCGCGCCCCGCATTCGCGCATCGCGGCCAGCCTCTCCAGCCGAAGTTGCAGGCGCAGCGCCATTTCCTCGGGGTCGGGCTCTTCCTCGGGCTGGCGCGGCAGCAGCAGCGAGGATTTCAGATAGGCAAGCCAGGCGGCCATCACCAGATAATCGGCCGCCAGTTCCAGCTGCATCCGCCCGGCCTTGTCGACAAAGCGCAGATATTGTTCGACCAGCGCCAGGATCGAAATCTGCCGCAGATCGACCTTTTGCGACCGGGCGAGCGACAGCAACAGGTCGAGCGGCCCCTCCCACCCGTCCAGATCAAGCGTCAGCTGTTCCCCCGTCATGATGCGCGACCCTAGCCGCGATCATCCGGGATGGCGAGACGGCGCGTGACGACCCGATCCTCTCCCAATCTGGGCTTAGGGATGGATAGGCGTCCCTAAGCGACCAGCGACAGCAGCGCGTCGCGGCGGGCGATCAGTTCGGCGAAATCGCCCTCGCCCGGCCCGACACTGGCCATGGCACGGTCGAGCCGACTCCGTGCCGTTTCGCCGATCGGCGGCACGCGGCCGGCGATCTCGACCATCTCGTCCATCCGTGCCCAGCAGTCGAGGACGAGATCGCATCCGGCCGCCAAAGCGCCCGCCGCCTTCTCGCCCGCCGTCCCCGACAGCGCCTTCATATCGATATCGTCGGTCATCAGCAGCCCGTCGAAGCCGATCCGTCCGCGGATGATCCGATCGATCACGGTCGAAGACAGGGTCGCAGGCCGCTCGGCATCCCAGGCCTCGAACACGATATGGCTGGTCATCCCCATCGCCGCGCCCGACAAGGTGATGAAGGGTTCGAGATCGACCTCCAGCTCCGCCTCGCTGGCGGTGACGGTGGGCAGCAAATGGTGCGAGTCGACCAGCGCGCGACCATGGCCGGGCATGTGCTTGACCACACCGACGACACCCGCCGCCGCCAGCCCCTCCAGCATGGCGCGGCCGAGCGCGGCCACCTGCATCGGGTCGACCCCATAAGCGCGACTGGCGATCGCGTCGGTCGTATCGGCCTGCGCCACGTCAAGCAGCGGAGCGCAGTCGACGGTGATTCCCACTTCGCGCAGCATCACGCCCAACGCCTGGCCATTGGCGCGCATCGCCTGGATCGCCGACATCGGCGCCTTCTCGTATAGCTGCGCAAAAACCGGCCCGGCGGGGAAAGCGGGCCATTCGGGCGGCCCCATACGCGCGACCCGGCCCCCTTCCTGGTCGATCAGGATCGCCAGATCGTCACGCCCCGCCAGGTCCCGCAAGCTATCGGTCAGTGAGCGGACCTGCACCCGGTCGACGATGTTGCGCTTGAACAGGATATAGCCCGCCGGTTCGACCGAGGCGAAGAACGCCCGCTCGTCGGGGGTCAGCACCGGACCGGACAGGCCGAAGATGACGGGGATCATGGGCGGGCAATCAGCTGGCGACGAAGCAGCTCTCGCCCGCCACGCGCAGGCGGCCGCAGATGTCGGCGGCCTGGTTGGCCGAACCGGCATTCACGCGCAGGCGATACAGGGTCTTGCCGTTGGAGGCGACCGGCTGAACCACCTTGCCGAGCGCGGCGACATAGGAAAAGCGCTTGGAGAAGCGATCCCAGGCGGCATTGGCCGAGGACTCACTGGGATAGGCGCCCAACTGGACCATCGCGCCGCCGGTCGGGGCGGCAGCGGGCGCCCGCGCCGCCGCGACGGGCGCCGGGGCGACAAGCTTGCCACCCGATTCCGGCACCTGCGCCACCGCGTTGCGGCCGCCATTGGGCTCGGCAGGCTTTTGGACAACGCGCGTGCCGTTCATCGGTGCTTCGGGCACGGCGCGCAGATCGATCGCGCCCGTGCCGCCGGGCTTGCCCGCGCTGGTCGCGATCGCGGTGTTACCCTCCCCCTTGACCTTCAAGCCGCCGGGATCGGCCGGGCGGACCTTATAGTCGCCCTCCGGCGCGGCGATCAGCGCGCCGTCGCCATCCGCTGCCGCGCGGTTCGCCTGCCATTTGTAAAAGGCGAAGCCGATCGCCGCCAGGATGGCGAGACCGACGATGACCAACGCCATGACCTTGCCGATGCCGACACCTTCCGGCTCATCGGCCTCGACCGTTTCGAGCCAGGGCAGTCGATCCGCCTCATCCAGATCCAGGGCACGCCCGTCCGTCTCGTTCGCCATCACTTCATCTCCGACACGGCTTCGACGCCCATCAGGGCCAGGCCGTTACGTATGATCTGCCCGATCCCGTCGCTGAGGAAAAGACGTGCGCGCGTCAGTTCGGCATCTTCCGCGATGAGAAAGCGACGATCCACCCGGTCGTTGCCGACATTCCAGGCGGCATGGAAGGCGGCCGCCAGATCATAGAGGTAGAAGGCGATGCGATGCGGCTCGCGCGCCGCCGCCGCCGTCTCGACGATGCGCGGGAACTGGGCAGCGAGTTTGACCAGCGCCAGATCCTCCGCGTCGAGCAGCGACAAGTCGGCACTGCCTTCCGCAATCCCTGCCTCCGCCGCGCGGCGTTTCAGCGAGGCGATCCGGGCATGGGCGTACTGGACGTAGAAGACCGGATTGTCCTTCGACGCCTCGACCACCTTGGCGAAGTCGAAGTCCATCTGCGCGTCGGCGCGGCGGGTCAGCATGGTGAAGCGCACGACATCCTTGCCGACCTCGCGCACGACATCGGCGAGCGTGACGAAGTTCCCCGCGCGCTTCGACATCTTCACCGGCTCGCCGCCCCGCAGCAGGCGGACCATCTGGACGAGCTTGACGTCGAACTTGGTCTTGCCACCGGTCAGCGCCTCGACCGCCGCGACGATCCGCTTGACGGTGCCCGCATGGTCCGCCCCCCAGATGTCGATCAGCTGATCGGCGGACTGCGCCTTCTGATAGTGATAGGCCAGGTCGGCGCCGAAATAGGTCCAGGCCCCGTTCGACTTCTTGATCGGGCGATCCTGATCGTCGCCAAACTGGCTGGAGCGGAACAGCGGCAGCTCGACCGGCTCCCAATCCTCGGGCGTCTCGCCCTTGGGGGCCTCCAGAACGCCGTCATAGACGAGCCCGCGCGAACGCAGCTCGGCCTCGGCGGCCTCGGGCTTGCCCGCCGCCTGCAACTCGGCCTCCGAGGAGAAGATGTCGTGATGGATGCCGAGCAGCGCCAGATCCTCACGGATCATCGCCATCATCGCCGCCACGGCGCGAGTGCGGAACAGGACCAGCCATTCGCTTTCGGGCGCATCGACGAACTTGTCGCCGAACTCCGCCTTCAGCGCCTCGCCCACCGGCTTGAGATATTCGCCCGGATACAGGCCTTCGGGAATCTCGATCGTCTCGCCCAGCGCCTCGCGGTAGCGCAGATGCGCCGACCGCGCGAGGACGTCGACCTGGCCGCCCGCATCGTTGACATAATATTCGCGGATGACCTTGTGGCCCGCAAACTCCAGCAACGTGGCGAGCGCATCGCCCACCACCGCGCCACGACAATGACCCATATGCATCGGCCCCGTCGGATTGGCCGAGACATATTCGATGTTGACCGTCACCCCCTGCCCGCGCGTCGAGCGACCATAATCTCCGCCCGCCGCCGGAATCGCGGCCAGCTCGTCGCGCCAAGCCGCATCGGTCAGCCGCATGTTGAGGAAGCCCGGCCCCGCGAGCGACACGCTGTCCACCTCGTCCAGCTTGCCCAACTCAGCGGCAATCGCCTCGGCCAGCACACGCGGGTTGGTGCCTGCGGGCTTGGCCAGCACCATCGCGGCGTTGGTGGCCAGGTCGCCATGGCTGGCGTCGCGCGGCGGTTCGACCGTCACATTGCGGCGATCCAGCCCGCCGGGCAGCGTGCCGGCGGTGACCAGCGTGTCCAGCGCCGCGTCGATATGCGCGGCAAAGCGGGTGTAGAGCGTCATCACATCGTCCGATCGGGGTAGCAAAGCGTTGCGCTCTAGCGAAATCGGGCGCTGGCTTCAAACCATGGCGTACCTGGCCACGGGACGATTGCACCCACTGCAATCAGGCAGAACCCCTTTGCAGTTGCGCCTCATGCTGCATCGCAATATTTCGGTATACGAAAGTACAGCGCGGACAACGCGCGAGAGGACCTGATCCGGCTCAACGCAAATGCGGGAGTTTCGATCATGCGCAAGACCATTCTGATCCTGGCCGCCACCGTCGCCGCCGCCGTCCCCACCATCGGTGCGATCGCCGCCGAGGGCGAGCAGCGCTTCGTCCACGAGGGCAGCACCTATGTCTATACCCGTTCCAGTCAGAACGGCCAGTCGGTGATCCAGGGCCACCGCTATCCAGGCGGCGAGCCGTTCCGCTTCGTCGTGAAGGGCCACCGCGTCACCGGCACCACCGGCAACACCCCGGTTGCCTTCACCACCGACGAAGCGCGCGGCGCGCTGGGCGCGGGCGTCGAGACCAGCGCTCGCTGATCTCTGTCTGACGGCTTTAAGAAAAACGGCCCCGTGCCTCCGATAGGAGGCGCGGGGCTTTTTCGTGAAGCCGAATCCGCCGGAGCTACGATCCGAAGCGCTTCCAGAAGCAAACGCTTCGAACTCCATGTCGCTATGCATCCGAACTCGTCAGACCGGCCACTGCGTCCGGATCGGCAAGAACCTTTTCGAATTCGCTCGCCCGCGCGAGATCAGCCAAGTTCGAAAATATTCAAAGCCGTCATCCGATACGCCGCCCTTAGCTACTTTGGCGGCGCGCCATAGGTCCCATCGATATGATCGGATCATCGCCTCTTAAAACAACGGCGGAATGCGGCAATCTGGTTCGGCGTCGGCCGTTCGAGCGATGTGCAAAGATCAACCAACTGGGTATCCTCATCGTCGTCCCATGTTGCGGAGTGATCGACCGGCATCCGGAAATCGGGGCGGCTTAACCGGTCTCCGCCGATAACGGCCGGCGTCCATATCCCGATCTTGGCAACCCTAGAACTGCCCTTATACGGAGCGAACACCGCCAAGACTGGTGCTACGATCACCAGGAATATGATACCCTTCACGCCGATCCCAACCCCGTAGAGCGACGGTTAGTGATGCGGGTGGGGTCACAGCATCAAAACCCCTCCGGCAAGTCAATCGCGCCCACGACCTGCTGATAACACCGTACCGCATAACGATCGGTCATGCCCGCGATGAAGTCCGCGATGTGCCGACTGCGCGCTGGCTCTTCCTCCGGCAAGCGTTCGCGCCATTCCTCGGGCAGTTGTGCGGGGTCGGCGTGGTACGCCGCGAACAGCCCCTTCACGATGCCATGGGCCGCGTCCGCCGCCGCCAGCTGGCGCGGGTGATGATAGAGATTGGTGTACATGAAGCGCTTCAGGTCGCGCTCCTCGACGCGCATCGCGTCGGAAAAGCCGACCAGTGCCCAGCCCGCCGCGCGGACATCCGCCACGTCGCTCACCCCGCTCTCGGCAATGCGAATGCGAGTTTCGGCGACGAGGTCGTTGACCATCACGCCGATCTGCGAGCGGATCAGTTCGCTCGCCAGCCGCTTCGGGGCGACCTCGGGGAATTGCGCCCGCGCCGCGTCCCAGCCGCGCGCGACCAGCGGCACGGCCAGCAACTGATCCAGCGTCAGCAGCCCGGCGCGCAGGCCGTCATCGATATCATGATTGTCGTACGCGATGTCGTCGGCCAGCGCCGCGACCTGCGCCTCCAGCGAAGCATGGCTGTCCAGATCCAGCGGGAAGCCCGCATCCGCCTCCTGCAACGCCCAGCCGGGATGGCGCACTGGCCCGTTATGCTTGGCCAGCCCCTCCAATGTCTCCCAACTGAGGTTCAAACCGTCCCAACGGGGATAAGGCCGCTCGATCTCGGTCAGGGTGCGCAGCGTGTGGCCGTTATGGTCGAACCCGCCATGATCGGCGAGCGCCCCCTTCAGCGCATCTTCGCCCGCATGGCCGAAGGGCGGATGGCCGATATCGTGCGCCAGGCAGAGCGCCTCGGTCAGATCCTCGTTCAGCCCCAGCGTGCGCGCGATCGTCCGGCCGATCTGCGCCACCTCCAGGCTGTGGGTCAGCCGGACGCGGAAATGGTCGCCATCGGGCGCCATGAAGACCTGGGTCTTGTGCCGCAGCCGCCGGAAGCTGATCGAATGGATGATCCGGTCGCGATCGCGCTGGAACGCATCGCGTGGTCCGCGTGCCAGGGCCGTGGCCTCGTCATGACGACGGCCACGGCTGTGTTCGGGAAAGGAAGCCCAGGGTGCGAAGCGGCTCACTTCGCGTCGAGCCGCGTTACCGCCTGCCCTGCGTCGCTGGTCACGGGGAAGGCCGACACCCCCTTCTTGGCGAGCTGATTGACGAAGGCGCGCGCCTCCGCATCGGTCTTGAACGGGCCGGTCAGGACGCGATGGGTCGCGCGCAACGGGGTCTTGTAACCCTTGTGGCCCGCAAACATTTCGGGCGCCTTGGCCTTGGTCGCGGCCCAGGCCTTGGGCAGATCGTCCTCGTTCGCGCCGCCTGCGACCTGAACCCAGATACGCTCCGGATTGGCGCGGGCGCGCTTCTTTTCCTCGGCCGCTTCCTTGGCGGCGAGCGCCTTTTTATCGGCCTCGGCCTTTTTGGCGGCCAGTGCCTTCTTTTCGGCAGCGGCCTTGGCGGCGGCGGCCTTGCGCTCGGCTGCGGTCGGTGCGCGCGGCGCCTCTGCTTCGGCGGTCTTTTCGCGCGCTTCCTTATCGCGCTCCGCCTTGGCGCGCGCCTCCGCCACGACCCGTTGCGCGCCACTGCTCACCGGAGTCGCGGCGGCCATCGCGGCCGGGCGCTCGGGGCCTTCCACGCCCAGTTCGGACGCGGGAATCGAGAGGTTGGCGACGATCCGTGCCAGCACCGAGTCTTCCCGCGCCGCGCGTGTCGGCACCGGAGGGGTACGGCGGGACGCCACGCGCGTCGGGCGCGGTGCGGGGATGGGCTCCTCGGCCTTGCTCGGCAGCGGCTGCACCATCGCGGTCGCAACCGGCGCAGGAGTCGCTGGCACCGGGTCCGGCGCGGGCACGGTCTGCACCATCTGAAGCGGCGGCGTGGCCGTGGTCGCAGCAGGCACAGGCTGAACGATCGCGGTTGCCGTCGCCGGAGTCGTCGCGGCCGGAGCCGTCGCGGACACGGTGGGCAGCGGCTGGATCATGGGACGCGCGGTGTTCGACGCCATCTCGACCGGTGCGCGTGTTGCGGGCGCCGTCGGCAGCGCGCCAGTGAAGCCGGGTTGAGGTTGAGGTTGAGGTTGAGGTTGAGGCCGCGCTGACGCCTGGGGCAACGGCTGGATCATCTGCATCGGCGATGCCGCCGCGACGACACGGGGCGTGGTTGCCGATGCCACCGCCATCGGCGCAGGGCTTGCCGCCACCGCCGTACCGCGCGAAATGCGTCCACCGCGCCGCCGATCCTCGCGCGCCGCCGGGGAAGCGGACGGAAGAACGGGCGCAGAGGCGAGCGCCACCGGCGCCTGCGGGGTCAAAGGCGGCAGGTTGGGCGCCAGCCGTGCGTCGGCCAGCCGCTCCGGCGTCGCACGCGTTTCACCGAAATGGACGGCAAAGGCACGATCGACGGCGGGCAGGCTCGGCAGCCGCTGGAAAAAGGGTTGCAGCCCCTGCGCCAGTTGCGGCGGCATCATCGTCGACGCGATCCGCGTCGCTTCAGGCAGATCGCCGCCCATCGCCAGGATGAAGGCGCGCGCGCGCCACGCCGCGCGATCGGTCTTGCGCAACAGTGGGTCGAGTTGCTCGAGCGCCTGATCGCGCTGCCCCGAGATGCCCAGCGACAGGGCATAGCGACGGATGATCTCGTCACTCGGCGCATTGGCCAGCGCGAGACGATAATCGCGCTGCGCCCGCGCCTGATCGCCGATCAGGTCATAGGCCAGTCCCCGATCACCCGCGAAGCGCGCAGGCGGCAGCCCCGCCGCCTCCGCCTGGGTGAAGTAGCGAAGCGCCTCGCCCGGTCGTTCCGAACGGACCAGGATCGACGCCATCCCCGCTTTGACGCGCGGATCGCGGGCATCGACCTTCTCCGCACGCGCCAGCAGCGAGGCGGCGCCCGACAGATCGTCGAGATGGATGGACAACTCCGCCGCCTCCACCAGCGCGTCGACATTGCGGGGGTTCTGCGCGACGCGGCGCATCACGTCCCCCAGCTTGTCGGCGTCGGTGGTGCCGGGAAGCGGCTGGACCACTTCCTGCGCGAACGACGGCATGGGTGCAGCCGCAAGGGCCAGGGCGAGCGCCAGCGAGGCGCGGGGAAAAAATGCGAACGTCATGGGACCGTGGCTCATAAAGCGTGTTTCGCGGCGCACGGCAATGCCCCTCGCACACCCGCGCGCCCGATTGCTCCGGGCGGTCGACCAACAGGCGAAAATGATGGTGCGGTGGGTCGTCGGGGTTAGGTCTATCGTTGGCGCGGTGGCGTGCGGAAAGCCCCTCCCCCAACCCCTCCCGCCTGCGGGAGGGGAGAAGTGTGACGGCCGCCCTGCGCGCTCCCCCTCCCGCAGGCGGGAGGGGG
>FWWM01003206.1_pt1 | contig 41451 bp, 32 predicted proteins | sample 2228351 | NCBI WGS metagenome assembly FWWM01 (sample SAMEA103939774, study PRJEB20133) | metagenome
GCCGGCCGCGTCGGCCTGCCAGACCTCGAGCAGCGCGTCCTTGACCGGCGCCCCGGTTCCGTCGCGCACGAGGCCCTCGACCCGGATGCGCTCGCCCGGCACATCGGGGGCGGCGATCGTCTGGCGTCTTCTGGACGCGCGGCGGGAAGGGGACCTCCCAGCCGATCGCCAGCAGCAGGGCGGTGGGCGCGATCGTCAGCCAGAAGACGAGGCGCCAGTTGCCGGTGGCCTGCAGGATCATGCCGGCCAGGAAGGGGCTGAGGAAGGCGCCGATGCTGAAGAACATGTGCACCAGGTTCATCAGCGATCCGGCCTGATGACGTTCGATCAGCGCCGGGATCACGTTGACCGCCGTCTCCACGAACGCCGCAGCGAACTGGAGGAGCAGGGCGAGCAGGAGCGCGAGCACAAAGCCCGAGGGGGGAACGAACCCAAAAAGGGCCAACATGATGATCTCGATGCCCAGGCCGAGCAGCAGCACGGCGCGCACGCCGCCGCGATCGGCCAACGCCCCGGCTACGATCGGCCCCAACGTGAAGCCCAGCGACCCCATCCCCAGCAGGAGGCCAGCGGCTGATTCCTGGATGTGAAAATACTGCATGAGGGCCGGCAGGACCGGCCCCATCAACAGCAGGACGACGCCGTGCTGTGTCATCGAGCCACAGGTGAGAGCGATCAGACTGCGTCTTTGCGCAATGGTCACAAGGTTCCTCGCTTATCGTGAATGCGCCCCCCGGCGCAGGTATCATACCATGCGCTCTTCATCTGTTCAATTTGGATTCCCTCCGGATTGCGGCATGCGCTCCTGCGGGCGGAGATCGTAGCGCAATCCTCCGGATTGCAGCATGCGCCCCCGCGGGGATCGTATCGCAATCCAGAGGATTGCGATACGCGCCCCAGCGCAATGGCGGCCCGGCGACCACGGTATTTATGATAAACTAGACTTCTATGGTACTATTGTTCCCCCTTGCTCGTCCCTGTGGGGACGGGCGGGAAACGCCAGGTGCGATCGCTTGAACTTTAAGGAGCAGCGATGGATCGCCGGTTCAGAGCAGCACTACTGTGCATGGTGTTGTTGATCGTGGTCGCTGGCTGCGGAAGCAAAGCGCCCGTCGAACTGAAGATGGCCCCCCTCTCCGCGTTGCCGCCGGAGATTCAGCGGGCGCCGACGGCCGTGCGCGAGGCGTATCAGTTCGCCATCGCCAACAAGGAGATCCTGCAGGAGATCCCCTGCTTCTGCGGCTGCGTGGACGTCGGCCATCAGAGCAACTACATGTGCTACGTCAAAGAGGACGGTTCGCCGAATGGCAACCTGGTCCTGGACACGCACGCCTACGGCTGAAGCATCTGCATCGACATCACGCGGGACGTGATGCAGATGATGCGCGAGGGGAAGGACGTGCCCACGATGCGCGCCGCGATCGAGCGCAAATACAGCCAGTATGGCCCCTCCACCGCGCGTTGAGTCATGGGCGCTGATCGATTCGCTGCAGGGACACCGATGTCGAGCCATCCGATCCGCGCCAGCCGCGCGTTGCTGCTCGGCGCGATCCTGGCTTCGCTCGTGATCGTCTTCCTGCCCTGGCCGCTGGATGCGCCTTCGCCCACGCGCCGCGAGGTGCACATCGACGCTCGCATGTTCGCCTTCGCGCCGGCGCGGCTGAACGTCCAGCTCGGCGATGAGGTGACCCTCATCCTCCACGCGACCGACGTCGTGCATGGCCTCATCATCGACGGCTACGATGTGCGCCTCGAAGCCGCGCCGGGCCATTCGGCGCAGACAACCTTCGTCGCGGACCGGCCGGGCAAGTTCCGGTATCGCTGTTCGATCACGTGCGGCAGCCTGCATCCGTTCATGATCGGCGAACTTGTCGTAGGGCCAAATACTCCGTTCTGGCGCGCGGTCGCGCTCGCCGTCGTGGCCGCCAGCGGCTCGCTCGCGTTTCTGTATGTGCGAGAACGGGAACGCGCACGATGAACCTATCTGCGAACCCGGATGTTTCCTCTCGATCCGCTGTATCATCGTCTGCCGCCGAGAGCGCGATCCCACTCGCCGCCTGGCGTTGGGAGCTGACTGCGCTGCCCTGGCTGCATCGCCTGCTGCGCTGGCGCCCCCTGCAGTTCACGCTGATCGCGATCACCCTCGTCTTCTTCGTCCTGGCCATCCTGGCCGGCCTGCTCGGGACGCCGGTGGGGAATCGCAACTTCGGCATCATCTTCGTGTGGATCGTATGGTGGGCGCTGCTCATCGTCATCCTCATCCCGGCGGCAGGGCGCCTGTGGTGTACGATGTGCCCGATCCCCGCTCCCGGCGAGTGGCTACAGCGCCAGGCCTTGATCGCCCCTCAGCGACGACGCCCCTGGACGTTGGGCAAGCGCTGGCCGCGTCGCCTCCAGAACATCTGGATTCAGAACGCTGCCTTCCTCGGGGTGGCGCTGTTCAGCCCCATCATCCTCACGCGCCCGCTGGCGACTGGCCTTCTCCTCCTGGCTTTCGTCCTTCTCGCCGTGGGGCTGAGCCTGATCTACGAGCGTCGCGTCTTCTGCCGCTATTTCTGCCCGGTGGGCGGCTTCATCGGCCTCTACAGCATGGTCTCGCCGCTCGAGCTGCGCGTGAAGGACCCTGCCGTGTGTCGCCAGCATCGCGCCAAAGACTGCTACCTCGGCAACGAGCAGGGGTTCGGCTGTCCGTGGCTGGTCTTCCCGGGTAACTTGCAGCGCAACACCCATTGCGGCCTGTGCACGGAATGCCTGAAGACGTGCACGTTGAATAACGTCGCCGTCAACCTGCGCCTCCCTGGCCTCGATCTGTTTGTGTCCAAAGGCCGACGCCTCGATGAAGCGTACAAGGCGTTCATCATGGTCGCCTGCGCTTTTCTGTACTCCGTGGTGTTGTTGGGGCCGTGGGGAGCGCTCAAGGATGTCGCCAACTTGCAGGACCTGGGCGCCTGGGCGATCTATGCTCTGGGGTTCGTCGGCGTCAACCTGGCCGTCGCGCCGGGCCTGTTTTTCGGCGCGAGCTGGCTTGGGCATCGGCTGGCCCGCCTCTCCACTGTCCCCGCGCGCCAGCTTGCCATCGACCTGGCTTATGCGTTGGCGCCATTCGGTTTGATGGCATGGATCGCCTTCAGCCTTTCCTTCGTCTTCGCTAACTTTTCCTATGTCTGGCCCGTCCTCTCCGATCCTTTCGGCTGGGGATGGGACCTGCTGGGCACGCGCGACTGGCCGTGGACTCCCTATTTGCCAGCGGTGGTCCCCTTCCTGCAGGCGCCTGTCTTGTTGATCGGCCTGGTCGCGGCGGTGGCCGTGGCCTGGCGCATCGCTGGCGAGTACACCGCGCGCGCGGAGCAGGCGGCCCTGGCCGTGGCGCCCGTAACGCTGCTCTTGTTAGCGTTCACGCTGGGGTTCTTGCGTCTGTATCTGGGATGAAGTCAACGATGCAGGTGAATCGCCTGGATGTGCGAACCTGGCGCGAGCGGCTGGCCCTCGCCGTCGTCCTTGCGATCGTGGGCGGGCTGCCTGCTATCGTGCTTGGCTATCAATTCGGGGTGCGGCCGTGGCTGGCTGGCGCCGTCCAGGAGGTGGAGATCGTCGGGCGCCTGCCGGGGGACGGCGGCTGGTCGCAGGAAGTGGTGCGTGTGGAGATGGGGCGGCCTGTGCGCCTGCGCCTGACCAGCGCCGACGTCGTCCACGGCTTCGCCATCGGCAAGCTTGGGGTGGACGCTGGCTGGGTCTATCCTGGCCAGCCCAAGGTCGTTGAGTTCACGCCGACGCGCGCCGGGCGGTACACGTTCTATTGCACCACGTGGTGCGCCGAAGGCCACTGGCGCATGCGCGGCGTGCTGGAGGTGATCGATCCTGCCAATCCCGCCGCGGTCGACGCGCCTGTCGCCCCGCCGCTGACTGATTGGCAGGCGGCTGGCGTCGACCTCGATGCGCCGCATCTGGCCGAGATCTTTCCGGCCGCGCCGCCCTCGGCCGCGCGCGGCGCGCGCATCTGGGAGAGCGTGAAAGGGCTGCCGCCCGTCCAGGAGGTCCTCGGCCGCCTCGACTTGCGGACGCACAGCCCCGAACAGGTCTATCGCTGGCTGGCGGCGGGGGAAGCGCCAGACCTCCGGCCATTGCGCGATCTCTCGCCGGCCGAGCGTTGGGACGTGGTCGCGTATCTGTGGCGCGCGCAGACCTCGGCGACGGACCTGGAGATGGGACGACGCCTCTATCTGACCAACTGCGCGGCCTGCCACGGCGAACGAGGAGATGGCGCTGGTCCGGCGGCTGGCTCTGCTTCACCACACGAGATTCATGGTATGATCGAAGCCCATGGCCCGCGCGCGCCGGCAGACTTCACCGACCAACGCGCCGCGGCGGGCGCCAGCGACCTCGTCTACTATGGCAAACTCGTGCGCGGCGGCATGGGGACCGGCATGCCCTACTGGGGAAGTATCTTTACAGATGAAGAGCTGTGGGCGCTGGTAGACTACGTACGAAGCTTCACTTTGGGCGGGGGGGAATCGTCGTCCGCCCTGCCCTCAGAGGGTCCGCCGTGAGCGCTCCTGATCCCAACTTGACCTCGTCGGCCGAATCGCAGGCGGTCTCGGTAGCTGATATCCTGACCATCTTGCGCGAGGGCGACGTCGACGTCCAGGGGGCGATCCCCTGGAGCTCCAACTACACGTTCCTGGTCACGGTGCACGGCCGTTCGCTGGCTGGCGTCGAGCTGACGTTGCCGGCCATCTACAAGCCCCGCTGCGGCGAGGCTCCCTTGTGGGATTTTCCTTCTGGCACCCTTTGCCTGCGCGAGATGGCCGCCTATCTGGTCAGCCAGATGTTGGGGTGGCCGCTGATCCCGCCCACCGTCCTGCGCGACGGACCCCATGGCCTGGGCACGGTGCAGTTCTATGTCGAGTGCGATCTGGAAGCCAACTACTTCACGTTCGGCCCGGAGCGCCGACGTGAGCTATTGCCCATCGCCCTCTTCGATATCGTGACCAATAACGCCGATCGCAAAGGCGGCCATTGTCTGCTCGGGCAGGATGGCCGCATCTGGGCCGTCGATCATGGGTTGACCTTTCATGTGCAGCGCAAGCTACGCACGGTGATCTGGGACTTCGCTGGCCAGCCGGTGCCCGAGGCGTTCTTGGAGGACCTGGAGGCGTTGCGCGCGCGGCTGGCGGAGGACTGCGAGGAGCGGCGAGCGTTGGCGCGGCTGCTCGCAGAAGAAGAGATCCAGGCTTTCCTGCTGCGCTGCGAGCGCGTCCTGCGCGTGCGTCGCTTCCCTGACCCTGGCCCTGGCCGCGTGTACCCCTGGCCGCCAGTATAGTTTTGCGAGCCTATCCGACAAATGGTTCTGGCTGGTCTCCTGACCAGCCAGGGGCACGGTCAGGAGACCGTGCCGAAACTTTCCCCGGCCGTCGGTACGTTTTCAGCACGATCTCGAGGATCTTCGTCTGTCGCCCTGGTCGGTCAGGAGACCGGCAGCGAACAGCGCGCCTCTGGGGAGCCTCATGAAGCTGGGCGTCGGCACGTACACCTACATGTGGGCGATCGGTTTCCAGTTCGGCGGGCGCGCGGCGCGGCCGACGCGGCCGCTGACCGCATTTGATTTGCTCGACAAGGCGCGCGCGCTGGGGGTGCACGTCGTCCAGTTCGGGCCGAACCTGCCGCTGGCTGGGCTGAGCAGGGCCGACCTGGAAAGTCTCGTGCGTCAGGCGCAGGCGTGGGGCATCGAGCTGGAGCTGGGCACGCGCGGCCTGGAAACGGAGCATCTGCGCCAACAGATCGCGCTGGCGCAGCGGATTGGCGCTGCCCTGCTGCGCACGATCCCCGAGATCGGCGGCCAGCCAGCGCCCGCCGCGGCGATCCCCGAACACCTGGGCGCGCTGCTGCCGATCCTGGAAGCCGCCGATGTCAGGCTGGGATTGGAGAACGGCAACCTGCCAGCGGCGGAGCTGCGCGCGGCGATCGAGGCGGTCGGCAGCGATCGCGTCGGCGTCGTCCTCGACATGGTCAACTCGCTCGCGGTGGGCGAGGGGTGGCGGGAGGTCACGCGCGCCCTGGCGCCCCTCACCATGTGTCTGCACCTCAAGGACTTCGCCGTGCAGCGAGTCTGGTCGATGATGGGCTTCACGGTGAGCGGCGCGCCCGCCGGCCAGGGGCTGCTCGACATCCCGTGGCTGCTGGAGACGCTGGCCGTCTCTCCCCATGATTTTAATGTCATCATCGAGCTGTGGCCGCCCGAGCAGCCGACGCTGGAGGAGACGATCGCCCTGGAAGAGGCATGGGCGGCCGCCAGCGTCGCCCATCTGCGCCGCTATCTGTCCGGGTGACCTTTGCGGTGGTCTCCCCCTTGAGCGTCGCTGGCGGAATTCACCGCGGAGGCGCTGGGGCGCGCCGGCGCCCGATCGCCACGATCAATTCCAGGATCGCCAGGCCGGCCAGGCTCACGCGCGCGCCGCGTTCCAGCGCGGCTGAGCGGTACTGAAAGCTGACCATGTGTTCTCCCTCGGACAGCGCCACCGCTCGGAAGAGGAAATTGGCCGTCAACAGTGGAGCTGGCCGCCCGTCGACGAAGGCGCGCCAGCCTGGGTAGTTGGCGTCGCTGAGGACGAGGTAGCCGGGAGCGTCCAGCCGCGCGCGGATGACGACCTCCTCTGGCTCGTCGCGAACGATCTCCGCTTCGCCGACGCGCCCTGCTCCTTCCAGCGGATCGCCCGCGGAGACGATGACCTCCTGCCGTGGGTCGAAGTCCCAGTCGGCGATGGCAGCGATCGCCTGACCGTCGTCGGCGAGCACGCGCGCCCGCCCGCTGACGAACGTCCGCCCCAGCCCCTCGCTCAGCTCATAGATCTTGACGTCGCCGGAGTGGACGCGACGCAAGCGGCCGTCCGCGGAGACCGGCAGGGCGATGAATTGGCCTGTCCGCTCGTCGATCAACGTCACCCCGCGCACGACCCAGTTGCCGGCCGCCAGCGTCGAGCGCGCCGTGATCGCCTGGGCCTCCGTCGCGCGCCCGAGGGCGAGGCGCGTCTCGTAATAGTCGACCTGCCACAGGTCATCGTGGAAGACCGCGCGCGCCGTCGTGGGCTGCCCCTTGCTGGCGGCGTCCCCCGCGGCCGTATCGCGCCCGGCGAACACCTCCAGGCGCAGCGGCTTGCTGTCGCCGATGGCCACCTCGATGAGGCCCACCTGGCTGCCGTCGGGCGGATAGGGAGGCTCCAGATAGGAGATCACTCCCACGGCCGTAGCCGAGAAACGAGGGATCTGCGGCAGCGTGAACGTCCCCCCTGGCGTCAACGCCACGCGCCCCTGGAGATCGTAGTAGACGCCATCCACCCACACGTCGCGCACTTTGTCGGTGATCACGTAGCGGACGCCGGCCAGATCGAGCAGACGGCTGGCCGGGATCTCCCGGAGTTGCTCGCGCAGGCGACCGTCGGGCAGCAGGCGATCGGGAGTCACGAACAGCGTCTGGAACCAGCTATAGCGGGCCAGGGGCAACACGCCGCCGTCGTAGCCGTCGATGCTCGGCAGGCGCCAGAGCAGAGGCAGGTTGGGCGCGAGGATCTCCTTCAGCTTGGCGGCGGTCACATAGTCGGTCAGGGCGGCTGCATCGAGGTGGCCTTCCCACAGCTCGCGCATCTCCCTGAGGTCGCCTGGATCGAAGCGGATGCCCGACATCGAGAGGAAGCGGCCGGGGGCGGCCAGCAGATGGGCCTGCGCCGTGCGCAGCGAGGTGACCGCCTCGGGCGCCGTAGGATGCTGGAAGTCGAGGGGGGCTGCCGCCAGCGACAGCTCGATGCACACGGCCGCCAACGCGAGCGGCGCCGCCAGGGGCGCCAGCCGTCCGCGCGCGCCGACGACCAGCAGCGCGGCGATCCCCGCCATCCCCAGCCAGGCGCCCACGGTGGGCGTTGCGGGCCAGCGTTGGAAGATCAACAGGACGATGATGAGGAACAGGAAGCCGCCGCCCGTGTCATGGCGTCCTTCCCCTCGTTTTAGCTCCCCCGCAATGATGTAAGCGCAAGCGCGCGAAGCGGCCAGCCCCGGCGCCAGGCCGGGGCCAGGCGTTGAAGCAAGTCAAGCCCTTCGCGCCGCCCCAGATGGTCGACTCCCATCCCGGCCAGCAACGCGACGCCCAGGGCGTACCAGGCCAGCCAGCGCGGCGGCACGCGAAACAGGTTGAAGCCTGGGATCAGCTTATAGAGGATGAGATAGAGGGGGGTGTAGCCGCCCAGCGCCAAGGCGATCCCGCCGCCCGCCAGGGCAGCCATCTGCGCGCGCGCCCGCCCCCCCGCGCGCGCCAGCAAGCCGACGCTGGCCAGCGCCAGTCCGACGATGCTGACATAGGCCAGGTACTCGGCGAAGATCGGCGTGCCTAGCGCCGCCTCCGGTTGCAGCGCATAGGGGGGCAAGAATGCCAGCAATAGCCAGCGGGGATGGAGCGAAAATGCGATCGCTTCCAGATAGCCCAGCCCTCCCGCGCGCAGCGACAGGCGCGTCAACTCCAGAGTGGGCAAGAGCTGGGCGGCGGCCGCCAGCGCGGCGAGCAGCAGGGCGAGGGCGAGAAGCCCCAGCCGCATCGCCAACGCGCCCAGCGCCTGTCGCCAGGGGCAGCGTCGGCTCAGGCCATCCCACAACGTCCCCGCCAGGATCAACACCCCCAGCCCGGCGCAGGAGATATAGGTGGCCTGCGTGTGTCCAGCCAACAATTGCAGCGCCACGACGACCGCCAGCCCCGCCAGTCCCTGCCAACGCATGGACGGCGCCTGGCCGAAGACCATCCGGTCCTGCAGGAGCGCGGCCAGCGGGAACCAGGCCAGCACGTTCACCTGGTTGATCTGTCCCGCGTGCCCGGCCAGGTGCCCTCCCAGCATGTAGAGGACGGCTGCCGTCAGCGCCCCCCAGCGGCTGATCCGCCAACGGCGGCCCAAGGCGTAGGTAAAGCAGCCCGCCAGCCAGGTGTGGATCACGAGCGACCACACCAACGCGCGCTCCGGCTGCATCCAGATCAACGGCCAGTGTAGAGGGTAGAGCACCGCAGCTTGTGGGTTGGCCAGAAAAGGGACCCCCAGAAACAGGTAGGGGTTCCAGAGGGGCAGGCGCCCCGCGCGCAGGGCCTCGGCTCGATAGCCCCAGTAGGGCGTGAAATACGTCAGCGCATCGCCGCGCCCCAGGACCCGATTGGTGAAGACGGTCGCCCGGAAGGCCCAAAGGCTGAGGCCGAGCAGCAGCGCCGCCACAGCCAGCCAGCGCGCCGCGGCGAGCTGCGGCCGTTGCGCGCGCAGGTAGGTCGCGCGCCGTTCGCCGCGCGGGCGACTCCAGGGGAGGTGTAGGCGCTCAATCATGCGGGGCAACTCGCTCGATGCGATAGATCAGAAACGAAACGCTGCCGTCGTCTCGTTGCGTCACCTGGCGCAGATTCAAGGCGATCCCTCGTCGGGCCAGCGCCGCCTGAACAGCGTCGCGTTCGGCCAGACGCCAGCCAGGGAAGACGACGTAACGGACGATCTGCGGCGGGCCGTCGGCGTCGGCGGCCAGCGCCTCCGCCGAGTCGTAGTAACGGAAGTTGAAGAGGACATCGTACAGGTAGAAGCGCCAGTGCCAGCCCAGCCAGCGGTGATAGAGCACGGCGCCAGGAGGCAACTCGGATTTCAGGAAGGCAGCCGCCTGGTCGATGCCATCGTACGCGCCGTGATCCGACCCCAAAGGCAGTTCGCTGCGCGCGGCCGCCAGCGCCGGTCTAGCCAGGAGGAGCGCCAGGATGACGCTCGCCGCTGCGAGAATGGGCCACGGCGCAATCCCTCGCATCGCGATGATTTGCCTCCCCTCGCTCCATGCTTCCTGAGCGACCCGCGCGCCCAGCAGCGCCACGATCGGCGTCAGGGGGAGCAGGTAGCGATCCCAGGCCTGGAAGCTGAACACGATGTGCAGCGCCAGATAGGCGAACGCGTAGGCAAGCAACCCCAGGTCGATGCGGGCTGTCCGTTGCCGCCGTTGTCGCCAGGCGCGCCATGCCAGCCAGGGCAGCCCGACGGCCAGGAGAGCGTTGAGCCAGGGGGACGCCGTGAGATCGCCGAGCCAGGGCGCCCACTCCCGCAGCCGCGTCCACCAGGTCGCTGGCGGAAGCAAGTACAGGCCGCCGTAGGCGATCGCGCTCTGCTCGAGGAAGCCGGCACGTTCGGGCGGCAGGTAGCGCCAGTGATCCCACTGGATGGCCAGGCCGATGGGCAGAGCCAGGCCCGCCAGGAAGAGGGCGAGCCGGTGGACCGGCCAGCCTCTCGCTGATCGTCGTCGGATGAACGGAAGCGCAAGAGGACAGGACGCCCGAGCCGTCAGCCCGAACACGATGACCAGCGGCAACCACAGGATGCCCTGCTGTTTGACGACGGCGGCCAGGCCGACGCCCAGGCCAGCGAGGAGCCAGGCGCCGAAGGCGGCCGCGACGCTGGCCGCCAGCCCGAACAACAACATGACGGGATCGGTGAACGCCGTGGCGCTGAACAAGATCGCCATCGGCGAGACGGCGAAGAGGATGGCGGCCAGCCAGGCCGCGCGCTCATCGTATAGCCAGCGGGCAAGCAAGAAAACCAGCGCGACGCAGACGACGCCGCTGATCAGCCCGGGCAAGCGGGCGACCGCCTCGCTTGGCCCGAACCACGTGAAGAAGCGCGCCAGAATGTACAGAAAGAGGGGAGGCTTGTCGACGGCCTCGCGCGTCAGCATCGGATCGCGCTGGGTGCTGATCAACAAGCCCCAGGCGGCGTAAAGCGCCTCATCCTGATGGAAGCGATGCGCCCATAGCGGCGGCAAGCGCAAGGCCAGGCTGGCCAGGAGGAGGCCGCTCAGACCCCAGAGGCGAACCCATCGTCCGGCCAGCGCGGCCCGGCTCTTCTTGTAGAGCGCCTGCAGATCGCTCACAACCCTGACGGCGAGTCGGCGGGCAATCTTCCGACTCCTCCTTCCCCAGCGGGAGGCCTATGCGTTGCGAGACGGCGCCAGGATGACCGCCGAACGTCAGCCTTCGCCGACCTGATGGGCGAGGATGATCGCCCAGGCGACCTCCTTCATCGGCTTGCGATTGTTCATGGACATCTTCTGGATCTTGCGGAACGCTTCGGCCTCGGATAGCCCCTGGCGATCCATGAGGATGCCCTTGGCGCGATCGACAAGTTTACGCGTTTCCAGTGCGTCCGACAGGTCATCGACCTGCTTCTGGACTTCGAGAAACTCCTGATAGCGGGCCAGCGCGATCTCGATCGCGGGAGGCAGATCGCTCTCGCGAATGGGCTTGACCAGGTAGGCGGTCACGCCAGCCTCGCGCGCCCGTTGCACCAGGTCCTGCTGGCTATAGGCGCTGAGTAGCACGATGGGAGCGATGCGCTCCTCGGTCAGGATCTTGGCCGCCTCGATGCCGTCGAGATCCGGCATCTTGATGTCCATGATGACCAGATCCGGCTTGAGTTCACGGGCGACGTTGATTGCGCTGCGTCCGTCGCCAGCCTCGCCTACCACCAGATAGCCGAGGTTGGTCAACATCTCGCGCAGATCCATGCGGATCAAGGACTCGTCGTCGGCGATTACGATGCGGGTTTTCTCCACGGTTATGAACCTCCCAGCGGCATTTTCGGAAAGGAGACCTCGGCCACTGTCCCCGTGCGGGCGCTCCCATTCCCATCGGGGGCGCTCCCTTCCTGGAAGAGCGACAGGACGCCTTTGAGGTCATCCTGAACGAGCGTGCGGACGATTTGTAGGCCCAGGCTTTTGGTCTGCGCCAGGGAGAACCCCTGGGGCAAGCCGGCGCCGTTATCGGCGATGCGGATCACGACCCGGTCGGCGATGTTGGTCAGCTCGACGGAGATCGTCCCTTCCTCCTGGCTGTTGAACCCATGCTCCAGCGCGTTGAGCAACAACTCGTTGAAGACGAGGGCGCAGGCGGTGACCTGGTCATGGTGCAGGAGGATGCTCGGCCCCTTTAACTCGAAGCGAATGCGCCGATCGGGCGCCACGGCGGTCTGCTGCGTCTGCGTGATGATCTTTTGGAAGACGTCGCGAATATTGATCGCGCGCCCCCGATCGTGGGCGAGATGATCATGGATGATAGCGACGCTGAGGATGCGGTTGACTGCCTCCTCCAGCTCACGGCGGACCTCCTCTGACTGGCTGCGACGCGCTTGTGTGCGCAGGAGAGCGGCGATGTTTTGCAGGTTGTTCTTGACGCGATGGTGCACCTCCTGCACCATCGCGCGCTGGACGTTCAGCTCCTGCTGCTTGCGGCGTGCGTCGGTATCGTCATGGATCAAGATGAGCACTCCGCTCTCGCGCCGATAGTCGCTAAGGCCGGCTAATTGGCTGAGCGTCTCCTCAGGCAGCGGCAGACGTCTGAGAAAGCCGGTCAGCCGGGGCCGCCAGGGCCATGGCGGCTCATAGGTCACGAGAGGGATCACCTGGCGAATCCAGTAGCGTGATTGCTCCTCTCCTTCCCAGCGCTGGCAGAGCATCGTGCGCAATGCCGCTGCGGCCACCTCATCGTCATGCGTCTGCAGGTCTCCCAGCGGCTTGCCGCGCAGGTCTTCGAGGTAGCCCAGATGGCGGTAGAGGTGGGTGGCGACGCCGCTCAGATACGTGATGCGTCGTTGGGCGTCCGCCACGGCGATGCCGTCCCACTCGCCGAATGGGCCTAAGGCGCGCGCGTTGCGCAGGTCGCCGCGGATCGCCATCCGTTGCAGCCAGGTCAGGGCGATCTGGAAGGCGCGCGCGCGGCGGCGTTGGCGTTCGTGCTCGATCAGGTTGGTCTCGATGCTCAGGGCGGCGATGACGCGCCCCTCCCGCGAGCGCACCGGATAGACCTCTTCGATCACCGGCGCGGCGTTCTTGACGGCGCGTTGTTGGCGGCCCTCCTGGCCCTCCTGCAACGCGCGCCAGACCAGGGAGTCGTCGGCTGCCTGGATGGTCGCGCCGAGCATCGATTCCGGATAGAGCGGCGAGATCGAATGCGGCTGAGCCTGAGCGATCACGACCGCCGAGCGGCTGGCGGCCTGGCGCGCGTACAGCAGAACATCGGCCCGGCTGACGTCGGCGGTGATCGCCAGGCCTTCTTCCACCTGCTGGAGGAACTTGACCTCGTCTTCGTTCAGGTCCTGACCGCTTAAAACATTGGGGTGCATGGTCGCCCCCCTCTTATCATCGATCTCGCGTCAGCCTCAGATGCGCCAGGCGTAATATACAACAAAAGCCGACGGCGTTGCCAGCCATCGGCCTGGTGTGGTTGTGGATGGAAGCGCACCACCCCTCTCTGGCGCTGGGGAAGTCCTCCACTCCCCTTCTGGTCGGGGCGGGCGGATTTGAACCGCCGGCCACTTGAACCCCATTCAAGTGCGCTACCTGGCTGCGCTACGCCCCGAACGAGGAAAGATTATATCAGAGCGGTTCGCAAATGGCAAATGACCTGGGTCTGGCGCCTGGCTCGATCAGCGTTGTGCGGCCTGCCAGGGCGGCGTCGGGAGACGCTCGGATCGAGGAGCCGAGATCAGAATTCCCGGACGGCGCCGGCGGTCATGCCTTCCACCAGTCGGCTTTGCACAAACGAGAAGAGGAGGATCGTGGGGACGATGGTCAAGACGGTGGCGGCGGCCACTTGCCCCCAGCGAATCAGCAACGAGGCGGAAAGACGCTGGATTACCAGGGTGATGGTCGCTGTCCTCTCGCTCTGGCTGATAATGGAGACGATCAAGTAGTCGCCCCAGGAGACGACGAACGAGAAGAAGGCTGCCACCATGATCCCTGGCGCGGCCACCGGCAGGATGATGTACAACAGGCGCTGAAAGACATTGCTCCCGTCGATCCGCGCCGAATCGTCCAGGTCCAGCGGGATGTTGTCGAAATACCCCTTCAGCATCCAGACCTGGAAGGGGAGCACCAGGATCAATTGTCCCAGCACGACGCCGATCACTTTATCCAGCAGCGATAGGGAGAAGATGAGCAGGTACATGGGGATGATCAGGAGGACCTGGGGAAACATCTGCGTGGCGAATATGCCGACGATCAGGCTGTTCTTCCCCCTGATGTCAAATCGACTCAGCCCATATGCGCCAATGACAGAACACAGCAGCGAAAGCACCGTCACAACGGAAGCGATGACCAACGAGTTCATGAAATATCTGGGGAAGTCGGTAACGGAGAGGATGGTGGCATAGTTTTCTAATGTGAACTCCTTTAAGGGTGGGAACACCCTTCCGCTAAAGATCGAAGCCTGAGTGCGAAAAGAGGTGTAGATGATCCATACCATAGGCAGTAAGAAATAGATCAAAGAGACGATAACGACCAGATAAGCGAGAAACGCGACCATGAACTTTTTTCTCGATTTTATGTTCATCAGCGTCCACCTCGCTCGTGGATTCTCAAATAGATGACAAAGTACAACATCAGGATGATCAACATGATGGCGCCAATGCTTGCGCCATAGCCCAGGGCGTAACTTTCCCACGACTGACGATACACGTACACGGGAAGCACGTTGGTGGCATCCACCGGTCCTCCGCCGGTGGCCAGATAGACGAAATCGAAATTATTGAAGGTCCAGAGCACATGGATGGTTACCATCACAACGATCATATTCCGAATGCCAGGGAGGGTAATATAAAGAAACTTCTTCCAGGGGCCTGCCCCATCGATTTCGGCTGCTTCGTAATAGCTTTTGGGGATGGCTTGCATCGCCGCCAGGAAGGCGATCCCGTAGAAGGGAACGTTCCGCCAAAGATGCAAGAGCATGATGAAAGGCAAGGCGACATTCGGATCTCCGAGCCAGTAACGCGCGAGATCCCCCATTCCCAAAGAGCGCAGGATGATGTTGATTAAGCCGATATCAGGTTGGGCCATGAACTTGAACATGATCACTGTAGCAGCTACCGGGATGACCCAACTGGCCATAATGACGCTCTTGAATAATGACATGCCTGGCAGGTTCTGTTGCATGGCTGAGGCCAGGATCAAGCCAAAGACGAATTGCAGCGCGACCACAACGACGGTCAGGAGGACTGAGTGGTACAACGAGAGCCAGAAGACGCGATCTGAGAGCAGGCGGGCAAAGTTCTTGAATCCTACAAATTGGTAGGTATCGCTCAGCACGCTCTTGTCGGTGAACGCGTAGCGCAAGCCACTGAGGAGGGGATACACCGTGAAGAGAGCCATGATGGCCACGGCCGGGAGCACGAGGAGGTACCCCTCTTGACTTTCTTTCATCTTCAGGCCTCGCTTCGCAGGATGGCGCGATGATAGGCGAGAGAAGGTGGTGGTGTCAAGCCGGCTCATGGGACGGGCCTCCCGCAAGGTACTGTCGATGAAGATGGGGCATGGAATCGCATGCCCCATCTTCAGGCCATGGCAATGGGTGCGCCGCGCGCGTTTACAGGACTTTGTTCGCTTCCAGCTCTTTGATGGTGTCCACGAGCCATTCGGCTGCCTGGCGCGGCGTCTTCTCTCCGTAGATGACGTAGTTGACCGCCTTGAGATTGGCTTCGTTGACCGGGCCCCAGTTGACCGGACCCATGGCCACTGCCTGCGGCAGCAAATCGGCGAACCCCTGGATCCACCAGCTAATATCGCTCTGGGTGAAGACATCCATCTCCAGAGAGTCCCGACGCGCCGGGATACCGCCCGAGTCAGCCAGCCACAGCGCCATTTGCTCTTTCGAGCAGATGAACTTGATCAGCTCCCAGGCCTCATCCCGATGCTTGGAATAGGAGTTCAGCATGATGGGCTTCACTTCCAGGTAAGTCGCCGGCTCTCCACCTTCCGCCACCGGCAGCGGGGCGATGCCCGTCTTATTCTCCAGGATGTCCTTGGCGATATCGCTCTCCTCCCTGCGGCCCCATAGCCAGGTCCCCATCGGACACATTGCCCATTTGCCAGCGACGTAGCCAGGGTCCTCAACTGGCCAACCGGTGCCGCGCTGGTTCGGATCGCAAGCCGGGAAATCGCCCTTGAAAAGCTCGTCGTAGAGGGTCAGCACTTGCTCCAGCTCTTCGACGGTTGCCGCCAGGGTGGGCGCGTCGCCGGAGACGTCGAACATGTCCTTCTTGTGGCTCACCTGATAGTACCAGGAGATGAACTCTTGCGGAGCTCGCGGGTCGCCGACCAGCGTGCAGACGAAGAAGCCAAAGATCTCCTTGTTGGTCAGCTTGGTGATCTGGCGAGCCGTCTCCACCATCTCTGACCAGTTCGTGGGGACCTTGAAGCCGTACTGCTCCAGGAGGTCTTTCCGGTAGACGATGCCGCGGGCATTGGTGTTGTAGGGGATGCCGTAGAGCTTACCGCCGATGCGCAGCGGCGCCAGCGTGGCCTCCACAAACTGGTCCTTGTCGGCCCAGGCATTGAAGCGGTCATCCAGAGCTTCGATCAGCCCATTCTTAACGTAAACCGCCGTGTCCTCGAGCAGCCCCTCGATGACGTCTGGAGTCCCACTCTTGGCTTGCAGGAGGAACTTGTCTCGTTGAGGCTTGTACTCGCCAGGCCCGTAGAAGCTATCCACCTCAGCGTTGGGCAAGGCCACCTTGACAGCTTCCTCCCATTGCTTGACGTACTGAGGGGAGACTTCCTGGGTGACAAAGGGCATGTTCCAGAAGGCGAGCCTCACCTTCTCCGCAGGCGGCGAGGTGGGAGCGGGCGCGGCTGCTCCGGGAGCTGGGGGAGGAGCAGGAGGAGTACAGGCGGCTAAGGCGGCTCCTATCGCCATGCCTGCCGACAAACCGAAGAACTCACGTCGGGTGAACTGTTTCTCGCTCATTGCTTTCCTCCTTGGCGGAAAAGTTTCACGGAATGATCAGGCCTTACCCAGAACCTATCCGAAAAGTTCCGGCACGATCTCCTGACCGTGCCCCTGGCTGGTCTCCTGACCAGCCAGAACCGTGTTTCGGAGAGGCTCTTACCCGCTGTCCAGCCTCAACGGGTCCGGCAACTTCGGGAATTCGCCCTCTTGACTCGGCCTGAATCGGCTGCTAATATGTAAGCCGCCTTGACGCTGAACGTGGACGGGCGTCTCTTGATATACCGTCTTGGATTCATCACCTCCTTTCCTGGGATCCCAGCGCCCAGGCGCGCTGCCACACAACCGCCAGTCGCGAGCCTTTCCCCAGCGCTGCGACGATGGCGGCAGACCGTGCAGAGACGTCTGCCACCAGCCCGGCCCCACAAGCATGGTATCCTCCCATGGACAACCGGATCTTGCACGATGGCCATGATAGATGCGATGCGCCGGTTGCCCGGGCGAGGTAGTTCACCGATCAGGGGGAGGGCGCGTCGAGCAGCATCCGATAGGACGGCTCCCGAGCCAGTGACGGCGAGGCATTTGCGATCGAGTCTTCCTATAATTATATCAGGCGGCCTTGCTCTTGTGGGTTTGGCCAGGCCACGCGGTGGACGTTCGGGGGACACGGAGGGGACATGACGCCAGAAGCTGGGAAGGTGATCTTCTTACATGAGCTGCGTCGCGTCTTAACCGCTTTGTACGACCCTGGGACCCTCCGCCGCAGTCCGCTGATTCGCCTGTTTGGGGTGGATAAACGGGAGGATGAGATCTCGGCGCTTCAGCGCATCGTGATTGACGCCATCGAGGCGCTGAAGCCTGGAGGCAACGTGCCGGCCGGCTCCAATACCCGGCGCGTCCACCGCATCTTGTATGATCGCTATGTCGACCAAAGCACGCAACAGGAGGTCGCAGCGGACCTCGCCTTGAGCACCCGGCAATTGCGCCGGCAGGAGAAGATCGCCCAGGAGATCTTGGCGGATTATCTGTGGACGCACTACAACCTGGAGCAAAAGGCCTCTCTGCTGGATCGCGCGACGCAGATCGAGCTTGTCAAGGAGGAAGAGGAGCGCACTCCCAGCCGGGCGCAGGAGCTGGCATGGCTCAAGCGGACTCTGCCCAATGAGCCGGTAGATGTCCAGAAGATGGTGAAGGCTGTCCTGGAGACAGCCGGCCCACTCCTGAACAACCTGCGCGTGCGGGTCGATCACGACGTCCCCGCTGGCCCGCTTGCTCTACGGGTCCCCTCTACGGCCGTACGCCAGGCCCTGTTGCATGTGCTCACCGTAGCCGCTGCCTGCGCGCCCGGCGGCGAGGTGCATATCGCCGTCGAGGCCATTCCCCAGCGAGCTTTGGCCTGCCTGCGCATCACCGCTCGCTGCCCGACGACCTCGCCCGGCCACCTTTCCAACGTCCACCGCGAGGATCTGGAGATGGCTCGTCAACTGATCCAGGTCGCCAACGGGTCGTTGCAGGCCCGCCTCGATCCTTCTGCAGAGATCCCCTTCACGGCCACGATCCTCCTCCCCACCGCTGAGCAACTGCCGGTCCTGGTCATTGACGATAACGTAGACACCCTCCAGCTCATGCAGCGCTATTTGTCGAACAGTCGCTATCGCTTCGTCGGCGCCTCTGACCCTGAACAGGCATTGGCGCTGGCGGAGGAGCTGTCGCCGGCGATCATCGTTTTGGATGTCATGCTGCCCGGCGTGGACGGCTGGGAGCTTCTGGGGCGCCTCCGCGAGCATCCCAGGACAAGCGATATACCTGTCATCGTCTGCACCATATTGCCGCAAAGACAACTGGCTCTCATGTTGGGCGCCGCCGAGTTCATTCGCAAGCCTGTCACCCGCAAGATCCTGCTGTCGGCGCTGGACCGCCAGGTTGACCGATGGTTGACAAGACCTCGCTGAGCGCTGTGACGCAGGCCAGAAGGCGGTGAGCCGACAGGCCATTCCGGCATATCACTGCCAGGGTGTTGCTTACGATCGGTTGGCCGGCCGGGTCACGGGCGGAAACGACGATGGCGGGGATCGCGCGCAGGTCGGGATCCTGGCTCTTCGCCTCCAGCAATTGAAAGCCATCCATATTCGGCATGACCAGGTCAACGATCATGGCGTCCGGGCGTTGTTCGTGCAAGAGGCGGAGCGCTTCGTTTCCGTCTCTCGCCTTCAACACCCGATACTCCCTGCCTGTTGAGGTGAGAATTCGCCGAAAGAGCCGCAGGGCGTCCGGCTCGTCATCTACGATCAGGATCGTCTTCCCGCGCAAGCGCAGGCGATCGATGGCGGAGAGCAGGGCCTCGCGCGAGACTGGCTTCACCAGGTAGTCCGCTACGCCGAGGGCGCCGGCGGATTCCGAGGCGCCAGGGACCGAGCAGACCAGCACCGGCGTGCCAGAGGGGAGCGGGAGCTTCTCGAGACGCTGTAAGGCCCCGCTCACCGAGATGTCGTTGATCACCAGCGCCTGACTGGGGCTGGTCGATAGCTCCTGAAGCGCCTGCTCCAGGCTGGCTGCCGAGATGATCTCCACGCCGTCCAGATAGCGGGTCATCAGCCTATGCAGGATGTCGCCCGTCTCCAGGATGACAAAGCGTGGGCGCACCACCGCCTTAGGAACCACAGAGGGGCGTCTGCGTTCCAGGTACTCCCACTGAGGATGGAGCCAACGCGAGAAACTCTCGCCGATCGGCGCGGGCTGGGCGAGGGGGATGCGAAAGAAGAACGTGGTGCCGCTGCCCTCTTCGCTTTCGACCCAGATCTTGCCGCCATGTAGCTCGATGAAGCGCCGGCTGATGAACAGCCCCAGGCCAGTGCCTCCGTAGCGTCGTCGAATCGAAGCATCCACCTGTTGAAATGGTTGGAATAGTTTCCCGAGGTCCTTCGCGGCGATCCCTGTGCCCGTGTCAGCGACAGCGACCACCAGGTCGTGCCCCGTCCGCCAGCAGCGCACCTGCACTCCCCCGCGCTCCGTGAAGCGTCCAGCGTTGCTCAACAGGTTGAGGAGCACCTCTCGAATGCGCGTCCGATCGCAGAAGACTGGGGGAAGATCATCGGGGACCTCTGTGGTCAGGTATAGCCCCTTCGATTCAAAAAGCGGGCGCACCGCCACGACAGCCGCTTCAACGATCTCGCGAAAGGACACATACTCACGGCTCAAGGCCATCTGGTCCGCTTCGATCTGACTGAGATCCAATACATCGTCCACCAGGGCCGCCAAATGTTGAGCGTTCCGATAGATGACTGAAAGATCGGCCAACAAGGCGGGAGGGAGCTTGCTGCCATAGGTCTCCGGAGACTGCACGATCATCTCGCTGAAGCCAATGATCATATTGAGCGGCGTCCGTAACTCGTGGCTCACATTGGCGACGAACTGCTCCTTGGCCGAGCGAGCATCCTCTGCCGCCTGGCGCAGCCTCTGGGCCTGAATGTTGAGCCGGGTCAGTTGCAGGTTGGCGTGCGCCAGATCGTCCAGCGCCTGTTGCAGCTCAGCCTGGCGGTCACGCGCCTCTTCCAGAAAGCGGCGGGCTTGCTGAAAATAATCCCATGACCATTGCGCCACGCGGCGCACGGGATAGTAGATGGCGAGCGCCACGCCCAGCGTCGCCCAGACGGCAGCTAAAGCCACGCCGCTGAGCGGCCAGCGCCCTGCGTCCGCTCCATAGGCGAGCAGCGTTGCCAGGAGCGCGGTCTCGCCGATGGCCACGAACGTTGCGGCGCGCAGGCTGATGAGAGCGATCGCCAGGGCGGGAGGGATGCCCACCAAGACCAGAGCGCCAGAGAAGCCCAGCCAGAGGTCCGCCAGGTGGATCGCAGCCGCGAGGCTTAAGATCGTGAACCAACGGCCAACGCCGGGGCGCCAGTTGGTGACAATCCAACCGGTCGCCCACAGCAGGCTCAGCGCCAGCCAGAATAGAGCAAGGTGCAGCGACTGCAGTGGATCGGCCCACGCGTCTGCTATGAGATAGAAGAGCAGACTCAGGGCAAAGAGCGAGGCCAACACCGGCTTAGGCGAAATATGCAGTTCAGGCTCGAACCCAGCGCTGAATTCGTTCATCGGGACCGCCTCGGCTGTGGCTATGCCGCATAGCGATGTAGATTCGGCGCGGACTGGAAAGCAACGCGTTGACTGATGCAAGTATGGCATCGCTGCGGCATCTGCGCAAAGCGGCCCTCGGCGCGAGCGTCGCGTCCCAGCCGCGCGCGACGGCGAGAATCGGGCAAGGCGCTCGGCTTGCTCGACCGGGCGTTTACGAAGGCCGGACAGCATAGCGGCGACCTGCTACGCCCCGCTGCCTATCGGCTGCGGCGGGGCGGCGGTTGACATTCCCCGTTGCTGGTGGTAATCTTGGCCTCAGCCTGCCATTCTCCATGGATCGTTTGTCTCGCCTCTCTGGCAGCGCCGCCAGGTGGTCCAGTGGCCTGGGGTGCTGCGGATTCCTCCCTCGCCAGGCGCACGTGGATGTCTCAATCAGTTACCGAAAGCTGGTAGCGGTCGCCGGTTGACTGCTGACGGCTCATTGAGATTTGCTGAAAGGAGAGGACCCTATGTCGATCTACGAACGCAGTGGTCGTTGGCGTGTCTCTTGGATTTACACGCTGGCGTCTCTGGCGTTGAGCGCGCTGCTGCTGGCAGCCTGCGGCGGCGGCCAGGCGGCGCCTGCTCCCCAGGCAGCGCCAGCCACAGCAGCGCCTGCGGCGGCAGAGGCGGCGGCTCCCGCCGGCGAGCCGCAGCGGGGAGGCGTCATGACGATCGCCTACAAGGACGATCTGGCCACGCTGGACCCCGCCATCGGCTACGACTGGACCAACTGGCCCGCCGAGAAGATGGTGTTCGACGCGCTGCTCGATTACGACGACACAACGACGATCGTGCCGCAACTGGCCGCTGAATTGCCCCAGATCAGCGCGGACGCTTCGGTGTACACCTTCAAACTGCGTCAGGGGGTGAAGTTCCATAACGGCCGTGAGCTGAAGGCGGACGACGTGGCCTATTCGATCACGCGCGTGCTCAATCCAGAGACGAAAAGCCCGGGGGCTGGCTTCTTCATGGGCATCAAAGGCGCCCAGGAGTTCGCCGACGGCCAGGCTGAAAGCGTCGCTGGCATTCGGGTGATCGACGATTACACGATCGAGTTCACGCTGTCCAGCCCCGACGTGACCTTCCTCAACAAGATGGCCCTCAACTTCGCGTTCATCGTGCCCAAGGAGGAGGTCGAGCGGCTGGGGGAGAACTTCGGCCACAACCCCGTCGGCACTGGCCCCTTCATCTTCCGCGAGTGGATCCCCGGCCAGCAGCTCGTCTTCGAGCGCAACCCCGACTATTTCATCAAGGAGCTTCCCTATCTGGATAAAGTCATCATCCAGGTGGGCGTCACGCCGGACGTCGCGCTGTTGCGGTTGGAGAAAGGGGAGATCGACCTGATGGGCGATCCCATCCCCTCCGCCGATTTTGTGCGCATCTCGCAGGATCCGGCCTGGGCGGGGCGCCTGGTCAAGCAGCCGCAGGTGAGCACGATCTACATCGCGCTCAACACGCGCGTGCCTCCCTTCGACAATGTGAAGGTGCGCCAGGCGATGAATCATGCGATCAACAAGGAGCGGATCATCAAGCTGCTCAACGGGCGCGGCACGGTGGCGAATCAGATCTTGCCTCCGCTCATGCCTGGCTATGATCCCGACTATCAGGGCTACGACTACAATCCAGAGAAGGCCAAGCAGCTTTTGGCGGAGGCGGGTTTCCCCAACGGCTTTGAGACCAGCATCGAATGTATCGCCGTCGATCCGCAGCCCAAGCTCTGCGAGTCGTTCCAGCAGGACCTGGCTCAGATCGGCGTCAAGCTGGAGATCAAGACCCTGGCGGCCAGCACCGTGATCGAAGACGGCGGCACTGAGGGCAAGGCGCCGATGATCTGGTCGGGCGGCCTGGCCTGGATCCAGGACTACCCCGACCCCGACGACTTCTATGCGCCGATTTTGGGCTGCGGCTCGGCGGTGCCGGGGGGCTGGAACTGGGCCTGGTACTGCAACGAGGAGCTTGAGAAAAAGGCGATCGCCGCCCTGGGCATGACCGATCGCGAGCAGCGGCTCCAGGTGATCCGCGAGATCTTCCGCACGCTCATGGACGAGGCGGTCTGGGTGCCGGTCTACAACGGGCAGTACGATATCGCCCACTCCGAGGCGTTGCAGGGCAAGCCAACCGACTTCGCGCATCCGGAGCACACCATCCGCTACGAGCGGCTGTGGAAGAAACAGTAAAAGACAAGGCTTTCAAGCGCTGCAGAGGGCGCAGGGGACGCCGAGAGGACCGGTAAAATCTCTGCGTACCCTGCCCTACTCTGTGGTGAAAAGTGCGCTGTCGAAGCGTCGATGATGTAAGTGAGGAGGTCAGGGGTGGAACAAGCAGCAGCGGAGGAGCGGCGCGACCTAGCGCAGCCTCTCAGCCTGCGGCTGCGGGGCGCGCGCGCGGGGCACGGACAGGGAATGCTGGCGCTGGCATGGCGCCGCTTCCGGCGCGACCGCCTGGCGCTGGTCGGGGCGGCGATCGCGATCGCCCTGGTGTTGATCGCGATCGCCGCCCCCCTCCTGGCCCCCTATGATCCTGCCGAGCAATTCGACGATGGCCTGAGCCTGGAGGGGCTGCCGGTGCCGAGCACGTTGCCGGAGAGCGGGCGTTTCCTGCTGGGCACCGACGCCAATGGCCGCGATCTGCTCAGCCGCATCCTGTACGGCGCGCGCGTGAGCCTGACCGTTGGCGTGCTCGCCAACCTGCTGGCGGTGAGCATCGGCACGTTGATCGGCGCCACGGCTGGCTACGTGGGTGGCTGGATCGAGGTCGTGCTCATGCGCTTCACCGAGATCATGATGGCCTTCCCGACCTTACTCCTCGCCATCGCCCTGGTCGCCATCCTGCGGCCGAGCCTGTGGATCATCATCTTCGTGATCGGCGCCGTCTACTGGACCTGGATCGCGCGCGTGGTCTACGGCCAGGTGTTGGCCCTGCGCCGACGCGAGTTCGTGGAGGCGGCGCGCTGCGTCGGCGCGCGCGATGGGCGCATCATCGTTCGCCACATCCTGCCGCATCTCGTGCCGACGGTCATCGTCTGGGGCAGCTTGGGCATCGCCACCAACGTCATGCTCGAGGCGTCGTTGAGCTACCTGGGGATCGGCGTGCAGCCGCCGACCCCCAGTTGGGGCGGGATGATCCAACAGGGACAGCAGTTCTACCGCACGGCGCCCTGGCTGGTTATCTATCCCGGCTTGGCCATCATGTTGACGGTCTTTGCCTTCAATCTGCTCGGCGATGGGCTGCGCGACGCGCTCGATCCGGTGCAGCGCAAGAATCTGGGGTGAGAGCATGGGGAAGTTCATCCTGCGGCGCCTGGTCCTCAGTCTGCCGGTGTTGATCGGCATCTCGTTGATCACGTTCGTCCTCATTTATTATCTGCCGGCGGACCCGGCGCGCATGTACGCCGGGCCGAACGCGTCGGTGGAGACAGTGGCGCGCATTCGCGAGCAGTTGGGCCTCAACGATCCGCTGTGGAAGCAGTACTTCCGCTACGTTGGGCGCGCGATCCAGGGGGATCTCGGCTTCTCCTATGATCTGCAGATGCCGGTGTTGCAGGCGATCCTGGCGCGGTTCCCGTACACGCTGCAACTGATCTTTGGCGGGATCCTCGTCGAGCTGCTGATCGGCGTGCCGGTGGGCATCCTCTCGGCGGTGCGTCAGTACTCCTGGTGGGATCGCGCGGGCATGGTGGTCGCCCTGTTGGGGGTGTCGACGCCGCCCTTCTGGTTGGGACTGCTCTTGCTCTTCTGGTTCTCGTTCAAGCTGCCGATCTTCCCGCTGGGTGGCGTGGGCACGCCTGCGCATCTTGTCCTGCCGGCATTGACGGCCGGCCTGGGAGGGGCGGCCTGGTACGCCCGCATGGCGCGCTCGAGCACGCTCGACGTCTTGACCGCCGACTACGTGCGCACCGCGCGCGCCAAAGGGCTGACCGATCGCAGGGTCCTGCTGCGCCACGTGCTGCCCAACGCGCTCAACCCGATCGTGACGATGGCGGGCATGGACATCCCCTGGTTCGTGGGGGGCGTGGTCCTCGTCGAGCAGGTCTTCGCCTGGCCGGGGATCGGCCGCATGGCGGTCGAGGCCATTATCCAGGTTGATATTCCGCTGATCATGGGCACGGTGATCTTCACCGCCGTCCTGGTGGTCATCAGCAGCATCCTGATCGACCTCGTGCAGGGGGTCATCGACCCGCGCATCCGGCGGGCGACAGGTCACGCGAGCTGAGGCTGCTTGCTTACGGTTCTGCCTGAGCTGTTACTTCTTTGATGAGGAGCGTTCACATGCCCAAAGAGCACTACCTGGACGACAGCATCGTCTGCAACGCGTGGGACAACAGCATCGCGCCGCGGTTGAGCATCATGCCGGGCGATACGGTGACCTTCGTCTGTCGCGAGGCGTCGGGGGCGCAGATCGGGCCGGACTCGCAGGCCAGCGAGCTGGTTGGCCTCGATTTTGGGCGGGTCAATCCGCTGACCGGCCCCGTCTACGTGGACGGCGCCGAACCCGGCGACGCGCTCAAGGTCGAGATCCTCAAGTTCGAGCATCAGGGGTGGGGATGGACCGGCGTCATCCCTGGCTTCGGGCTGCTGGCGGATGAGTTCCCCGATCCCTACCTCAAGATCTGGCGTCTCAATGACGAGTGGGCCGAGTTCCGCCCCGGCATACGCGTGCCGCTCGAGCCGTTCTGCGGCGAGATGGGGGTGGCGCCCCAGGAGGCCGGGCCGGTGAGCGCGGTGTCGCCCGGGAAGCATGGCGGCAACCTCGACACGCGCGGCCTGACCGTGGGCGCCGTGCTGTATCTGCCCGTGTGGGTGAAGGGCGCCCTCTTCTGCTGCGGCGACTGCCACGGGGCGCAAGGCGACGGCGAAGTGTGCGGCACGGGCATCGAGGCGCCGATGGCGGTGACCTTGCGGTTCGGCCTGATCAAGGGGCGCTCCCTTCCCGAGTTCCGCTTCGAGACCACCAGCCCGCTGACCAAGGCGGATCGGCTCGGCTACTACGTGACGACCGCGCATGGCCCGGACCTCTTCGCCAACGCGCGGCAGGCCATCCGCTATCAGATCGAGCACCTGGTCGAGCATCACGGCCTGAGCCGCGCCGAGGCTTATGCGCTTTGCAGCGTGGCGGTGGACCTCAAGATCAGCCAGATCGTTGACACGCCCAACTACATCGTGTCGGCTTACCTGCCCAAGAGCATTTTCTCGGGATGAGGGGGCTTACGATAGCGTGGGAAGAGGCGGGAAAGAAGCGTTGGAAGGTTAAAGGCTAGAAGGTCAGGGCGAGCGCCGCGGCAGCGGCCCTTGCAGGGCGCGCACCAGGCGCTCGAACTCGCGTCCCGCGCGCTGTGGATGGGCAAGGTCGAGGATGCTGAGCATGCTCAGGCGCGCCGGCAGACGGCTCTCATCGATTGGTCCGGCCTTGACCGGCAACAAACGGTAGGTCCCCTCCTGAATCCCCATCGTCTGCGCCAGGACGTTCTCGAAGTCGGCCATGTGATCGGCCAGGTAGGCCTCGGAGAGGACGAGGACGGTGCGTTTGGCCTGGCGAATGCCGCGCTCGATGTTGACGACGCGCGCCACCCCCGGTTCCTCCACGTCCCCGGATACGGCCACACGCACCCCAGCCTCCTCCAGGCGCGGGACGAGCGTCTCCCACACCCATCGAGCATCGGGGTCGCGATCGACGTAGCTGATGTAGGCGTCGTAGCGGAACTGATCATCGACGCGCGGGATGGTCCCGATCTGGCCGCCGCGATAGAGGGCGACCGCGAAGTTCTCCTCGATCTCCGCCTTGAAGATGGGATGCTGGGCCGGCTGTTCGGCGGTCACGCGCGGCTGGATGTACTCGAACAGGTCGAAGATGCGGATGAGGCCGTCATCGCTGGCGGCGCCGCCGCGCAGCCCGTCCAGAAGGTGGCGCGTGAAGAGGCTGTGGTCGGCGCCTGGCATGATCCACGACACCTCGTCGCTGCGCGAGGAGGCGAGGATGACGCGTCCCTGGCCAGCTTTGAGGGCGTCGTAGTAGCGTTCGGGCAGCCCGCTCACGAGCGCGGGGGCCGTCGCGGCCTTGGGCTGGCCGATGCCGCCAGCGTGGCAGCAGTCGAAGACGACGATGACCTTGCGCGCTGGGATGGCGCGCAGCGCCGCGGTAAAGTCGGCGCCGGAGAGGGCGCTGGCAGCGAGGGCGGCGGCGGAGGTGTACTCGACGTCGACCGGCAGGAGGTATTCGCCCGCGTACGACCCCGACTCGATCATGCCGCCGTGGCTGGAGATATAAATGAAGACCGAGTCGTCGCGCCCGGCGCGCGTGGCCAGGGCGTCCAGGGCCTGGCGCAGGGCGGGCGCCGTCGCCTGGGCGTCGGTCAGGAGCTGGACGTTCTCCGGCGCGTAGCCGCAATGCTGGGGATCGATCAGCAGGTCGCGGATCGCCTGGGCGTCGGCCAGGACCGTCGCGGGCAGCGGCGCGATGTTTCGGTAGTTGGCGATGCCGACGACGAGGGCATGGGCGTTGTCGAGTGGGGACATAGCGGTCTCCTGGTGCAGCGCTTCTACCATCGATGAGGAAAGCGCCCTCAGAAAAGTCACTCCTGATCGTTTGGCCTCCACAAATTGGCGGCAATCCACAGGCAACCGATCCAAGATGTCGTTACAGCTTCGGTCATGAGTTGTCTCCTTGTGAGTGGGGGGAGCAAGTTTGTGGTTGGGGGCTGTTCAGCGGCGCCTTTCCCCGCAGATTCGATCAGGAGCGATTATACTCCCTCTGGGGAAAGAGGGCGAGTCGGCGAGAGGGGGTGGCAACGAATGAGTCAACGAATGAGTCAACGAATGAGTCAACGAATGGGGGGCAACGAATGGGGTGTCAACGAATGGAGGGAAACGAATGAGGAGGCGAATTCGGGGGGTGAATTGGGGTTTTTGGAAGAGGTGGCGCTCCTGATGGCTTATTCGCCATTGCCTGTGTGTGCGGTCGTACCGCAATCCTCTGGATTGCGCTGCGTCGTGCTCCACAATCCAGAGGATTGTGATACGGTCGCGGATACGGTCGCGCTCCACAATCCAGAGGATTATGATACGGTCGCGGATACGGTCGCGCTCCACAATCTGGAGGGTTGTGATACGGTCGCGGATACGGTCGCGCTCCACAATCTGGAGGGTTGTGATACGGTCGCGGATACGGTCGCGCTCCACAATCCGGAGGGTTGTGATACGATCGCGCTCTCTGGCGCACCCAAACGACCTTGATGAACGTTGGAGGCAAGCCTATCACTTGCCACCAAACTGAAATGCATCCGATCTGGGGCGCAGGTTGGCTTTCTCCAGCAATTCATGCTAAAGTTCGACTGACTATGAGTCGCCCGTCCCTGAGGGCTTTCCCCCACGGAGGAGTTCGATGCCGCGTCCGTTGTGTGATTCTCCGTATATCTTCGGCATCCACGAAGAGGGCGGCGAGCGCCATATGTTGGAGTTGGGCAAGCCCGCCTGGATCGTCTTCACCGAGGAGTTGGGCGCTGACCCCGCCAATCGCAGCGGCCGCGATTACCGGCCCTGGTCGGACCGCGGCCTGGGGGTGATCGTGCGCCTGAATCACGGCTACGAGCCGAACGGCACATTGCCTCACTCCAGCCGCTATGCCGACTTCGCTCGCCGTTGCGCTAACTTCGTGGCCGCTTCGCCAGGCGCCCATATCTGGATCATCGGCAATGAGCCGAACCTGGCGGGGGAACGGCCTGGCGTCCGCCGCGATCTCAGCGTTTCCCCGCCGCGCATCCTCGCGCCAGGAGAGGTGATCACGCCGTCGCTCTACGTGCGCTGCTATCGCCTGTGCCGCGAGGCGATCAAGTCGCTGGCCGGACATGAGCAGGATCAGGTGTGTGTGGCTGGCCCGGCGCCCTGGAACAATGAGACCCCCTATCCGGGCAACGAGCTGGGCGATTGGGTGGTCTATCTGCGCGACGTGTTGCTGCTGCTCGGCCCCACCGACTGCGACGGCGTCGCCTTGCATGCCTACACGCACGGCGCCGACCCCAACCTGATCTACAGCACGGCGCGCATGGCGCCCCCCTTCGAGAACCGCTACTACAACTTTTACGTGTATCGCGACTTCATGGGGGCGATCCCCGCCAACATGCGTCACCTGCCCGTATACATCACGGAGACCAACCAGAATGATCCGTGGGTGGACGTCAACAGCGGCTGGGTGCGCAACGCCTACGCTGAGATCAATTGGTGGAACCAGCAACCGGGCAATCAGCAGATTCGCCTGCTGGCCCTGTACCGCTGGCCGGCGCGCGATCGCTGGGTGATCGAGGGCAAGCGCCAGGTGATCGAGGACTTCCGCCAGGCGTTGCAGAACGATTATCGTTGGCGGGAGACGCCGCTGCCCGAGCGCAAGCCGTATCGGGCGACGTTTCTCAGCCACGACACGCCTGCACAGATGGAGGCGGGTCGCCGTTATAGCGTGCGCTTCCGCCTGCGCAACGACGGCGGCCGCGTCTGGCGGCGCGGCGGCCCGAATCCCGTCCGTGTCGGCTTCCACTGGTATGATCGCAATGGCCGGCAGGTGTTGTTGCTGCCGCAGGACGACATCCGCAGCGAGCTGCCTGTCGACGTCCAGCCTGGCGCCAGCGTGGAACTCGTCGCCGACGTCATCGCGCCGGCGCAGGCGGGCGACTATGTCCTGGAGTGGGACCTGGTCGAGGAAGGGGTGACCTGGTTTCGCGATCAAGGCAGCGCGCCGTTGCCGTTGCCGGTCGTGACGCAGGCGCCGCCCACACGCGAGGAGGGCGGCGCGCCGATGCCAGCGATCGAGGACATCATCGCCCAACTGCCGCGCGACCCCGCTGGCTTCCAGGGGCGACCTCTGTCGCAAGTGCGTTGGCTGGTCTTCAACCACACGGCTGTCCCCGCCTCGATCAGCCCGGAGCGCCTGGCCGCGGCCCATCGCGAGCGCGGGCTGCCGGGCTTCGCTGGCCACTACCTGATCGCGGGCGATGGGCGCATCCTGCAGACGCAGCCGCTCGACGTGACGGTCAGCTTGCAAGCAGAATGGTCGGCGCGGGGCGTCAACATCTACGTGGCCGGCAATTTCATGGACCTGGCGCCCAACGCGGCGCAGATCGAGGCCGCCGCTCGCCTGAGCGCCTGGCTCCTCTCCCTGCTGAACCTGCCCGAGACGGCGATCGTGGGCCTTTCGGAGCTGACGACGACGGCTTCGCCGGGGCAGCAATGGCTGGAAGGAGCGCGTTGGAAGCACACCTTGCTCGCGCGCGTGCGCGAGCTGTTGCCGCCGCCTACCACGGATGTGGCTGCGCTGCAGGCGCGCATCGCCGCGCTGCAGGCGGAGCTGCTGGCGACGCGCGGCGAGCTGGAGGCGGTTCGCCAGCGCGCCGTTGCCGCCGAAGCGCAGGTCGCGACGTTGCAGGCCACGATCGACGATCTGCGCCGCCAGTTGGCCGACGCGCAGAGCGGCCCGATCCCGCCTCCCACGTTCGATGTCATCGTCGACGACCTGCCCAAGAGCAGCGACCCGACGAACGTCTACGACACGCGCCCGCTGTCGTCGATCAAGGCCATCGTCGTCCACCATACGGCGGTGCCGCCGTCGGTGGGCGCGCGCCGCGTGGCCGAGGTTCACGTCAACACCAACGGCTGGCCGGGGATCGGCTACCACTTCTTCGTCAACGCCGATGGGAAGATCGAGCAGACGAACTGGCTGGAGACGGTCTCGGCGCAGACGCGCGGGCAGAACTACACCAGCATCGGCGTCGTCTTCGCGGGCGATTTCACGAGCGTGACGCCGACGTCGGCCCAGATCGAGCGGGGAGGGCATCTCATCGCCTGGCTGATGCAGAAGCTCGACGTGCCGCTCGAGCAGGTGCGCGGCCACCGCGAGATGCCGGGGCAGAGCACGGAATGTCCGGGCGCGCAGTGGCTGCAGGGGCAGATGTGGAAGAACGCCCTCGTTCGCCGCATCCAGGAAGTGCAGGCGCGCTACCGGCCGTGACGCGCCATCCCTCGCGCCGACGCGCCTGCGTCGGCGCGGCTGACTGGGCGCTCTGCGTCGGAGGTGGGGCGTTCGGCTGGCGGAGTGTGGCCGCGGAGCGGCGGAGGGGGGCGTTCCCACGCGGGAGCGTGGGAACGAGGAAGGGGCTGCTCCTCGCGCCGACGCTCCTGCGTCGGTTTGGGGCACCTCGTAAATCGAAGGCGTGAAAATTGTGGCAGAGGAGAGCTAGACCTCACCAGCCAATGCCAGGATGCGGCGCCTGACCTCTGCAGAGATCCACATTCCCGTGTCGCTCAGACAGTTGATAAACGGTTCGACCTGATTGATCAGTCCCCGTGACTTTGCCTCTAGCAGCACCCTCAGAGTCCCCCAGACCTGAAGACCTGCCGCCTGGGCAGTGCGGCGGGCAAGCATATCATCGAGTAGAATGATTCGTTGGGGATTCTCCAGCGCCAGGGCTATAGTTGCTATTTCGCCTGCGCCCAAGTCCGAGATGAGCCATTCCGAAGGCGTGAATTGAGGGTTGACTACTTTGAGCCAACCATACTTGGCGGGATCGGGGACGTCATAGCCGCTCCGACGTCCCTCTGTCAGTTCTGCCACAACTGCTTCGGGCGTCCAGAGGTCATCAAACAAGGCCGGCAACAGCTCTATGGCGCGAGCGCGGTAGAGATATAGTAAAGGTGATGTGTTGCTGATGGCCTCAGGCACGTTGGTTTTCCAGATCGTCTAGCTCGGCAGCCAGAGGAAAGACCTTGTAACGCCCCAGGCTGAGGAGGAACTCTACGCGGGACATTCCGGCCAACTCAGCAGCGCGACCTGAAGAAAGACGGCCCATTTCGTACAGCTTGACCGCCGCCAACACGCGCATTTCTCGACCAAATGACGCAGCATCGGTCTTTTCAGCCAGCAAGACCTTCTCTGGAATGTCAATCGCAACCGACTGAGTGGACATGTTCACTTCCTTTTACTTCACCTGGGCCTCATGTTACCCGCAACACTGGCTCATCCAGCCAGCACTGCCGCTGTCTGTTTCTCTGGGGAAAGATTGACGGATGAGATTATAGCATGGCCAATCGGTCGGACAAAGTCGAACGAGGAAGGGGCTGCGCTGACTAGGCGCTCTGCGTCGGAGGTGGGGTGTTGGGCTGGTGGAGTGTGGCCGCGGAGCGGCGCGAGGGGCGTTCCCACGCGGGAGCGTGGGAACGAGATGACTACTTCTCCACGCGAAACCCCACTTCCAGCCGCGGCAGGTTGACCCAGGCCAGGCTGAGCGATATCGTGCTGTCGAGGGCGTAGTCGCCGTGAAGGCGTAACTGCGGCTCCAGGCCCAGTTCGGGGATCAACACGGTGTCGCTCCAGCCGCGGCGCTCGACGACGATCCCTTCCCCGCGCCAGTGGGGATGTTCCCGCAAATAGACCAGCGTCCAATGGCGGTCCGCCAACTGCTCGACCTGGCGGATGGCGTCGAGCGTGGCCTCGACGGCGCCGATGCGCTCGACGATCTGGGCGGCGGTGAGCGGCGGCGCGCCGCGCAGAAAGGCGCGCAGTTGCTGGTGGACGACCAGATCGAGATAGCGCCGCAGCGGACTGGTGGCCTGCACATAGGCATCCAGGCCCAATCCGCCGTGAGGCCCGGCGGCGGCGCGATACTGGCTGCGTTTGAGCGTACGACGCAGCGCGAACATGCCCGATAGGGTGGTCGGGCGCTCTTCCGCTTCAGCCGGCTCCTGGGTAGCGAAGGGCAGCGGCAGATTGTGCGCCAGCCCGTAGTGGGCCACGGCCTCGCCCACCGTGATCATGGCCTCCTCGACGAGGAAGCGGCTGGGAAGCGCAGGCAGAGGGCGCAGGATGACCTCCCCGCCGATGACTTTCACCATCACCTCGGGCAGATCGATGAGGATCGCTCCCTGCGCGCGCCGTCGGGCCTGACGTCGTTCGGCGATCTGGCGCAGGGTGCGGAGCGGCTCTGCATCGATGCGGGCTGCGGCCTCCTCATAGGTCAGGCGCATGACGCGCACCCAGCTCGGAGTGATCTCGAGGCCGACGATCTCCCCCGCTTCGTTGAGATCGATCCCGAAAGAGAGCGCGGGCGAGACCTCTTGCAGGCCGAGGCCGAGGCGCTGAATGGCGGCGCGCGGCGTCATGGGGACGATCTGCTCGGGCAGGTGGACGGCGGCGGCGCGCGCGCGCGCCTCGAGGTCGAGCGGGGTGTCGGGCGCGATCAAGGCCGCGGCGTCGGCGATGTGTACCCACAGGCGGTTGCCTTCGAGGCTGAGGGCGTCGTCGGGGGTGTCGGTCGTGATGTCGTCGATGGCGAAGGCAGCCAGGTGGGTCAGATCGCGCCGTGGCTCGTCAGGCAGGTCGGGCAACAGCAGGTCGGGCGGGGACAGGGGCATGTCGAAGCGCTGGGGGTAAGGGTTGACGCGGTCATCCCAGAAGCCCAGCTCGAGCAGGAAAGCGTGCGCGTTTTCAGGGGTCTCGTCGCGGCCCAGCTCACGTAAGACGCGGCTATGGCTGCTGCGCCCCAGCGCGAGCGCCTCCACCTCACGCAGGTAGCGGCTGTCCTCGGGCGCATATCGCCCTTCGCGCGCGTGGGCGACGAAGGCGAGCCATGCCTCTCTCTCGGCGGCCTCAGCGGCGCGCGCGGCCTGTTTGCGCGCGACCTCCTCAGCGCTCAGCGCGCGGATCGCGTCCGGCGTCCCCTGGAAGTACGACCCTTCGGCCACCAGTTGCCAGACGGCCCAGGCGGCGCCTGGTGTGAATGCGCCGGCGATCAGCTCGGCCAACTCGGCGAGGGTCGTCTGGCTGCCCGCCAGCATCTCCCAGGCGACCAGGACCTCCGCCGGATCGACGGCGGCAGCCATCGCCTGCGCGAGGCTGGCGACCGGTCCGGGATGCAGCAGCACGACGTCCTTCGGCCGCACCTTGATCACGTCGCCGCTTTCGCCTTCGATCGTGAGGCGGTCCTCGATGCGGCGGACGACGGCTGGACGGCCCTTGTAGAGGACGAGGCTGCCGGGGGCGAGGGGATACGACATAAGTGAAGAAGGTCCTCTCCACGCGGAAGGGAGTTGCGGGTGAGCGACTCGGCGCATGGGCAAGGGGGCGAGCTTATCGCCGCATTGTCCAACGATGAACTACATCTTCTCGCTGCGCGATTGAGAGCGTTCGCGCAGGAAGGCCTCTACGGCCTGTCTCGTCGGTAGGGCGGGGATGGCCCCCTTCACCGTTGTGGTGAGCGCTCCCACCGCGTTGGCGAAGCGGCACAGATCGGGCAGGGCGTTCTCCTCGATGGTCAGCCCCCGCGCGAGGAGGCCAGCCAGCAGGCCGGCCACGAACCCATCGCCTGCGCCGGTCGTGTCGACTGTGGGTACGGCGAAGCCAGGCGACTGCCCGCCTCCGCCGTACCCATCGCCTGCGCCGGTCGTGTCGACTGTGGGTACGGCGAAGCCAGGCGACCGCCCGCGTCCGGCGGCGGCGCGCCACAGGCATCCCTCGGCGCCCAGGGTGACGACCAGCAGCCGGGCTGGCCCTGCAGCCCACAGCCGATCGACGCCGCGTTCCAGATCGTCCTCGTCGGTGAGGAAGGCGACCTCGACCTCGCTGGCTTTGACGATGTCGGCGTGTTGCCAGCCGAGGCGCATGCCGGCGCGGGCGGCATCGGCGGAGGGCCAGAGCGGCAGGCGCAGGTTGGGATCGTAGGAGATGAGCGCGCCGGCGGCGCGCGCCAGCGCGATGGCCTGAAGGGTCGCGCTGCGGCTCGGCTCGCTGATCAGGCTGATTGAGCCGAAGTGGAAGATGCGCACGCCCTGGAAGCAGGCAACGTCGATCTCCTCAGGGCGCCAGAGCATGTCGGCGCTGGGGTGGCGATAGAACATGAAATCGCGCTCGCCCGCCGCGGTCAACGAAACGAAGGCGAGCGCGGTGCGGGCGGTGGGATCGAAACGGAGCTGGCTGATGTCGACCCCTTCCTCCTGAAGCGTGCGCGCCAGGAAACGTCCGAAGGGATCGTCGCCGACCTTGCCCAGGAAGCCGGCCGTCACCCCCAGGCGCGCCAGGCCGACGGCGACGTTGGCCGGGGCGCCGCCCGGCGCGCGCAGGAAGCCAGGGGTATCGATCAGGGGCAAGCCGGAGACGGTGGGCATGAAATCGATCAGCAACTCACCGCAGGCGAGGACCTCTGGCATATCTACCTCCTTTGGGATCGGCGGCTGACCGTCATCCTGAACGATCAGCCGCCGGGCTATGATGAGCAGCGCTTCAGCGACGGCGCCTGCCGTCGGGCGCGTCCACTTCGACCCAGGCGGGCCGGCGCGTCGGGCGAGGGGGCCGCGGGGCCGATGGACGGCGGGGTGGGGGCGTGACCGCTGGCCCGCGCACGGCCTGAGCGACTTGGGCGATCATGATGAACAGCAGGCAGTCGACGACGATGAGCGCCAGGAGATCGAGGAACGCGTGCGCGAGCAGCTTCATAGCAGGCTGACCTCGCCGCCGGAAGCCTGGCTGCGGTAGACGCCGTCGAGGATCGTCATCACCTGCAGTGAGTGCTCGGCGGGCACGGGCGAGGGAAGCCCTTCGGCGACGGCGCGCGCGAACTCGATGCATTCCAGGGCGTGCGGTTCGACCGTGTCCTGGGTGATCTTAAGCGTGCGGTTGTACAACTGCTTGGTCGCATAGTTGGTTTGCAGCACCTCGCACTGGGGCCAGTGGATACCTCCCTCCGTGCCGTAGAGCCACATCTGCATGTCCTCGCCCGCCGTGTCGTGATGGAGCATCCAACTGACCTCGAGGATGAGGGTGGCGCCGTTGGCGAAGCGAACGAAGGCCGCGGCGAAGTCCTCGACGTCGTTCTCGGCGGGGACTTCCTTGAGGCCCCAAATGCTGAAAGCCCCTGGTTTGCGGGAAAGCTCGTTGCGGGCGACGCCGGTGACGGCTACGGGCTGCGGGTTGCCCATGAACCACAACGTCAGATCGAGGATATGGACGCCGATATCGATGCATGGCCCGCCGCCGCTGAGCTTTTTGGAGAGGAAGGTAGGGCGTGTGGGGATAGCAGCGCGGCGCAGCATCCAACTGCGGGCGTGGTAGATGTCGCCCAGGATGCCAGCGTCGATCTCGGCCTTCATGGCGCGCGAGTTGCCCTTGAAACGGAAATGCTGGGCGGTCATCAGCAGTTTGCCTGAGCGGTCGCGCGCGGCGATCATCGCGCGCACGTCGGCGGGAGTAGGCGCCAGCGGCTTCTCGCAGATCACGTGCTTGCCGGCGTCGAGGGCGGCGATGGCCAGCGGCGCGTGGAGCATGTTGGGCGTGCAGATGTCGATGATCTCGATGTCCGGGTCGCGGAAGAGGTCAGCCGGATCGGTGGTCAAGCGCGTGATGCCGTGCGTTTGTCCCCACTTTTGCAGGACAGCAACGTCGACGTCGCAGCCAGCGATCAGCTCCGCGTGCTCGGAAGCGTTCCAGCCTGGGATGTGCGTCTGCGCGATCCCGCCTACGCCGATGATGGCCACCTTGAGTTTGCCAGCCATGCTTGGGTCCTCCTGGTTGGGAAGAGATAATGGAAGTTTGACGGCGAGCGTAGTATACCATGCAGCGCCAAACTGTGAACTACCCTCTCCCTCGTCCCACTATCTGGCGGGACGAGGGAGAGGATCACAAGCGGCGTCGGATGCAGACAGGCTGGATCGATCGTCAGGGGCGGCGGAGCAGCGGCAGGCCGACGCGAGGCAGGTCATCGTCCAGGATAGCGCCGACCGCCTCGGCGTTCAGCGTCAGCCGGCTGCCGATGTTGACTCGCACGCCGCCGCCATCGGCCGTCATGGCGGGGTTGCCATTGCGGATCGTGAGGTGGATCAGGGCGACAGAGGTCGGGCCAGGGCGGATCGTCGCACGCTGCAAGGCTTCGATCTGGCGTTCAAGCGCTTCAGTTAGCCGCGGCTCGAACCACCGCGGGAAGAAGCACGCGATACAGGTCATCATTCAGGATGGTTCCGCTGGTCGTGTTGCCATTGATGGGCACACTGCCATTGGTGATGCTCACCCAGAAGATCTCATCCCTTTCCCAGCGTGTGTCGCCGAGCACGAGGACGTCGAACGAACGGGAGGTTACGCCGGGCGGGAAGGTGAGCATGCCGGAGACCGGGATGAAGTCTTCGCCGGCCTGGGCGCCAGTGTCCCCGACGCCTGAGGACGTGGCGTAGTCTACCGTCACCGCGAACGCCGCCGGCAGGTTCAGGGTTACGGTGAAGGGAAGAGCATGTTGAGCGCTGTCGCCCTCCGCCGTCTGGGAGCCGACGCTTTGTATGTTCAGGCGAGCTTCTTCGTCGTCGGTGATTGTCCCTGTGGCCTGGCTGTCCGTCAGGACGGCGTTGGTGGGATTGCTGAGCTGTAAGGTGTAGCTCTCCGACGCGCCCTCGTCCACCGTGTCGCCCAGCACGTTGATTGAGACGGTTTTGCTTATCTGGCCGGTATTGAAGGTCAGGGTACCGCTGGTTGCGGTGAAATCGCTGCCGGCGGTGGCTGTGTCGTTGGCTGTGGCGTATTGCACTGTGACCTCTGAACTGCTGGCTGGCGACAGGGTCACGATGAATTGCATCGCCGTCGTGCCGCTGTTGCCTTCCGAGACGGTGGCATCGTCGACGGAAAGGGCGGAGAAACCATCGTCATCCGCAATGGTGCCGACCGCCTCGGCGTCGATCAAGTCCACGGCGGCGGTGGTGGTGAGTTGCACCAAGAAGGTCTCGTCCGGCTCATCGGCCGTATCGCCGATCACAGAGACGTTGATGACCTTCTGCGTCTCGCCGGCGCTGAAGGTGAGCGCGCCGCTGGCCGTGGTGTAGTCGCTGCCGGCGGTGGCCGTGCCGTCCGCTGTGGTGTAGTTGACCGAGATGGCCGCGGCGCTGGCGGGCGACAGGGTGACGATGAAAACGGCTGTGACGGCGCCGCTGTTGCCCTCGATCACCGACGCGTCGGCGATAGCGACCTGGTGTCTTGCCTCGAAGGCGCCGATGTCGCAGACGGCCGTACCGTTGCCGTCGCCGTCGTACGGGCGAGCCACCCCGCGCGCGTCGATCGCCGGGCATTGGGCGTTGGCGCCGGCGTCGATGGCCGGACTGCCGGAGAGCAGGGCATGGGTCATCACCGGTCCGCCGTTGTTGCTCAAGGGACCAAGGAGCGGATCTACGCCGGGCAGGTCGCTGCTCTGGGTTAGGCCGCAGGAGAAGTCGTCGCTCAGGTTGTTGCCCAGGGAGGTCGGGGGCGTGGACGAGAAGCAGTTGTTTTCATCGTTGTTCGCCAGGACCGTGTTGACCAGCGAAGCAGTTGCGCCGCCGCCGTGGGCCAGTCCGTTGGTCCCGCGGCCCACCGTGTTGGTGCGGCTGTTATCGGCGATCGTGCTGTTCACGAGCAGCAGATTGGTGGCCGATCCCGTGAGGTAGATACCACCGTAGTTGTTGGACGCAATATTGCCGCTCACGGTCGAATTGGTGGCTGTGATGCTGCCCTGGGAAGCGTAGAGCGCTGCGCCGCTATTAGCCCGGTTTCCGGAAAGGGTGACACTCTCTAGCAGAACAGCGGCGGTCGCGCTGGTGCTCAGCCCGCCGCCCAGCGTCGCGCCGCTGTTGTCCGCCAGGGTTGAGGAGCGCATGGTGAGCTTGCCGCTGTTGTAGATGCCTCCGCCGCCGTCGTAGCCCGCAGCGGAGTTGTGAGCGATGACGCTCTCCGTCACGGTCAGCTCGGCGTTGGCCAGGCCGTAGTTGTAGATGCCGCCGCCCAGTTCTTGGGCCGTGTTAGAGAGAACCTGTGAGCTTTCGAGGGTCACCTTGCCAGCGTTGAAGATCGCGCCGCCGTTGCCGCCGGCCGAGTTATTGATCAGCGTCACATCGCGCAAGGTGAGGTTGCCTGCTCCGTTGATCAAGATTGCTCCGCCGGCGGCGTCGAACAATGGGCCGGCCGGCCTCTGGCCGTTGCGCACAGTGAGGCCAACGATCTCCACCTGCGTCGTCACATAAAAGGCGCGGCTGACGCCATTAGCGTCTACAATCGTGGTATCTGTGCTGGCGCCATTGAGAGTGAGTTCTGTGCTGAGCTCGATGTCATGTTCGTCGTAGGTGCCAGCGGCGATCTCGATGCGGTCACCGTTGGCCGAGAGGGCGACGGCGTGAGCGATCGTGCGGCAGGCGGTGACGGGAGTGAGGCAGTCGTTGCTATCGCTGCCGCTCGGCGACACATAGCGAGTGGTGGCTGCGGGTGCGGCCAGGGCAGGGGTTCCGTGGGCTGCCGCGAAGGCGATCGCCGTCCAGACGAGATAAATTGACATAAGGGAGAAAGGATGGGATCGCATCGAGAGGTTCCTTTGGTTGTTCAGGCGAGATGGGTTGAGGGGGATAGAAACAGCCCTTCGGCCGTGGCTTGCGCGCATCGTATTTCTGGCCGTTGGCTTACTGCTCGTATGGATACTGTATCATCTCTGGCGCTATGTTGATAGTGTGCTGTCTTACCTTCAGCACTGCGCGCACGTTGTCCCGCCCTGTGGCTCGCCTGGCCGCTGCCAGTGCGGAGTGGCCGGCCAGCAGTTGATCGCCCAGGATCCAGGTGGACAGAATCGTGCGCATGTCAGGATCATGTTGATCAAGTCGAGATTTGGAATCACGTCCGCTCGCTACTCCTGATGACGCTCTTGCCCGATGATTCGGATATGTTCCGGCCTGGTGATGAAGATCGTCGGGTCGCCTTGATACCAACTGATTGTCCCTGTCACCGCGACTTGTTGTCCAACGCGATACAACTGTTCCGGCGTATTGGCGAAAGCGGGCCAGTCCCCGCGGCGGATGATGGCCTTGAAGCTGCCCTGATGCGGGCTGGCGAACCCTACCAGCACATGCTTGCCGTTGTTGACCACGTGGCGCACCTCGCCCGTGACCGTGACCATCCGGCCGGCCCACGCCCGCGCCTCGGTGTGGGGGATGACCGCTTCCGGCTGGCCCTCGGGCCTGGTCGCGGCCGCAGCCGGAGCCGTGCGGATGATCGTCCGCTCGATCACAGGCTGGGTCAGGACGACCTGAGCAGTTGCCTGTGGGGCGCCGCTGGTCAGGGCCACGAGCGCGCCGTCGCAACTGCGGAAGTAGACGTTGTCGTTGCTCACCACCCATGTGGCGTACTCGCTCCAGTACCGGTCGTAGACGGAGCCCTGGTTGTAGTAGATGTAGAAGCCGAAGTCGTAGTCGCGCGTGTTGGCCAGGTTGGCCGGGCAGTAGTGGGAGGCGCTGAACGCGCATCCCCCAATGTCGTCCTGCGATGTGGCCACCGTGGCCAACCGCTGGGTGGTGATCTTGTCGCTGAAGCTGCCGCGGGCGTCGGAGCGGTCGAGGATACGCATGGCGAAGCCGGCCTCCCAGTGCCCGCCGAACAGGTAGTCGCCGGCCATCGAGACGTTGGGCTGTTCGTCGGTGAGCAGGAAGGGGTTGGGATCGCCCGGCGGCCAGGCGAAGGCGATGAAGCGCACGTAGCCGCCCAGCAGGCCGCTGACGGTGGTATCGTCCAGCACCATCTCGCCGAAGTGCGAGTCCCAGCGCGCGTCGTAGGCGTGCTGGGCGCGGATGATCGTGTACACCACCTCCTTGCCGTTCGGCAGGCGCTTGACCACCGGCTGCGGGCCCATGGGCAGGTAGTCGCTGTCGCCGTAGCCGCCGTGGCCTACGTGGGCGATGAAGGGCACGCTGCCGTCGTCCAGATCCAACACGAAGAGCGCCTGCTGATCGGGGTTAGCGGTCAGGAACTGGCGCATTTCCTCGTTGGTCTGCGGCCAAACGCGCCAGAGCGTCCCCCAGTCCAGCCGCACTTTGACCAACACGTAGCCGGCGTTCTCGGCGATCACGGGCCAGCCATTGCGATACTCGGTGGGGTCGTTGAAGTTGCGGCTGGCGGGCACAGGCCGCACGCGCCACTGCTGCGCGCCATCGCTGTTGCGGATGGCGTGGACGTACAGGTCCGGCTCGGTGGCGACGATGACCAGGTCCCGTGAGGGCGAATAAGCAGGCGGCACGGCGACCGTCGCACCGGCGTTGTAGGTCCAGAGGGCTGTCATGGTCGTCTTGTCCACGGCGAAGACCGAGTTACCCATGGAGAAGAGCACCCGGTCGGCCAGGACGGCCGGCGGCAGGGGCAAGGTGCTGCTCTGGCCGCTGGTGAAGGTGGCCAGCACGGCGCCGTCGCTGGCCCGCAGTTTATACAGATTGCCGTTGGCCGAGACGGCGAACACCGCGGCCGTGTCTCCGTCGTAGGCCACGGTGGAACGGACATCGCCGATGCCGCTGCGCTGCCAGACCTGTGCGCCCGTGACCTCGCTCAGCGCGAAGACGCCGTCCACGCCAGCGGCGACGTAGACCTGGCCGGCGCCGGTGACCGGCTGCACGTTGCGCGGCAGCGAGCCACTTGTGGTGACCTTGCTCACGCCGCCGGAGGGGCTGACGCCGTTCCAGATCCAGCGCAGCCGCCAGGGATAGGGCACGGTCTGGGCGGTGTAGCCGGTGTGCTGGGCGTCGTGGGCGTGCTGTGACCACTCGCCGGCTGTCGGCGTGGGA
>FWWM01003210.1_pt1 | contig 41406 bp, 31 predicted proteins | sample 2228351 | NCBI WGS metagenome assembly FWWM01 (sample SAMEA103939774, study PRJEB20133) | metagenome
AAAGGAAAAGTTTTGCGCCTCCCTCTTTCGTTCCACGCCCCCCACTCACGAACGTATCCGCAAATCAGGGGTTGATGGGGTGAACAAGTAAATAACCTGCTGTCCCGCCGGATGGGAGACGCTCTGGGCAAAGGGGGAAAGGTCGTGCATACAGGAGACGTCTACCTGCGAAGGCACGGAGACACAGCCTGGCTGTTTTTTCCCTCACATGACGGTCACAAGCAACGTTTACCACTCCGTTATCGTTTAGATACGATTATACCATTGTGCGAGACGGTTCTTGCGTGAAGCAACGTCCCCAAGAGAGGCGCGTGAACGGTAACGCGAGCGCTATGGCCGAACGTACAACATCCCATTCGAGAAACGGAAGGGTCATCTCCATCTGCGTGTTGGGGGAAAAGCCCTTCGAAAACCGTTTACTTGTGCCGCCAGACGAATAGTTCCAGGCGTTTGCGTTGGGCGTGGAGGATGAACCTCCGGCCGGCGCGACACCCGCGTACCGGCACCGCGATATGCCCCCACAGGAAAGAGAGGACAAGGATTTCCCACCAGGATGGAGAGACTCCGTGCGAGGGCGTGACACGGGAGGCTCAGCAAGCGGCGTGCTGATCCGGTTCGGTGTGGTATCGGCCGGGGTTGTGCCCAGGGCAATCCGATACGCGGCTCGCCGCCGAAAGCGAACGCAATCGGCAGGGCAACAAACCGTTGAAGAGCCGAACACGCGAGGGGGTCCTCCTCCAGAGGAAGCTCCATGACGCCGCGTGGATATCAAGGCCTCCGCTGCACGATTTTTCTGTCGGTAAAATACCCTGCCGCGTTATCATAACCCGCGCCGACGATGCATGATCGAGACGCAAATGAAAAAGATGAAAACCGAGGAACACCCTAGACCGGATACTGTCCGGGAATGGCTGCGGCGAGGTCCCAGCCCCGTACATCTGGTGGGAATTGGCGGTGTGGGAATGGCAGGCCTCGCCGGTATCCTCGCTGCTCGAGGGTGGCAGGTCTCCGGATGCGATAGTCAACCGAACCGCCTGGCGACATGGATGGAACGTCGCGGTGTCCGCGTGTTCCATGGACACGACCCGGCGCACGTGGAACAACTCGGAGAAGGGTGGATGATCCGAAGCCGGGCCGTGCCGGACGGCTGTCCCGAGATTGTCCGGGCGTACCGGCTAGGCGTGCCGATATTCGTTCGCGGCGAAGTTCTTGCGGAGTTGTTGACGGACGCCGTGTTATCAGTGGCAGTTTCTGGAACGCACGGAAAAACGAGCACGAGTTGGTTCCTTGTGCAGATTCTACAGCAGGCGGGCTTCCCCACGGGGTGGTGTATAGGAGGTGTTCTGGGGGCAGACCGCGCCGACGATGGGGCGGAAGGGGGGCCTTCGGAATGGGTGGAAACAGGGCCCTTGGTGGTGGAAGCCGATGAGAGCGACGGGACGTTGGCTCTCTATGCGCCCGACATGGCCATCATCACCAATGTGGACCGCGATCATCTGGATCATTTCGGCAGTGAACAGGAACTGGAAAACTGCTTCCGTATCTTTGCCCGTTCGGCAAAGCGACGCCTGATCGTTTGTGCCGACGATCCTCGGGCAGCCCGGATCGCTGCGGCGATTCCCGGAAGTCTCACCTACGGGTTTACGGAAACGGCCTATGCTCGGGCGACGGAATACGAAAAGACGAGCGAAGGGCAGCGTTTCCGTCTCCGTGTGGGCGAACGGGATCTGGGAAGGATCACACTGCCGTTCCGGGGGTCGCATTATGCCCTCAATTCCCTGGCTGCGACCCTGGCCGCTTTGGAGATGGGTGTTCCGCCCGATCGGTTGGCAGAGGTCTTTCTGCCGCTACGCTTGCCGGCCCGGCGCTTCGACTGTGTCGTGACGCGTGAAGACGTACGGGTGATCACCGACTATGCGCATCATCCCACCGAAATCGCCGCCGTTCTCCGGATGGTGCCGCCGGGCGGACGGAAACTGGCCATCTTTCAGCCGCACCGGTACACGCGCACCCGCGACCTGGCGGACACATTCCCACCAGTCTTTGCCGGCGTGGATGACGTGATTATCACGCCTGTCTATGCGGCCTCCGAATCGCCGGTGAAAGGCGGTACGCACTGGGATCTATACCGGTCCTTTGCGTCCGCGGCCGGTCGGACTGCGGTTCAGGTCCGGCTGGCGGACTCGCTGGAACAGGCGTGGACATACTGTCGACGCGTTTTCCGACCGGGCGATACGCTCCTGATTCTCGGAGCGGGAGACGTAGAACGTGTGGGGGAGTGGGCACAAAAGGAGCCTTCGCTCACGTTTCTCGGCACACCCATCCGCCTGGATCCGTCTCGGCCCGCCTCCATCCGTGAGGGCGAACCGCTGGCCGGAAAAACCACGTTGAAAGTGGGCGGGCACGCAGACTACTGGGTTGAAGTGCCCTCTCGGGAGGCGCTGCAGGAAGTTCATGGGTGGGCACGCGCCCGTGGCCTTCCGGTGCACGTCTTGGGAGGGGGAAGCAATGTATTGGTCAGCGATCTCGGCGTGCGAGGTGTAACCGTTCGCCTTGTAGGAGACTTTCGCCGCATCCGCCTCGATGCCACGGAGCCGGAGATTGTCCATGCGGGTGCGGGTGTCCCACTGGCGGCGTTGCTCGACAGAGTGGAAGAGTACGGTCTGACCGGCTTGGAGTTCCTGGAAGGCATACCGGGCACGGTCGGCGGCGCTATTCGGATGAACGCAGGAGCCTGGGGACACGCGATCGGCGAGACCGTTTGCTGGATTCATTGTTTGAATCCGGATGGCAGTCTATGTATAGTACCGGCTGATCAGATGGGATTCGCCTATCGCCACTGCGCCGGTTTGGGAGACCGCATTGTGTGGGAAGTCTCTTTTCGACTGCGGCGTGACAGCGCAGAAGCGGTTCATCGCCGACGCGTGGCCGTGGCGGATCGCCGGCGATGGACGCGCGGGCTGCGCTGCGCAGGCTCCGCCTTTTTGAATCCGCCCGACGATTCTGCCGGCCGCTTGATCGAGGCGGCCGGATTGAAAGGAGCGGCCGTGGGCGGAGCCCGCGTGCTGGAGCGGCATGCCAACTGGATTGTGACACGACCCGGCGCGACCGCTTCCGATGTTGCGGCGCTTTTGGCGTTCGTGCGAACAGAAGTGGCGGACCGGTTCGGAGTAGACCTTACCCCGGAAATTGTACTCTTGGCCTAACGTAGGCCGCGCGTGCCAGCGCGCCACGGCCAGGCGTGGCCCAACGAAAGCGCTGACGATGACCCCTGCACGCCGATTCCACCGGATCGCCGTCCTGATGGGCGGCTGTTCGGCCGAACGCGAGGTTTCCCTCCGATCGGGAGCGGCCGTAGCCGCCGCGCTGGAACGGCTAGGGTATATTGTGACCCGCGTGGATGTAACCGATCACACGGTGGTTCTGCCGGAGGACATCGAAGCGGTTTTCATTGCCCTGCACGGCGCATTCGGTGAAGACGGAGGCGTTCAACGATTGCTGGAAGAACGTGGTATCCCCTATACAGGCTCTGGCCCGCATTCCAGTGAGGCTGCTTTCGATAAGGTTTGCACAAAACGGATTCTGTCACGATACGGCATTCCAACCCCCACCTATGAGATTCTGCAACCGGGGCAACACCGCACGTTGCCCCTCCCTGTCGTGACCAAACCGATACGCCAGGGATCAAGCCTGGGCGTTCATCGCGTGGGCACCGAGGAGGAATGGCCGGCCGCTTGTGAAAGCACACGGCGATATGGCGCCGAAATTCTTGTGGAGCCATATATTGCCGGACGGGAGCTCACGGTGGGCATCGTGGACGGAGAGCCGCTGCCGGTGATCGAAATTTGCGCGCCCAACGGTTGGTATGACTATGAGGCTAAATATACCCCGGGCCGCACCCTGTATCACGTGCCGGCGCCGGTGTCGGAATCGATGAGGCGGCGCTGCCAGGATCTCGCCGTGGCAACGTTTCGAGCCCTCGGCTCACGAGGGTTCGGCCGCGTGGACCTACGAGGCACTGCGGAGGACGACCTGTGCGTTCTGGAATCGAATACCATCCCCGGATTTACGGAAACAAGTCTGTTGCCCAAGGCCGCGGCGCATGCGGGAATCAGTTTTGAACGGCTTTGTGAACGGATTTTGGAAACCGCCGTATGCGGTCAGCGGGAAGCTCTAGAGAAGATATCCCTCCTACGCCACGATGAGGCACCGAACGTTGGGAAAGCCGGTTTGGTTTGAAGAAGACCCGTGGTTCGGACGGCGACGCCCCGGCCGCAACCGACGTTGGCGTTTGCCGCGCCCTCCCATCCTCAAGGCGGACCTATGTCTTGACCGGGATCGGGCACAACAGACGCGCCGCCTGACGGCGTTGCTCATGGCGCTAGGCGCCACGACCGCTGCGGTTATCCTAAGCTATGTCGGATTCTCGCGCATGGAGGAATACCTTTTCGCCTCCAATCCGGATTTCATCCTCCGGCACCTGGACATCCGTACTGATTCAGGCGGCATCCTCACCCCCGAACTTATGCGCGAGTATCTTGGTATCGCCGAAGGCGACAACTTGTTTCAGACCAATATCGTGCGGCTTCGCTCCGAACTTCTTCATCGGGTGCCCAACCTTCGGGATGTGGAAATTACCCGTATCCTGCCCGATACCTTGCGCGTGGAGGTGCGCGAACGGGTTCCTCTCGCCCTCATCCAGTTTTCCAGAAGCCGGAATCCGGATGTTTTTGTGGATGAGGAAGGCCGTATATTCGCCGCGCGTGCCCGGCGCGAAGGGCTTCCCGTCATTCGCGTTCGGAATGGCCCGTCCGTGTGCCTAGGAGATTGGGTGGACGGTCTTCTCCGCGATGCCGTCCTCGTTCTGGACACCGCCCGGACGTCGGCCGCGGCCTCCGAGCTCCACATCCGCGCGATTGACGTGGTGGGCCGATCACGAGGACGCGAGGATGTGCTACAACTCCATATCGACGGAACGGTGGTGGATTTCTGGTGGCCCCGCCCTCCCAACGATCCCCAGCGCGGGCTCCAGGCGCTCAAGGACCGGTTAATTTTTTTGGCCGGAATTTTGCGGCGCGCACGGCGCGACGGTCGTTCGCTGGAACGCATCAATCTGACGTTGGACTCTCTGGTGGCCGCTGGCCGCTGGCACGAGTAAGAGAAGGGAGGGCTCTTTCATGACATCGGCTCCGGTGGCCGCTTTAGAAATCGGCACCACCAAGGTGATGGCTCTGGTCGGCGACATACGCGAAGACGGCCACATCATGATTACGGGAATGGGCACGCACACCAGCCGCGGCGTGCGCAAGGGGGAAATTGTAGACCTGGAAAGCGCCGTTGTCTGTGCGCGAAACGCCCTCACTCTCGCTGAGGAAAGCAGCGGTGTCGAAATCCGTGAAATCCATGTAGCGGTCTCCGGCGGACACATCCAAAGTACGGTCAACCGAGGCACTATTCCCGTGGCAGGACCTGACAACACGGTGACCGAGGAGGATGTGCTTCAAGTCATGGAGGTGGCTCGCGCCCTGAACCTACCACCGGATCGGGAGATTCTGCACACCATCTGTCAACTGTTTCGCCTGGACGACCAGCAGCAAGTCATCCGGCCGGAAGGTATGGTGGCTAACCGCCTGGGGCTGGATATGCTTGTGATTCACGGCGTTCGCAACCGTTTGCATAATACGGTCCGTGCCGTCCGCACCATTCCCGTTGAAGTAGCCGACGTCGCCTTCGGCGGTCTCTGCTCCGCCCTGGCTGTCCTCACCCCTGACCAGAAGCGGCTTGGGGCGGTGGTGGTAGACCTCGGAGGGGGAACAACCGACTACGTGGCCTATGCGGACGGCGTTGTCATGGCCGCCGGTACCCTTGCCGTAGGGGGCGATCATCTCACCAACGACATTGCTGTCGCTTTCGGTATACCCCTGGCCCAGGCTGAGGAAATCAAGCGCCGGTCCGGGAGTGCGATCGTTTCCCCATCGGTGGGAAGTCGCCGGTTCAATCTGCCGGGCGACTTAGGTCTTCCGGGGCGGTCCATCAGCATGCACACTCTTCACACGGTTATCCAGGCGCGGATGGAGGAAACATTCACGCTTATCCGCGCGGAACTTGAAAACGCCGGCCTGCTGCCGCGTTTGGGTAGAGGCGTCGTCTTAGTGGGCGGAGGCGCCCATCTGGACGGAATTTCCCTGTTGGCCGAACGGATTTTCGGTATGCCGGCGCCCGTGGGTCGCCCCCGCAACATCAGCGGCTTAGCTACGGCAACCGAGGGCCCCGAATGCGCTACCGTCTGCGGCTTGATCCAGTACGCCGTCAAAACGGCGGACGCCGAGACCCACGCGCGGGGGAGACTGCTGGACGGGCTGAGGCGGTTGTTCCGGTGGTGACAAATGCGTAAATACCGTGTGCGCATTGTAGGGATCGGCAACGCGGGCTGCCGCATTGTGGATCGATTGAATGATCTCATCGACGATGTGTCCTGCCTTTCTGCCATCAACACCGACACGGCCTCCCTCCAAACCACACGGGCCGCAGTCAAACTCCAAATCGGAGAGGCCCTCACACATGGCCTGGGAACTGGCGGAGACGCTCCCCTGGGCCATCAGGCAGCACGGGATGACGCCGTCCTGATCCGTGGCCTCCTGGGAAATCCCGATCTCGTAGTGCTGGTCGTCGGGCTGGGAGGCGGCACGGGGGCGGGAGCGGCCCCCGTGATCCTGGAACTGGCCCGCGAGGAACGCGTGTTGACCCTTTGTTTTGCCTCTCTACCCTTTGCGTTCGAAGGTCCCACACGAGCGCGTCACGCCAGGGACTCATTGGAAAAGCTTCACGCGGCCGCTGATCTTTTGTTCGCTGTGCCCCTTCAACGCCTGGCCGAAACAGCCAGCGCCACAAATCTGGCCGAGACCTTCCGTCGGGCGGACGACATCCTGGCCAAAGGAATCGCTGGCATCGAGAAAATGCTCACCCAGCCCGGGCTGATTTATTTTGACTTCGCTGACCTCCGGTCCATGTCCAGAAGCGCAGGCGGCCTTTGTACCCTAGGTTTTGGCGAGGCCACAGGGGAAAACCGCGCCCGCGAAGCCACGGAGGCGCTTCTCAGCAGCCCGCTCCTGGAAAACGGAAAACTGGTGGGAAACGCGGCCTCTATTCTGTTATACATCCTGGGTGGTCCCGACCTCACCGTGAGGGATACGGAGTACATCACGGATGCCCTGGTCCAGCGAGCCCCCCGACACTGTACCGTGCGGGTTGGAGCCGTTGTGGACGAAAAATGGGGAGACCGCATCACACTGACGGCTCTCGTCTCGGATCAGTGGCGGGAAGAAGAGGCGGAAAAAGACGCCTCCGGTTCCCGATCGCTTCACGAACGCAAGCCCGTTCAGACCCGATTTCCTCTTGAAGCCCTCGGAAAGGGGCCATTCAACGATTCCGAGCCGACCTTTTTCGGCGGCGAAGATTTGGATATTCCCACCTTCGTGCGGCGCGGCATTCCCATCCGCAAATAAGGGGGAGCGGAGGAGCCATGTTCTCGGACCGCTTGTGTCCATACGGTGCGCCACACGTCGTAGGGAACGTGGAAAAAAAGTTTCTGAACGCACGTCCTTTTGGCATCCCCACCCGTAACGCATTGCTCCCCTTGCACCACGCGATTCCCGCCTGTGTGGCCCTTTTTGCCGTGTGAGGAAAGGATGTCCCATGGAGCAGCAGATTCCCGAGCGGTTTCGCCTTCCGCAAAAAAGCATGCTCTTTGCTGTTCGCCTGCGTGGCGCCGTCCACCCCTTTTGGGTTCGCCGTGTCCGAGCCGCAGACATCCCTTTCGGGGGCGCGCGGAGACAAGTGGGCCGCGACGGCAGCGTGGTGGGCCGCCGTTTTACGTCGAAGGCGGCTCGGCGACTCTCCGTCCAGAACCTGTCGGAAGGAGGCCCGATATCGCTCATTTTGAAGATGCAATGTGCCGCCATTTGGTGCATGTTACCCCGTGTTGCCGGAGCTCCGCGAGGGCGCACGGGAGCTGGAGCTTAGACGACGTGAGCGGAAGAGAGATTCTCCATGGAAACATCGCACACGGATAATGCCTACCGCGCGCAGCGAGTGGCGAACATGGAAACATTACGCGCACTCGGTTACCCACCCTATGGCAGAGCCTTTACACGAACCGGACGCCTCGCAGACATCCGCAACACGTTCGAAGAAAACAAACGCATCGCAGCGGCCGGTCGACTCATGACGATTCGGAATATGGGGAAAAGCGTATTTGCTGATCTCCGGGATGGCACCGGTCGGTTTCAGATTTACGCCAATGCCAACCGCATGCCGGAATCCGCCTTTCAGGCGTTTCGCTATCTAGACATCGGCGATCACATCGGTGTGACCGGTACCTTGTTCACGACGCGCACGGGAGAGAAAACCATCCTCATGGAGTCGTGGACCCTTCTGGCCAAAGCGCTTTTACCTTTTCCGGAGAAGTGGCACGGACTGCGTGACGTCGAAACACGGTATCGCCAGCGCTACCTCGACCTGATCATGAATCCATCGGTTCGAGAGTTGTTTGATCGGCGCATCCAGGTGATCCAGGAAATCCGGCGGTTTTTGTTCGACCGAGGTTTTCAGGAAGTGGAAACGCCCATGATGCAGCCGCAGGCCGGCGGCGCCGCCGCTCGACCCTTTGTCACGCGGCATACGGCGTTGAATACAAACATGTATTTGCGGGTGGCACCGGAGCTCTATCTCAAACGCCTTCTCGTGGGCGGATTCGACAAGATTTTCGAACTCAATCGGAATTTCCGAAACGAAGGCCTGTCCCGTGCCCACAATCCGGAGTTCACCATGCTGGAGGTCTACGAGGCCTATGCCGACCGCTCGGCCATGAAGGAACTCGTGGAGAACCTGGTCACGCAGGTGGCCCAACGCGTGTTCGGAACGCTTCGGGTAGGGTCGCCAGAACGGCCCGTCGATTTATCGCTGCCCTGGCGCGAAATCGCCTACCGCGACCTTATTCGAGAGAGGATGGGAAAAGACTGGTTCGATCTTCCCCTCGACGAAGCGCGCCGCCGCCTCGAAGCGGAAGGCATCCCCACGGATCCTTCGTGGAACGTCGTTCTGGTGACGCACGAGGCCTACGAGAAGCTGATCGAGAAGACCCTGATCGCTCCCACGTTTGTGACCCGACTCCCCTCCGATCTTATTCCGCTGGCCCGGGTGTGCGAGGATGACCCGACCTGCGCGGACGTCTTTGAACTCGTTATCGGTGGCATGGAAGTGGCCCCCGCCTATACAGAACTCAACGACCCCATGGTCCAGCGGGAACGCTTTGCGCGTCAGGTCGGCACGTATTATACGGAAAAGATGGACGAAGATTTCCTCACCGCACTGGAATATGGCATGCCCCCCGCAGGGGGCATGGGTATCGGCATTGACCGTCTGATGCTCGTCCTGACCGGACACGAGAACCTTCGCGATGTGATCCTCTTTCCCCCTCTTCGGCCCCGGAACACGGGTATGCCGCGCAGCGAGGGAACCCCCATGACCCCTGAACCGGTTTCCTGCTCCTGACGCCTATGTTTCCTTTTCCCCTTTTCCTCGCGGTGCGATACCTAAAGCCCAGGCGCTCGATCCTCTCCGTCGTAACAGCGATGTCCATTATCGGCGTTCTCCTGGGGGTCGCCATTCTCATCATCGTCCTTTCCGTGATGACGGGATTTGGCAATATGTGGAAGCAGAAAATTCTCAGCTTCAAACCGCACATTCTGATCGCAGCAACCCGGGGCGTGGTGGAGCGCGAAGACGCCCTTTGCCAGAGACTGGAGAGAATGCCAGGCATCGTAGGCGCAGCACCGGTTATCATCACCCGCGCGCTGATGCGCCATGGGGATCGGGTGGCGACACCGGTTGTCATTGGCGTGGATCCCGAACGGGCGCGCGCCATCAGCCGCGTGCCGGCCAACACACTGCCGGCCTTTGAGATAGAGGGGGAGGGCATTGTCCTAGGATGCGATCTGGCCGAGAGGCTGGCGGTGTCGGCCGGTTCGAGGGTGCTGATCTACTCCCCACGGAACGTTGTGGCATCGGACGAAATGTATCTTCCCCTAGAGGCTGTCGTTCGCGGCGTATTCGATATGGGAATGCGGGATTACGACGCCGAGTTCGCCTTTGCGTCGCTGGACTTTGCCCGCCGCCTGATGGGATGGAACCGTGGCGCCCACGCCCTTTATCTCATGACCGCCAATCCCATGACGGTCGAGACGCAAGCCGCGGCTGTCCGGTCTGCCCTTGGCCCCGAGTACTGGGTCCGCACCTGGAAGGAGGAAGATCGCGTTTTGTTTGAAGCCCTGACGACGGAAAAAACCATGATGTTCATCCTCCTGGTTTTCATCACGGTGGTCGCCATCTTTTGTGTCACCAACACGCTCATCGTCGTCACCGTGCAGAAGACCGATGAGATGGGGCTGCTCAAGGCGCTGGGTTTTTCCCCTGGCGTGCTACGGGCCTCGTTTGTACTCCATGGGTGGATGCAGTGCGCCACAGGCATCATCCTGGGTCTGGCCGTGGCGTTTTTGGTGTTGGCCAATCTGACGCAGCTTGTTCGGTTTCTGGCGCAATTCGGACTGCGGGTCTTTCCCAAGGCGATCTACGGTCTGAGCGAAATCCCCTGGGACATTTCATGGAGCGAAGTGGTGATCGTTGTGGCGGTGGTCATGGTGTTCTGTACCTTGGCAGCCCTGCTTCCGGCCGGCCGTGCTGCGCGGCTGGATCCCGTGGCGGCTTTGCGTCGGGAATGACCGGCAGGCGAAAGTCGGTCCACATGCTTCTGGAAGCCCGGAATATACACAAAACGTACCAGCGCCGCGTAGGCGAACTGCGTGTGCTACAGGGTGTGGCCCTGAACGTCGAGGCGGGGGAAGCGGTGGCCATCCAAGGCCCCAGCGGAGCCGGGAAAAGTACCCTTTTGCATATCCTGGGCGGATTGGATCATCCGGACCGGGGTTCTGTGTGGTATAAGGACCAGAACCTTTATGCCCTTGCGGAACGCGCGCGTGCGCGGATTCGCGCGCGTGAGATCGGTCTTGTCTTTCAGTCCTACCATCTCCTTCCGGAAATGGAAGTCCTGGAGAATGTCTTGCTGCCGGCCCGCGCCTTGACCCCGTGGCGTGCTCCACCGGCAGCGGCGCAACGACGCGCCATGGAACTGCTGGAAATCGTCGGATTGGCCGCACGGAGCGACCACACACCCCTTGAACTTTCCGGCGGCGAGCAGCAACGCGTTGCGCTGGCGCGCGCCATGATGAACGACCCTCCGCTTGTGTTGGCCGACGAGCCAACCGGAAATCTGGACGAAACGACGGGGCGACAAATCCTCGATGCCCTGTTTGCTCTAACCCGAGACCGCGGGCACACCCTGATCGTGGTCACCCATGACCCCCGCGTCGCGGCTCGGTGCGATCGCCGCCTGCGCCTCCTGGAAGGGACTCTGATGTCGGATGTGCCCTGAAGGGCCCGTTGCTTTTGGGCTACCTTCCCTCCGACATCGGAGGCCCCGTACGGATACCACACGTTCGTCGTGTCGGTGCAAACACGCATCGCCACATCCGACTCACGGCAGCAACGACTCGGCTCGGTGAAACCTTATTTTCGGGACGAATAGGCGCGCGGATTTCTTATGGGTTCCTTTGGGGTTTGGATCCTGCCCGGAGCGGACGGAAAGGGGCCCCGTGGGCTTGTCACAATGCCACGCGATGGCTAAATTACCAGTGGCCACGGAGAGGTGCACCGGGCGACGTTTTACTGCTCGGCTTGCGCGCAGAAGCCATTCGCTGAGCGTTAGGAAGAAGGGCGGTATGGGGAATAGGCAAACGACAAGGAGGTCCCTGCTCGTCATGGCGCTGCTCGAAGCGGCGCGGAGTTTTATTTTGGCCCAAGACGGGCAGCTGATCCTATCCGAAGGAAGTGTGTATCGTGGATTTATCCAGTGGATGAATCCTGTCTGGATGACCAACGGAATAGTGAAGACGTGTTCCATTTGGGGCAAGCTTAGCCAGAACAGCGACGCGCCGCCTGCCGATTGGACCAAGACCCATTTCGACGACTCCGGGTGGTTCCACTGGCGTGAACCACGGGTGGTTCAACACCTGGCCGGTACCGACATTCGACGTTATGATTTGGACCAGTATGGTGTTTTCCGTTCCATGTGGGTGGGACTGCTGTGTCTGCGGGGAAGTTTCCTCGTGACCGATCCGGACAAAACGGGCGATATGCAGCTGCGCGTTGAGTTCCGCGGCGGTTTGGTCGCGTACATGAATGGAAAAGAGATAGGACGCGCGTTCCTGCCGCCTGATCGTCCCCTTAGCCCTGAAACTCTTGCCGATCCCTATCCCGAGCAAGCGTTCACCACGGCCAGCGGAGAACCATGGAAAAACAGTCTTTCTGGGGTGCCCAAAGAGGCCGATACGCTCAAGCGGTTCAACCATCGGATCCGAAACGCGCACTTCCTCGTCCCTCGCTCAGCGTTGGTCAAGGGCCGAAATATTCTTGCGCTAGAAATTCATCGAGCCCCTAAACCCCGCGCGAAGGGATGTGAACTCAGCGAGTGTGGGCTGGTCCGCCTTGCACTGACGGGCGGTCCAGGCGCCGTCCCGGCCGTGCATCGCCCCCGGGGGATACAAGTCTGGAATGTGAACAGCGCAGCACGCGTGAGTCCCCTCGGCGGAGCCATCGTCGGACGAATCTGGCAAGGCACAGAGGTGTCTATCCGCGCCTATCCCCTGAGCTGGGGACCGCACGGAGAACCGCTTTCCGCCATCCGGCTCGTGGCGCCGCGTAATGGAGTCGGCAGTGGTCAGATCGTGGTGAGCAGCGATGCGCCGATCACGCGTCTTTCGGCATCCGTCGAGGTGTTCCGGCAGGTGGACGGCACGAATACGATTGGCCAGAGTGCGGTGGAGATTCTGTATGGCACAGTTCCGAAAAAATGGCCAACCCATCTCGGGAGGGATGAGTGCGTCTCTGTCATGGATATCCTGCTCAATAGACCGCCTGAGCACGTCGCGGCGATCGTCAGCCAGAGTGAGGCCGAAAGGGAAATCGGCCGCGGTGGCGCCCAACAGCTGTGGATAGATTCCGGCGCCGTGGTGCCCATCTGGGTGCGGGTAAGGGTTCCGGCGCAGGCCCCTGCCGGAGACTATGAGAGTGTTCTAACCCTCACCACGGCAACGGGGCTCCTGGCCCACGTGCCGTTGACGCTTCGGGTGGCCGCTTGGGTGGCGCCTAACCCCCGCGATTTCCGTTTGCTCACAGCGGCCCTGCATTCGCCGGATACGCTGGCGCTTTGGTACCAGGTGCCGCTTTGGTCGGACGCGCACTTCCAGTATATGGATCGCACCCTCCAATACATGGGCGAAATCGGAGGCCGCGTGGTGTATGTGCCTCTGATTGCGGGAGCAGAATGGTTTCGCAACGCGCAGGGCATGGTGTATTGGGTGAAGACGGATACCGGCGAATACACCTACGACTTTAGTGTGCTCGAGCGATATCTCGACATGGCACAGAAGCATCTTACGATCGAAGTGGTATGCCTTTACGTGGGAGAATTTGGCGGACGACATGGGAAAGTCGGCGCAACCCTGCGGGAACCCGACGGCAGGGTCAGCCTGCTTCCCCTTCCGGAATACAAACCGACCGACTCCGCCGTTTCCTTTTGGAAGCCCGTCATGACCGAGACCCTTCAGAGGCTTGCCAAACGGGGTTTGGCGGATAAGGCCGTGGTGGGGCTGATCTGGGAACAACCCACACAGCAAAAAAGCGCCGATCCGATCGCACTGTTCCACAAGGTGTGGCCGGAGTTGAAGCTCGCGCAAATCGCACATTACGGCGGGCAAAAGGGAGGATTCGGAAATGTGCCCTTCGGGCACGTCATGTCCGTCTGGGGCAATTACACCCCACAGAAAAGCAAACTCTATGGAGCACGTGACCTGCCCATCAAGGTCGTGTGGCATCCACGGGCGGACGGAATATACGACATCCGCCCCATTGCCTCGCCTGCCGTTTGGCTTCGTGTGGCGGAGCGAGCCGCGGACGGATGCATGGGGCTTGGTCCCGTGGGGATGGACTTTTGGAATCTGCCGGGACGTGGGACGTTAGAGGGAGCCGGCGCATGGAACCTCTCGATGAGTGTCCAAACGGCGTCCGCCTTACTCGCGCCAGGCCCGGACGGTCCTGCGACAACTGTCCGCTACGAGCTTTTCCGGCAGGGGGTGCAAGAGGCTGAGGCCCGTTACCTTATCGAAAACGCCCTTCGCGATCCCACGGCCAAAGCAAAATTAGGCAATACCCTTGTAACAAAAGGGTGGAACGTACTTGCAGAAAGAAACCGCATCATGTCTTTTGTCGGCGTGGGTCAACGCATGGCGCAAGGTGAAGGTTGGCGCTGGTTCACGGGTTCCGGCTGGGAAGATAGCAGCTTTGCCTTGTATTCCTGCGCCGGTGACGTGGCCAATGCCCTGAAAAGCCAATAAATACGCAACAATTCGGAATGAGATCAGAATGGAAGCGAACAACACGGTTGAAGACACTCGACGTTCTGGCAGGAGTTCTTGTCGCCTGCCAGTCAGCCCTTGCATTGATTAATCCCCATTTCACGCCCGTTCATCTCGTCGAGCAATCCGAGGCGATCATTGGGCTAACGTTATATCCCGGCGAGACGAATGGTGTGCTGACCGGCACCGTGGTGCGGGTGTTCAAAGGGACCGAAAAGGCCTCTCCATCGAACGTCACGATCGAGCTGGGCGACATGCCGGAGGATGAAGGACAAACAGTGTGGCAAACCGTCCGACAGGCGTCTCCCATGGAGGCGCTGCTATTCATTGGTGCATCCGAGGCAGGGACCGCGAAGGCCTTTTTGCATTACGGCGGGCAATGGGCAGAACTCGCCATGCGTCAGGACGGCATACGGGGAGTCACGACCCGAACGACCATGGACCAGACTTGGGCCGGCAGCACCGATATGTTGGCCCGAGGGGTCGAATACACGCTCACGGAGCCAAACCCTGACTTCCCTTCGCACACAGCCGCAGAGTGGCGATTGCAGAAAAAAATCTGCCAACTCGAAGGGAAAGTGCATATTGCCCTTCCTGTCCGACTCGATCCGAAAGCGCCGGTTGTTCTTCATCTCGGCATGGAAAAAGGCGACCGGATCTATCGGTGGATCCCCGACGAGGAAGATCCTGTGGAGATAACAGCCACCCTCACGCTCAAAGCCCGATCCATTTGCGCCGTGTGGGGCGACCTGGATAGCGACGGGAAGTCGGACCTTCTGAGCTGGGACGGAGCCATGCTCTGGCTTCATAGCCGCCGTGGCGGACATACCTTCCAGGCTCAAGCGCTGGATCTCGGCAATGCGTTGAAGGATGGCTGCGTAAGTCTGTCTCTTATAGATGTCGGAACAAAGGGAAAACCCGGCGTGCTGGTGGGCACCCGTGGGAAACCTCTTCTTCTTTTCCCATCCAATGGATCTTGGACGGTTCAACCTCTCCCCACCCCAGAGGCTACGTTCCTCCCGTCGGGTCAGCCGGGGCCCCTTGTTGTGGCTGATCTCGATGGAGACTCGTTGCCGGATGTGCTTCAAGCGTTTGTGACGGCAAGTCTTTTCTTCAAGGGGAAAGGAGGCGGCGTCTTTGCCCCGCCTGTCAGGATCGAACTGGCGAGGGGAGACGATGGGGTCCCCTTCCTCGGGGACTTTGACAGTGACGGGCGTTTAGACATATTTTGTGCCGCCATGGACTCCTGCCGCCTATGGCAGAACAACGGCGAACGGAAATTCACGGAACTCCTAAAGCACTCCGGCGAAGCGGCGTACAAATGCGGCGGCGGCGCCATCGGCGGCGCAACATGCGATTTCAATAACGATGGCCGGCAGGACATTCTTGTCCTGTACGGTGACCAGGCTCCACAGCTTTTTTTCAACCGTGGGTTTCGAAGTTTTGGCGACGCGCGTGAACTCATACCGGATATTCAACAAATCGACGCGGAGGAGATCGCTCAACAAGCCGGATGCATCGGAGATTTCGACGGAGACGGCACACAGGATATGATGCTTGTCATGAAAAGAGGAGAGCTACTGAGTTTCATGCAGAAGCCGGATGCAAGCGAAAAGGTATCCCTCCATCTTTCCCTCCGCCCCGACGGATACATGGGGCCTGTGACGGTCATCGGTTATCATGGCGGGTTCTGCCTGGGCGCGCACACGGTAACGGCAGAGGCGAAGGAGGTCCTTATCGGTCAGCCCGGACCACGCGCGGTCAGGCTGAAATGGAAGGTTCCCGGAGAAAATCCCATCGAGAGAGACGTCTTGATGGAAAAAACAGTTCAAACTTTTGTGCTTCGCTAGCTGGACCGTTGCGTGGCGGTTTGCGTGACGACGGCTTCAGCCCCAAGGGCACACCGTGTTACGACAGCGCGGCGACTTTTCGGAAAAGGGCCCCGCCCGCACAGGAGGGCGCGCTGGGCGTAAGGCGAGCAGCAGCCCCGATCGGATTCCCATCCCATGGGGAGAGGCATGCGGCCTCTCGAAGAGGAGCCACACCCTCGGGTCTGTCATACAAGAGGCGGAAGTCAGAATTCATGAATTCCTGTCGCCATCTCGCTCCAGCGGGGATGCTTGTGACTTTTGGGCTTGCATGGCTGTTCGCCAGCGGCGCAAGAGACCCGCATTCGCGCGGCACGTCTGCAAACAATACCCCGGCAACACCGGACCCTGCCGCGGCTATCCCGTGGCCGGCCGAAACCGATTTTCCAGGACGCGGCCCCATTCAAACCAATGAATGGTTCCGCGCCAGGTGGAGTCAACTGCGATACGCATGGAAACAAAACCGCGACAAGGAAACCAACTCTGTCGTGTTTTTGGGCGATTCGATTACCGAAAGATGGCTCGATCTCGACAAATACTTCCCGGGCCTGAAAGTGGCCAATCGAGGTATCAGCGCGGACACCTCGCGAGGGCTCAGAGCCAGACTGCAGGATGTGATGGATCTTGATCCCGTTGCCGTCGTCCTTCTCATCGGTACAAACGATATCGGAATGGATGCCGACCCTGCCGTAGTGGCTGAAAACATCAAGGCGATTGTTGACACGCTCGTGACATTCAAGCCGATCATGCCAATCGTAGTGTGCCGTGTCATGCCGCGTGGTATCTATCCCAATTATTTTCCGGATCGCCTCATTCATCTAAATGAACTGCTCGACTACGCGTTCAAAGGCTACAAGCAGGTGCGCATTTGCGACACGTGGACAATCTTTGCCACCAGGAATGGGGGGGTCCGCCGTTCCGAGTTCCCCGATTTCCTTCATCCCAACGCCGCCGGCTATGCTAAGTGGGCCGCGGCTCTCAAGACAATTTTCAGGGATCTCAAGCTGATGAACCCATAGAACGACGCTACCAAACGTAGCGCCAAGATCCTGTTCCACCCGCATAGCCGGTTCGGCCACATTATCCCCGATTCAAATCCCGTGCGGCTGCATTGGGACTTTGCCGGAAGGCCGGTAAAACAGGAAGGGGATCGGGCCCAATGGTCGGTCGGTGTTTTACAGCATCTACCAAGACCTGGAAGGACACCCTCTCCCGTCCCATCGTGCGACGCTCACCGCGGGGCACACGATATCGCACTCCTCGGCCCTACCATCGGGGAGGCGTGTCGTTGGATTCCGTGTTTCCTCATCCTCATCGAGGGCCGGCGGAGGTTTCGCCTCCCCTTGACGGTGGAGCGTTCGGACGCCACTCCCGCAAAGCGGGACGTACGGCATGGGCGATGCGAATCGCAAGTTGCGGTTGTGCAGGGCACACTACGATCTCCTGCCTGTCGCCGCGAGTCGCAGTTTAGGCAGCGGTTGATCGCGCGTGTGCTGTGGTGAGGCTCTTCCCATGACAGAGGTTGCGCGCACGACAGTCGGTTCGGGCATCTCCCTACGCGAAGGCCGGACCGCCGGACGGAGCCTTTGACGCTGTTGGCCAGCGGTCACACTTTGCAAAGTGTGACCGCTGGCCAACAAGAGCGGTACGTGTGAACGCGTACGTGTGCGGGGACGGGCGGTGACACCACAGGGATGTCCAACCGATGGGGGGGACAGCACCCGGAATCCACGCGGAGTTCCGGGAGCGGGTCGCCGGCGGCGCAAGGCGCAAAGAGCATCTCCTCTAGGAAGGCAGGCCTCCGCAGACCCCTGGGACTTGGCTCCCTCAAACGAGCCGGGAGTCCGTAGGTGAAGTTGCCCACGGAAAAAAATCGGTGCATAACGCAATACGTTTCATTCAGCATGGTCGCTTGCGTCCGGATTTCGACGCGTTGCCGCCGAGCCGACGCGTGGAAAGAGCCGATCATGAAGTCAGACAGGATACGGGTGGCCGTTGCGGGACTGGGTTTCGGAGCAGAATGTGTCCCGATCTACGCCAGTCATCCGGATGTGGAGTTTATCGCGGTTTGCGACAGCGACCCTGAACGTCTGGCCAGGACCGCTAGGAAATTCGGTATTGCGCGGCAATTCCGGACTCTGGAGGAAGTTCTCCTGTCCGATGGAATTGACGCTGTCCACCTGGTAACGGGCATTCCCGATCACGCGCGCCAGACCCTTGCCGTACTGGACGCCTGCAAGCACTGTGCCGGCACGGTTCCGATGGCCACGCGGATCGCCGACTTGACGGCCATTATTGCGGCAAGTCGTGCGGCTTCCCGCAACTATATGATGATGGAGACAGCGGTCCGGCCATTTTTCTATGCCAGGGAACTACGCGACCAGGGCGTGTTCGGCCGGATTCAATTCCTGCGCGGAGCCCACTACCAGGATATGGAGGCATGGCCGCCGTACTGGGCCGGCCTGCCGCCGATGTGGTATGCGACCCATGCAATTGCGCCGTTGTTGGCCTGGCGGAAACGCGGGCCGTCAAGGTGCATTGTTTCGGGTCGGGCGAAATGCACGAAGAATTGCGGTGCCCGTATGGAACCCCGTACCCCGTAGAGACGGCCATTTTCTCACTCGGCGTCCCGGGTCTCTGCGCCGAGGTGACAAGTGTCCTGTTCCATTGCGTGCGGTCCTACATGGAAAGCTTCGTGGTGTACGGTGAACACGCCGGCTACGAGTGGTAGAAGGAACGGGAGCCTCCCGATTCTCTTCCGGATGAGTTCGGTTGCTCCAGGCCGCAAGCGAACGGAAACCGCGGAGCGTCCCGAGCCGCCGGATTGTGCGGACCTGCTTCCGCCCGGCGGTAGGACGCTTTATCTAGCGGTTTGTGTATGGGGAAGACGCGCAACACCTGTACGTTGAACAGGACGGCGCGCCCCACGGATACCATCCCAACCGCGTGCATGAATTCGTCCGCAGCATACTAGAGGAACGAAAATCTTGGATTGATGCTGTCACGGCGGCCAACTGGACCGCGGTAGGCCTCTGCGTGCCTGAATCAGCTTTGGCAGGTGGGCGGGAAGTCCAGATACCGAAGTTCGTCCGAGCCCGGCCACACCGGCGGCATGGTCCCCGGAACTGCGTCCAAGAGAACGGCCGCCACAGGCCGTAGGGGCGGTTTCTACACGTTTGTCAGGACCGTATGCGGCAAGGGTTTCCTGACTCCACGGGTCCGGACATCCCCTGCGCGGGATGTGGCACGCAATGGCCCTGTGGGCGTGCGGGCCGCTGGACCCTGCTGTTTCGGCGGGAGAGCGAGCACAACCGCTCCTTGTACAGGGCGTTGCCCATTCCCATCGAAGGCGTCCTCCATCTCTACAGGGTCAGCACGAATCCGTATCGCCGTGCCCAGCTGACAGCGCACGTACCGGTGTTTGTTCCCTTCCGACACGGGGCGGACCGGATAGGAACCATGTCCGCCCTGTACCGTGTTGCGGTTCAGGGATGGAGCAAAAAAAAGCGACTCGGGAGATGACCGGAAGGAGGCTATGGATTTCACCGGGTGTGGGCCAATCTTTCGCGATGGATTCAGACCCTCCGGGAAAATTCATCAGTATGGCGCCGCCAGGCGCCCCCGAGCAGGAGGATGTGTGATTTTCCCCCTGTCAACGAAGGAGAGCTCCTGTAGGGGTCCGCCTGTGGTTTTTCTCTATCAACTCAACGCCGAGCGCCGGACGGGCTTTTCTGCTGTCGTTGCCTTCCCAAGCCACCGGCCGACAGGAAATTCGGATTGCCTTCCTAGTGGGTAGCCGGTATTTTACCGGCGGAACGTATGACGCATTCGCTGGCACCCATTCGCCAGGGGCGCAGGTCCCCGCAACTCGTGGTCGCCCTCGATGTGCCTTCCGCACGCGCCGCTTCCGATCTGCTGAACGTACTCCCGGAGACGATTACTTGGTACAAGGTGGGCCTTGAACTTTTTATCGCAGAAGGCCCCTCTGTTCTGAGGCCGCTTATCAGACGGGGAAAACGGATTTTCCTTGATCTCAAGCTTTTGGATATCCCCAAGACTGTGGCAGGAGCGGTTGCATCGGCCACGCGCCACGGCGTGGGGTTGTTGACGATCCATGCATCCGGAGGCGGGGAGATGATCCGTGCGGCTTGTCGCGCGCTGCGTCCCTTCGGCGCTGGCGCTCCCCAGTTAGTGGCGGTCACGGTTTTGACCAGCCTCAACCATGAGGACCTGCGTGAAATGGGTATTTGGCGTGCCCCACAACAACAGGCTCTTGAATGGGCCGCGTTGGCTCTGAAGGCCGGCGCACACGGTCTTGTTTGCTCGCCGCTTGAAGTCGGATTGCTTCGCCGACGTTTAGGGCCTAAGCCCATCTTGGTCACACCGGGCATCCGCCCGTCGGGAATGCCGTCCGGAGATCAGAAGCGGGTGGCGACGGCACGCGAAGCCGTCCGCGCCGGCGCCGATTTTGTTGTGGTGGGCCGTCCCGTCATCGAAAGCCTTGATCCTGCCGCCACAGCTCTATCCCTTCTGGCGGAAATCCGCCAGGCGTATACGGAACGTCGGGCTGTCGGGAAAGGGCGTAAAGGATGAACCATTCCGGAAAAGCGTCTGCCTGTCGCGTGGTTAATCGGCAGGCACACACCCACCCCGGACACGTATGGGAGGTTACCCATGTCCGTGTGGGATAGGAGGGTCGTGCCTGATTGGGAAAATCCTCGCTTGCTCCATCGCAACCGTCTTCCCCCCAGGGCGGCGTTTATTCCCTATAGTAGCGTGGCGCGGGCTCTCACCCTGGACCGGACAAAATCCGATCGCATTCGGCTGCTGAACGGCCAATGGAAGTTCCACTACGCCTCCTCTCCAGCCGCTGCCCCGGAGGATTTTCATGATCCCTCATTCGACGACACGGACTGGTCTCGTCTTCCTGTTCCTTCCTGCTGGCAGCTTTATGGATATGGCCGGCCCCACTATACCAACGTCGCCTATCCGTTCCCCATCGATCCTCCGCGTGTCCCAACGGAAAATCCTACCGGGTGCTACCGACGATGGTTTTCGGTACCGGCGCACTGGACCGGCCTGCGCGTCCATCTGCGATTCGAGGGAGTGGATTCTGCCTTCCACGTCTGGCTGAACGGCAAAACAATCGGATTCAGCAAAGGAAGCCGCCTCCCCGCGGAGTTCGACCTCACCGCGGCTGTCCGTCGAGGACGGAATCTTTTGGCTGTTCGAGTTTACCAGTGGTCTGACGGCTCCTATCTCGAAGACCAGGACATGTGGTGGTTGAGTGGAATTTTCCGCGACGTTTACCTCCTGGCGCGTCCGACGATTCATCTGGCCGACTTGCGGATAACACCGCGCGTCGACCTCCATACCGGTGAGGGGGAACTGGCCGTGTTCACCTCCATTCGACACGCAGGGGGAGAACGCCGACGTGGCGGATCCATCGAATGGCGTCTTCTCAGTCCGGAGGGTCAACATGTGGGGAGTGTCACCAAAGTGTTCGCGGGTGTTGCGCCCGGCTCCGTGACTTCCCTGCACGCCGCGATTCCGATGTATAGGCCGGCTCTTTGGAGCGCGGAAACGCCAGTCCTTTATCTTCTTGCGGTTCTCCTTCGCGATGAACACGGGCGTATCGTGGAGGTGACGGCACAGCGAACAGGTTTCCGGCGTGTGGAGATTTCCGGAGGAAACCTGCTTGTTAACGGACGCGACATCATACTCAAAGGAGTTAACCGCCACGAACATCATCCCGACTGGGGCCGCGCGATCCCGTTTGGCGCGATGGTGCAAGACGTTCTGCTGATGAAGCGCCATAACATTAACGCCGTCCGGACGTCGCATTATCCGCCCGATCCCCGCTTCCTCGATCTCTGTGATGAGTACGGATTGTATGTCATAGACGAGTGCGACGTGGAAACACACGGCTTTGGCGTTAAACGGCCGGACATCCCGGCGCGATTACCGCTTTGGCGGCCGGCCTTCCTGGACCGCATGCACCGCATGGTCGCCCGTGATCGCAATCACCCCAGCGTGATCCTTTGGTCGTTGGGGAATGAATCCGGGTTCGGTCCGAATCATGAAGCGATGGTTCGGTGGGCACACCGCGCAGACCCGTCGCGCCCGGTCCACTACGAAGGCGATCGAACCGCCCAGGTGACCGATGTGGTCAGTCACATGTACACGCCGGTGGACGCGTTGATACGCATGGGACGAGAGCGCCACGCGCAGAAGCCGGTCATCCTCTGTGAATACGCTCATGCTATGGGAAACGGCCCCGGCGGCCTGAAAGAATACTGGGACGCCATCTACCGGTATCGCCGACTCCAGGGCGCATTGGTATGGGAATGGCTGGACCACGGTATCCGAGCACGGCGTCCTTCCCTGACGGGGCCAATCCGCAGTGTTTCTCCTGTCTGGGGGCCTGTCCCTCCCTGCATGTCTCCCGCTGTTCCCCATCCACGGCCTGCGCCCGACGGACACACCTACCCTCTGACCCAAGGCGAGTTTTGGGCCTATGGAGGCGATTTCGGCGATTATCCCAACGACGGGAATTACCTTATTGATGGACTCCTGTTTCCTAATCGCACGCCCTCGCCGGGGCTTTTGGAACTCAAGGCGGTGCTGCAGCCTGTGGCCTTCCAACCTCTGGAGTTACGGCACGGACACGTGCGCGTCGTGAATCGGTATGACGTTACGACTCTGGATCCGGAACGCGATGTGTTGGAATGGGCGGTCCGCGCCAACGGCAAAACCATCCAAGAGGGAAAGGTGCCCCTGCCACGTATCGCCGCCCGACGAAGCGCGCGTGTCACCGTGCCGTTTCAATGGCCCCGTGAACCCGTTGCCCAGGAACACTGGCTCCTGCTGCGCCTGCGCCTCAACCGCGATACACCCTGGGCACAGGCCGGGCATGTGCTAGCTACCGCACAGTTCCGGATCCCTCTGCGTTTACACCGCATCCGCCGGACGCCTCCGGTACACCGACCGTCCGCCATCCGCTGGGCGGAGAAGGCCGGCATGTTGGATGTTCGCACCGATGTCTGGGAGGCCCGGTTTTCTCTGCTCAATGGTCAACTCCTTTCGCTCTCGGCAGGTGGCACCCCTGCGATCATCCAGGGACCCAGCATAAACTTTTGGCGCGCTCCGACCGACAATGAGAGCAGGGGAGGACACGGGACGCGGGCAGCGGAATGGTATGCCGCAGGGCTTCATATTCTCCAGACGCGCCTCGTTGCGGTGAAGGTAACGGCCCCAACCCGGCACACACTGCAAGTGGCGATCCATTCCCGCCTCGCTCCCCCCGCAAGCCGGAATGGATTCCACTGTGTGCTCCAATATAAGCTCCGTGCTGATGGGTGGATTCTCCTGGACGTCCGGGGAACTCCGGAAGGCCAGTGGCCCGTGCTGCCCCGCATCGGCCTGCAACTTCGGCTCCCTCCCACGTTCAGTCGCGTCTCCTGGTACGGACGTGGACCGGGCGAGTCCTACCCCGACAGTTGCCAAGCCACATATATTGACGTCTTTTCCATGTCCGTGGATGATCTTTTCACGCATTATGTACGGCCGCAGGAAAACGGAAACCGCATGGATGTGCGGTGGCTGGTATTGCACCGTGCGGATCGGCTAGGCCTGATGGTCACGGCGCGGTCCGAGGCGTTTCACTTCAGCGCCTCCCGGTACACGCCAGAGGATTTGATCGGGACGCGTCATGACGCCGAGTTGGTCCCGCGTCCGTTCGTGACCTTGAACCTGGACCACCGCCAACGCGGTCTTGGCAGCGCGTCGTGCGGACCGGATGTGCGTCCTCCCTATGAGCTTGTGGCGAAACCGTTTGCCTTTTCTCTCGGCCTGCGACCCGGCATGATCGCGGCGGTGCCACCCGATGATCTTCTGGCAACGGAGCCTTCCTTCTGAAGACCGCGGCCGCCTGGTCGAGAGAAATCCCCCTCCCCTTTGCGGCGGCGCGTAGGCCCTTGGGCCGTACCCACCACGCCTTCCTGGGACAGCGGAGGGAAGTCAGGTGTTTCGCGCCGACATCACGAGCACACTCAGGTCCCGATGTCTCCCGGTGGTCGGAGGCTAGGATCAGGCGGTCTTGGCGTGTGGGGTGGCCAGTTCCTTGCGCGCCTGGTCGAGAATGCCGTTGACGAACTTGCCGGCTTCGTCGCTGCTGAAATACTTGGCAATGTCCACCGCCTCGTTAATGGATACAATCGGAGGGATGTCCGGACAGTACAGCATCTCATAAAGGGCCATACGCATCACATTACGCTCCACGCTGCCCATCCGCTCGATCTGCCAATAGGTGGCAAGACGCTGGAGAACCGCGTCGAGTTCCCGGAGATGCATTCTCACTCCCTGGACCTGCGCCTCCACAAAGCGGCGGGCGCCGGTGTCAGCCTTCTGATGGGAGCGCCAGAATTCTCCAAAAACCCGATTTAGGTCATCGGAAGGATTGAACTCCAATTGGAAAAGCAACTGCAGAATCCATTCCCGCATGGCGCGGCGGGTTGCCATCGGTCTGTCCTCCCGCACATCCGAGCGGGCCGGAGTCCCCCGTCTCCCCGATCAGGTCATTTCCCGGAACAGGTTGGCCATCTCAATGGCCGCTTGGGCGGCATCCGCTCCCTTGTTTCCAGCCTTACTGCCCGTCCGTTCGATCGCTTGTTCCAACGTGTGGGTGCAGACCACGCCGTTGATGACGGGGATACCGTGCTCCAGGGCAATGGCGGCCAGAGACCGCGACACCTGCGTGTTGATGAGATCGGCATGGGGCGTTGCCCCTTCGATCACAACGCCGAGCGCCACCAGCGCATCCCAGGAGCCGGAGGCCGCAAGTTTTTTGACGGCCTGAGGGATTTCGTTCGCGCCGGGCACCCAGTAAACGGTCACATCCTCTTCCGCTCCTCCATGGCGGACAATGCCATCCAATGCGCCGGCCAGAAGGTGCTGGGTGAAAAAGTGATTGAAGCGGCTAATCACAATCCCCAGTTTCAGGCCTTTCGCCAAAAGTTTGCCCTGAATGGTCTTCACGTTCATGGCGGCTTCTCCTGAGTTCTTCTGTGGGGAGAGCCCTTCTCCGATGCGTCACTCCCGGTCAGTCCCCTGGACGGGCCTCCTGTTCATAGAAGATGTCCAAGCTTCTCCTTTTTTGTTTGCAGGTATTGTGCGTTGTACTCCGTGGGAGGGCAAACGAGAGGAACACGCTCAACAATGTCCAGTCCGTAGGCCTGCAGCCCGACAATCTTGCGTGGATTGTTCGTGATCAAACGAATTTTGCGAAGCCCCAAGTCTGCCAGAATCTGTGCCCCAATCCCGTAATCCCGGAGATCCGGAGGGAACCCCAGTCGGACGTTGGCCTCCACCGTATCCAACCCGCGCTCCTGCAGCGCATAGGCGTGAATCTTGTTTTCCAGTCCAATGCCTCGCCCTTCCTGCCGCATGTAGAGTACCACCCCCGCGTCAGCCCCCGCCACCATGCGCATGGCTTCATGAAGCTGGTTCCCGCAGTCGCAGCGGAAAGACCCGAAAACATCGCCTGTCAGACATTCGCTATGCACGCGCACCAGGACGGGCTCGCCGGTTGACACCCTCCCGTGCACCAAGGCCACATGATAAACCTCGTCTTCCAGGGAGCGATAAAGTTTCAGGCGGAAACGGCCATAACGGGTAGGGAGATCTACCTCGCGGATCGCTTCGATCAAACGCTCTGTTCGACGACGGTAGGCGATCAAATCGGCAATGGACGCCATGCGCAAGCCATGGTGACGCGCAAAGTCGCGCAACGCCGGCAAGCGCGCCATGGTTCCGTCCTCCCGCAGAATTTCGCAGATGACTCCGGCGGGTTTCAACCCTGCCAAACGGGCAAGATCGACGGCTCCCTCCGTATGCCCGGCGCGTCGCAGTACCCCGCCCGGCCGCGCCTCCAACGGGAACGTGTGTCCCGGGCTTACCAGGTCGTCCGGTCGGCTGGCCTCATCCACAAGCACCTGGATTGTGCGCGCGCGGTCTTGCGCACTGATTCCCGTTGTCACGCCCTCTGCCGCATCCACGGATTCCATAAACGCTGTGCCAAACCGGTCGCCACGTCCCCGCTGCGGCATCCGGTATAGGCCAAGCTTCTCCAGGCGATCAGGCGTGAGCGCCACACAAATCAGGCCCCGGCCATGCGTCGCCATGAAGTTGATGGCCTCCGGTGTCGCTTTCTCAGCGGCCATCACCAGATCCCCCTCATTTTCGCGGGATTCGTCATCGGTCAGTACGACCATGTGGCCTTGCGCGATGGTCTCAATCACCTTTTCAATCGGGTCGAACATGGTCTGTCACGTCCGAAGGTCTCACGGGTGTGAAACGTCCGATCCTGTTCCGGTCGGCAAAAACGTCTCAGGCGCTTTGGGTTTATCCTCGGTTCCGTTTCCGGACAGCGCGCGGGGAAAAGCCCGAGAGGAACACTCTCGGGCGCTGCTCCGGCCCAAGCGGCCGTCGTGTCCTCTCTCGTCCAGGCTATACTGTCGGCCACGGAATGGCGCCGTGTCAATCCACGCGCCGGCACACCGTCAAGTTTCCCTGCGTCAGAACTCGCGGGCTGTCACCGCCGGTCAGGAATCCCCCGGTAGTCACCCAGGCGCACGTGCCCCGAAGACAACAGTACGAAGACCTACGTACGGCTCTTTTACCACCGTGCCGCAACCTCTGCAAGTCCCAATGACGGCCGATCCCCGGCTTAGAATGCGGGGGAAAACCGGCGCCAAACAAAATGACAGAAACTTCTGTTGGATTACATCCTGGGCTGCCTGTCGGCCGAGGCGGTGCCGTGGTGCGAACGCGTTGTGTTCTCTGTCCCGCCTACGGCGTCCGACCTGCATCGCCCCTGTCGGTTTTGGGCGCCATGCGGGCTATACGATTCGCTCCGGCATCCGGTGCGGCGGATAGACAAGGGAATTGAAAAGCGGTCGGCGAAAAGGAACGATCGTCGTTGAACCGGTTAAGCACACTGGGCACAAAAAGGAGCCGCTGGCGCCGGCCATGGCTTCTCGGCACACCGGTGTGGGCGCGACGAAGGGCAAAACCATAGGTTGGGAGGGCGTGGGGACCGCATCGTGCTTCGGTGGCAACGTTGGATTCTAAAATGTGAACGTGGGGCGGGTTGGTTTCTGTGACACACCCTAGAAAAAAAAACCGGCCAACCGCGCGACGATAGCCGTGACGCTCCAAACCTGCTCCTCCGCTGACGTCGAGATGACGGAGGAGGGCGGATGCTCCACCGTCCCGTATCCAAGCCCAATCCTGGCAATGGTGGACCCGGCGGCCTTGGCCGTTGTCGGAAGCACGGCGAAGCGGCCATCGGTATGCCTGTGTGCCATTGCTTGCGGGTTGCGCGGTCAGGGCAGAGGGAACGAGCACGTCCCTTACCGCTGGCCCCACGCATGTTGGGATGTGGTGTATAGCATCCGAATTCGGATCGCGCAGGATAGGGGAGTCTTGCACGGCAGGTCAGAAAGGGCAAGAATCCATGCCACGATCCCCCGCCATCCCGCGCTGCGTGACACCGCGAGACGATTCCGAAAGCCGACACCAAGGGACTCGGCCGCTCGCTCGCGGTTCCTTATCCGCAGTTTTGGGGTGTACGCGCCATCTTGCGGCTTGCGTCGTTTTTCGCGAGACTGATACCATGTTCGAACCATGAAAAAAAAGGATGCGCTCGATGTGGCCAATGCGGCAGCGGCCGTGGTGACGGATGCACTGGCCGTGGTGGCCGGTTTTCTTGCGGCCACGTGGATTCGTTTTGACAGCGGATGGGTGCCGGTCCTTTTTGGACGCGATCCGGATTTGTACACCAAGTACTGCCGAGGCGCGGCGGTGGCCGCGGTTGTGTTTTTTTTCGTCTTCCAGCGCCTCGGGCTATATGTCCGTCCGCAGCTGGGCCGGTTCGAAAACAAGATCCCGCGAATCATTCGCGCCTGTGGTATCGGTATCGTGGCGGTAACGCTCTTGGCGTTTGCTGTCCGAAAGATTTACGCCGAGTACTCCACCGGTGTCCTGGGAATCGGGTTTGTCACCGTGTCCGCATCGATTCTTTTGGAACGCTATATCCTTTTCCGCATCGAACTCCATTATGCGCGCCACACCCCGCCGGCGAACCGCGTGCTTCTCGTCGGAACGGACGAGGTAGCCGCTCGCGTTTACCGCGGCTTGCGGCGGGACCCCAAGCTCCGCACGGAGGTTTGCGGTTTTCTCCGCGTCACGGCGGCGGATCCCCGACACCCCGACGTTCCGGCCGAACGGATTTTGGGGACACTCGAGGACCTGCCGCGGATGGCGCAGGCGTTGGCCCCCCTTGATCAGATCATCCTGACGCATTCGCGTCTGGAACGTGACCGCATGCTGGACATCGTGCTGTTTTGTGAGCAGAATCTGATTCGGTTCAACCTTGTGCCTGATGTATTTGACGTGCTCACAGGGAGCATGGATGTGTTCCTGGTGGATGACATCCCGCTTCTGGGCGTGGCCCGTTGGCCTCTGGATCAGTTCGCGAATCGCCTCATCAAACGCATCGAAGATCTGGTGGTTGCCCTCATTGGTCTCATTGTGGCGGCACCTGTTATCGACGTGGCAGCCATCGCCATTAAACGATCCTCACCGGGACCGGTCTTTTACCGCCAGGAACGCTGCGGAGAGAAGGGACGGACGTTCACGCTCTACAAACTGCGAACCATGCGGATGGACGCCGAAGAAAAAACCGGTCCGGTCTGGACAACGGAAAATGATCCGCGTCGCACCCCCGTAGGCGCCTTTTTGCGGAGGTACAATTTGGATGAGCTTCCGCAGCTTTACAACGTGCTGAAGGGGGACATGAGCATTGTGGGACCACGACCGGAACGCCCCTGCTTCGTCGAACGGTTCAAAACAGGGATTGGCCGGTACATGTGGCGGCATGCCTACAAGCCGGGGATTACCGGGTGGGCTCAGGTGAACGGTCTGCGAGGCAACACAAGCCTCGAGGAACGCATCAAATACGATCTTTACTATCTGGAGCACTGGTCGGTGGCCTTCGATGTGAAAATTATGCTGATGACGTTGTTCGCCTACGAACACGCATATTGATTGCCGGTCCTAATCGTGTTGTATTCGGCCGAACGGATCCGCATCGAAAGCAGGGTATCGTGTCGCATCCTTTGTATTCTTTTTGGGATTTATTTCGCTCCCTGTGTTTTTGGTCTCCCTTCTGTTCCTGGCTCGCGGCCCAGTGTATTAAAATGATTTGCGGGTTCAGCCGCCATGGACGGTGGGACCTCAGTTATCTCGTCAGCACGGGCGGCATGCCGAGTGCGCATTCAGCCATGGTCTGCGGTCTGGCTACGTCAGTTGGCCTGGAGGCGGGGTTCGGGTCGCCGGTCTTTATCGTTGCGCTGTCTTTCGCCTTGATCACAATGTTTGACGCCTCTACGGTTCGCCAGGCCGCCGGCCAACAGGCGCGCATCCTCAACGAGATGCTGAATCAATTTTTCCAGGAAGGCCGGCTTTCGGATGCCAAGGTGAAAGAATTGCTGGGGCATACACCCCTGGAAGTCCTGACAGGAATGCTGCTAGGGATCACCATCGGCCTTCTGCTGTTTTTCGCCACCAGACCGATCGGGCCCGCGACTTGACCGGCGTCTTGCGCCCGCCGAACGCATCGCCCGCGTGTGGGCGGCTCTGCCCCCGGGGAAGAACGTGCTGGGCGACGGTATCCGGTCGGCCTGGCGCCATGTTGTGTGGCGGATGAGTCCTTGGACATCCTTCGCCTCGCCTTATTGGTAGCGATTTCGTTAGGCCTTTGCCTTAGATGCTTGCCCCGGAGCGACCGCATGCCAAGGAGCAGCCATCCGTGGCCTCCTCGTTGCAGATACCCTGGTCCTTGCCAGAAGGTTTCGATTGGGGTGGCGCACCGTTCTGGGTTCCGTGTAATATGGGGCCGCCATGGCGCCCATGATCGCCCAACGAACCATTGAGGAAATCCGAGCCCGTGCGGACATCGTGGACGTCATCCAGTCCTACATTGCACTGAAGCGGGCGGGGGCGAACTTCAAGGCCCTCTGTCCCTTCCACAGGGAAAAAACTCCCTCCTTCATGGTGAGTCCCCAACGGCAGATGTTTCACTGCTTTGGTTGCGGCGCGGGGGGCGACGTGTTTGGGTTTGTGATGAAGCAGGAGGGAGTGGATTTTGCAACCGCCGTGCGGCTCCTGGCCGAACGCACGGGCGTCGTTATCGAAACGGCGCGGAGGGCCGACCGCGAGGAATCCGCCAAACTGGCCCTTTATCAGCTCCATGCCGAAGTCGCCGCGTTGTATCATGCGACGCTTCTCACGTCTCCCGCTGCGGACCGTGCTCGGGAGTATCTTCATGAGCGTGCCCTGAATGAAGACGTCGCAGAGTCCTTCCAGATCGGGTATGCGCCCGAAAGCTGGGATTTCCTCATCCGCTGGGCTTCGGAGAAAGGCTATTCCCTCAGCCTTCTGGAACAGGCTGGCCTTGTGATCCGCAAGCCGGGAGAGGAGCCCTACGATCGGTTTCGCGATAGGCTGATGTTTCCGATCGCCGATTCGCTAGGCCGTGTGATTGCATTCAGCGGGCGTACGCTCGGGCCGGCGACGGAAGGAGCGAAATATGTCAATAGCCCGGAAACGCCGTTGTTCCGCAAGAGTCGGGTTCTGTATGGGCTGGACAAGGCCCGCCGGTTCATCGTGGACGCGCGCGAAGCCATCCTTTGCGAAGGGCAGATTGACGTCATCCGTTGCCACCAGGCGGGCTTTCGCGCCGCCGTGGCGTCTCAGGGTACCGCCTTCACCGCGGAACACGCCGCCATTCTGCAGCGCTATGCGGATGCCGTTTGCCTGGCCTTTGACTCCGACCGAGCGGGCCAGGACGGCGCTATCAAGGTGGCCGGTTTGTTTCTTTCGGCGGGGCTGGCGGTCCGCATTGCGGCGCTTCCTCCAGGCGAAGACACCGACGTGTTCATCCGCAAACGCGGCGCCGAGGCGTTCGACAGGCTGTTGCACCAAGCGGAATCGGCGGTGGCTTTCCACATTCGCGTTCTTTCGGCCCGGGAAAATCGCCAGACGGAGGTGGGAACACTCCGGATCGCCCGCGCGGCGCTCCAAACCATCGCCGCCAGTCCCAACGCGGTGCAGCGGGCCAAGCTGATCCAGGATGCCGCCCGCGCTTTGGACCTTCCCCCAACTGCCCTGCAAGAGGAATATCGACGGTTGACCGCCCGTGGGGCCTTGCGTTCTCCGGAGGGCACGGCAGAGACATCCCGCCTGGACACGGCGCCGGAATACCCGCGAGAGGAGATCGCACTTTGCGAACATGCCGTGCGCATGACGGATTTCCCCGAAATACGTGATCTCCTTGTGGCATACCTGCCCCTTGAAATGATCAGCCATACTGTCTGTCGCACCATTGTCCGGTGCGCGCTGCAAGCGGCCGAAGAAGGTGTGGAACTCCAAACCGTGCTCAACAGGGAAGAGGACGCGTCCGGTGAGGTTCACCGCCTGGCCGCACGGCTTCTTCTGGCACCAAGCAAGGTGTGCGGAAAGGAATCCTCCCCGGTCCAGGCCGTACAGGATTTGATTCTTTTCCTTTGGCGACGACGGCTGCAGAAAGTGCGCGCGGCCCTCCCGGCGGGGGATCCGGCAAGCTCCGCGCGGCGCGCTCAATTGACCTATGACCTGAAAAACTTGCGGAGTTGGGCGCAGGGATCCGTTGTCATCCGGATCGCTCTCGGGCATTGACAGCGATGCTGCAGCGTGCGAAATTGTTGATGTGAACAATCAGACGATTGTCGCCCTCTAGAGGAGTCGGTTTTGATCAAGCGGAGAATCTATGCGTAACGTGCGATCTTGGTATGGGTTGTGTCTGGGGCTCATCCTGACGGGGGTGGCGCAGGGCTCGACGCCTGATGCGTGGCGGCTCCTCGGCGTTTGGTCGAATTGTTTCGATTACGTCTTTACGTCCGTCGCTATCTCTCAGAGAGGCCGTCCGATTCTGGCGTTCAATGAGATCGGGGGACGGACGTATTTTGTGCAGGAGGGGGATGCCCTGGGATCCTACACCGTTGAATCGTTCACGCCGAAAACGGAGCGGGTCTTCAATCCGAACGTGCAGGCTTACCTGTCCCACAACGGCGGGACCGTCACCCTGCGACGTGCCGGTGGGGAACGTGTCGTGCTGGAGATGGGGAAACCCCTTCCTCAACCCGGGCTTTTGGCGCGGCTAGGGAAATGGAAGACCGGCGAAACACGATACGTCCGCATGGGGGACACGCTCTGGTGCAGCCCGTTGGCCGCCCAAGTCATCGCTATCGCACCGTCCGCGGTTGAACTGCTGGCGGAGGGGAAGACGTGGATCGTATCGCCCCCGTCGGAAGCGGAACGCGCGCACCTGACATCGCTGCACGCCTCTGCCCGAGAAACCGGCGTACGCAATCCGTCGAGGAATGAGGCGCGTCGAGCCGAGCCACCGGGTTTCGAGGCCGCGCCCGCGATTGTTGCGCCGCGTGGCGCACCGCTGGTCCATCTCACGTTCGATCCCTTCACCGTGGTTCGGGAAGTTCCGCGATCGCATCCCATTGACGTGTCGATCACCACATGGCAACCGGGCACCTCGCGTGGCGCAGTGCGGGTCGTCAAAATCCCGCTTCCCCTTCCCCAATTCCAGACCGTGATGTACCGTGGATCCGTGGTGGTCCAGGCGGAGTGAGCGGCGCTTTCCGGCTGGCCAGCTCCCGCACATCCGTGGTAGAGTCCGCCCGCCCACGCGCGCAGGCCGGGTCTTGCCGTGGAGGATCACGGGCATCCGGTCAGGAGTTTTCCATGAGTTTCGAGAGTGGCTCGATGAGTTTTCGTATTTTCTACGTGCCCCGGGAACTTCCCCGTGATGTGGTCACACGCTTTGCGCGCCATGCGCTCCCACCCATTGAGGCGTTGGGCCGTGGTGAAATTCACGGCTGGGTTACGGGAAGACACCTTCTGGACCGGGATATTACGGAAGAGAGCGCCTACGTCGCGGGCTATCTGCGACTGGCCCTTGTCAAGGCCGAACGCCGGATCCCGGCGGCGCTGCTTCGGACCGAGTGCCGCATCCAGGAGCTTGCGGTTATGCAGGCGCAGGGGAGACCTTTTCTCACCGTCGCCGATCGCACCCGCATCCGCAAGGAGGTCACCGATCGCCTGCTGCCGCACATGCCCCCGACGCTGACGGCCATTCCCATGGTGTACCACGCACAGAGTCGGCTGGCCTATGCCGGCGCCACGTCGGAGCCCCGTGCCGACGCGTTTCTGATCAATTTTGAAGCGGCTTCCGGCTGCGCCGCTGTTCCGTTGGACGCGACCGTGGCCGCCAAACGCCGACGCAAGGTGGACGTCACAGAACTTCCCCCTGTGAGTTTTTCACCCGAGCTGGATGATACGCTTGCCGGCACCCATCCTGGCCAGGATTTCTTTACGTGGCTCTGGTTCCATTCCGAAGCGCGCGGCGGCCTCCTGCACGTGGAGGGCGATACGTGTGCGGTCGCCGTTGACGGGCCGATTAGCCTTTTCCTCGAAGGCCAAGGGGCGCATATTGCCGTGTTGCGCCGGGGGGCACCACTGCTTGCCGCTGAGGCAAAAACGTCGTTGCTCAGCGGGAAAAAGCTCTGGCGCGCGCGCCTGACTGTGAGTCGAGCCAAGGAAACCTGGACCGTCACCTTCGATGCGCGGGATTTTGTGTTCCTTGCCTTCCGTCTACCCAAGCCCGACGAGCGCCTCGATGCGATCACGGCCTTCCAGCAACGGATGCTTTCCCTGGACCGGTTCGTGGAGGCTTTTTTTGCGTTTTACGACCAGTTCCTTGAGGAACGGGTCAACGCCTCAACCTGGAAATCGGTGCAGAAGGACATTCATCGGTGGGTGCGAGAGCGGGTGTCCAAACACTAGACGAGCGGTTCTCCATGGGGCGAACCCTTTGCATGTCCGCCAAGGCCCTTCGCATCAACCCGCTTCGGACAGGAAGCAACCCGCGCGTCGGGTTGCGTGATGCGCGCGGGCACATCGGTTGACCGAACCATCGAGTGGCGTAAGGGTTGTCACCGATATCCCGCTTGCATCGCGCACGGGTTCGGATATGCTCGCTGCGTCGGTTCCGCGCGCGGGTCGCCCCATCGGGCGACGGCCATGCGCGTGGCGTGACGCCGCATCCAAAAACCGTAATCGTGCGCCTAGGAGACCGGTAATGGGTAGATCGCCGCGTTGTTCCCCTCGCGCTTCTTTCTCGCCGGAGGAGAAAACTCTCCGACGCCGGATCGTGTTTTCGGGGCGGATTCTAACGCTTGAGCTGCTACAGGTCGAGTTGGCGTCCGGAGTCCGCTCGCGACGGGAAATCATTCGGCATCCCGGCGCTGTGGTGGTGCTCGCGCGCCTTCCGGACGGTCGATTCGTGCTGGTTCGACAATTCCGGAAGGCGTTGGAACGTGTCCTCGTGGAAGCGGTGGCTGGAACCTTGGAACCCGGAGAACGTCCGGCGTCGGCCGCGCGCCGCGAATTACTGGAGGAAACCGGCTACCGAGCGACACGATTAGTCCGGCTCGGCCGGCTTGCCGCCGCTCCCGGATACTGCGACGAAGAACTGTATGCCTATTACGCCGATCTCGATCAGATGCCGCAGACTCCGGCGACCGATGCGGACGAAGCGACGCAGGTTGTGCGGCTGTCGCCCGCCGCGTTCGAACACGCTATCCGCTCGGGCCGAATCTGCGACGCCAAGACGTTGGCCGTTTCGCTCCTCTGGAGAATGCGGCAAGGAGAGCGGGAACGCTGGTGCGCAAAAAGGAAAACGCCATGAGCGCCAGCAGCAACCGGTGGCTTCGCATCTGGCGGTATGTGGTGAGCGACGTCTGGGATCTGGACCTGGCCTCGCTTCCCCGGTGGCGCCGTGCACAGGCCCGCATGGCCCGGATTCTCTACCTGACCTTCCGGGGATTCTGGGATGACGATTGCTCGCTACACGCCGCTTCGCTTACCTTCAACAGCCTCATGGCGTTGGTGCCCATTATGGCTCTTTCGTTGGCATTAATTCGCGGAATGGGCGCGGAAGATGTGGTCAAGACGCGGATTCGTGCTTTCGTTGAAAAGGCGACCCATACGTTGGCCGTTCATACCGCCATGCGTTCCGTTTCTTTCCCTGAGACTATTCGCCCGGAGGAGCCCTCCGCCTCTTCGGAACCGCCCATGACACCCGAACTTTTCGCCCGGCAAATCGTGCATCTTGTGGATGAAATCTTTGCGAAAATGGACCGGGTGAACTTCCGAGCGATAGGCGGGCTGGGATTAGTCCTTCTCCTCTACACGGCTGTGGCCGTTTTCAGCAGCGTGGAGACATCGTTCAACCGCGTTTGGGGCGTCACCACGGGGCGTTCCTGGTGGCGCAAGTTCACCGATTACCTCAGCCTTTTGTTCGTTCTTCCCATTTTGGTGATAGGAGCCATGTCCCTGCCCGCGATGGAAATGATCTCTCGCATGTTGAACGCAACAACCGCCGAGGCCATCCGCTCTTCCTTGGCCACGGGTCTATTCAAAACGCTGACGGTCCACGGCCTGAGCGGATTGACCTGCTCGTTCCTGATCATGTTCATGCCGAACACCCGAGTCGGATGGCGCGCCGGGCTTGTCGGCGGGTTGTCGTCCGGAATTCTTCTCGTCAGTTGGCTCAAGCTCTGCGTGGCGGTTCAGTACGGCGTGGCAAAATACGGCGCCGTGTATGGGGGATTTGCCGCCGTACCCATTCTGCTGGCGTGGGTTTTCATCAGCTGGCAAATCATCCTCCTGGGCGCCGAACTCGCGTACGCGACCCAGAATTACGAGACATACCGGATGGAACAAGGAGCAGGTAAAGCAAGTCCGGAGGCCCGTATCCGGCTGGCCTTGGGCATTGTGGTGGAAGCGGCGCGCGCCCTTTCCGGACAGGGGCCTATTTTCGACGCCAATCGTTTTGCAGCGGAAAAATGCCTTCCTAACCGTCTGGTCAATGACGTCGTGGAAGAACTGGTTCGGAGCGGCCTGTTGGCACGGATTTCCGAAACGAAAGGAAGTCCCTACGTTCTTCTGCGTTCGCCGGAAACGCTTCGGATTAGTGACGTCATCGAATCCTGCCTCCGTTCGGGCGTGCGTCCCGACGTGTTCGGAATGGACCGGCTCGGCAGCGGGGTTGAGGCGGCTGTTCGAAGCGCGCTCGGCGGTCTGCAGGCGTCCCTCCAGGAGCTGACGATCCGCCACTTGCTGACGCCCCCGGCGACCTCCTTTCCGGCTTCCTCCTCCCGCCTCTGAAACGCGAAACCCGGGTATGGACTACCAACGCGTCCTCAACGCCGAGCAGCTTCGTGTCGTCACCGCGCCCGACGGCCCCTGCGTGGTGCTGGCGGCCGCCGGGACAGGCAAAACCCGTGTCATCGTCTACCGCGTGGCCTGGCTGATCGAACACGGCATCCCGCCGGAACGCATCCTGCTGTTGACTTTCACCAATCGCGCGGCTGCGGAAATGCTGCGCCGCACACAGGACACGGTCGGCGCGTCAGTCGGAGGCATCTGGGCGGGAACATTTCATCATTTCGCGAATCGTATCCTCCGCCAACAGGCTCCCGCCATAGGGTATCCACAGGACTATCTCATCCTCGATCGAGACGACGCCGAGGCGTTTGTGCGTCGGCTCGTGGCACCTCATCATCGCGAGGATGCGACGTTCCCCGCACTCCATCTGCTTCTCCGTCTTTTCAGCGAGGCCATCAACACGGAAAAGCCGCTGGAAACCATCCTGCAGGCCCGCTTGCCCTTACCCACGGTAGATGCGGCAGCCATTCTGCGCCTTCAGGAGCAGTACACGCGGCATAAGTACGAACAGGGATGCATGGACTTTGACGACTTGATCCTGCAGGTGGCACGCCTTTTTCGCGAGCATCCTACCATTCTCCGCCGTTACCAGGAGCAGTTCCTTCATATCTTGGTGGACGAGTATCAGGACACCAACCGCCTGCAGGCGGAAATCGTGGACCAACTCTCCGCCAGGACCGGAAACGTGATGGTGGTGGGAGACGATTTTCAAAGCATCTATTCCTGGCGGGGTGCGGATTTTCGCAATCTCCTTACGTTTTCGGAGCGGCATCCGGGCGCGCGTACGCATAGACTGGAGACGAATTATCGTAGTGTGCCGGAAATCCTGGCTGTCGCCAACGCGTGCATCGCCCACAATCCCGGACAGGCGCAGAAAACGCTTCGGTCGGTTCGGGAATCCTACCGCAAACCTGTGGTCCCGCGCGTTCGGGACGGCGCGGATCAAGCGCGTTACGTGGCATACCGTATTCTCGCGTTGCGGCGCGAGGGATATTCGTACTCCGACGTCGCCATTTTGTACCGCGCCCATCATCACGCCATGGAGATGGAGCTTGAGTTGCGACGCCAGGGAATCCCGTACTGGGTCACCTCCGGTCTCCGTTTTTTCGAACAGGTGCACATCAAGGATGTATGCTCCATCTTGCAAGTGGCTATTCGACCAACCGACCTTCTTGCGTTCGAGAGGCTTCTCACCCTGCTCCCCGGCGTCGGCCTCAAAACCGTAGCCCGGATTTGGCCCACTCTCGGTCACCGTTTCGATGCTGCCGATGCCACGGCTCGGACGATCCTCCGCAATCAACTCCGGCCCTCCACACGGAAAAGTTGGGACGCTGTGGAACCTATTCTGGTGTCCTGTCGAACGGCGGGAATGGACGTGCATCCGGGCGAAGTCCTAGCCCGCTTCACGGACGCTTTTTACGCGTCCTACGCCATGGCCCACTTCGACAATGCGCCGGAGCGACTTGACGACATCCAAGCGCTGATCGCCTACACCACCCATTTTGCCAACGCCGAAGCCTTCCTGAGCGATGTGGCGCTGCTCACCAACCTAGATGCCGAGGAAGAGCCGCTCCGTCACCCCCAACACGATAGCGTCCGGCTCAGCACCGTGCATCAGGCCAAGGGGTTGGAATGGCCTGTTGTTTTTGTGCTTTGGCTGGCGGATGGCATGTTCCCGTCAGGCCGAACGCTGATGGAAACGCCTGGCGGCGAAGCGGAGGAACGACGCCTTTTTTACGTCGCCGTCACACGGGCTAAAGATGAGCTGTTCCTCTGCGCTCCCCAGACCCGACAAAACCGCGACGGAGTCCCTATGCCCTGCCTGCCGTCCCGGTTCCTCACCGAGTTACCACCCGAACTGTTTCACGCAGAACACCCCGGCTGGGTGTAGCCAGAAAAGGACCCACAGGCGCGCGTAGCCCATCCAGACGGGCATGCCCGGGGGTAGGTCGTGGTCAAGGCATGGAATACCCCCACCCTACGGCGTTGCTGATTTCGGTTGTGAACAAACGCGTGTTGCCGTTTAGGAAAGAAGGAAACACGCGTCGGACCGGTTACGAATGTCCCTCTCATCCACGCGATGGACGTAGGCAGATTTTCGAGAGCCGGAACGATGCGCCGGAGATCGTAACGAATACGCGAAAGGTGGGCCGCTGTCAGGCCTCCACGATAAAGTTTTCGCGGATCCCCGGCTCGCGTGTTCCCGTCAACACCATAATGACGGTATGAGCAAACAGCAAAACAGGAACGGAACAGTATGCGGCCTTGATCGGAATGGACTGGGCGGCGGAGAAGCATGACCTGTTGCTGTGGGATGCGACGACGGGGGAGATCGCTCATCGGGTCGTGGATCCCATGCCGGAGGCGCTGAGAAGGAAACCGAAAGCAACACCCCCCTCGCCTGCCGACCTGCTTTGAGATGGCGCCCCCTGCTGACAGCAAGCCCTGGGATCAGAACCGTACCTCGCAAGTCGGGACTCGTGGGCCGGCTTCTTCAGAAAGCGGCTCGAGAGAAAGGATCTACTGGCACGCCGACCGGAGGTAGGAGGAAAACCATATCCGCTCCGCTTCCAGGCTCCCCAACAACCGGCTTGGTACGAAACCGGGCGGATCCATGGTGGAAGATGAACGGTTCACGCGGCCCGCCATGTCACGACGCCAGGTAACAACAGATCGCCTTGGAGACGCGCGATCCGGATGCCAGCGGAACGAGATGGCTCCCGCAGGCAAATTGTTCACGCTGGGACGCAAGATCGTGGGCCGATCCGCAGGTTCGAACGAAGACGGATGAACTCCGGCTGTGCGTGTATTTCTGCGCTGATCGGGAACCACCCGCTTACAGAGAGTAACGACCAAATGGCCCATGTGGTCGGCTGGACGAGACACGGCTATCGCCTTTGGGCAGAGTTTCCTATGACCGCCTGTCCCATGCTCTTGCGTAGTCTGATATCAACCCCGTCTCCTTTTCCCCGCTCGGGCGTAAGACCCCACTTCCTGGGCTCATGCGACAGGCCGTCGGCGCCGTGACGCTACGGGTATCAATCGTTTGTATGATTCCCGGCAGGAGAGGGACACGCCCTGTCTGCCTCATTCGCATATCCCTGCGCGACGTTAGGGGAGGCAGAAAGACCGTCCCTGGCCTCTGGGCGGGGGCTGGACCCTCGGACTTGTCGGATGATGCCGCCCAAGCGGTGTAGCCCCGCGCACGTCACTCCCGAAGGAGAAAGGGGGCGGGGCACAACCGGCGTATCAAAACGACGACTCTGCGACGAGCAAGGGGAGAGGGGAGAAAGGCGATACTTTTTCTCTGTTCCTCCCAGCCAAGGCCCACGCGCTGGCCGCCCTTTCGCACCCATTTCAGGGTGGGCGAACGTAAGAGTGCGAAAGGGCCTCTCCTATCAGCGTGTGGTCACGTGTTGCATGCAGCCAGAAGGTTTGCAGAGCACGGAAGAAGGATTGTCAACCGTCAGTTTTATCCCCCTAGCCCGAAGGATATCTTCTAATTTTCCGAGGCACGGAGGGCATGGTGTGCGCCCCTTCGCATCCAAATGCTCCTCGTCTTCTGCTGTACAAAGCGCGCACAACGGCATAGGACACGGCGGCATGCCGAGCAGAGTCGCCACCAGCCGAATCGTTTCCTTTTCCACACGGCGGGCGAATGGATCCTCTGGCCTGTCCGTGGGAGAGCCGGAACGGAGCGAAGCCGTGTTGAGGCAAGCTAGGGATTGTTCTTTCAGGATGAATTCCGCTGGAAAAGCCGTTTGAGGCGCATTGGCTAAAATCACCAAGCACACATCGTTGAAACGGCGATGCGTGGCTAGAGCCTTTACCCTTTCCGGCGTCAGCCCCGTGACCAAGTCGGGTGGGGGAGGGAAAACGCGGGTCGGAACCCAAAGTGTGGACTCCAGGTGATGTGCCACACGTTTGACCAGGGTCGTTTCGACATTCCCTACGGCCATGACCGCAAAACCCATTGCCGATGGGGGAGCATTTGCGGGCGCTGGCACGCCAACTGACATGTTTTCTGAGGATGCGGTATTGTGGCGACATGCCGCCACAAAATTGAGGGCAAGGGTAAGCAACATATGCGAGAAACTAAAAGCACTTTTTCGTTTCGCCATAACACCCTCCATTCCATCCTGTTACATTAGGTGGAGAACGCCATAACAAATAATACTGAAAAACGGAGGGTTCATCAATTTTTGCTGATCAGACCTTGGGATGGAGGGAAAAATGTAACCTCACCGCCTGCCAAAGAGAAGAGCACGCGTCTCTTAAATCCACACAGACCTACTCACGAAACAGGTTTAATCCCGTCGCGCGTAGGTCTGTGCACACGAAAACGTGGTTAGGAACGCTTCCGCAGCTTGTGTCCAGCGGCCAAGGTAACAGCACCCAACGCCATGAGCGCAAGGGCACTCGGCTCAGGAATCGGCTGCCAATCCCCGGCAACGGCCCCGGGCATCCGAAAGTCATAAAGGTCAGGTGGGTTTGGTAAAGGCGGGATATTCTCCCATCCCATAAAAGCGTAGTATCCCGCGCTTGCTGGGCTTGAACTGTCGTAGCCGACAACATATGCCCAGAACCCACCACCGCTTGATGATACA
>FWWM01003218.1_pt1 | contig 41375 bp, 26 predicted proteins | sample 2228351 | NCBI WGS metagenome assembly FWWM01 (sample SAMEA103939774, study PRJEB20133) | metagenome
TGAACCAGCGGGAAGATGGCGAACCGCTCCCGCACATTGTCATCGTCATTGACGAGTTGGCGGATTTGATGATGCAGGCAGGAGGCGAATTTGAGAAGTTGATTTGCCGCATCGCTCAACTGGCACGAGCAACGGGCATCCACCTCGTTATCGCCACGCAACGCCCCTCCGTCAATGTCATCACTGGGCTCATCAAAGCCAACATCCCCTCCCGCATCGCCTTCGCCGTTGCCTCGCAAACGGACAGTCGCGTCATCTTGGATTGCAACGGTGCCGAACGGTTAATCGGGCGCGGCGATATGCTCTTCCAACCCATAGACGCCCCCAAACCCATCCGCATCCAGGGCGCCTTCGTCAGTGAGCAGGAGGTCCACCGCGTTGTGGAGACCCTCATCAACGAATACGGTGAACCCGACGAATACCTCTTTGATGTCTACTCCGACGAGGACGAGGAAGTGCAGTGGTTGGGCGTTCGGCTGGACAAGAAGGACCCCCTCTTTGACCGCGCCGTAGAGATCGTGCGGCGGAAAGGCTATGCTTCTGCCAGCCTGCTTCAGCGAGAGTTGGAAATCGGCTACCCGCGCGCAGGCAAGTTGATTGACCAACTGGAGAAAGCGGGCATTATCGGTCCCGCCGAGGGCAATAAACCCCGCAAAGTCCTTATCCCGCTGGTTGATGTTCCCGAAAGGGAGCCCCCTGAAACCGACGAGGCTCCTTGATGGCAAGATATTCGGCGCTTTCCCGATTGTCGCAAAGGCTGAAGCCGCAATAGCACGGAGTGAGGAACAAAGGGTGCGGATTTTTTGGCATGCCGATTTGCCGTTGCTGAGGAGCCTCCTTCCTCATTTCGGTGCGTTGGGAGACCCACCTTCCAATCGGTGGAAGGCGCAGCGGAGCGCGACGAATTTATTGTTGTTATGCAATTGAGCGACCAAAAATTGCCCGTCTCTGGAAAAGGCAACCCGAACGGCTTCGGACCGAAAGAACCGTTGCCAACCGGGTATCAGGGATTTTTGAACGACGAGGCGCCTATCGCTAATGCGCCAAATTTCAATCGAGCCCTCTCCCGTCCCAACGGCTAAGTAAGCATCATCAGGCGAAAACGCCAGAGACCAGATGTAGCCTTTTGTTCGCCACGAAGCCACCTTCCGACCACTGGGCACCTCCCGCAATTCTACCAACCACTCTCTGCCAAGGGCAAGGAGGTTGCTTTGGTGCGAATGGGCAGCGACATTGACAAATCCACCAGCGGAAAGTCGGGCAACTTGCTTTCCGTCGGCAACTCGCCAAATTTCTACCTGCGGTGGTGTTGATAGCGTCTCAACTGCCAACCAACGCTCGTCAGGGCTGAAGGCAAGGGAGAAAATCTGAGAGCGCAATTGTTGTTGCCTCACCAATTTCCCTTCAGGCAAGCGCCACCAATAGGCGTTACCTTTCCCATCGGTTTCTATTAGCCATCGCCCTTTTGGGGAAACCTCTACCTCGGTTCTCCTCGGCAAAGAATGAGAAAAGAGCGTCCGTTTGTCCCGCAAGCGAACAACGGATAACTGGGTTCCGTATAGCACCGCGTAATCGGCGCTGTCGGAAAGGCGGAAGTTCATCCACTCCTTCGCTGCCATGATTTGCTCTTGGCGAAGGCAGGCACCATCTTGCAAGCGCCAGAACTCAACGAAGCAGCGAAATTGCGGATGTTCCTTCCTGCCCCATTCCGCTGTGAGCACGGCTATCGTCTGCCCATCGGGGAGAAATGCAGGCAAAGATGCCACAACTGTCTGCCTAAGCGACCGCTGCCACACGATGGGCAACACATCCGTCCGCTGGTGCCACCACCAGAGCACGATGGGAGCGATGACGAACAAAAAGACGGCTAACACCAAAAGCAACCACAAGTTGCGCTCCGGCGAATAGGAATGCGCCCGCTGCTCTGCCTCTCCCACTTGCTTCACGGCGGCTCACCAGTTTTCCTCGCCCAATATGCTTGGTAGCGTCGGGGGCTTGTCCCCGATGGATGATATCCGTTCGTTTTGGTTCGGCAGGCAAGGAGGATGCTGCTACGCCTGATACCGCTCCAGCCGGTCGGCGTGGGCTAAGAGCAAACTCATCAGGAACTTAGCAGGGATGCGCCCCAAGGTGCCCTTAGCACAACTGCGTTCGCCAAACCCTTCTGCGCTTGGGTCGGGTATCACCCAACGGGAGTGCAGCAGGACGGGAACAGGGTGCCAACTGTGGGCGCGATACATCGCTGGCGTGGAATGGTCACCCGTGATAGCGAGCGCATCGGGTTGCAGCGCCAGCAGTTCGGGCACGAAGCGGTCAAATTCCTCAATCACCGCTACCTTCGCTTTCCAGTCGCCGTCTTCGCCCCGCGAGTCCGTCGGCTTGATGTGCACGAAGAAGAAGTCGTAATCGTTCCACACGCGCTTGAGGGCAGCCACTTCGTCAGCGATGGTGTCACCCTTAAATTCCAACACGGTCATGCCTACCAGTTGCGCTAACCCCCGATACATGGGGTAAACGGCGATGCAGCAAGCGTTCAACTTGTAAAGGTCGCGGAAAGACGGCCATTGAGGGCGCTTGGCAAACCCGCGCAAAAGGGCGAAGTTGGCTTTCGGTTCATCGCGCAACACTTCTGCTATGCGCTCTATCAGTTTCGCCGCTACTTCAGCGGTGCGGCGGTTCTCTGGGGTATCGGGGTCAGGCTGGGGTGGCAAAGGAGGACGCTCCGTCAATTGAGGGTCAGTGTCCCGCACACCTTCCCCTAACCCCTCACCTCGCAAAACAACAACAAAGCGGTGTTCCTTCACGGGCGCAATCAGCACTTTCACACCGTCAATAGTGTCAATGGCTGCCGACAGTTTGGCACACAGCCGTTTTGTCTCTTCCGTTGGTGGTCGCCCTGCTCGCCGGTCAACGACGACGGGTTGCTCACCTTCGTAGCGAACGGTGGCGAAGTTGGCGCGGATAGCCACATCGCCCTCCTGCAGAGGGAAGCCGATGCCAACGGCTTCCAAAACGCCCCGCCCCACATAGTAACGGAGCGGGTCGTAACCGAACAAAGCGAAGTGACCAGCGCTGCTTCCTGGCGCAATGCCTGGAAACACGGGGTCTAACAAGCCCAACATGGAGCGTTTTGCCAGTTCATCTAAGTTAGGCGTGTTGGCGGCTTCCAGTTCCGTCTTGCCCCCCAACTCAGGGACAGGCAATCCACCCAGTCCATCCAGCACCACCAACAAAATTTTCGTTGTTGCTGGACGCGTCAACTCTTGCATCAGTTCCTCGTAAGTCCATTCCCGCATTGTCCAACACCTCCGATGGAGAGAGTATGGCGCTTTCTTCCAACAGGAGCGTCGGGTTTTTCGCTGAAAAGGCAGGGTTTTATTCGCCTTGCTAAAATGGGCACGAAGACACCTTCTTGAGTTCACGACCCTGCTTGCCACTTCTTGTTCCATCGTCCTCGGGCGAGGATGCCTTTGGGACCTTCCAAAAGGAAGCGATCGCTAACGACGAGGTAATCGTTCGCCTCAAAATCCATCGGCACATAAGCCAGCACTTGCAGCCCCTGCTCGGTAACGCTCGCGTTGATGAGGATGTAGCAGCGCGGGTTATAAGGGTTGGGGAAAAGGGTTCGCACCGCCAACCTTTTACCCGTTACCCGTTGCTCCCCAATGCGCACTTCGTCAGCACCTAAGACGAGGCTGCCGTAACGCGAGCCCTCAGATGGCTTGTGGAAAACCACCAAGTTGCGTTGGGACTTCGCTGCTGATTGGAAAAGTTGCACTAACTCGCGGTCGGAGCGGAACGCCAGCATTTGACAGACGCCCAGTGCATAGTTGTGCCACCAGTGTTGAAACTGACGAGCGGCTCTTTTGGCTCCCTCGCTGCGCTCATCGTAGGCGACAAAGAACGGGTGCGTCAAAACCGCAGATATTGGTCCACCGTGCTGAGGCGTCTTGGGCAAAATGAAACCGTCAACGGTAGTTGTCTCTGAAAGTTCCGCACCCGTTAACCGAATGCTGAAGGGCACAGGGGCGTCGGTCATTTCTGAGGTGAAAACGGGTTGCCCGTCCCGATGCCACAGCCAGAGATAGCGAGTGGATGGTAAAGGCTGCTCCATTGTTTCTGTCGCTTCGGTTATCGCCACTCCCACAAAAGGCGGGTTAAGGCGCAACCCCACTGTCGCACCTTCCCCTCGCAGGGCAACGCAGGCTTGACATTTGTTCCATTCAACAACGAAAGGCAGTTGCTGCAAGCGAGCGGGTGCTTCGGATAGGTGAAGCACTACCTCACGCACATTTTCCGTGTCCAACACAAGGCGAGGCTTATTGCTCCCATCGCTGGTCACTTGAGCCGTTAGTCGGAAAGGTTGGGCATAGTTGTCAAGGTCGGTTGCCTCCACCCAGTATGCGCGGCAGGCACGGGGATCGTCGCTCCAGAAAACAATCCGTTCGGGGGCTCGGGTAAGGGTGTGGCGTTGGAAGAAAACGAACATTTCGGGGAAGTCCACGCCCCACCAGTGTGGTTTGCCTGCTACCTCCTCGTAGCGGAAGTTGTAGCCTAACTGGCGCAGGTAATCCGCCGCTTGTCGCGCCAGAGTAACAGGAACCACTTCGTCTTCGCTGCCGTGATAAAACAGGGTTGGGACATGGAGCAGGTTCTGCAGCCACGAGAGGGGGCGCGTGCCTGCCGATGCCATTGGTGCAACAGCAGCCCAAAGGTGCGGGTAGCGGGTCGCTAAGCGGAAGGTGCCGCCACCACCCATGGAATGCCCTGTCAAGTAAACCCGCTCTCTGTCAATGCGGTAACGCCGCCCCACTTCTGCCATCGCTTCAAAAACATCCAACTCGCCGAAATCTCGGTAACCCGTTTGACCTCGTCCGTGCGGAGCGACGAGAATGAACTCGTCCTTGACGCTGAAAGCGTGCCCGATCAGGCATCCTTTGGAACCGTGCAGTGCAACCACAAGGGGATAAGCCCGCTGCGGGTCGTAATCGGGCGGAACCAGTAAAGTCATCGGTTGCACCGAGCCGTCCAATCGGGATCGGTGCGTGGTGAAGAAGGGTTCGTTGCACCCACGAATGGTTACCGGCAACTCAACGGTCTGCTGTTCCCCAACGGTTTCCACAAGCAAAACGACGCGCGGTGATTCCCCCACTTGTGGCGATCGTTTGGGAACAAGCAGGAAAGGCAGTTGCGAACTCTCCCCTGAAGCGAGGGAGCCGATTTGCTCAATCGTCTCTGCGAACCATTCGTTCTCCCGAACCTGTGCTTGCACGAAAGGTAGGGTTTGGAGAGAGGCGTTGACAACGGTGACATAACCCCAAACGGGAACGGTTTCCCCTTCACGCAACTCTGGCACGAAGGAGTTCCCGTCAGGTGGACAGGGATTGTGGCGTTCCGCTTTCACGAACAGTTTGTGGGTGATGGGCATCACGATGCGTGCCGAAGTGCCCCACCCACCAGCAATGCGAGCGACTTTTATCAGCAAGCGGTTGACCCCCGAACGCAAGCGAACCAAGACAGCATCCTTGTCGCGCACGAGGTGGCGGTAAACGAAGTTTTCATGGATGCGTTCCCCATTGAGCCAAACAGTGCACCAGTCTTCACTCCCAATCAGGAGCAGGGCTTGTTGGGGCTTGTCGCTTCGGATTTCCGTGTAAGCGTAAGCGAGCCCGTAGCGCAGTTGCCAGAAGCGAGGGCGTTCTTCGCCAACCATCTTTGCCATCAGTGCCACGAAATCCAGAACGCCGTCAGGCGCGCGGTGGCGCTGCCATGTCACCTTTCCCAAACCTTCCACCGAATGAGCCATTCCCTCTTGAGGGCGAATGTTTGCCTCTCCCCCGTGCTCCGTCAGGAAGTCGGTGAAGAATTGGCGCACTTGACGAGCAAAGGGGAACGGTCCGCAAATCAACCACTCCGTGATCGGCTGCGGCGTCTGAGCCATCGCACTCACAACCATCACAAAAACAGTCAGAAACACCAACGCTGCCCTCACAATTGCCACCTCCTACTCAATGCGCGACCTCGCTAAAGGAAGTGTGACCCTCTGCTATTTTGACGGCAATGGGGTGAACCTGTGCGGTCCCATAAGGCAAAATAATGGAGCAAAGGTGGCAGCCCACAAGGATTTCTGTTTGGCTGTGAGGTGGTTTTGCGATGGCGCAGGAATCGCGGAAGCAGCAACCGACAGAAGCGGAATTGCTGGCTCAGTTGACACAACAACCGCTGGGGCAGCGACTATGGAGTTACCTGAAATTGTCGGGACCAGGCTACCTGCAAAGCGCTTTCACTTTAGGTAGTGGCACCGCCAGCGCCTGCGTGCTCGCTGGTTCCAAATACGGTTACCAACTCCTCTGGGTCCATCCCCTCGCCATCATCATGGGCGCCATCATGCTTTCTGCTTTGGCGAAACTAACCTTGACAACCCGTGAACGCGCCTATGATGCGTTTGCGCGTTACTTGCACCCTGCTATGGCGCTCTTTTGGGCGTTGGGCGCACTGGTGGCGACAGTGATTTGGCACTTCCCGCAATATGCCCTTGCTGCCTCCGTGCTCACTGACTGGGGCGAATTGGTAGGCATTTCCGTCCCCCCTCTCTTTTGTGGGATAGTTTTGCTGGCGCTTGCGACGGCTATCTCATGGAGTTACAGTTTCGGGGCACGCGGTGTGCGGCTTTACGAAAACCTGACGCGCCTGATGGTTCTCACCATGTTGGTAGCGGTGTTGCTCGTTGTCGTGCGGACAGGGATTGATTGGGGCGCGTTCGTGCGCGGGTTGCTCATCCCTTCGCTTCCTGCCGACCGAGAAGGCTTGACAGTTGTTTTGGGTGGGATGGGCGCTTCGGTTGGCATCAACATGGTTTTTCTCTATCCCTATTCCCTATTGCGGCGGCAATGGCGCAAAGAACACCTGCCGTTGGCTTACTTTGACCTGTGGACAGGGATGGTAGTGCCCTTCAGCATTGTCACTTCGCTCATCATCATCGCCTGTGCCAACACGCTGCACGCTCAAGGGATAGAAGTTAAGGGTGCTGCCGACGCTGCGAAGATGCTTGGTGCTGTGGTGGGAGAGACGACAGCGCGGGTGCTCATGGGCGCAGGCTTCTTAGCGATGGCAGTCTCCACCATCACTTTGCACATGCTCACCTGCGGCTTTATCATGTGCGAACTCTTCAAGCGCTCACCCGAAGGGTGGTGGTATCGGTTCGCTATGTTGGTGCCCGCCATAGGGATGTTGGGTGTCGTTTACCGTCAGTTGCCTTTTTGGGTCGGCGTGTTCACCTCATCCATTGCGTTCCTGCTCATCCCCATCGTCTACATCGGGATTGCTCTTTTGCTCTTCCGCACGGACTACATGGGCGCTGACCGACCACAGGGGAAGCAAGCATGGCTATGGGGCGGAGCAGTCGCTCTTGCTATCTGCATCCTTAGTGGGAGCGCTCTGTTCCTCTGGTGGCTACGATTAACAGCGCCACGATAGTATTGACAGCAGCGGAATTTGTCCCCAACAAGTGTTCCTAAAGGCGACGCTACCGAACTTTGTCTCGCGCCTTATATCCCCTCCACACTCCAAATCAGTCCAGAGTTTTGCCCTTCCTTTATCGGCACCCAACGCGAGAAGTAAACTTTGGGGTTCCATCCCACATTCCTCCAGCCTACCCAACTCATTTTGCGGTCGTTTGAGCGCATTTCCTGAGGCACAGACAGGATGTGAGCAACAAGCCTTACAGAAGCAGCCAACGCCGATAGACTTCCTCGCACAAGCGGATGTCAACCAAAGCATCTTCTCCGGGCGAATGGAAGGGTTCGCCGGTGAGCAGGCAGTGGATGAAGTGTTGGGCTTCCCGCTTGTAAGACCACGACCACCGTTCTTTCGGGAACGGGCGTCGGTATTCGTGCTGCTGCCCGCCGATGTAAATCTCCACTTCAGCGGGTTGGTTGCGGTGCAAAAGGGGTGGTGACCACACATGCACCCAACCCCGCTCAAAGTAAACCTGCGTGTGCTCGTCCCATCGGTGAAACTGCAAAGTTCCCGTTTCCAACGCGACCCGAACACCCGCCACCCGCAGCACGATAAGACCCGTGTAGCCGTCATCGTCCAAATCCACGCTCACCACTTCTGCATTGTCACCAGCGTCCAGCAGCCACCGAACAAAGTTGAAAGCGTGGACATACTGCTGCATGAACCCAATGAAGCGGTGGACATACTCATCAGGCAACCACGCAGGCTTAATGAACGGCGGCGTTGGGATGGGTTCATCAGTAGAGACGAAAGGGGTGTCCAGACCGCAGATCCAGTCACCGCCAAAGTAGTGAACGCGGACAAAAGTCAATCGCCCCAATTCGCCTGTTTCCCGAAAGCGGCGCACCCACTCTTTCGCCAACTCGTAACCCGCGTCGTAGCGCTTCATGTAAGCCACCATCAAGCGCGCTCCCGTCTTTTTCGCCGCTTCCAGGATGCTCATGCCTTGCTCCACGCTAACTGCCATCGGCTTTTCCATGAACACATGTTTGCCCACAAGCAATGCGTCACGAGCAATTTCCCCTTGAGCGGCAAAGTGGGCAGAGACAGCAACAGCGTCCACCTCTGGGTCAGCGATTAACTCTGTGTGGTGCCGATACACTTTGGGGATGCCGAACCTTTGAGCAACTTGCTCGCCCAACTGTGGTCTCGCTTCTGCCAGCGCCACGACTTGACAGTTGGGCAAACTGGTGAAATTGGGCAAATGCACCTTCTGCGCCATGAACCCAGCACCTACATACCCCAGCCGAATGACTCGCGCCATTGCTCCTCGCCTCTCAACAGGTTTTGTCTACGCAAATTCTTGCACAGTCAGGCATATGTTCTCGGCTTTCACTTTTGTTTCGCCGATTAAAATCGGCGCTCACAATGGTGTCATCAACCACTGGCTAAAGCCAGTGGCATGACTGTTTCGGTTGACGCTTCGGCAAGAACTGACAATTCATGCTACGGGCTTCAGCCCATAGTTGCTGACGCCTTTTTGAGCGTCTGCTTTAGCAGGCGAAAAACGACTGCTGTCTGGAGGGCGCATCTCCTGATGCGCCGAAAATTTTTTTTCACGGTGCGTCGGGAGACGCACTCTCCAAGTCACCAGAAATTCGTTGACGGAAGGTTGTGGCATCTTTTACGGCTCAAAAAAGCCTTCGCCTTCGCGTAGGTGCGACCGCACGACTTCTTCGTTGAGCGTGATGCCCAAGCCGGGTTTGTCGGGGACGGTGATAAACCCGTCTTGAATGAGCGGTTGGTCGTTGACAATTAGGTCGTTCCACCAGGGCACATCAACGGCGTGAAATTCCAGCGCCAGAAAATGCGGGATGGTGGCGCAAAGGTGGCAAGCAGCGACCGTTGCCACAGGGCTGGCAACATTGTGGGGAGCAAGGGGCAAGTAATAAAGGTCGGCTAACACGGCAATTTTCTGCGTTTCCCGCAGCCCACCCACCTTCGGGATGTCAGGGGCGACGATGTCGCAAGCCTGTTTGACGATCAACTCCCGAAACTGGTGGGCAGTGTAAAGGTTTTCGCCCGTGCAAATAGGAACGGGTGAGGCTTCCTTGACTTGTCGCAGGGCATCTATGTTCTCTGGCGGGATAGGGTCTTCCAGCCACAGGGGTTGGTAGGGCGCAACGGCTTCCGCCAACCGCACTGCGTCGGGCACATTAAACTGCCAATGGCAATCCAGCGCTATCTCTACCTCGTCGCCCACTGCCTCCCGCACCGCCGCAACCAAATCAGCAAGGTAGTGAATTTCTGCTTGGGACAACGAGCGGTCAAAGTAAAGCACGGCTCTCCGATAGCGGGAAAGGGATAACTGCTCGCTCCCTTCCCGATAGGGCGTGGGCACATCCAAGTCAAACTTGAGGGCATTGAAACCCAAGCGAACCACTTCCTGTGCCCGTGCTGCGTAGCCTTCGGGGGTATAGTCAGGTTCGCCTTCTGGTGTCCTGCCAGCATGGCAGTCGCAATAGATGCGGATGCGGTGATGGAACTTACTACCCAACAACTGCCACACGGGCACCCCAAGGGCTTTCCCCGTCAAGTCCCAAAGGGCGATTTCAATACCGCTGAGTGCAGTGACCACCGTGCCGGCTTGGGAGCCAACGCCAGAGAGAAGGCGCTTAAGGCTATGCATCACCCAATCCACTTGCGTGGGGTCTTGCCCGACAAGGAAATCTTTCAGACGCAGAATCACATCCCGAACGCCGATACCCCAATAGGCTTCACCGATGCCGACCAATCCTTCGTCGGTCAGCACCTTCACCAAGACCCAGGGGAAATTTCCTGCCACCACGCACGACCGCACATCCGTGATCCGCACAGCCCATCACCCCCAAATTCCCTTAGCCTTCTGCTAACTGCATGGCAGCGCAAGGGAACACCGCCACTCGGCATTCTTTGCCGTAGCGCGTTCGCAACCGCTGAATCACTTCCTTCCAATGACGGCACAAAGCCTCACCGTCCCAACCCCATTGCGTCAAGTCGTGGGCGTTAACTGTTGGGGCGTAATATAGGCGCTGGGGGCGTTGCTGTTCTGGTTGGCGAATTGACCGCCATTGAGAACCTAAGCGCATGCCCGGTCCTGTCAAAAAATGCGTGCCCATCCCTTCACTGCCAGCCGAAACCAAGACAATAGTGCCGTCATCGCTCAAGAACTTCCGCTGAGCGCTATGCAAGGGAGCAAAAGCGTTGACGCATTGGTAGAACTCGCTGTCTTTCGGGTAAGCCGAAAGCACTACTACGTCCACTTCATCGGGCACAGGCGTAGCGTAAACCTTCCGTGCCAATGCACAACCAGCGCGATGGGCTTCCACAAAGTGACCGACGAAACAACCGACAATTTCTCGCTTCGGGTTCAGCACGACATTCACAATAGCATCCAAGCCCGCCATTGCTGCTGCTTCTTCCATGTCATCCCGAAGCATGTTACCGTCCGTCAAAGCGATGCCCTTGCGAAAGCCGCTGTTGGGGTGGTGGTTGTGATACAGGCTTTCAATGCCGCCCACGCCCGGCATGACCAATTTCGCGCCGCCCCCAAACCCTGCCAACCCATGCGGCAAGATGCTCCCCACAGCGATTTTCAAATCCGCCCGCAAAAAATCGTGGTTGATGTAAACAGGGGTTCCATAGCGGGTGGTGCCGAGATAACTCAGGTTCTCAAAGGGGCAGTGATTTTGCACCCAGAACCGCTCCACAATGCGACGCCCCAACTTCTTGACCATTTGATCTTGGTTAAGCGGATGATGGGCGCCCGTGCCAATCAAAATGCGGATGCGTTCTTCAGCGATACCCCCTTTAGTCAGTGCAGCCACGACAAGGGGCAACAAGCGATGGGCTGGGGTGGGACGGGTTAAATCATCCACGACGATCACAGCGGTTTTCTTTCCCCTTGCTAACTCATGGAAAGGTGGTGTGCCAATCGGTTGGTCAAACGCGCGCTGCAATCCTTGCTCCCCAATGTCCCTTCCCCCTCTCGGCAAGCACAGAAAGACTTGCCATCGGTCAGGGAAAGGGAGCGGGAGCACTTTTTCGTCATACCAACAACCCCATCGCACCCAGGCTCGGTTCCATCTACTATCGCCGTCAGATGCTTGCGCTGGTCGCATCTTCTCTCCTCACCCAACAGGCATGTTCGCGCGCCATCAGCCGACTTGATACTGGCGTCCGACTTCGTGGAAAGAGGCACCTTGCTTGAGGGCTTCCCTTGCTTTGCTTTCCCTTTGCACAATGTCTTCCGCTTCCAACAACACTTCCACAGCCATCTCGCGAGGGATGACAATCACACCGTCCAAGTCGCCGAAGATGAAGTCATAAGGGCGCACCGGCACCACTGTGGTGAGCGAGCCGCTCATGAAGATGGGCTGGTTGATTTCCAAAATCCGCTGTCGGGCGGCTAACTCAATGGGGCTGGTGTAGCGGCAGAAAGCCGCCCACGGTCGCCACTCGCTGATGCGCAACTGTTTGGTGGAGTCTCGCAACCCACCATCCACGACCACCCCAACGCACCCTTTGGCAGCACACGCGTGCGCTGTTAACTCACCGAAATGGGCGCTCGCTTGCTCTTCGGAACTGTAAACGATGACGCTGCCAGGGAAAACGAAATCAACAGGGTTGGGTGGCTTCTCCCCTTCCCTTGAGGGGCGCAAGACCGCTTTGACCGTCACCGCTGCCCCTGCCACGACCATGTCTGGACGAAGAGGTTTGATGGAAGGGTGCAGCACCTGATTGGGAAGCCCCCGCCGCTCCAACGCATCGTAAATGGGACCGCCGTAAAGTTGCCGATACCGCTCACACAACTCCTCCAACGGCATCCCGTAATCCCAACCAACTTCCGCCATCCATGCCCCCTCCTTATTCGGCAATAGTTAGCAGCCGGCATTCTGACCAGAAGAGCCAACCACGAACCGCTGCCGATTTTGGCACTGATCGTCGCTGCTGGCAACGCTGCTTGCTATCGTGGTCAGCCGCTTCCGCTGGCTACAAACCGTTGGGCAAGAGATGCAACCCATTACAGCGGCATCACGGCGTAGCCCTTTTGTGTGATGAAGCCAACGATGGTGAAGAGACCCGCCATCATTAAATCGCCCAACACGATGCCCAAGAAGAAGGGGCGCATTGCCCGATAGCCCGTTAAGCCCCCATAGCGAACGATTACCGCTTTCGCCAACCAACCCAGCAAAATCATCAGCCAAAACTGCTCCATTGCCCAGCCGCGACAGACAATCCAACCGACAGGGTGGATGGGGAGCGAGAATTGCAACCGCAGCAGGTAAAGCCCCACAAAGCCCACAAGCCCCACCACCATGCCCACCGTTCGGAACAGGTTAGGTTTGACGCCGGGGTCAAGGTATTGCGCCGCCAGCATGTAGGGGTAATTGGCATGCCAGAAGAAGGTCGCCGTTTTTGTCAAAGTGACCGCACCCTTCGTGTAACCCAGTTTGAGCCACGCGTAGAGGGAGACGAACGCGGCAAGGGCAATGCTTGCTGCCCCCCATCCCATCAAAGGGCGCTGTTGCAACTGTGACAGTTGCGCCATTTTCATTGCGTTCAGCAGTGACGGCATGAGCACCTCTCGTTGGTCGTAGGTGAAGGCTTCCTGCAACAGGCACATCATCAGGATGCCGCGTGGCGAAAAGCGTTGCGAACCGAAGAGGGAGAGCAGCGGGTCAAAGGGCAGGATGCGCATCTGCACCATCACCATGCCACCGTTGGTGGCAATCCAACTGACGGCTAAGTAGAAGCCAAACGCCATCACGAGGAAGGTGGCTGCCAACAGCGCGTCCATGCCCAAAGCCACCAGTACGAAAAAGAGCGCCACCGTTGTGCCCACAAATCCCCAGAAGGCGACGGGGTAAGGGAGCGGTTCGTTGCGGTCGTCAACTTCCCGCCGCCCTATGGCGCGCCGCATTACTTGCTTCCAGTGCCATCGTGCTGCATAAGCGATGATGAGCAATAACCCAAGCACCGCACCCACTTGCTGGTATTGCACGAAATCCGTCGCCGAGTAGCCCAAACCCGACCAACCGTAGTAGGCGAACAAGAGTTGCTGCACCCGCTCCAGCACATAGAAGAACCAAAGGCTAAACGCTACTTCCGTCGTGAGCAGGTAAGTCAAGCCCACCGCTGCGGGGTAGATGTGCAGCCCTGTGACGGCGATTGCGTCCCACGGAAAGCCCGTCAGGTATTCGCCTAAACTACGGAATCGGCGGATGGCGGGAAAGTTGGGAAAGTAAGTGTTCAACCCACTGGTCAAGTGCAGTAGCGCCGAAAGCCCCACTCCCACCCACAGTCCGGGTGCGTAAAGCAGGGGCGGGAGCAACCGTTTTGGCACTGGCTCTTTCGTCAACTCATAGGGCAATTGCACCAACGGGAAAGTGAACTGCTCCCGCTCCATCCACTGTCGTCGCAATAAAGTGGCAAGGCAGAAGACAGCGAAGAAGAGGGCGAAAGCAAACGGCAACCAGAAGGAGAGAGGCAACAGCCATGCGTCCCACAAGATGCGACCGTCCGTGCCCTCGTAAAATCCCCTTGCCGCTGCTTTATCGGTGATGACCAACCACGAAGGGGCGTGAGGGAACAAAAGTTCGTCCCAACGGTTGGCAGCGGAGGCGCGGTAGTAAAGGTTAGGCAGTTGCGGGATAATGTAACGCCACAACCCTGCCGCAGGGATGCCGGAGGCAATGACGATGAGCGCCCACAAGGCTGCTAACTCGTGAGGGCGAAACGCATAGCGGGGCACCAGCCACCGAAGCAAAGGGTTGAGAACGAACACGAACAGCAAAAGCACCACCATGCTGGAGGTGGGCAACAGGTTGCCTGCTACAAAAGTGTTGGCAAGGTCGTAGTCATTGTAAGGCGTGATGTAAGCAAAGGCTGCCACCAACGCCAACGCCAATACCACGACTCGCAGCGATAAACGATTTGGCGCAGCCGCTTCAACAGCCTGTAACACTCGCTCCATGCTCCGTCTCTCCATCCCTTTCTCCAACCTTTCAGCGGAGCGTTTTTACCCGTGCGATTGCTGCTTTTGTGCTTGCGCCCCATTTAGTTTGAAATGCATCGCCCGCTTCTGCCTTTTCGCCAATGATGGGGCGAAAACAGCATTGCTCCGCAGCGAACGCTACAATTGCTGATGACACCCAGCACGGCGGAAAGGAAGTTGAGGGGACGAAGGATGGACGCAGCGGAGCGGCTAATTGTGGCGCTGGATTTTGACGATTTGGAGTCAGCGTTGGCACTGGTGGACAAATTGGGCGATGTCGCCCATCGCTACAAGGTAGGGTATCGGCTGCTGACAGCGTCTGGGGTCGCTGCCCTGGAAGCGCTGAAGGAACGAGGCAAGTGGGTCTTTTGCGACATGAAACTGCACGACATCCCCGCCACGGTGGCAGGTGCTGTCCGCAACTTGGCAGCGTTACGCATCGGCGCTATAACCCTTCATGCCGCTGGTGGCAGCGCCATGCTGCAAGCCGCCGTGCAAGCGGTTCATCACCTTGCTCACCGACCCCAATTGTGGGCAGTGACGGTGCTGACCAGTTTGGACGACAAGGTGCTGCAAAACGAACTGCTGGTGCCTTTCCCAACTTCCGATTACGCCGTCCACTTAGCCCGCATCGCCCGCTTCTGCGGGTGCGATGGCGTGATTGCTTCGGGTGAAGAAATTGAGCGCATCAAGGAAAGTTGCGGTGAAGACTTCATTGTGGTGGTGCCCGGCGTTCGCCCTGCGGGAGCGGAACACCATGACCAAAAACGCGTCGTGACACCCGCCGAAGCCATCCGACGCGGCGCCGATTTTTTGGTTGTCGGGCGCGCCGTCACAGAAGCCGAAGACCCTGTGGCTGCCTTTTTGCGCCTTGCTGACGAAGTGGCAGCCGCTGTTTGAAGAAAAATCGCAGAGCAGGAGGGACGAATGAGATGGCTTTCCTTCGCGAACCGATTGTGCGCCTTATCGCCGTCACGCACTTTCAAAAGCCTGAGGACTTGGAGGAGTTTCGCATCTGGCAAACGGACACTGACAACGAACCGCAGCAACTGATAGAAGCGGCGGGGCGAACTTGCTACGCCTCTTGGCACAACCCTAGTGGTCGCACCAACGAGCAATACATCGCCAACTTAATTGCACAAGGGCACATGTCCGTGTTGGAGCACAGCGTCGCCAGTTTCTACATCCGAGGCATCAGCCGCGCGTGCAGTCATGAGATTGTTCGCCATCGCATGTTTAGTTACTCGCAGCGCAGCACGCGTTTCGTGGATGAGAGCGAAGGCAACTTCATCGTGCCCGATTGCATTGCGGAAGACCCAGAAGCGATGCGGATTTTTTCGGAGGCGGTGCAGAAGGCGCAAGAAGCCTATCGGCAACTTTACGAGTTGCTGCGAGAGAAGTTTGCCCATGTTGAAGACCGGACCTTGCGGCGCAAGTTAGCCCGCCAAGCCGCTCGCATGGTGCTCCCCAACGCCACGGAAACAGCAATGGTCATGACGGGCAACTTTCGGGCGTGGCGCCATTTCATCAAGATGCGAGCGTCGCCCCACGCCGATGTGGAAATCCGCAAGGTCGCGTTGGCAGTGCTGCGGGAACTGCAAAAAGTTGCCCCTGCCGTCTTCGGCGACTTCCGCATCGTCAAAGCAGAAGACGGCACCGAATATGCGGAAACCGATGTGATAGCGGAGTGACTCACGAAGGTTCCCAGTTCATTCGGTCACAAAGGGCAAGGCGCAAAAGCCTTTGACGAACTTTCCCGCCATTTGAGTTTGCGAAGACGCTTTGCTTTTTGGAACACAACAATGAACTCGTGGTCGTTTTTGGGGTAGTAACTGGTTGGGTAGCCGTAGACGAGGCGCCCGCCCGTGCTGTAGTTTAGGATGTAAACCTGCGTGCTCCAAACCTCAAAGCCCAACTTGTCACGGCAGATGAAGATGTAGTCAGCGTGAAGCGGACACTTGGCGTAACTCTTGAACACATCCTGCGTGACAACAAACATCCAACCTTTCGGCTTCAGGACGCGATGCATCTCTGCGAAGGCAGCCTCCATGCGCTTCAAGAACTCCCTGTAATCGTGAATGTTGCCCCACTGCTCAGGATGGTCATCACCGTAATCCACGACATCAAAGTAAGGTGGCGAAGTGACGATGAGGTCAACGGAAGCGTCGGGGATGAGGGGTAGGATGTCCAGGCACGAACCGTGCACCACGCGATGATGGGTCATTGGCTGTTCGGAGCCGAAAAGGGTTTGCGCTGCTTCTATCAATCGGTCGTAAGTCATCCGCACCGAACGTTCGTTCACATCAATCCCGATAGACGAACGGTTCAAACGCAGCGCCACCACATTGGTCGTCCCAGAACCGCAGAAAGGGTCAAGGACGGTTTCACCCTCGTGGGAGAACAACTTGATGAACTTTTCTGGCACCTGCGGGATAAAACGGGCAGGGTGGTTCTCCTGCCAGCGGTGTCGCTGCTTGACATCAATCACGGTGGAACCCAGTTCCAGCATCTCCGAGCGCGACAAGCAGTTGAGTCGCTCAGGAGCGCACGAGCAAGTGCGTTTGGTCGGCAAGAAGGAAAAATCCGCTCCCAGGCGAATATCGGCACACTGGCGCGTCAGCATTGGTCAATCCCCCGCTTTTCGTTGACGGCTCTTGGCTCATCCGAATTTTGCCACGCTCTCTTTCACCGCACCTCTAACTCCCGAACGGCGTAGCGGGTGCCAGTGAGAACAATGCGCAAGCGTTGCGTCGTTGTGGGGGTGAAGTCAAGGACGGTGACGAAAGTGTCATTGTCGGTAGGGCGTTCGGCGACTTTCCGCCACTCGCTGCCATCCCAAACTTCTACCCGCACTTGCTCGGCTTTGGCTCGTTCTGTCCACCAAAGGGCAACTTGCTGCACTTTCTGCGCTTGCGGCAAATCAATCGTGATGTCCGTTTCCCCGCTTCCTTGCCATACGGAGTGCCAATCGCCGTCGGTGAGGGCGCGGGCGTTTTCTGGTGCTTGCGCTGTGGCGTCTTTTGCCAAGTTGGGTGACAACTGCAGTTCGTTCAGTCCTACCCCATCAAACCACGCAGCACCTTGTCGGTAGCGGAAGAGGGTGTAGACGAGGGCTTCTTGGATGGGCTTTTCTGGAACGATGAACCGCCAACCCCACTCCCACATTCCCGTTCCTGCAAAGGGCACAATCTCGCCCCACAAAGGCGTTCCGTCCACATAGCGAGCGTCAAGGTAAAGAGAGTAGTCGCCTGTCAACCCCGATGGGAACACGCTTTCACCCTTGCTGAATCCGTGCAGAATGAGCGGAACGGGCTGCGATTGCTTCAACACCACCCGCTGCACAGCGCCTCGCATCGTTTGCGTGTCACCGCTTTCACAAAAGAGGCTTCGTTTTCCGTGCACCGCTTCACTGCTCGTCTTGTAGCCCGTGCCGTAGAAATCCCAACTTGGCAACGGGGGTCGGTCACCATCCTCAAAAGAGCCGTTGCGCAACAGATTGCCTTCGGGTGGAAGAGCGATGAGCGAGACCCAGCGGGTGAATTCGCCTTGCACCTTTTGCCCCACATCCAGCGTTACCCGCACTTGCGCGCTGGACAATTGCATTTGCAAAGGCGGGCGAACAGGCACCAGCCGAACTTCCGTCACCATGCGCGCTTTCAAGGTTACTTCGCGGGACACAAACTCAAGGGGCGAAGCAACTGAGACGGTTGCTTTCAAAGCATCGCCTGTGTTGTTTCGCAGCCGCACCAAAATACTCGGTTCACCCCCGAACTGCGCCGCTTCCACTTCAACGGGCGGAAGCACCCGAAGGGAGGTTTCGTCAATGGGCAAAGTAACCGTTACGCCTGCCACCGTCGCTTCCAGAGCAACCTGAATCGTCACCCGTTGGTTCACCGTGTTAGGCAGGATTGTCAAAGTCAGCAGTTCGCGCCGTAGCGCCTTCGGTGGCACATCGCCCAAAGGAAGTTCCACCCGTTGGGGATTAGGGGCTGGGGACTGGGGATCAGGGATTGAAGGCTGAAGGTTGGTCACTCCTGCTGCCAGTTCAACACGCCGATAAGCCGATTCAGCATCTTGCCCAAGCGGGCGATGTGAAGTTCCAATGCTTTGAACTCCTTCTCCGAGAGATAGCCCAAGTCGTGAGCCAAAAGCAAGTAGTAAAGCGTTTCGTTGAGTGACGCTCTCGCTGTCATCAGATAGCGGCGGTATTCCTTGCGGCTGGCGCTGCCATGTCCTTCGGCGATGTTCGCTGCGACGGAAGTCGCTGCCCGCCTCAATTGAGATGTCAAGCCATAAGTCTCGTCGCGGGGAAATGAGCGCGTTGCCTGGTAAACAGTCAACACCATCTGGTGCGCTTCTTGCCACACCCGAAGTTGGCGGAAATCCGTGATGCCCTCCATTTCGCGCGCCTCCTTCCATCCGTTGCTCTGCATCCCGACGATACTGGCTTGCCTTGCCAGTCCCCAGTCCCCAATCCCCAGTCCCCACCAAAACTGCCACCAACTTAGCGTCCTTCAGCACTTCCTTGCCGTTGTTGCGAAGGTCAACGGGGATGCGCACTGTTTCGCCTGCGGCAATTTGGTCGGGCAGCACAGCATCCGTTTCCAAAGCCAGCAATTCCCGCACCAACGCGCCCGCAATGCGGGAGGCTTCCGCAAAATCGGCTGCTATATTGGTGCCGTCAGGTTGCTGCTGCCACGCAGTCTCTGCTTCTTTCATTTGGCGGAGCCATTGTAGCCAATCGGTAAGGGTTTTGGGTTCGGCTGTGGCGACTTGTTGCGTTAGGGCTAAAAGTTCGGCGGGCGCTTGCGTTCGGCGTTGGGCTTTGCCCACTGCACGCTGCAAGTGCGTTTTCGCCAAAGTGGCTAACTCCTGCGGGACGGCGTTGGGGTTAGGCGCAAACCACAGTAACGCCGTTTCCCGAGGCGCTAAAGTGCCAGAAAGCACGACAGCCAAACGGGACAATCTCGTTTCGCCTGCCCAGAATGGGAACGGTTTCATATCTGTCAAGACCCAAACGCGCAAGTTGCGAGCATCCCCATCGCGCAATCCAAGAGCAGCCGCATCTACCAATAGGCGCACCGATTGGGGTTGGTCGGTGCGATTGTGCAGGGTGAAGTGCAAATTGCCTTCACCCCACCGCCCAAAGCGTTCTACCAGCACATTGTCGTTATCCGTCCATGCGTGGGTCACAGGCTCCCAACCGGCTTCGCACAGGCGAACAATCAACGGCACATAGCGGCGGAACAAATGGCGGTCGCGGTTGTGAAACTCGGGGTTGTTCCAGTAGTTGCCGAAAGCGCCAGCGCCCGGCGCAAAGCAACTGGGCGGAAAGCCGTAAAACAGCGCCCAGCGGAAGTAATCTTCAGCGACTTCCGCTGTGAACTCACGGTCAAAGAACTCGTTGTTCAGCGGCAGGAAGGGTTTGCGGTAAGCCAGCACCCGACAGTAATCAAAGAAGGCGAAATCATCCCGCATGCGGGTCCACCGAATTTCGTAGCCGCCTAAGTCCAACCAGTGAGCGGGGAAAGGGAAACCCGCAACGAAGCCATTTGCCATCACCAGTTTCCCAGCAGCGTGCAATTGGGATGCTGCCGTCGCCAGATACTCGTAGATGCCGAACGGGGCTAACTGCACGGGCTGCTTGGTGCGCCAACTGAAAGTCAAGGGGAAATCGGCGACGCGCCAATGGTCGCGGCGGGAGTTTTCGTTGGGCATCACCCATTCGCCAAAGCCGTCAAAGTAAAGCCCATCCAACACATCAGTGGTCAGCACCTTGTTCAGCGTCTCGTCCATCGCCCTTGCCTTTGTCGCTTTACTTCCCGTTCCATTTTTTCGCGTCCCCGCATCCTTTCCATCGTCCCCCGTCCCGCGTCCCTCGTCCCGCCCAATGTCAGGGTCGGCATTGACGAGGAAGTTGTAAAGGGTTTGACCGCCCGCCCAGTGAACGGGGTCGGTTTTCTGCGAACGCATGGAGAAGCGTCCCTGTTCGTCCTGAACCCCGCTCGTCTTGACAATTTCCGCAAGGTTGGGGTGCTGCTCGTGCTTTTTCGGATAGGTGAACAGTTGCTCCAAACTCATGTCGGTGGGCGCTTCAGGAGGAAGGTAAAACCACGCCGACCAGGGCTCCACATACGGGAAGTTGTAGATGCTGTGACGGCGGTTGAACTCAGGGCTTGCTGCCCCTTCGTGGTAGGCGAAGCCGAAGTCCTCAAAGTCAGCGATTTTGCTGATGTCCGTAAAAGGCATCCAAATGCCGAACCGCTTCACCCGCACGCGGAAACTTTCGGGAAACAAGCGGTAGAACTTGTCCGCTGCTGCGCGCATGCCCCAAAGGGGCTTGTCCAAAGCGTAAACGACGAAGCGAAACACAGCGGTGCTCGGTTGCCGCTGGCGCGTTGGTTTAACGGCAACGACCGTGCCGCTGTCGGGTGAAAGTCCAAAATCCCACTCCAGTCGCAATCGCTTTTGAACCGCATCGTAAACGAAGCGGTGAACGACGGGCAAATCCAACGGGATGCCCAGACCGAGACCTGCGTCGTCTGTGTTTAGAGCGCAGAAGGGATAAGGCGAGTGCAAACCGCGCGTGCCGTAACGAGTGACCGCCCAATAGCGGCTTTCGTCTTTCGCTTCCACGCGGCGCGCCGTCCGCAGGTTGTCCCACCACAGCCAATCGGTGGCGTCAAGGGGGAGACCGAAGGACAAAACGACGGCGCGGTCTTTGCCTGTCATATCACGCAGAACGCCCTCGCAAAAAATGCCATCAGGTCGTTGGGTGAAAGTAGCCGTGAGTTCTAACCCCTCGCCACTCAACCACGCGAGCAAGTCCTCGCCCTTGCGTTCCACCTTTCCTCGCAAAAGGCGCCACTGCAGGTTTTCAGGAGAGTCCACAGGCTCTGCGACGAAGAAACCGCCAATGCCCCAAAACTGCTTTCGGAAGCAACGAACCGCTTGCAAAGTTCCGTCAGGGGCGAAACTCAACTGCAACCCGTCCTTTGTGGTCAGCGTCTGAGCGCTAACGAAAGCGGGAATCCCCAACAGCAAAGCAGCAATCCAGCAGCGCATGGTTGCGCTCACCCCCAAGTTCGCGCGCTTCAAAGCGCCAACAACTCGGTAACGGCATCAGCCACCCGTTGGGCGGCGCCACGATGGCGCGCCAACAGTTGCTCCGCTTGCCAACGAATTGCCTGCCGCAGCAGAGATGACTGCAATAACTTAGCATCGGCTCGTGCCAGTTCGTCATGCTTCCCCAAAAGCGAACCTTTAAGCAGCAGAACGCCAAAGCAGTTTCATGGCACTTTACCAAGCCAAAAGGCTCGGCTGCAAACCCTCCCTGTGTAACGGTGCATCTCCCGAATTTCCGAAGGATCTTTGTCAACCTGTTCCCACACATAGTCACTCCACAGTTCTTGAAGGGCAAGAGCCGAGTGACCAAAAAACTTTCGGCATCGCTCACTGAGATCCATCCCAGTCGCGGCATAGAAGGCATAATATCGCTCCACCCCGAATTGCTCAAAGAGGAAATGGGCGAAACTCCACGCCAAGTCATAGAGTTCGGGGCTATAGTCCTCCCGCTGCCACAGCCGTCCCAACAACAATTGCACACCACTGGCAAGCAACCATTTGGGGTAGTAATGCAGTGGTAACCCCATAGGCATCAGGTCTATTTCGGCTGCGGCGGCTGCATAGCAAGCAAACCCTTCGCCCTTGAAGGGAACTTCATACTCGCCGAGGCAGTAGGAGAGGGAGTGGGCGAACTCGTGGGCAGCAATTTGAGCCAACTCAGAAATCTGCCCCTCGTAGACACCAACAACAACGACGTTTTGGTAAGTCCCCCCTGCAGCCCCTTGGTTGACAATCTCTGCCTGTTGCGGGGTTGTAACGAAACAGGTAATTTTTTCGCCGAATGACAATCCTGTGGCGCATTCTAATTGCTCCATCACTTTGCGAAGCAACCTCAACATCTCCATTGCGTGCATCTCATACCAAGGGAGGGGAGGATAGCGCAAGTGCAACTTGCCTTGTTCAACCTCCTTGGCGCTTAAAACCATCTTTACCGCTTCCTTCGCTCGGCGCCATTCAAGCAGTGGCTTTATCCACTGCAGCAACTTCATTGGTCATCACCTAATTGGTTAAGCCTTCTCAAGACCTGCCATGAGTCGCGCAACGGCATCAGCCACCCGTTGGGCGGCGCCGCGATGGCGCGCCAGCAGTTGCTCCGCTTGCCAACGAATTGCTTGCCGCAGCGGGGGCGACTGCAATAACTTGTTGGCAACCCGTGCCAGTTCTTCCTCGTTGCGCACCATGAAACCGATGCCTTCCCGCCGCAGCAGTTCCGCATGGGGGCGAAAGTTGTCCACATGGGGTCCAAAGAGCACGGGCACGCCGTGCAAAACGGGCTCCATAATGTTGTGCCCGCCGCGCGGGATAAGGCTCCCACCGACGAACGCGATTGTCGCTAAGCCGTAAAGTTTCGCCAATTCGCCCACCGTGTCCAGAACGAGCACTTCACTACTTCGCAGGGGCTTGCCAAAGCAGCGGGAGCGCCGCACAGGCGTGAAGCCGAAAATTGACACAACGGCAACCACTCGCTCCACCCGCTCAAGATGGCGGGGCGCAAGGAGCAACCGCAAGTTAGGATTGGCAGGCAGCAAGCGTTGGTAAACCTTCAAGAGCGTTTCCTCTTCCCCTTCATGGGTGCTTCCTGCAACAAGCAACAAGTGTTCGCTGAACAACCCCAGTTCGGAACGAAGAGCGGTTTTCACGCTCTCGCTGAGTTGCACTTGCGGTTGGTCCAACTTGACATCGCCCACCACCTTCACCCGCTCTGGAAGCACGCCCAGTTTCAGGATGCGTTCAGCATCCAAATCGCTGCGCATCAGGCAAAGGTCAAGGTGGCTGAGCAGCCATTGGTAGATGGGCTTTGCAGGAAAGCGTTGGGCACGGGCGAAAGTAGCGTCGGAGATGCGTCCGTTGACCAATACCACTTTTGCGCCGCGCTCTTTCGCTGCGTGCATTAGGTTACCCCACAGTTCCGTTTCAGTCAAAATGAGCACGTCAGGGCGTGCCCGCGCCATCGCCCATCGGGGGAAAGGCATGGGGTCAAAGGGTAGGAAAGCGAAAGCGTTGGCGTCAGGGATGCGTTGTTGGGCGGTTTTCATTCCCGCTTCCGTCACCGTTGTCAACAACAACCACAGGGACGGGAACTTCTCTCGCAGCGCTGCCACCACGCTGCTGGCTGCCACCACCTCGCCAACGGACACCGCGTGAACCCAAAAGCGAGGGTGTCCTTGTTCTGCTGCCCATTTTGTCGGATAGCGCCCCGTCCAGTCGTAAAAGGCGCTTATCCGTGTGCCGTTGTGGATTCGGCGCAAACCGTAAGCGAAAAAGAAAGGCGTCAAAAGCCACAAACCTTGGTTGTAAACCCACCGCACGCTTTGTTGACAGGGACAGCCCACAGCGTAAGCACCTGACTGCGACAGCAGGCAGGACACGACACTCATCGCCTCCGATGGCAAATTTTAAGGCGGACGCTCTCAACAAATTTTGTCAACGGTGAACGGGGTGAGTGTTATGCAAGCGGTGAGCCAGTGGTTGGAGCAGCGCTTCCGGTTGCGGGAGCATGGCACCAATGTGCGGACAGAACTGTTGGCAGGTTTGACCACCTTCCTAACAATGTGCTACATCATCTTTGTCAACCCTGTCATTTTGGGCGCGGCAGGCATGGACAAAGGAGCCGTCATGGTGGCGACTTGCGTCGGAACGGCTGTCGGCACTTTCCTGATGGGCGTTTTGGCTAACTACCCCATCGCTATGGCGCCGGGCATGGGACACAACGCCTTCTTCGCTTTTATCGTTTGTGGCGCAATGGGTTTCACTTGGCAGCAAGCCTTGGGAGCAAACTTCATCTCAGGAGCATTGTTCACAATTCTGGTGCTGGCGGGCATGAGCCAAGCCTTCGTGGATGCTGTGCCCCTCTCACTGAAGCACGCAATTGCAGTCGGCATCGGGTTGCTATTGGCACTAATCGGCTTGGAGTGGGGCGGGTTCGTCCAACACTCACCTGCGACAATCATCACGATGGGCGATTTGTCCAGCCCATCAGTGCTCATCGCTACCATCGGCTTTTTGGTCATGGTCGTGTTGCTGGTGCTGAATGTGCGGGGTGCAATTGTTATTGGGCTGTTTGCGGGTTTGGTTGTGGCGCTCCTTTTGGGCGTTACAAAGTATCAAGGCATCGTTTCGGCGCCGCCCTCACCTACACCAACGGCTTTCAAATTTGTGGAGGGCTTAGCCTCCTTTGGCGGCTTAGGAGCGAAATGGGTGGATTTGGTCGCCATTGTTTTCGTGCTACTGTTTTTGGACATCTTTGACACTGTCGGCACCCTCATCGGCGTCGGCGCGCAAGCGGGTTTCCTGCGCAATGGCACTCTGCCTAAGGCGAAAGAAGCACTCCTCTCGGATGCTATTGGCACCGTCGTGGGCGTTTGCATGGGCACTTCCACCATCACCAGTTACATTGAAAGCAGCGCTGGAATCGCCCAAGGGGGGCGGACGGGGTTAACGGCAGTCGTCGTTGCCCTTCTGTTCTTGCTGGGGCTGTTCTTCTACCCGTTGGTGGAGATGATGAGTGCCGAAATTGCTGTGCCCATTCCTTTTGCTCGCGATGGGATACCGCCCTTCACTCACCACCCCATCATTGCACCCGCCCTCATTCTGGTGGGCGTGTTTATGATGACGGGCGTTCGGCACATTCAGTGGGACGATTTTACGGAAGCCATCCCCGCTTTCCTCACGCTGGTGCTCATCCCTGTCACCTTCAGCATCACGGAAGGGATTGCCTTTGGCTTCATCAGTTACGCATTGCTGAAATTGGTTACGCGCCGCCACCGTGAAGCCCACTGGCTGCTCTACCTGATGTCGGTGCTGTTCCTTGCAATGTTCGCCGTCCGCACTTATCTGGCAGGCTAACGATCGTGACCCCACCGATCCAACACCAGGGCTAATTTGAGCACATGACTAACATCGGCGCGACAGAAGGGGATGTCCAAGCGCTGGGCAAGTTCTAAATGGTTGGTTTCGCAAAGCCACGCAAAAGCACGGAAAGCGCTCTCGGAGAAATCGGGTGGGTCAAGGAAGTTCTCGCCATAATGCACCTGTCGCTCTTCACCCACCAGATGCCAAGTTGGGCAGAGCGTTTCAAACACCTGCCATACTTTGCGAATGGCTTCGCCTGCTTGTGCTTTAACGATTGCTGCCGCTTCGGGCGTTAAGGCGTGAAAGAGCGCTATTTTGGCTCGGTGAGGACGGAGTGAGAAGAAAAGGGCGTCGCCATGACCGATAAAGGCGTCCCACTCCTGAATGTTGCGGAAAACAGGCAGCGAAGCCTGTTGAGCGCTGCGTTGCCACCAAATCACAAGGGCTTGCGAGACTGCCTCAGCGTGCTTCTTCGCTTTTTGCGCTGCTTCTTCGTCACCAAAATGCTCTGCAAGGCGATGGAATGCCAGCAAGGAAGCAAGGTAACGGTTGGCAAACAAGTCTCCGCGCTCAGGATTTAACCGCCAACCTGATTGAGCGAAATCGTCAAAGGTGCGCTCTATCTCTTGCCACGCTTGCCGAACCCGCTCCATTTCACCGCAGCGGTGGGCGTAGAGCCAGACAGCGTAAAGGTTGCCGAAAGGGTGATAGGGGTTTGTCTCTCCTCGTTGGCGCAAGGATGAGGGCACGAACCACCATTCGCGTGGGGTTCCCTGTTCTAACGGGTAACGCGAGCGGGCGTCAAAAGGCGAATGCTTCCGCCACTCTTCCACAAGGAACGCTTTCACCTGCTGTTGCAATTCTGGGGACAAGTGAGGGAAAGCCCACGCTAATGCCTCAAACACCTCACCGCTGTTTGCGAACGCCACTTCATAACCTGCCAATCCTGGTGCCAAAAACAGCGGGCACCAACGCCTTGACAAAAGTTCGGCAACGGTATCTGCGAGTTGGCGACGCAATTGCTGTTGCGTGAATTTTGGTAAGGGTGGTGCTGTAACGGTTGGCACTGTTGTGCCATCAGTAGCGACATCGTTGGCGGGTTCCCCTTTCTCTCCTGCCGCCAAGCACAAGAGCCGACTGCCTGTTTGCCAATAGAGGCGGACACCGTTGGGCGTGGTGACGACAGCAACGCTGCTGCGAGCAGGACCGTGCCATTCGTTGCGCGCCCAAGGCAAGTTGCGAAAGCCACCCCAACTATCGCGGTCGCCCCAGATGGGAAAGAGTTCGCCAGTGCTCAAGCGGAAACCGCTGAGGGTGCCCTGATGAACGATGAGCACCGTGTCGTTGGCAAGCAAAAAGTGTTGGCTCTCATCGGCAGTGCCCCAGAAAGTGTTCCACGGCGGCTGCGTCCCGTGCCGATGGAACAAGGGCATGATGCGCTGTGTTGTCAAGTCCAAAATGCCCAACGCCACCAGTGGCGCAACGCCCAAGTTCCAATTGCTGTAAGCGCTGCGGTAAAAGACCAACAATCGCCCGTCAGGGAGCACGGCGGGTGGTGCACCTACCCCTTGACAGCCCGATGCCCACAAAACAGGCATTGGCGGCAGCACTTTGCCTGTATCGCCATCCAAAACGAAAAAGGTTTGGGCATCGGGATGTTCGGTGAGATACTGAACGATGGCGCGTTGCTCTCGTTCCCACAGGAAAGGATTGCCCTTTGCTGCTTCGCTTTTCGTCCACGCCTCAATCTCGCGCCAGCCGTCCTTAATGCCTGCTTGCTGGCACAAAAACTGGCGGTCACGCCCGATGTGTTCGTCCATGCGCCGAATGGGATTGGTGCGGACGATGACGAAGAGTTTACCCGCCACTTTCGCAATGACAGGGTAGTAATCGCGCACGGATTGACCGTTAAGTCGCTCCGACACCCACACTGCTTTGCCCGTTTGCAAGTTCAAACACCGCACCCGCAAATCTTCAGGGGTAAGGAAAACGCGCCCTTGCGCGATGGCAGCCGTTTGGCGGACAGGGACGCCTACAGTTTGCTGCCACTCCACCTTTCCCGATTGCACTTCCACACCGAACACTTTGCCCGTTCGGCTTCCAATCACAACAAGCCCTTCGGCAACAGCGGGAGAAGCCGCAAAACCGCCTTGACCGCACCAAATAGACCAACGCAATTTGCCCGTTGCTGCCTCCACAGCGTAAAGGCAACCATCAGAGTTGACAGCAAGAACAAGCCCGTCGGCGTAGGCAGGAGAGTGAAGGAACGCCCCGTGCGCGCGAAAGCGCCAGAGGGGTGCCCCCGTTTCCGCATCCAACGCGTAGAGGTGACCGTTGTGGGTGGCGACAAACACTTTGCCTTCAGCAACGATGGGTTCCACGCTCGTTCCCATCCGCTCGCCAATAAAGTGGCGCACCCAAAGGAGACGGAAAGGAAGGTGAAGGGAAGCGGCAACAAAACCTGTCCGTTGGACATTGCCCCGCAAAGTTGTCCACGACGCCTCGCTACCAACGCTCACTGTCGCAAGCACCGCGCTGGCAAGCGCTAACCAGATCATTTTGCGTCACCGAAAACATCCTAACGCTGCCAGCGGTCAGCGCCAATCACCAAGTTAGCGGCTGTCTTTCCAAACTGGCGAGGATAGAGCAGAAGCAAACTGGTGGCTCAGTTGATGCTGAAACTGTAGGTGGGGCGCCCCTTGACAATCCAAATCCAACTCCAAACGCTGCCCGTCAGATACTCGCCAACGATGACGCCTAACGCAAAGGGCACCAGCGCATGATATGCCCGCTGACCACCGTAGCGGACGATGGCAGTTTTCAACAAGCCCGCAATGAGCATGGGGAACCAGCAGTAGTCAATACCGAAGTTCATCGCCAACGCGTAAGCAGCAGGGTGGAAAGGCAAGAAGGGGAAGTGGTTGTGCACCCAAACAAGCAGCAAGGTAAACAGTGCTCCGCCGACGCCGAAGGCGGCAGCAGTGTAGTTGGGTTGGGTCATGTTTCGCCATTCCATGATCCAGCCCGCGTAACCCCATGGCTCGCCACTCCCCCAAATGTATCCAGCCTGCAGTCGCGCCCAATACATCGCCATCGTGCCCCAAACAATCGCGAACACCATCGCAGCGACAAAGCGCATGTCCAGGGCTTTCGCCTCGTGCACAACCTTAAACCCGTCCGCCATCTGCGGCATGGGATGGCTGCGCCAGATGCGATGGGTGAAGTAAAGGAAGCCCATAATCGTGACGACCCGTTCACCCAGTCGGTTAGCACCCAACAGGCTGATAAACCAACGGTGCGCGCCCATGAATGCAAACTCGTGGATGGGCGGTCCAATTTGTGCGCGGATTTTCGCCACTGCCGTGCTGATGGCAAGAAAAATGAACAGGTAAATCAGCAGGAAGACCGTGTTGCTGCGCATGGAGACCACGAAAGCGAACAAGGCAACGAAGCCAACCAACATTCCCCACAAGCCGAACTGAAGCAACGGACGCCAGTGAGGGCTTTGCAAGTTCGCACCGATGCCCTTCAGCAAGTAGCCTTTAGTGTGCCACATGTAAACAACGAACAGCGTCACCATTGCTCCGACCGATTGTTCCGTCAGGTAGGGCACTCGTGCTGCGCCCGCCATTCCGCCCCACAGCGGCACCACATCATGCCCTAACGTGGCAGCGATAATCTGCTGGGCTTTGCGGAACCAGAAGAAGAACACACCCGAAAACGCCATGTCGGCGGGGATGAAGTAACTGAGCGCCATCATGAAGGGAAGCAAGGGGATAGGCGTCCAGCCAATGACATTCCACGGACGAGAAATGATGAGTTGTGAGATGTCCAACCCCTTCCACGCTTGTGAGGTTTGCCCCCGCCACCAAAAAACGAGCCCGTAAACGGTGTCGTAGATGGCAGCGATGAGAAAGCCCGCCCAAAACCGCCAGTTGGGCAATAAGCAAGAAGCCCACCCGTCGTGGCTGAGATAAACGGGCACGGTAGCGATAGGGTAACTAAGCCGCTCCTGCTCCAGCCAACGGGGCGCCAGCAACAGCAGTAGGCATAGCATCAAAAACACGAGGGTGACAATGAACCCGCTCCAACCGAGGAAGGGCACGAGCCATGCCTGCAGGTGGTCGGGACGGTAGAGGTCATAGGGGCGGTGACCGCCGAAGAAGGCTTGCAGCGCGTCCTTGTAGTCGTGCACCATCCACGACGGCACATGGGGCAAGATAAATTCGCGGTAGCGTTTAGCAGGGTTGTCAAACCACGCAAGGAAACCGGTCAAACCTGGCGCTTCGCCCCATTCGCAGGCGATGCCTGTTGCTACTGCCAACATTGCCCAGAGAGCGGCTAAGTCCGCTTGGGTGAGCGCAAAGCGTTTGAACCAGCGGGCAAGGGGAAAGTTCAGCGCAGCGAGGAGAAACACGAAAGCGATGGGGGGCACACTCAGCGACATGATGCCATCTTGCCCTCGTCGCGCCATCCAGTAGGCGGCGACGGGGATGAGGAAAAGGGCGAAGAAGAAGGGACGCCACGACAAGCGTCCCCGCGCCGTTTCTGCCGCCAACGGAGCGATGACCTGCGTCGCTTTCACCATCTGAGCCACCAAAAACAATTATGGGGGCAAAAACCATGCGCTTACGGACAGACTTAGCAAGTGGTGAGTCAAAAGGGCACCCTTGGGATGGTGCAGAGGGTGCCCTCAGGGCACTTTTACTCCTGCGAGAACCTTACTGTGTGCATCGCGCATACCAAGAGTTCAGGGTTGGCGGGGGCGTTGCCCAGTAATACTGGAGCACAATCTGTTGAGGGTTTTCCAACGAGAACCGACTTTGCCACTTCGCGTGCCCGTCAACATAAAGCAGGTTGGCTCCCCCGTTGTGGATGAACGAGGGACGGTTGATCAAAAAGCAATCACGGGGCCATACCGTCTCATCGCCCGGGCACCAATATGGCACGAAGAAGCCGTCGTCCAGCGTCTCCCCTTCGTCAACCAGCATGATGATGGTCGCTGGCTTGTCAATGGAAGCGATAGGGCGAAACTGCGAAAGGAAGCCGTTCATGGAGTAAGAGAAAAAGACTTTGCGGTTGGTGTCGCCCACGCGAATCCAACTGCTGAACCAGATGTCTGACGGGCAGTAGTAGACTCCCTCGTTTTTCACATAGGGGTAAATAGCGCCCTCGGTCACTGTCCACACGGGGTCAAGGCGAATCCAACCGGCAGGAACCCAATGTCCATACTTGAAGCAGCCCCGTCCTGGGTTGTAGATCGCTGTGCCTGGCAACCGCTCATCGTTGTCTTGAACATATTGCCCAAACCCCAACCCCAGTTGCCTCAAGTTGGACAAACAGGAAACCTGCCGAGCCTTCTCACGGGCTTGGCTGAACACGGGGAACAGAATTGCTGCCAGGATCGCAATAATCGCGATCACCACCAGCAATTCAATCAGCGTGAAAGCCGTCCGACGGCATAACCCCATCATTGTTGCTCACTCCCTCCTTGAAGGTTTTGCAACCGTGACTCCCATTCAAAGTTTTGTTGGGGAGCCGCAGAGGGAGTAATGGAATGCATTGCACTGACATGGAAAATTTTGCCTTCACTACCGCTTGCGCCCACACTGGCGTTGGTAAACTGTCGGGGACATCCCAACCTCCTTGGCGAATACCTTGCTGAAGTAGAGGGAATCGGAGAAGCCGACCATCTCCGCCACTGTCGCTACCGAAATGTTCAGCGTCAGCAACCGCTTGGCGACCTCTATGCGGATGCGGCGCAGGGCTTGCCAAAGGGTTTCGCCCGTCCGCTGCCGAAAGCGCCGGCACAAGTAAGTCGGGCTGTAAGCAACGGCGCGGCTCAAATCCGCTAACTTAATGGGACGGTGGTAGTTGCCCCAGAGGAAGCGATACACCTCCTGCACCAACGGGTCCGCTTCTGGGGAGATGCCGAAACGCTCGTATTTGGGGACAGCAGGGTGAGTCGGCGCTTTTAGCATCCGCCCCAACAGCGCCAGCAAGTAGCCGTGCACGATGAGCGTTGAATGCTCATCTTGGTGGCACCACTCCCGCCAAATGCTGCGACCAAGGTGGATGAGTTCTTCGTCATCCACCACGCAGTAAGTGCCTAAGAAGTGGACGCCGTCTCGCCATGCACACTGATGGGCGATGCATTGACGAGGCGGGAAGGTGAGCCAAAGGACCCGATGGGTAGAACTTTGCGATGGCACATGGGGCAAGTGGGGGCAGCGGGGCGGGATGACCAATACTGCTCCCGCTGGACAAGAGATCAATTGCCCTCGCCACCACATCCCCATCACGCCATCTATGACAATGCCCAATTCCAAAAAGGCGTGCCGCTGGATGATGCCTGTAGGGGGAGGCACCCACTCATCCGTTTGTGGCGGCGCTAAAAGGTAAAGGGTTCGGTAACTGGTCAGCATCGGCAGGATTTGTTGGGCAATCACCTGCCGTAGCCGCTCAACGCCCTCTTCCGCTGTATCCATTCGCTCCTCCCTCAAAATTACCGAGCCAAAAGCCCGCATGTGGCTCGCCTCTCCAACCATTGTTAACAAACAAGGGAGCAACGGCAGTTGTTGTTGAACGACTGATCGTTCGTTACCGAGTTTCTCACCTTAGTGGGGCATCTTGCTGCCTTGCCGCAGTTTTCGTGACCGTGTTTGTCACGCCCTTGCTGACTGCTCACGAAGCGACCAGTTCGGGGATGACCTTGCCGTTGTTAACGATGGTCACTGGGCGCCCGTTGGGTGTGTAGTAGCGCTTGTTGGGGTCAATGCCCAACAAGTGGCAGATGGTGGCGAACAGGTCAGGCACGGTAATAGGACGGTGGGCAACTTCGGTGCCGTCTTCGTTCGTTGCGCCAATCACTTGTCCCCCTCGGACACCGCCGCCTGCCAACACCACGCTCCATCCGCGTGCCCAATGGTCGCGTCCCTCGTTCGGGTTGATGCGGGGCGTGCGCCCAAACTCTCCCATCCACACAATCAGCGTTCGGTCCAGCAAGTTCCGTTCGTGCAGTTCCTTGAGCAGGGTGGCGAAAGCGGGATCCAACACCTCACACAAGCGCTTGGTGCGGGTGAAGTTGTCTTGGTGGGTGTCCCAACCGTCCAAGTAAACCTCTACGAAGCGCACGCCGGCTTCCACCAACCGTCGCGCCAACAGGCAACCGCGCCCAAAATCAGTGTTGCCATAAGCCGCTGTCACACTGGCAGGCTCTTCATTCAGGTTGAAGGCTTTTGTCAAGGGCGAGCGCATCAGTCGCTGCGCCTTCTCATACGCCGTCAAGCGCTGCCGTTGGTTGTCTTGGAGCGTTAGTTGCGTGAATTTGCCCTCCAAATACCGCAACAGGAAGAACCGCCGCTCTAAACGATCAGGGGTAACGAGGTCGGGTGGAAGCAAGTTCTCTACAGGTTGGCTCAAATTGGTGACGACCAACGGATTGTAGACAGGTCCGAGAAAGCCTGCTCCGAAAGAAGGACCGCGGATGCTGACGAAATGGGGCAGGTCAAAGTGTTCGTCGCCCAACTCCTTTGCGATAATCGCCCCCAAACTGGGATGCTCCACCGTCCCCTGCGGCAAATAACCCGTGTGGAGCAAGTATTGGGCGCGCTGGTGGTTTGTCTCCTGAGAGACCATGGAGCGAATCACAGCCAACTTATCCGCTTGATCCGCCAGTTGCGGGAGCAGTTCTGTGAACTGCAAATCGGGCACACGGGTGGAGAGCGGTTTGAAAGTGCCGCCGTTGGGGCTGTTGGGCTTGGGGTCAAAAGTGTCTATCTGGCTGGGACCGCCGTTCATCCACAGAAGGATGACCGAACGGGCTTTGCTTCTGCTTGCTTCCTGCCCTATGGCGGGCTGTTGCAGCAACCACTCCGCAAACAGCATTCCCACCAACCCACCAAGCCCCACTTTGATGAAACCGCGCCGGCTCATTTGCTCCGTCCAAGTTTCCATCGAGCCGCAGCAATATTCTTGTGTCCACGACCCTAAGGGCATAGGTGTCACCTCCTCAATGGTTGAACAGAAACTCGCCTGAGTTCAGCAATGCCCACGCAATGTCTTCGTAAATTTGACCGACCGCTGCCACGCGATTGCGTAAGGGTTGGTTCCCTTCTCTCGCAATTTGCCGAAGAGCAGCAAGGGCTTGATCCCTAAAAAACTGTCGTTCGTCCGCTGTGGGGAAGCGACTGTAGAAGCGCAGGAACAGGGTCACAATGTTTTGCTCCACCGAAGCCTCGGGGTTAGTGACACGTTGGGCAAGGGAGCCCACCACTGCTTGTAGCATGCGTTGCAGTTGAGGGCTGTTCATGAGCAAAAGGGCTTGCGGAAGGGTTGCAACGAATGGCTCCCCTTCCCGCACCTGCTCGCTTCCAAAAACCTGGGCAAGCCGTTGGGTTAAAAAGCGCTGCATTTGGTTGCGCTCGTTCATCCTGCGCCGTTCTAAAGCCTCCTCCAGTCCCGTTGCCCTCAGGATAGCGTTGGCTAACTGCTCGGGCAACAAGGGGCGCAATGGTGCTTGTGCAAACAACTCGGGTGAATGGGACTGCTGCCCTGCCGATTGGCAAGACAACTGGTAGGCGCGGGTGGAAACAATCACACGGATGAGCCGCTTTAGGTCGTAACCGTTGGCGATGAAATCGTCCGTGAGCCGTTCCAACACTTCTGGCAGCACGGGTGGGTTGTCTGGCTCAATGTCATCCACGGGGTGCACCAACCCGCGACCAAAAAAGTAAGCCCAGTAACGATTGACGACGGCTTGAGCGAAGGAGCGGTTTTGCGGGTGGGTGACGAACAGGGCAAACTGTTGCCGTCGGTCAGCGATTGGCTCGGGCAGGCTCAAGTCAGTGAGCAGGAACTTTGGTGACACCACCGTTCGTTGCCCTTGCCGCTCCATTTGCACCTCCCCGCGCAAAGCGTCCCACACCTCAACGGCGACAATGCGGCTGCCCTCGCGGATGGGGCGCGCCCGCACCCGAGCAAAATAAGCCGCCATGCCCCAAAAGTCCCGCTGCGTCCAATCCATCCAGTCATGGCACTGGGCACATTGAATCTGCTTGCCGAGGAACAGCCGTGCGGTCTTGCCCGCTAATTCTTCAGGGCGAAAGTCGTAGCGCAAAAAGAAGTTGACTGCGCCGACCTCGTCGTTGCGCCCTGTTGCGGTCAACAGTTCGTAGACCCACCGATTGTAAGGGACATTGGCAGCCAAGCGTTCTCGCAACCATTGTTCCATCGCCGCAAGGTTGATTTGGCGCCCTTGCGTTTGGCGCCCTATCAGCCACAGCCGCCACACCGTCGCCCACCAACGGGCGTAATCTTCGCTCTCCAGCAGTTGGTGGATCACTCTCTGCCGCTTGTCAGGGGCAGAATCCTGCAAGAACTCACGGGCAACGGTCTCAGGAGGGAGAGAACCCGTCAAGTCCAAATAGAGGCGGCGCAAAAACTCCCCATCGGAGGCAGGGGGACTGGGGATAACACCCTTCCCCTCCCAGAACCTTGCCATCGCTTCGTTGACAGCGCGCACAACGGCTTCCTCGTCGGTTGTCCGTCCCTGCAGGTGCCCTGACAAGGATACTGCCCAGACTGCCACTAATACTGCTGTCGCCCAAGGCATATAGCGCATCAGCACCACGCTCCCTTTTTCCGAACCTCGTTTCAACAATTGTGACGCAGACTTAAGGTAAGGAGTTTGCGAAAGAAGTCACACATCCGTTCCTATGGCGTAGGAGTTGGGATTGCCCTAAAATTGGGTGCGGGCAATGCTCCGACAGTGCCCCCAAAACCGAAAGCGTCCACGCAATTGGGGTGACCGTCAGTGGCACAGGTGCGCAAGTTCGTGTTCGTGACAGGCGGTGTGGCTTCCTCGCTGGGCAAAGGCATCACCGCTGCCTCTTTAGGGCGGTTGCTGAAAGCGCGCGGGCTGAAAGTCGCCCTGCAAAAAATTGACCCTTACCTAAATGTGGACGCAGGCACGATGAACCCGTATCAGCACGGCGAAGTCTTCGTCACCGAAGACGGAGCGGAAACGGATTTGGACTTGGGACACTACGAGCGTTTCGTGGACATCAATCTCACGCGTAAATCCAATGTGACGACAGGGCAAATTTACGGCGCTGTCATTGAGAAGGAGCGGCGCGGCGAATACCTTGGTCAGACCGTCCAAGTTATCCCGCACATCACCGACGAGATCAAGCGCCGCATCCGCGAGGTGGCGGAGGAGTGGGACGCCGATGTGACCATCGTGGAAATTGGTGGCACCGTCGGCGACATTGAGGGATTGCCCTTCTTGGAAGCCGCCCGCCAATTCAAATTGGATGTGGGCGCCGAACATGTGCTCTACCTCCATGTGACCCTCATCCCCACAGTAGCGGGGGGCGAACTGAAAACGAAACCCACCCAACACAGTGTCCGCGAACTGCGCAGCATCGGCATCCAACCCGATGGGTTGGTTTGTCGCACGCCTTCACCCTTAACCGAAGAGATGCGCCGCAAAATCGCCCTCTTCTGCGATACACCTCCCGACGCCATCTTTGAAGCCGTTGACACCGACTTTATTTACGAAGTCCCGCTAATGTTGGAGGAGCAAGGCATTGCCCGCTGGGTGATGCAACGGCTGGGATTGAGCGACGGGGAGCCAGACCTGAACGATTGGCACGAGGTCGTCCGACGAGGGCGCCACCCGTCGCGAGAAGTCACCATCGCCATGGTGGGCAAGTATGTGCAACTGCGCGATGCCTACTTGAGCGTCGTAGAAGCCCTTAAACACGGTGGCTTCGCTCACCAAGCAAAAGTGAACATCCGATGGGTGGACGCAGAGCGCTTGATCAACGAACCACCAGAAGAACTTCTCAACGGCGTCCACGGCATCGTCGTCCCTGGTGGGTTTGGTTATCGGGGCATTGAGGGCAAAATTGCTGCCATCCGCTACGCCCGTGAAAACGGCATCCCCTTCTTGGGGCTGTGCTTAGGGCTTCAGTGCGCCGTTATTGAATTCGCCCGCCATGTTTGCGGTTTGACCGAAGCCAACAGCGCCGAGTTTGACCCTGAAACGCGCCACCCAGTTATCGCTTTGATGGACGAGCAACGGCGTGTGGTGCAAAAAGGTGGCACGATGAGACTGGGTGCTTACCCGTGCTTTTTGAAGCCGGGCACGAAGATTGCCGAAATCTACGGTGGGCACCTTGTTTACGAACGCCACCGCCATCGCTACGAAGTCAACCCTCGCTACCATGAACTGCTGGAGCGACACGGGATGGTGCTGAGCGGTATTTCGCCTGACGGTAAGTTGGTGGAAGCCATTGAGTTGCCTGATCACCCCTTCTTCACCGCCACCCAGTTCCACCCCGAGTTCAAATCCCGCCCCAACCGCCCCCATCCTCTCTTTGCTGCCTTCGTTGGCGCAGCGCTCAAACAGCGAGCGGAAGCGCTGGTGGCTGTCTGACCTGCTCCTGCTAAAATAACGCAAACGGCAGCACAACCGAATTGTGGAAACGGAGTGGCGAACCATGTTGGAGCAAATACGGATGGCGTGTGTGTTGCAACGATTGTATCGTAAGCGCGTGGACGATGTGGTGGGAGAAGTTCAACGCCAGTTGCTGCGGTTGAACCTTGCCGATCGCATCAAAGGCAAACGCATCGCCATTACGGCAGGCAGCCGAGGCATCGCCCGCATCCCCGAAATCATCAAGGGAGTCGTGGAATTCGTTCGCTCCTGCGGTGGCGAACCGTTCATCTTCCCCGCAATGGGCAGCCACGGTGGAGCAACAGCGGAAGGGCAAGTGGCTATCCTGCGCGATTACGGCATCACCGAAGAGTTTGCTGGTGCGCCCATCTTGGCGACGATGGAAGTGGAGCGCATCGGCACTGCCAACGGCATTCCCGTTTACACCGACAAATTCGCCGCCAATGCCGATGGCATCATTGTTGTCAACCGCATCAAGCACCACACCGACTTTTCAGGACCACACGAAAGTGGCTTGTTCAAGATGATGGCAGTTGGCATGGGCAAGCGAGAGGGAGCGGATATTGCCCACACATACAAAGCGTGGAGTTTGCGCCACTACATCCCCGAGATGGCGAAGGAAGTGCTGCGCCGATTGCCCGTTTTAGCGGGATTGGCGGTTTTGGAAAACGGTTACCACGAAGTCGCTCACCTTGTGGCGCTTTCCCCCGACGAGATAGAAGCGCAGGAGCGTGCCTTGCTCCGTTTCTGGAAGCGCATCCGCCCCAAAATTCCCTTCAACCACCTTGATGTGCTCATCGTGGAGCGGATGGGCAAAAACATTTCGGGCACAGGCATGGATACAAAAGTGATTGGGCGGATGATGATCACGGGCGAGAACGAACTGAAGCACCCTATGCCCCGCGTTATCGTCGTGCTGGACTTGACAGACGAATCGCACGGGAACGCAGCAGGGTTGGGATTGGCAGACATCACCACCCAACGGCTCATCAGCAAGGTGAACTGGCACGACACCCATGTGAATGTGTTCACCAGCGGGTTCATTGAGCGCGACCGCATCCCTGTGGTGGCAGAAAATGACCGTCAAGCGTTGGAGTGGGCATTGGAGATTGCGAAAGTGCGAGACCCTGCAAAAGCCCGCATCGTCCGCATCCGAGACACCAACACCTTGGGCGTGCTTTACATCTCGCAAGGGCTCTGGGAGGAAGCCGCTAAAAACCCTCGCCTACAGTTCCTGAACGAATTCCCGCTGGCTTTTGACGATGGCTGGCTCCGCCCTGTGACTTACGATATGCCCTACCCTTGACACTTTTTGAACCTTTTGAGCAACCCCAAAGCGTGGGGAGCAAGCGCCATAATGATTGACGGATAGCGCTCGGTTACGAGTGAGGAGGTGACGACGATGCCACCGTTGCCGTCGCTGTGGGACGATGCGAAAGCGGCGCAATTGAAGACGGACCTTGAGTTGCTGGTCTATCGCTCCAACCTTTTGGGTGCTGAGCCCGCCATCATCAACTGGCGCGGTGGCAACACCAGCAGCAAAACGGTGGAACGCGACCACTTGGGGCGCGAGGTGCGCGTCCTCTGGGTCAAGGGTAGCGGCTCCGACCTCGCCACTTGCACTGCGAAAGATTTCGCCGGCTTGAAACTGGACGAGATGTTGCCCCTGCAAGACCGAGAGAGCCTCTCCGACGAAGAGATGGTAGAGTTCCTCTCCCACTGCGTGTTCAAACCGGGCGGACCGCGCCAGTCGGTGGAAACGCTGATGCACGCGTTCATCCCCTTCCACCATGTGGATCACACGCACCCTGATGCCATCCTCGCTTTTGGCAACGCTGCCAATGGTGAGGAGTTAGCGCGGCGCGTTTTCGGTGACCGCATTATCTGGGTGTCCTATGTGCGCCCTGGTTTCCCATTGGCGAAAATGGTGGCTCAGTTGCTGCGGGAGAACCCGAAAGCGGAAGCCGCTATCTTGCAAAAGCACGGGTTGGTCGTTTGGGGCGATGACCACAAAGAGACCTACCACGCTACCCTCCGTTTCGTCAATGAAGCGCAAGAAGCCGTGGACGAAGCCCTCAAGGGCAAGCGCGTCTTCGGCGGGCTGAAAGTGCAGCCCCTTGACAAAGATCAGCGGGAACGCATCATGGTGGAATTGCTGCCCGTCCTGCGCGGTGCCGTCAGCAAGCGCAAGCGGGTCATCCTGCACTACGACGACAGCGAACGAGTGCTGCAGTTTGTCAGCAGCCACGAAGCACCGAAAGTCAGCATGGTCGGCTCCGCTTGCCCCGACCATCTCGTCCACACCAAGCACTATCCCCTCTGGATTGACTTCACGCCCGACGGTGCGGACTTGACGGAAGTGAAGCAACAGATTCGCGAGCGGAGCGACGAATACGCCCACCGTTACGAAGCCTACTACCGAGAGAATGCGGAGCGGACTGGAACGACGGAAGCGATGATGGACCCTTACCAACGCATCACGCTCATCCCTGCTTTGGGCTTAGTGGCGACAGGGAAAGACAAGTTCACTGCCCGAATGTCAGCGGAGATTTTCCACCGCGCCATTGAAGTCATGAAAGGCGCTTCCGCCCTTGACTCTTACACCTCCCTTTCCGATGCGGAAGCCTTTGCCGTTGAATACTGGCCGCTGGAACTTTACAAACTCAAACTCGCCCCACCCGAACGGGAGTTGGCGCGCCGCATCGCCGTCATCACGGGTGGCGCCGGTGGGATTGGAAGCGCTATTGCCCAGCGGTTAGCCGAGGAAGGTGCCCATGTCGTCGTGGCAGATTTGGACGAGAAGGGCGCAAAAGAGGTCGCCGACAGCATTGTGGCAAAGCACGGGGAAGGGCGTGCCATCGGCGTCGGCGTGGATGTGACCGACGAAGCAAGCGTCCAAGACTTGTTCAAACGCACCGTCCTCACTTACGGCGGTCTGGACATCCTCGTTTGCAGCGTTGGGGTTGCGTTGGCGAAACCCATTGAGCAAACCACCGTTGCCGATTGGAACCGCTTGATGAACATCTTGGCGCTGGGCTACTTCCTCCCTGCCCGTGAAGCCTTCCGCATCATGAAGGAGCAAGGGATCGGTGGCGCAATCGTCTTCATCACCAGCAAAAACGCGTTGGTCGCCAGCAAAGGTGCTGCTGTCTACAATGCTGCCAAAGCCGCTGAAGCCCATCTTGCTCGCTCGCTGGCGGAAGAAGGCGGTGCTCATGGAATTCGCGTCAACTGTGTTGCCCCTGATGCTGTTTTAGAGGGCAGCCGCATCTGGTCATCAGAGTGGCGACAGCAGCGGGCAAAAGAATATGGCATCGCCCCTGAACAACTGGAAGAGTTTTACCGCCAACGCACCGTCCTGAAAGTCAATGTCTACCCGCGCGATGTCGCCGAAGCCGTCCTGTGGCTTGTGTCCGACCGGTCCAGCAAAACGACGGGCTGCACCATCACTGTGGACGGGGGCGTCACTGCCGCTTATGTGCGGTGAGCCGAAAGAATAATGCTGCTTCGGTCAGCGCCTTGCTTTGTGGGAGCAACCGTTTGCTGCTAAAAGGTGGTGGAGAACAATGGCGCGCATCATCACGCGCCGCGATTTGCTTAAGTCAGCGCTCGGTGGTCTTGCAGTAGCGGGTGGGCTCGGTGTTGCTGAAAGCGCTCCTAAAGAACCCCGCTCAAAAGTCGTCCTCGTTCGCCATCCTGATGTCCTTGACAAACAGGGCAACATCAACGAGAAAGTGCTGCGGCAAATGTTGGACGATGCGGTGACGACGCTGGTAGGGGTCAAAGATCCAGTGGAAGCATGGCGGCGGTTGGTCAAGCCCACTGACTTGGTGGGCATCAAGACGAATGTTTGGGCGTTTTTGCCAACCCCTCGCGAGGTGGAGGAAGCCATCCGTCAACGGCTCATAGATGCTGGCGTCAAGCCCGAAAACATCCGCATCAACGACCGCCAAGCCCACACCGTTTTGGCACCCTGCACTGCTCTCATTAATGTTCGCCCAGTGCGCACTCATTGGTGGTCAGGGATTGGTGGCTGCATCAAAAACTACATCATGTTCGTGACCAACCCCTCCGACTACCACCCTGACGCTTGCTCGGCGTTGGGTTCCATTTGGCATCTCCCCTCTGTCAAGGGGAAAACGCGCCTCAACATCTTGCTGGCGCTGACACCCCTCTTCCACGGGCGCGGTCCGCACCACTACGATCCCCGCTATGTGTGGCAATACAAGGGCTTCTTTGTTTCCTTTGACCCCGTTGCGATAGATGCGATGGGATTGAGGCTCATCCAAGCCAAGCGCTTGCAGTTTTTCGGTGAAGAGGTGGCGTTGGAGACACCGCCAAAGCACATCGTTGTCGCCGACAAGCGCTACAAATTGGGCGTCAGCGACCCCAAGGGCATCCAACTCATCAAGATCGGCTGGATGGACGACGCGCTCATTTGAC